>Ga0208888_100151_pt1 | contig 41553 bp, 31 predicted proteins | sample LakWasM115_HOW13_2_FD_183929 | JGI IMG/M metagenome (GOLD analysis project Ga0208888, IMG submission 183929) | Freshwater sediment methanotrophic microbial communities from Lake Washington under simulated oxygen tension - Sediment Metagenome... | ecosystem: Environmental > Aquatic > Freshwater >...
ACCAAGTTTAAAATTTACAATGGCGGTCCGGTTGAACAAGACAATTTGTACTTTATCCACAATGTTCCCCATTTGATTCCGAATAGCATTGAAATATCCAACGGTATATTTTGGGGTGGGAATTTTGAATTAACCAAAGACCTAATCAATCAAGGCTTAATCAAAAAGAAAAACATTCGTTTTTTCTTGGGCTACACCGGTTGGGATTCTGAACAATTGGAAAACGAAATGCAATCTAACTCTTGGATACTGTCTAAAAACATCTACAAAAAAGACATTCTGGGAAAATCTTCAGCTCACTTTTGGAAAGAAAAAATTCTGGAATTGGGTGGCGACTATCTCATTTGGTCGAATGCCCCCGAAAATCCTATTTTAAACTAAGCTTGTATTGCTTGGTTTAGTTTTTCCAACAACTGTTTGGCAATTGTTTGTTCAAATTCCTTTTTGCGGTATTTAGTTACGGATTGGATACCTACAATGACATTGGTAATAAACAGCTCATCGGCTTTTTGTAAATCGAAGGGTGATATAGGCTGTTCTAACACCTCAATACCATCCAATTCTTTAGCTAATTTTAGAATTTGCTTACGCATAATGCCGTTCAAACATCCTTCTGATATTGGCGGTGTTATCAATTGTCCATTCAACAACATAAACAAATTACCATAAGCTGCTTCGATTACATTTTTATCGTCATTTATTAACAAGCATGTATCGAGTCCATTTTCTTGAGCAAAAATACTGGCCGTAATTTGGATGAGTTTGTTATTGGTTTTTAAAGTTGACAACAACTGTTTAGGCACTATAAAATCTTTGTACAAATCTACTTCAAAAGGCGTTTCACTTGCGGTATATGATTTTACAGATAAAGCAGAAGTCTGAATCACAAAAGAAACCTTATTGTCAGTAGGTGTATAATAACCGCCGTCATTTCTAAAAACAGTTAATCTGACACGAGCGGAATCTTGAACACCTTGTTTTCTGACTAAAGTCAGAATTTGTTCTTCAAGATATTCTAGGGTAAAACTCATTGGGATTTGCATGCGTATAATACGCATAGAAGCCAACAATCGGAAATAATGATCTTCGAAAAATAAAATTTGATCGTTCAGTACTTTCAGCGTTTCAAAAACACCATCGCCGTATAAAAATGAACGGTTGGATACTGACAGCTGTACTTCTTCCTCTGTTATAACACCATTAAAATTCACCATAAAAAAACCCGTCTTGTATTTAGAATAAGACGGGACAAATATAAGTTTTAAATAGGATTTAGATAGAACCTATCACATGTTTTAAATCGGAGATTTGATTTTCCCACAATAATTTGGACTCATCAATTTCATCTTCAAAAGCATAATCCACTACCATTAAAGAAACGTCTTTAGTGATTTCATCTTCTAAAATACGTAATTCAAAATAGTAATCGGTGTCTTTCTTATTGTCGTCAACCCATTTGAATTTTACTTTTTCTCCAGTCTTTTTAGAGGCCAAACGTGCATTTTCCTCCACATCATCCCAAATGAACGTAAAAAATTCACCTCTGGAATTTACGTTATCGGCAAACCACTCTTGCAAACCTGATGGTGTTGAGATGTATTGATACAACAATTGTGGTGATGAATTTACCGGAAACTCGAGTTCGTAACGTACTTTTTGATCCATGCTTAAATAAATTTTTGGGAAATATATAGAATATAAAGTCAAAAAAAAAACGTTTTTTAAAAATAAAAAAAATAACCAATATATGTTTGCAACCAATGATTTTAATTTTATATTTGCACCCGCATTCAGGGAATGCAAAGTCTTGGCGAGGTAGCTCAGTTGGTTAGAGCGCAGGATTCATAACCCTGAGGTCGAGAGTTCAAATCTCTCTCTCGCTACTATCAAAGGTTCGGTATTTACCGAGCCTTTTTTTATTCTTCTAAACCCTTTCCTACACTTTGACTTTCAAACAATAACTGTGTTGAAAATTAGTCTCATACAATAATATTTGTAAGTTTTATACTTTATTTTTAATAAAAAAGATGTATTTCATCGATTTTATTTTGCATTTAATCGATTAAAAAATTAATGTGCGTAGATTTGTTATGTCAAACAAAAGAAATGTATTTCAAAAAAAACATTTCACAATAAGATTCATTAACTAAACCCCCTACAGTTATGAAAAAAACTACCCCTAATCTACGCACAAATTTTGCCCTACTTGTGGTATGCTTTTGCACCACTTTATCTTTTGGTCAAAATCTTTATGACTCTAACGGAACTATCATTTGGGATGCCACTGCTAATAGTTCTCACAACAACAATGTTAACTTAATAGGAAGGGACGATAATGCCGGACTGAACAAGAAACAAAACACCGACATTGCTCCTCAACCTATGGTATTGATTGGTTTAGGAACAATTGCCGCAAACAACGCAGCCAACCCAAATACTTTTGCAACAGACTTAAACTTTTTGGTTTGGGGCGACAACAATGGCGACATGAGTGATACTGATGGTGAATTAACTATCAATTTTAATGGAGGTTCCGGAATGACTACGGTTGTAGATACGCCATCCAGAACATGGAAGATTATAGAAAACGGCGGAGACATAGGCTCCACCAGAATTGCAATACCAACTTCAAGTTTGAGCGGATTACCGGCTCTAACCACCAATGATGCTTATGTCTTAGTAATTGCTGATGACGAAGCCTTTTCGACCAATGTGGAGACTGTTTTTTTATCCACCAGCGGCGCCAATCAAATTGCAGATTATGATTTTGACGGAGTGAAGTTTTTTACTTTTGGAGTAGCCAAACCTAATACCGGATCACGTCAAATCAACCTTGACGGCTCAGATGACTACATAAAATTTAACAATGTAAATAATTTATCGGGCTCGTTCACCATGATGTTTTGGATTAAGCCAAACGGACAAAATGAGCTTAGTAGTGATCGATCTATAGCTTCTAAATACAATGGAACCTCGGGCTACAGAGTATATCTATCCAACGACAATAAAATCAATGTAGTATGGAATGGAGGCACTTTGTTAACCTCAAACACTGCATTCCCTAATGGAAAATGGCATAATGTAGCTTTAACATTTTCACTCAACAAACTAAGTTTATATATTGACGGTGTACTTGACCGTTCAATAACAACAGCTGCACCAACAGTAAACAGCAATAATTTTATCATAGGAGCAGAATATTTCGGTAAAGATGATGTCCGCAACTACTTCAAGGGAGAAATCGATGAATTTCGCTTATGGAACAGAGCTTTAGGGTTAACACAATTGCGCTTTATCATGAATCAGGAAATTCTTCAAAATAGCGCTGACACTAAAGGAGCAATCTTACCTACCAATATTTCTAAAAATGATATTAGTACGGTAAAATGGTCTTCATTAGTAGCGTATTACACTATGAATTCATTTATCGGAACCCATATCGATGACGATTCTTTGAATAATAATCGCGGTTACCTCGTATCCCAAAGCGATATTACTGTCGCAACTCAAAAAGCACCTATCCCTTATTTGTCGGCTGCCGACGGACTATGGAATAGTGCTGCAACTTGGTCGGGCGATGCTTCTATAGACGCACCAAACAGTCTGTCAATTGTAAACAATGTTACTCCTATAATTTGGAATATTGTTAAAACCAACCATAATATTTCATCAACTGCAAACAATAGAGTTTTAGGTCTTATCGTTGACACTAATACCTATTCTGTTGCTAATGACACCAGAGTGGAAATCACTCATTACTTAAAGTTGAATGGAAAGATTGACTTGGTAGGAAAATCCCAATTAATCCAAGTCATTAATAGCGACCTGGATCCATCAAGTAACGGTACACTAGAGCGCGATCAACAAGGACAATCTAATAAATTCAATTACAACTATTGGTCGTCACCGGTAGGTGCTCAAAATAATAGTGCCAACAACCAAGGCTTCACTTTGAGCAACATATTAAAAGACGGCACAACAGCAACACCACAAACATTAAACTGGACATCCGGAGTTAATGCAACTCCAACAAGCCCGATTACTTTATCAAAATACTGGATATTTAAATTTCAGGATTTTGCCAACGGAACAGCCAATTGGTCTTATGTTGGGAATACCGGAACTGTTTTACCGGGACAAGGTTTTACTTTAAAAGGAAGTGGAGCTGCAACAGCCAATCAAAATTATACTTTCGTCGGAAAACCTAACAATGGAAACATCACCTCATCCGTGTTACCTAACAATTTAAACTTAACCGGGAATCCTTATCCGTCAGCTATTGACGCTAATAAATTTATTGATGACAATGCATCAAGCATTACCGGTACTTTGTACTTTTGGGAACACTATAACACAAACAGCTCGCATGCCTCACAAGAATACCAGGGCGGATATGCTACTTATACTAAATTGGGCGGAACTGCTCCGGTAGCACCAACAGGGATTAGCGGTTTGGGGTCCAGTTCTAAAAAACCTAAAAGATATATTCCTGTAGGACAAGGATTCTTTGTAAAAGGATCAGCCACAGGTGGAACTATAACTTATAAAAACAGCCAAAGATCATTTATCAAAGAAAATTCAGCTTCATCATACACGCTTTTCCGTTCAGCATCTCCGGTAGCCAATAGTGATAACCAAGAAGATAATGGCGATACCGAAGTTCCTGAAGAACTATTTATGAAAATCCGTTTGGGTTATGACTCTGCTGATCAATACCATCGTGAAACTTTGATTGGTTTTATGAACCAATACGGATCGACTGGTTATGACAATGGTTATGATGGCGTAAGTATGGAAACATTATCTAATGATATGTACTTCATTTCAGGCAATTATAAACTGAATATCTTAGCAGATGGCTATTTTAATACGGCTAACACTTATCCTTTAGGTGTTAAAAATGCTACCCCAGGAAATATTAAATTCAGTATCGATGAACTCGAAAATATCCAAGAATCGTTTCCTATTTACTTGTATGACAATGTAACCAACACTTACACTAATTTGAGAGAACAAGCCTATAAAGCTAATTTACCGGCCGGCACATTTGAAAACAGATTCTCGTTACGCTTTAGCACCGGTGCAGCCTTATCAACACAAGATAATCTATGGAATGGTTTACAAATTATTCACGCTCAAAGCACTCAAATGGTAACCATCAAAAATGATGCATTACAAGTAAACATTAATGGCGTTGAATTGTATAACCTGTTGGGACAAAAAATTCACACTTGGTCATTAGAAAACCAAAGTCAAGAAGAAATTAACCTTAAAGTTAACCAAACCTCATCAGGTACATACTTGGTAAAAGTGATTACCAATAAAGGAAGTATCACTAAAAAGATAGTGTTCTAAAACACACCACAATAAGTAAAAGTAATTCATTTGTTTTTTAATGGGCGACTCGGTTAATCCCGAGTCGCTTCAATTTTATACCGTTCATCTAAAAAAACAACCGCCAATCGATTAATTATGTTAATACAGCGAAGAAAAAAATATAAAATATTGTATTTTTTGTAAGTTTTTTACAGGTGTAAAAAATAATAATGTGCATTTCATCGACTTTTTTGTGCTTTTTATCGATTATTTAAACTCTTTTGCATAGTTTTGAATCGTCAAATAATCAAATGAAGAGTTTAATAATCTTCAAACAAAAAATATCACATAAGTTAAGCCCAGAGTTATGAAAAAACTATTAACAAGATTACTAAAAAGAAGTTACCTACTTTTATTGCTATGCTCTATTGCAACGTTTTCACAAGTAACTATCAGAAGTCAATCTTTTGAGAGTCTTGCTGCTGACAATTTAAATTATTCTGTAACATCAACGTCTAATATCAACGTATCATCAGGTACTGGAGTATCCGGAAGCAACTCTTTAAGTTTTAGAGGCAACAACCAATATGCTACATTTCAAAATGTAGATATAACCGGTTATGCCAATGTTGAAGTTTCTGTTTCATTTGCCTCACTTAACGTTGACAATGATGAAGATTTATTCATTCAATTTTCTTATGACAACGGCAGTAACTATCAAAGTGCTGTAAAATTAGTGGACGGAAGCAGTAACAAAACGCTTTCCTACGGTACTTCAGATGCCTCTTCTAACCCATATGTCTTTAGTGTCCCTTCTGGCAACAACAGCATAAGAATTCGTATATACTGTGTAGGTGTTGATAATGGAGAATTTTACTATATAGACAATGTAACAGTAAGAGGATATGCCTATCCGGAAATCAATCTGCAAGCTAACAGCACTAATATTGCTTCAGGCAGTACCACTATCTCAACAGCCATCAATACTGATTTTGGCAGCACTGATGTAAATTCAGGAACTGTTTCACAAACCTACACCGTTCAAAATACTGGTATTGCGAATCTTTCTATTTGGTCTGTTTACACTGATAATGGAGATTTTTCAGCTGCCATTTCATCTTCAACAATTACGCCCGGAGGTTCAGCAACCTTAACAGTGACTTTCAATCCTGTTTTAGCCGGTACACGTAGCGGATTGGTTTACATTTCTAACAGCGACAGTGATGAAAACCCTTACTCTTTCAGAGTCCAAGGTATAGGAACAGAACAAGAAATCAATCTACAAGGAGGTGTTGTATTAACTGATATCCCAAGTGGCACTACAACAACCTCTGATGCTACCGGAACTAACTTTGGTTCTTTACCTACCACTAAAACATTCACTATTCAAAACACAGGTACAAGTCCGCTATCCTTATGGTCAGCTTGGTCTTCACTAACCGATTATACCGTATCTTTTTCTCCAAGTACTATTCCTGCGGGTGGCACAGGAACCTTGACAGTGGTTTACAATCCAACCGGAACTGGTACACGCACAGCCACTATATCACTTTCCAATAACGACGCAAACGAAGGTACTTACACTTTTAGAGTTTCAGGGACTGCAACTGATAAAGAAATAAATGTAAAAGGAAATACCGTAAATATTACTTCCGGTAGTACCACTATCAACGTAGATAGAAATACTGATTTCGGGAGTACAGATGTGAACACCGGAACTGTAACCAACAATTTCACTATTGAAAACACAGGCGTTAACAGCTTATCAATTACTGCTGTTTCTTCTAACAGCGGCGACTTTATTGTATCGTTCCCTGCCACCACGATACCGGCTTATAGCTCAGTTACTTTACCGGTAACGTTTAACCCTACTGTAGCAGGAACCAGAAATGGTATCATTACTATCAATAATAATGACAGTAATGAGGGAACTTATACTTTTGCTGTTCGTGGTGTAGGTTCAGAACAAGAAATCAATGTTCAAGGTGGTGCCGGACCAAGCAATATTCTAAACGGAACAACTTCAGTCTCAGTTGCAACAGGTACGAATTTCGGATCATCAGCAGTTACAAGAACTTTTACAGTTCAAAACACAGGAACCAGTAACTTAAATATTTCATCGGTTTCCTCATCATTAGCTGATTATGCGGTTAGTATTTCACCAAACGTTGTAACCCCGGGCAGTAGTGCTACACTCACAGTTGTCTTCAACCCAACTACAACCGGAACAAGAGCTGCTACCATCTCTATTGTTAGTAACGACTCCGACGAAAGTAATTATACTTTTGCCGTTTCAGCAAACGTAACCGACAGAGAAATCAATGTTAAAGGAAACGGTGTTAGTTTAGTAAATGGTCATACCCTTATCAGTACCGCCAGAAATACTGATTTCGGAAGCGTTCAAGTCGATGGCGGTTCAGCAACCAATAACTTTGTAATTGAAAATATTGGTGGACTTCCTCTAAGTATTTCAACGATCACTTGCAGCAATACCTTTGATTACATTATAAACTTTACGCCAACAGTAATTCCTGCCGGTGGAACTATGACGTTCTCAGTAGAATTTAACCCAATAACCAACGGAGTAAGAACGGGAACATTATTTATAACTAATAACGATGCCGATGAAGCTAACTATCGTTTCAATATTTCAGGTAGAGGTTTGCAAGACAACGATGGCGACTCAGTAGACAGCAGCACTGACATTGACGATGACAACGATGGAATAACCGACATCATAGAATGTGGAACCTGTTTGAGTGACCCATTTGTAAACGGAAGTTTTGAAACCCCTGTAATTGCAGCTTCAAGCTATGCAATCCTACCAACCAGCAGTGTAAACGGTTGGCAAACCAGTGCCGAAAACTTCATCGAAATATGGAGCAGCGGATTTAATGGTGTTCCGGCGGCTAGCGGTAACCAATTTGCCGAATTAAATGCTAACATCCCAGGAACATTGTACCAAACATTCTGTTTGAACGGAGCCGGAGGTACAATCAACTGGTCTATCAAACACAGAGGTAGAGGTGGCGTGGATCAAGCTTTCGTAAAAATGGGAAGTACTTTAGCTGATGCTTTAGCTTCAACTCCAATTGTAGAAATGGTAGACGGGAATACAGCCTGGGGAACTTATTCAGGTATCTATGCTATTCCTGTTGGACAAACTCAAATCGTAATTACTTTCCAAGCGGGTTATACCGGATCAGGAAGTGCTTCTGTAGGTAACTTTATCGATGATGTTCAAATTGTAATCAACCAAGGTTGTATCGATTCTGATGGCGATGGTATTCCGGATACAGAAGATTTAGATTCTGATAACGACGGTATTCCGGATATCGAAGAAGCCGGTTTTAAACAGTACAGCAATAATACAGCTACTTTCGATAAAAGTAATCCTTCCCTTTGGACTGATACTAACAGCAACGGAATGAACGATTACATCGCTAGTATGATTACTGCAGGAACTTACAATGTACCTGACTCTGACGGTGACGGATTGAGAAACTATTTAGATTTTGATAGCGATAACGATTCATTCTTTGACGTAAACGAAGCCGGTGTTTTGAATAGCGACGGAGACATCAACGACGACGGTAAAGGAGATGGTGTAGATACTGACAGAGATGGTGTCCTAGATTTATATGATAACGCAGTTGGTTACGGTACAGTGGCCAGAAGTTACGCTCAGGATACTGACGGAGACGGAATAGCCGACTTCTTAGAATTAGACGCTAACAACGACGGTATTTTCGATATTACAACTTCTTTATATGACAATATCGATACCAATAATGACGGAAAAGTGGACGGCACTGCCGATGTTGATCGTGACGGAATCTTAGACGCTTTCGACACTAATCCGGCTGTAAAAGGTTCGCCTAGAAACTTGAACAAAAAATTATTATTGGATTTTGACGGAAGAAATGATTATGCAGAAAGCACTCCGGTAGTTGGTGGATTAACCAATGCTACCTTAATGGCTTGGATTGACCTAAGAAACGGTTACACTAATGAAGGCGTTGTAGTAGGTCAGGACAAATTCCAAATCAAAGTGAACAGCAACAGAAAAGTAGAAGCTGTGGTTAACAATACCTCTGTAACGAGTACTGACGCACTAAATACAGCACAATGGTACCACGTAGCTGCCGTTGTGAGCAATGACGAATTAAAATTGTTCTTGAACGGAACTTTAATTAAAACCAAAGCAATCTCTGGTGGTATTGAAGCTGATGCAACTAACTTCACTTTAGGTAAAAACCCAGCCGGAACTAATAAATTCTTTAATGGTAAAATCGATGAAGTTCGTTTATTCAATGTAGCTTTAACGGATACTCAACTGCAAAGAATGGTATACCAAGAAATTGAAAATAACAGTGCTCAAGTACGCGGTACTGTAATCCCGAGAGACATCCAATCTTTACCTTATGCTAACCTATTGCGTTACTATCGTATGGACACCTATAAAGATGATATCGTAGACGATTTAGTAACACCTGGTTTCGACACCGGAACAGGAATGAAAATGTACAACCATAAAAACATTTATACCCAACAAGCACCTATGCCTTTTGTAACCAGAACTACAGGAAGCTTTGCTACTGCAGTAACCGACAGTTCAAAAGACATCAGAGGTTTGGATTTAACAGAATATGACTATGCTATAGTTCAAGTTAACCACAACATTACTGAACCTTCAAATGTAGCCACAACCGGGATGATTGTCAACCCAGGTGTAACTATCGACATGAACAACGACAATAAGTTGGAAAACAAATGGTATTTGAAATTAGACGGTAAAATCGACTTGAGCGGTAAATCGCAATTGGTACAAACAGCTGACAGCGAATTAGACGCAACCAGTACAGGATTTATCGAAAGAGATCAAACCGGACAATCGAACCGTTTCAACTACAACTATTGGTCTTCTCCTGTGAGTTCAATCAACAACACTACAGTAAACCACGGGTATACAGTGGCCGGTGTTATGAAAGACGGAACTACCGCAACACCTCAAAACATTCAGTGGACAACCGGTGTAAACAGTAGCGCCACCAGCCCAATAACATTGAGCAGCTATTGGATTTTCAAATTCCAAAACCTGACCAACAGTTACGCCAACTGGACTACAGTAGGGCAAAACGGAGCTTTATTAGCCGGACAAGGGTTCACTTTAAAAGGTTCTAATGCCGCCACTCCGAAACAGAACTATACTTTTGTGGGTAAACCAAATAACGGTACCATTACTTCTACAGTGGCAGCCAACAACTTGAACTTGTGTGGTAATCCATATCCATCGGCAATCGATGCTGATAAATTTATCGATGACAACATCGGATCGATTACAGGAACATTATTGTTCTGGGAACATTACAGCACTAATACGTCTCACAATACAGTTCAATACCAAGGGGGTTATGCTACTTACACCAAAGTAGGCGGAACACCACCAGTAGCCCCAGCGGGTATCAGCGGATTAGGAATGAGTAACCGATCAGCCAAAAGATTCATTCCGGTAGGACAAGGATTCTTTGTAAACGGGAATACAACCGGTGGTACAATTACGTTTAACAACAGTCAACGTATTTTCATCAAAGAAGACAACGGACAATCTCAATATTTGTTCAGAAATACTGGTATGATGGCCACAACACAAACCGCTATCAATGCAGAAGACTCTTTTGAAACAGAACAATTCACTAAATTGAGATTAGGTTTTGTGTCGGCTAACAATTACCACCGACAATTGTTACTAGGATTTATGAACCAATACGCTACCAGCGGATTCGATAATGGTTATGACGCATTAAGCACTGAAACTTTGGCTAGTGACATGTATTTCATGCAAGGCACAACTAAGTTAAACATTATTGGCGACGGTTATTTTAACGCCAACAACAGTTATCCTTTAGGCGTCAAAAATGCTACGGCAGGTAATGTAAAATTCAACTTGGATGCCAAAGAAAATTTAGCGGAAGACCAAGAAGTATATATCTTCGACAACACTACCGGTATTTACCACAGCATCAAGTCGCAGCCGTTTGAAATTAGCTTACCGGCCGGAACCACAGAAAACAGATTCTTCTTAAGATTCTCAACTACCGGTTCTTTAAGTACAAACGACAACGAAATGCAAAATGGTATTTCAGTAGCACACACGCAAACAGACAACACCATCCACATCAAAAACGAATTGATGGAAGCAACCATCAAATCGGTGGAATTGTATAATTTATTGGGACAAAAAGTAGCCGACTGGTCGTTAGAAAACCAATCAGCAACAGAAATGCACTTACCGGTTAACAATGTAAGTACCGGAACTTATATTGTAAAAATCGCCACAGACAAAGGTGATATCAGCAAAAAGATTTTGACTAAATAACCGTTTGATTTTGACACAAAAAAACTCTCCGTCCGGAACGGAGAGTTTTTATTTTAACCCTACTGTAAAGCTATGCTACTCTTACTTACCCTTAAGCTAATTTCGCTAAAATACCCGCTACATCGGTTTCCGATTGTTCGCCGGTTTGCAAATCCTTTAAAGTAAATAAATCGCCTTTGATTTCTTTAACTACAAATGGAATCATACGACGTTCAGCGTGTTTGAACTGCTTGTCAATTTTAGCCGCATCCGGATAAACCTCTGCTTTAACACCTTTGACTCTTAAGTTTGTTACTACTTTCATCGCTTCAAAAGCCTGACTTTCGCCAAAATTCAGAAACAACACTTGTGTCGACGTAGTGACCGTTGGCGGAAATAAATTCAATTCTTCCAACACCAAATAAATACGATCTAAACCAAAAGAAATCCCAACACCACTCATATTTTTCAATCCGAAAATGCCGGTCAAATCATCGTATCGACCGCCACCGCCAATGGAACCCATAGCGACGCCTTCGGGAGCGGAAACTTCAAAAATGGCTCCGGTATAATAATTCAATCCGCGCGCTAAAGTCACATCCAAATCCAATTGGGCTTTTTGCAATCCTAATCGAGTGACGTTTTCACAAATAAAACGCAGTTCTTCAATACCCTTTTTGCCTTCTTCAGATGTGGCTAACAACTGTGACAATTTTTCTAATTTATCCGCTATGCTACCGGAAAAACTGAATAACGGCTGCACTTTTACCAAAGCGTCCTCCGAAATACCTTTCTCCAACATTTCTTTTTTAACGCCTTCCTCTCCTATTTTGTCGAGCTTATCCAAAGCCACCGTAAAATCAATCAATTTATCCGAAGCGCCGATAACCTCAGCTATTCCGGATAAAATTTTACGATTGTTAATTTTAATTGTCACGCCTGCTAATCCCAAAGCCGTAAAAACCGAATCGTACAATTGCACCAACTCGACTTCCTGCCACAACGAAGTAGAACCTACCACATCGGCATCGCATTGGTAAAACTCTCTGAAACGTCCTTTTTGGGGACGGTCAGCACGCCAAACCGGTTGGATTTGGTAGCGCTTAAACGGAAACTCAATCTCGTTTTGGTGTTGCACTACATAACGCGCAAAAGGCACAGTTAAATCGTAACGCAAAGCTTTTTCGGAAATTTTTCCCGTAAGTTTTTTATAGTTGATGTTTTGTAATTCTTCCACCGGAACTTTATCCAAATAATCCCCGGAATTCAATATTTTGAAAATCAGCCTATCTCCTTCTTCTCCATATTTCCCCATTAGGGTTTCGGAGTTTTCAAACGAAGGTGTCTCTATCGGTTGGTACCCAAATTGTTCAAAATGACGACGCATAATCGAAATGATATAATTGCGTTTCGACACTTCAACAGGTGAAAAATCTCTCGTGCCTTTGGGAATACTTGGTTTTTGTGCCATTGTTAATTTGAAATATTAAATTTTAGATTTTAAATATCTAATACCTGATATTTAATACCTGATATTGCTCTGCAAATATCTTATTTTTTAAAACTATTTCCACCCGTGTTGTAATATTCTTGTAACAAAAGCTGTATTTTCGTGTCAAATAACCGTTATGATTGGATTATTCAGAGAAAACGTCAAAATTGCGTTGGGTTCGATTCGGGCACAATTGCTTCGCACCATATTAACGGTGGTTATTATTGCTATTGGTATCACAGCTTTAGTAGGTATTTTAACGGTGGTTACCGCCATTGAGTACAACCTCAATTCGAGTTTTGCCTCTATGGGTTCGAATACCTTCAACATCAACCAATACGAATCAACCGGTAGACGCAGTGGTAATGAAGAAATCGAAAAAATAAATCCTATCATCAGTTATCCGGAAGCCAGAGCTTTCAAAGAAAAATTTAATACCCCTTTTACCCAAACTTCCCTATCCTTTATTGCGACTTCCAACGCCGAAGTAAAATTTGAAAACAAAAAAACCGATCCGGAAATTTCCGTCTTAGGTATCGACGAGTTCTATTTAACCAACTCGGGTTTAGAGGTAGACCAAGGCCGAAACTTCAATTCTTTTGACATTTCCAACAATGTATATTCGTGTATTGTCGGCTCCGACTTTGTGACCAAAGGATTATTGAAAGACATCAACCCTATTGATAAAATCATCTCCGTACGCGGGGCCAAATTTAAAGTCATCGGCGTTCTCAAAGAAAAAGGTTCCACTTTTGGGAACAGTCAGGATTTGCGCGTCATGATTCCAATTCAAGTAGCTCGTTCCCTATTTTCGGTACCTAACATCAATTACTCTTTGAGCACCATGGTATCAAAGCAAGAAATGCTCGACGAATCCATCGAGAACGCGATTATTACTATGCGAAAAATTCGCAAATTAAATCCGGTGGAAGAAAATAATTTCGGAATATCCCGCAGCGACGATTTGATCAATCGCATAGGAGAATTAACCGGTTTTTTGTCGTGGTCGGCTTGGATTATGGGAATTATTACCATTTTAGGGTCTTCCATCGCCTTAATGAATATTATGGTGGTTTCGGTTACTGAAAGAACTCGTGAAATTGGTGTCCGAAAAGCTTTGGGCGCTAAAAAAAGTACCATCGCCTTTCAGTTTTTCATCGAAACTTTAACCATCGGACAAATGGGCGGCTTTTTCGGGATTATCTTAGGAATACTTATTGGTTTTATCATTTGTTTGGCAGCCGGCTGGGATTTTGTTATTCCTTGGGGCGCGATTATGGCGGCTCTTGTGACCAGTTTTATTGTAGCCTTGGTTTCCGGTTTGTATCCTGCCATCAAAGCCTCGAAACTCGATCCGATTGAAGCCTTGCGTTACGAGTAAACGGTTTATTTTATGGCCGATACCATTCGGTCATTCCTATAAATATCTTGGTGCAATCGCACTTCCGTAAAACCGAAACTTTCCACTAAAGCAACCGTTTCTTTGCCGAGATATTGATTGATTTCGAAGTATAACTTTCCGTTTGACATTAAATGTTTTTGTGCTAAAGCCGCAATTTTTCGGTAAAATAGCAAGGCATCGTTATCTGCTACAAAAAGTGCTAAATGCGGTTCATACTCCAACACATTCGGTTGGATTTCGATTTTTTCCAAATGCCTAACATACGGCGGATTGGACACTATGATGTCAAAAGATGACTCTAATTCTTCAGTCGCTAAAACATCTTGCAATCTAAAATGAACGGCAACCTGATTCAACTCCGCATTCTTCATAGCCGTAGCCAATGCCTTTTCGGAAATATCAATAGCGTAAACCTCCGCTTCGGGTAAATTTTTCTTCAACGCAATTGGAATACAACCACTGCCGGTTCCTATATCAAGAATACGAACTTTCCCCTCTTTTCTTTTCCCTTTTTCCTCTGCAAGAATCAACGCAACTAACTCTTCCGTTTCCGGTCTCGGAATCAACACATTCTCATTGACTAAAAACGGCAAACCGTAAAATTCCGTTTCTCCTAAAACATATTGAATCGGTTTTTGCTTTTTCAGTTCCGCTAAAGCACTTTCCCAGCGCAACAACTGTAAAGCATCCATTTCCATCTCGGGTTCCAAAGCCAAATCGATTCGCTTTTTGCGATGGAAGCTTTCCAAAATCAAGTAAAAAAAACTTTCAATCTCCTTTTCGTCATACCAAGAAGAAAGTTCATCAAGAAAAGTGGCCTTATAGTTTTTAAGCAACATGGGGATATCGAATTTATTTTTTGGGATCTAATGTTTTAATCATCCAAACCGGACAAGTAGAATGACCGGTATTGCCCAAAGGTTCGCAAAGGTATTCAAAACCGGATTTTTGATACAAATATTGGGCAGCTTTCATTTCGGGCAAGGTTTCAAGATAACATTTTTCATAGCCGAATTTCGCTGCTTGAGCCAAACAAAGTTGAATCATTTGAAAACCCAAACCTTTCCCTCGGGCTTCGGGCAAGAAATACATCTTTTGCAATTCGCAAATATTCTCGGTTGAATTCTCCAGCTGACTAATTCCACCACCACCAATTATTTTGCCCTCGTTTTCAACTACAAAATAAACAGCCCGCGGTTGATCATAAGTTTCAAACATAAAATCGAGTTGAACATCGGCAAAAGCGGTACCCGTTTTAGGATAGTTATCTACCGTAAAGACTTCCCGTATAACGGCAGCAATTTTCGGATTGTCTTCCTTTTGGATTTCACGAATTATAATGTGACTCATTCTAAAAGTAATGTCTTATTTTTGTGTGGTGAAGATACATGAAAAATACCTGTCGCGCTGTATTCAATTGGCCAAAAATGGTTTGGGCAGTACTTATCCTAATCCGTTGGTAGGCAGTGTTATTGTTCACAATGATAAAATCATAGGCGAAGGCTGGCATCGAAAAGCAGGCGAACCTCATGCGGAAGTACACGCTATAAATTCGGTAAAAGACCAATCGCTGCTAAAAGAATCTACCATTTATGTTTCGTTAGAACCTTGCAGTCACTTTGGCAAAACGCCGCCTTGTTGCGACTTAATCATTGCACACAAAATTCCGAAAGTCGTGGTAGGCACCATTGACCCTTTCAGTAAAGTAGCCGGATCCGGCATCCAAAGGTTAAGAGACAATGGCTGTGAAGTTACCGTTGGTGTTTTGGAAAAAGAATGCCTTGAGTTAAACAAACGCTTTTTCACCTTTCACAATAAAAAAAGACCTTATATTATATTAAAATGGGCGGAAAGTCGAGATGGCTTTATAGCTCCGTTATCAAAAGACACCAAAGCACCGATATGGATTTCCAACGAATATTCACGACAATTAGTCCACCAATGGCGGGCGGAAGAACAAGCTATTTTAGTGGGTACACAAACGGTTTTAGACGATAACCCCAAACTGGATGTACGCGATTGGACCGGAAAAAATCCTACGCGAATCGTTTTAGACCGACACGGAAAAATCGACTCAAACTACTTTGTAAACGACGGAAAAACTAAAACTGTGGTGATTACCGAACAAGAAAAATTAATTGAAAGCGAAAATGTTAGAGCAGAAATTATTACATTTGATAATCAACTATCGCAAAAAATAGTTGATGTGGTTTACCGATTGGGATTACAATCCATCATCATTGAAGGCGGAAAACAAACACTGCAAACGTTTATTGATGACCGTCTTTGGGATGAAGCCAGGGTTTTTGTGAGTGATACAATCTTAGAAAAAGGTATTACGGCACCGCAACTGAATCGCATCGGAAAAACCACAAAAATAAAAACCGACCAACTAACTATAATTTTGAACCATGATTAACACTATCATTTTTGATTTTGGCGATGTTTTCATCGATTTAGAAAAAGAAAAATCCATAGAAGCGTTCAAAAAATTAGGATTAGATGGTCCGAACGAAGCGTTATTGGCTCAAAACGATTTGTTTGAAAAAGGCAAAATCACCGAACTCGAGTTCATAGAAAGTTTTCAAAAATTCATTCCGAACGCCTCAATACAAGAAATCATTCAGGCATGGAATTCACTCATAGGCGATTTTCCATTGCACCGTTTGGAGTTCTTGCAAATGCTGTCCAACAAATACCGTTTGTTTTTGTTAACGAATACCGATTCTATTCACATCAGTCGTTTTGAACATAAAGTTGGGATGTCCTTTTACACCGATTTTTACCGTTGCTTTGAAAAAGTGTATTACTCCTATGAAATGGGCATGCGAAAACCCGAACCGGAAATTTTCACTACCATACTCAACAAACACGATTTGTCACCTAAAAGAACGCTTTTCATAGACGACAAAAAAGACAACACCGACATAGCCGAAAGTTTAGGATTACATGTTTGGAACCTACAACCGGGAGTAGACGATGTGGTGAACCTATTTGAACAAAAACACCTGCCTTTTTAACGTTCACTGTTACCCATTTCAAGTTCCGTTTCATTGAAAGATACCTACCAAACCTTAGCAGAGCCGGCGCCGGAAATACTGTACAAAGAAAAAAACAGTAAGTTTTACGGTTACGCCTTTCCGGTTACTTCCGAGGAGGAAATCAAAGTACATTTAGAACAGTTGCGCAAGCAACACCATGGCGCAGTGCATTTTTGTTATGCTTTTCAATTGGGTACAGATACGATATATTACAGAGCTAATGACGACGGTGAGCCCAGCAATTCTGCAGGCATGCCCATTTACGGCCAAATTCAATCATTCGGACTAACCAATGTGGTGGTCGTTGTAGTTCGGTTTTTCGGTGGTGTAAAATTAGGCGTTGGCGGCTTAATTTCAGCCTACAGAACAGCCGCACAAATGGTATTACAAGAAGCAGAAATCGTCGAAAAAACAATCGACATCTATTATAAGGTATCTTTCGATTACAAAAACATGAACAAAGTGATGCGCATCATTAAAGAGAATAATTTAGAGATTGTGGCGCAAAAAATGAATGAAAGTTGCGAAATTGACCTCGCTACCCGAAAAAAAAATGCCGAAAAAATCTTCGACATTTTTAATCATTTGTTTGAAATAGAGATTGAAAAAATTTAACTGTTCATCACATCCAAAATATATTGCGGCGGCGGAATAGCTTTTCCCAATTTTACATCCACAAAAACCAATATGAAATGTGCAGTTGTTAATAACTCATCGTTTTCATTGCGAATTTCGCAATCAAATTCTATCTTCACTGAAGATTGACTTTTAAACTTGGTTATCACTGTAAGTAAGTCGTCATAACGCGCTGGCTTTTTGTAATTTATCGTCATGGATACTATGGGCAGTGCAATCCCGCTTTCTTCCAGTGATTTATATGAAATCCCTTTATTTCTAAGCCATTCCACGCGTCCCATCTCAAAATAGGGCACATAATTCCCATGGTAAACTACACTCATTTGATCGGTTTCGGAATAACGAACCCTAACTTGAATTTGATGTTCTTTCATCTGTTTTTTTTGCTTTTAATCTATTTTCAAAATTCTCTTTACAACAATATTTTTAAAAAATCAATACCGCATAAATTTTTTTTAACGAATTTTATTCACATATTTGTTATCCCAAAATTAAGATGATAATCGCTATCATTTTTTGTTGAAAAACCTAACAATAATTACAATAATTTTATCCAAAATATGAGCAAAACTGCGCAATCGGTATGGGAAAACTGTCTTGAGTTCATAAAAGACAACATTCAGGAACAAGCTTTCAAAACTTGGTTCGAGCCGATTAAGTCAGTGGAACTTACTGATAATGCTTTGTACATACAAGTACCCAGCAAATTCTTTTATGAATGGCTCGAAGAGCATTACGTAAAATTATTGAAAGTAGCGTTAACCAAAGAACTCGGGAAAAACGCAAAGTTACTCTATAAAATCAAAATGGAAAACACTTATGGCAACAAACAACCGTTTACGGAACAATTGCCAAGTGCGCACCGCAGTCCTATAAAATCGCAAGATGTTGACGCTCCGTTCAAAAACCTGAATCCGGAACTGAAAAACCCTTTCGTAATTCCAGGCATCAGAAACTTAAAAATCGAGTCGCAACTCAATCCAAACTACAGTTTCGATAATTTTTTAGAAGGTGATTCCAACCGTTTAGCGCGCTCTGCCGGTATGGCCGTAGCCAACAAACCGGGCGGAACCTCTTTCAATCCGTTGTTAATATTCGGCGGTGTTGGTTTGGGAAAAACGCACTTAGCACACGCGATAGGGGTTGAAATTAAAGACAAATATCCCGAAAAAACGGTGTTATACATTTCTGCTGAAGTGTTCACCCAACAATACATCGATTCAGTTAAGAAAAACAACCGAAACGATTTCATCCATTTTTACCAATTAATTGATGTACTAATTATTGATGACGTTCAATTCCTATCCGGAAAATCAGGAACGCAGGATGTTTTCTTCCACATCTTTAATTACCTACACCAAAACGGCAAACAGGTCATCCTTACCTCCGACAAAGCACCGGTTGACATGCAAGACATCGAACAACGTTTGTTGTCACGTTTCAAGTGGGGATTGTCTGCCGAATTGCACCAACCGGATTACGAGACCCGTATTTCTATCTTGAAAAACATTTTATACCGCGATGGCGTAGACATGCCGGAAGAAATTGTGGAATATGTGGCCCGCAACATCAAATCTAATGTTCGCGAGTTGGAAGGCGCCATCATTTCGTTGATAGCTCAGTCTTCTTTCAATAAAAAAGAAGTGACTTTGGATTTGGCCAAAAGCGTGGTAGAAAAATTCGTGAAAAACGTAAAACGCGAAATTTCCATTGACTATATCCAAAAAGTAGTTTCTGATTATTTCCAACTGGACGTAGATACTTTACAATCCAAAACCAGAAAACGTCACGTAGTACAAGCCCGTCAATTGGCGATGTTCTTTGCTAAGAAATTCACCAAATCGTCTTTGGCTAACATCGGTTCACAAATTGGCGATCGCGATCACGCCACGGTATTACACGCTTGTAAAACAGTGGACAACTTAGTCGCTACCGACAAACAATTCAAGAAATTCGTAGAAGACATTCATAAAAAATTATCGCTGTAATACGGTTCAGCCGAATTACAACTTACAACAAACAATATGCCCGTTAAGATTTTAATGGTATGCTTGGGTAATATCTGCCGATCACCTTTGGCAGAAGGCATACTCGCGTCTAAATTACCTCAGGACAAATTCATCGTCGACTCTGCCGGAACAGGAAACTATCACATTGGCAGACAACCGGACCAACGGTCGATTTTAGTCGCACAAAAAAACGGTTTAGACATTACGCACCAAAAAGCAAGACAATTCTCGTCGAAAGACTTTGACGAATTCGATTATATATACGTTATGGACAGTTCCAACTACGACAATGTGATTGAATTGGCAAAAAGCGAAGCCCACAAAGCCAAAGTTGATATGATACTCAACCATCTTTTCCCTGGCGAAAATGTAGATGTCCCTGATCCTTATTACGGATTGCAAAACGGCTTCGATATGGTTTATGAAATGCTCGATGAAACTTGCACCATTTTAGCCCAAAAGCTACAAGAAAAACACACTTAACGAAAGTCATCTTCTCTAAATAAAGCCTTGTATACTCATGAAAACGGATAACCCAAAAGGAAAGTTATATTTAATTCCAACCACTTTGGGCGAAAGCGATCCTATGGATGTACTGCCCCAAACCGTAAAAAGAGCGATTGACTTTATTGACCATTACATTGTAGAAAACGAAAAAACAGCCAGACGCTTTATCAAAGCAGTGAATGCGCAAAAAGTACAAGCCGATCTGAAAATTTCCCTGCTTAACAAACACACAGAAGTTTCAGAGCACAATGCCATGATTAAGCCTTGTTTAGAAGGCATCAATGTAGGTTTGATGAGCGAAGCAGGCTGTCCCGGCGTAGCTGATCCGGGCGCTGTGATAGTGAAAATAGCACACGAAAAAGGCATTCAGGTTGTGCCTTTAGTTGGTCCTTCTTCCATCCTACTAGCCATGATGGCTTCCGGTATGAATGGACAAAGTTTTGCTTTTAACGGCTATTTACCTATTGACAAAAGCGATAAAAAATCGGCACTCAAAAACTTTGAAAAAATGTCGAGCGACAAAAATCAGTCGCAAATTTTTATTGAAACACCCTATCGCAACAACAAACTTCTAGAAGATATTCTTTCGGCTTTGCAACCCAACACCCATTTGTGTATTGCGGCAGATATCACCTTGCCGACTGAATATATCAAAACTTTGCGCGTGGCCGATTGGAAAAAAATAAAGGTCGACCTGCATAACAGACCGACCATTTTTATCATTCATAAGTTTTAGCTTATTCTACTTGAGCATTTTTTACGGGTTGAATGGCTTTAGTATCAAACCCACCAAAATCGCGAATATAAGATCTGACTGAAGTACCGTAATCGTCTTTCATTTTGCGTTCTCCATTGGTATTCAAAAAACGTTTCACCGAACCGGTACCACCTAAATGTGCTGCCGCCAAAATTCCGGATTCTGTAATTTTAACACCGTCTACTACTTTGCCTTCAAAGTATTGGATATAATGTCTTAGCTCGTATTTGTTTTTGGAAAGCAAGGTCACAAAGGCCTTTTCTTGAAGTTTAGGATTATTCAAAAACCCTAAACTATCATGAATACCAATAGACTTTAGGGTACCAACACCAAATTGGTATTTCCCTAAATAACCAAGCGTATTAATTCTTCTGTATTTTCCTTGAGATTCTTTGTGCGCAATGGCTTCCTTGTAGCCAATAAAATACCTTCCGGTATACGGCACTTTTAGATTGACATAATCTATGTTGTTTTGAGAAGGAAAAACGTATTGCAGTTCTTCATTTTTATCAAAACCGAAACGAGCATTGATTTGGGAGTTGTAAGGTTTAAAACCTGAGCTTATAAAAGCTACTGTTAGTAGGATAGTTGAGTAAAAAATTCCTTTTTTGATCATTAATTGTTATTTCTCAAGCGCTGTCACCGACATGAAATTACCGGGGGCAAATATACAACTAATTTTATAAAATTGACTATCAATAAGTTAAACTACTCTAAAAGTAGACCAAATGCCATTTCGTCCCTCCTGAACCCTTGATTTCAAACGTTGGAGCGGGAATCTTAATCGTATTGCAAATTGTTAAAATAGTCTTAAGGAAATGCGATTTGGTTTCGATTTTGGTCAAATCAACGTCGAGACTGAGGTAAAATTGACGGTATCTTTGATTATCGGGAAGGAAAATAGTATTGACAAAAGCATCATTACCGGTAATCATCCCTTCGGCACCGTAACCAACGGCTACATTCAACCATTTTGGTATTTTGCTTTTAGGCACAAAAGAATGCATATTAAAAGACAACCAATAGGTCTGACCATTGTAATCTTTTAAAATTTGCTCTTGAATCGAACTGCCCAAAACTTCCGGCCGAGCAGCGGCATAAGGTGTAGTATGAAAAGAAAACTTAGGTACAATGCGCTGTTCTTTCCAAAGTAATTCTTGGGAAACATACAAAGCGGTACCGGAAACATTGGCTACCACATCGCCCAAAGAAGCACCCCAATTGGCCGAATAGCCATCGAAAACCTCAACAGTAGTCAAAAAAGCCAAGCCTAAAGTCGCCCCGTAAAGCAACTGACTTTTTTGATTGGCGCCGGTCCATTTCATGGCATTGGCACCAAAACTTCCCAAATGATAAGCCGAAAACACATGACCGGCTTTGTCCATTTGCAACCATTCGGCATTGTCATTGATAAAATGAAAGTCGGATTTCGGATAATCGGCATACCATACTTGGTTCAAGCCCACTAAGGCAGCCGTTCCTAAAGAAGCCTCAGAAATTACCAGAGTTTTTAGTCGGCTTTTGTGTAACGTATCCGACGGCTTCAAAAAAGCATTCAATCCTTTTTGTCCCCAAAGAAAGGAAGTGCAACAAAGCCAACACAGTATGTAAACCTTGTGTTTCAAAAACTATCGCTTGGTGCCTTGAGCGTTCAACCAATCGGCATATTTTTTGGCATTTACATCATGTTGCGCCATAGTAGCGGCAAATTCATGATAACCAAAACGTTCAACGCTGGCGCAGAAATACAAATAATTGTGTTTTTCGGCATTCAATACAGCATCAATCGCATCGATATCCGGCATGGCGATTGGCCCGGGTGGTAATCCTTCGTTTTGGTAAGTATTATAGGGAGAAGCGATAAACAAATCGTTGTACAATACGCGTTTGATAACCTGCTCAAAATCGTTGTCACGCAACTTTAAAGCGTAAATCACTGTTGGATCGGCTTGTAATTTCATCCCGTCTTTTAAGCGATTCAAATACACACCGGCCACTGTTGGACGTTCGCTTTTCTTAACGGTTTCTTTGTGAACAATCGAAGCCAAAGTAATTACTTGCACTGGCGTCATGTTCAATTCGGTTGCCTTAGCCAATCGCTCTTTGGTCCAAAAACGATTGTACTCTTCCAACATTTTATCTCTGAATTTTTCCGCCGAAACATTCCAATAGAACTCGTAAGTGTTGGGTAAAAACATCGCAAAAACAGTCTCTTTGGTAAAACCATTCTTTTGCAAAAAGATACTATCGCGGAAAGTCGCCAACAATTTTGTGGTATCAGGTTCTATTTGCGAACTGATGCGTTCGCATAAATTCTCCAATCGTTCTTGGTTGTTAAAGGCCAATTTCACCGGCACATTTCTTCGCATGGCGCTAACCAATTGAAAAGCACTCATTCCTTTTTTTAACAAAAATCTTCCCGGTTTAACATTATCCGGATAAGACCGAAGTTGGGCAATAAACTCAAAATCGGACATATTTGTTACATAAGGTGAAATGATTTTTTGCACCTCATCGTATTTGGAACCGGTTGGGATTTCCACATAAACTTCTTCTTTGTCAAAAGTAGTATTGGATGTAAAGAATTTGATATATACTAATAAAACGACCAATACGCCAACGGCCGCTGTGATTTTAAAGATTTTACTTTTGTTCAAAACCGAAACTGTTTTAGATTTATTTTTTAATTAATTGAAAAAGGGCTTCGTCATGAAAGCGATTTCGGGTAAAATTCCAATCCTTCTTTACCCCTATTTTTTCAAACCCAAAGGTAGTAAAAAGCGATAGACTCACCGAATTTTCGGTACTGATATTAGCGTACAATTGATGCAACTGTAATTGGTTAAAAGCATAATCAATCACCAAACCCAAAGCTTCTTTGCCGTAACCCGAGTGACGGTCATTTTCGTCTTGGATAATAATGCCGACACCCGTACGTTTGTTTTTAGGATCGAAATCGAACAAATCAATCAAACCAATCGCGTCAGCCGAGTTATTTTTACAAATGCCCAAACGCAATTGCTTGGCTTCATAAATATCCTGATGGGCATTCTCTAAATACTGACGAATAAGAAACCTGCTGTAAGGCGTTTGGGTGTTGCTGACTTCCCAAATGGCTTCGTTATTTTCTACGGCATACACAAATTCCAAATCTTCGGGTTCGAGCGCGCGCAAATAAATTTTTGTTCCCTTTAGTGTTATCATACAACTTAGATTTCGATGGTTCCACTAAACACAAAGGTGGCCGGACCTTTCAAAAAAACATTGCTGTATTGATTGTTTTCTTTCACGAAAGAGACTTCTAATTTTCCGCCTTGCACCTCTAAATAAATATGATGGGCATTGGTTCTACCCGTAGCATGCATCGCAATAGCTACCGCTGTGGCGCCTGTTCCGCAGGACAAAGTTTCATCTTCTACCCCGCGTTCGTAGGTTCGCAAAGCAAAATGATTTTCTGACAGTTGCTTGACAAAATTCACATTACTTCCCGGTTTTCCGTATAAGTCGGAATAGCGAATTTTAGCGCCTTCGGTTTTCACGTCAAAATGCACCAAATCTTCCACCATAGTAACATGATGTGGTGAACCGGTATTGAGAAATATATAATCTTCTTTGATGTGCACTTCGCTTACCGCTTTCATTCCCAAAGAAACCAATCCATTTTCAAAAGCAGTAGCGTGATGCGGTCCGTCGGTAGCAATAAAATTGGTATCGTTTTGAATGACTTGCAAACTTTGGGCAAAAGCAACCAAACATCGACCGCCGTTACCGCACATCGAACTTTCGTTCCCGTCGGAATTATAGTAAACCATGCGAAAATCAGCATCCGCATCTTGCTCTAATAATATAAGTCCGTCCGCACCTATACCGAAACGACGGTCGCACAACTTTTCAATCAGCGTCACATCGTTTTTGGGAAATAAGTTTTCGCGATTGTCAATCATGACAAAGTCGTTCCCGGTGCCTTCGTATTTGTTAAAATTGATTTTCATAGCCTAGATAAGTACCACAAATATAGCAAAATTTAAGATTGACTTAAAAATTGTTAAACGACCGTTAAAGGGTATTGACAACGAAAATGAAACTTTTTAATTTTACTCTGGATAACTTAAAAACCGTAAAACAATGAGAAGAATATCGAGTTTATTTTTAGTTTCTTTATTGAGCGGAGCTACTACTTTGGGAGCGTACAAATTATTATTTGATCATAACGGAAAAGAAGGTATAGTTACCACGGCGTCCGGTTCCTACGGAAGAAATGTTGGTTTATCAGGCGAAGCTGTCGACTTTACGGAAGCTGCTGAAGCCGCTGTTCATACCGTTGTTCACGTTAAAAATGTTTCCATCAGAACAGTTTCCAATCCGATTATGGAGTTATTCTACGGACAACGCGGAGGCCAACAACAAGAACAAATCGGCACAGGTTCGGGTGTTATCATTTCCGAAGACGGCTATATCGTCACCAACAATCACGTGATTAAAGATGCCACTGAATTAGAAGTGACTTTGAACAACAACAAATCGTATAAAGCCAAACTCATCGGTACTGATTCAAAGATGGATATTGCCTTACTAAAAATCAATGCCGATGAAAAATTACCGTATTCTACTTTTGCCGATTCTGATCAGGTTAAAGTAGGCGAATGGGTTTTGGCGGTAGGAAATCCTTATAACTTAAACTCCACGGTAACTGCCGGAATTGTTTCGGCCAAAGCCAGAAATTTAGACAACCGCAACAGCATCCAATCGTTTATCCAAACCGATGCCGCTGTGAATCCCGGAAATAGTGGTGGTGCTTTAGTGAATACACGCGGCGAGTTAATCGGAATCAACACCATGATTTCCTCGCCTACCGGAAGCTATACCGGCTATTCTTTTGCGGTTCCTTCCAACATTACCCGAAAAATTATTGAAGATATTATGGAATTTGGCGGTGTACAACGTGGTATTTTAGGTGTGGAAGGCAACGAATTGAACAGCAAAGCTTCTAACGAATTAGGTATCAAAGACACCGAAGGTTTCTACATTAACAACATAACCAAAAACTCAGGAGCGGAAAAAGCAGGATTGCGCAAAGGAGATATTATCAAAAAATTAGACAATAAAAAAATAAGCTCCTTTGCTGAATTGACAGGTTACATCAACACCAAACGACCAAACGACAGAGTTCAAGTAACTTTTGTTAGAGATGATGAGACCAAAACAGCCTGGGTAACTTTGCTTAAAAATGATATTTTCATCAGAGAATTTAAAGGTTTAGAGTTGGAAGACATCGACAATGCCGACAAGAAAAAATTCAGAATAGACTACGGCGTTCGCATCAAAGAAATCAACAACGACAATTTAAAACCTTACTATGACCAACTTAAAGGCAATATTATCCTATCCGTAGACAATGTAAAAGCGACTGATTTGGAAACCATTTCAAAATTCTTAAACCGAAAAGACGAAAACCAAAGTGTCAGCATCCAAATGATTAATCGAATGGGACAAGTGATACAGATTATCATCTAAATACAAAATCATCTTACTTATTTTTCTGAAAAACCAGCCTCAGTTCAAGGTTGGTTTTTTTTATGTTAAAAAGTTACGAAATCGTTTTCGTAACACATTGGTATTTTATACTTTTGCGCCACCTAAGACCTACAAGTCTTTTACAAATAGGTTAAATTTATAAAACACAACTAAACATTTTCTTTTTATGAGCAGCAACAATTTGTACGAGAAGGAATTATCGTTCCAAGCCGACAGACGAAAAGCAGGAGTAGAATTCATCAAAATCATTAGCGATTTGTGGTACGACAAATCCATCGAATTGGTACTTTTCAGAAACCAATTGATCGACCGCAACGTGAGTGACATCATCAATTTACACGAATATGCGGGTGAATTTGTACAAAAGCCTATCAATGTTTTTGACTCGGTGGAAATTGCGAGAGCGATTTTAAACTTAGACTTACCGCCATCTCGTATCGACATCGGAAAACTAACTTACGAATACCATTTAGAAGACAACAAATACCACGATGCTCGTGCATTTGTGATTGACAAATTGAAGAATGCCAAAAACTCTAAAAATATCCAACCGAAAGATGTGGTATTGTACGGTTTTGGACGTATCGGTCGTTTGTTAGCTCGTGAGATGATGAGTAAAATCGGAAAAGGACAACAACTTCGTTTGCGCGCTATTGTAACTCGTGACCGCAATGATGCTTCTTCTTTGGAAAAAAGAGCTTCGTTATTGCGCTACGATTCGGTTCATGGCGACTTTGAAGGTTCTGTTCAAGCCGATGTAGAAAACAATGCCTTAATCATCAACGGTACTACGGTACACATTATCACAGCGGCCGGTCCGGAAGAAATTGATTATACCCAATACGGTATTAATGAGGCGCTGGTGATTGACAATACCGGTGCTTTCACTACAGAAGAAGCTTTAAAACGCCATCTAACTTCAAAAGGCGTTGACAAAGTATTGCTTACTGCTCCGGGTAAAGGCGTTCCGAATATTGTTTACGGCGTTAACCACAACGATTACAATCCGGATGAAGTAAATATTTATTCTGCTGCCTCTTGTACCACCAATGCCATTACGCCTATTTTAGCCGCTGTAGAAGAAACACTTGGCGTAGTAAAAGGGCATTTGGAAACTATTCATGCCTATACCAACGACCAAAACTTGGTGGATAACATGCACAAAAAATACCGTCGTGGTCGTGCCGCTGCCTTGAATATGGTAATTACCGAAACCGGTGCCGGAAGCGCCGTAGCGAAAGCCTTGCCGAGTTTGGCCGGAAAGTTAACTTCTAATGCGATTCGTGTTCCTGTACCCAATGGTTCCTTAGTAGTACTTAATTTAGAAGTAGGCAAAGAAACTTCCATCGAGGAAGTAAACAGCATCATGCGCAAATACGCTTTAGAAGGCGAATTGGTAGAACAAATCAAATATTCTTTAAATAACGAATTAGTGTCTTCAGATATTGTAGGCACTTCTGCCCCGTCTATTTTTGACAGCAATGCCACGATAGTTTCCGGTGACGGAAAAAACATCGTATTGTATGTTTGGTACGACAACGAATACGGCTACAGCCACCAAGTAATTCGTTTGGCCAAATACATTGCTAAAGTAAGACGCTATACTTATTATTAATAGTAATTATTAATTCCTTCAAAAATCTCGTTTGTCCGGTAGGGTTAAACGAGATTTTTTTGTTAATAAGCATATAAATCGTTAATAAAATTAGGTTTTAGAAAAATATTTACTATTTTTCGCCTTCCAAAAACAACGCCCTACAACCTGCTTATGAAAAAATTAATTTTGAGCTTGTCAATTCTGACTTGTTTTGCGTTCTCCAATGAGGAGCCAAAAGTAACAACCTACAACTATGGTCACAACGGAATGGAATATGTGGCGCGCAACAAAAACGGCACTGTAATCATCAGTACATTTAATTCTAAATTCACCATCCGCCAAGAAATTGCGACCCGAATTTACGAGATGTACTTGGACCGAAAATTAGAAAACAACAAAACGGTTACCGTATTTGGTTCTGAGGCCGATGTTACCGGAAAATGCGTCATCAAAAAGAAAGACAACCTAACCACAGTCGACTTTTACTATGAAAGCGTACAATGGTGTTCCGGACTTAAAGAGATTTATCAAAAGAAAGCATAATAAAAAAGCTCAACTAAATGTTGAGCTTTTTTTATATTCAGTATTGAATAGCTTAGGCTTTACCCGCAGCAATTAAGTTCAAGGCTGAACCGGCTACGAACCAACCAATCTGGCTTTCGTTGTAAGTGTGGTTAGCCAAGATGGTATCTTTAGAACCATCTGCATGAACAAACTCTAACGTTAAAGGTTTTCCCGGAGCAAATTCGGTTAAATCTAAGAAGTTGATAGTATCATCTTCTTGAATTTTGTCGTAGTCCGCTTCATTGGCAAAAGTCAAGGCCAACATACCTTGCTTTTTCAAGTTGGTTTCGTGGATACGAGCGAATGATTTAACCAATACGGCTTTCACTCCTAAGAAACGAGGTTCCATCGCAGCATGTTCACGAGACGAACCTTCTCCGTAATTGTGATCTCCTACTACTATAGAAGGCACTCCGGCAGCTTTGTAAGCTCTTTGTACTGCAGGAACAGCATCGTAAGCACCGTTCAATTGGTTTTTCACTTTATTGGCTTCTTGGTTGAAAGCATTAATCGCTCCAATCAACATATTGTTGGAAATATTGTCTAAGTGTCCGCGGAAACGCAACCAAGGTCCGGCCATTGAAATGTGGTCTGTAGTACATTTGCCAAACGCTTTGATCAACAACTTGGCACCTGAAATATTTTCCCCGTCCCAAGCATCAAATGGCGCTAACAATTGTAAACGATCAGACGTAGGCGAAACTACAACTTCCACTGATGAACCATCAGCCGCTGGTGCTTGGAAACCGGCATCTTCTACATCAAAACCTCTGGTTGGCAATTCGTCACCAGTAGGCGGATTTAATTTTACGGCTTCCCCTTTATCGTTTAATAACGTATCGGTGATTGGATTGAAAGACAAATCTCCCGAGATAGCCAAAGCAGCTACCATTTCCGGTGAAGTCACAAACGCGTGTGTATTTGGATTTCCGTCGGCACGTTTAGAGAAGTTTCTGTTGAACGAGTGAACAATGGTGTTTTTCTCTCCTTTATCCGCACCTGTTCTGTCCCATTGTCCGATACATGGACCACAAGCATTAGTAAACACTTTAGTGCCCATTTTTTCGAAAGTGGCAATGATACCGTCTCTTTCGATAGTATAACGGATTTGCTCAGAACCCGGATTGATTCCGAATTCGGCTTTAGGTGTGATTCCGTGTGCTACGGCTTGCTCTACAATAGAAGCAGCACGCGCCATATCTTCGTAAGAAGAGTTCGTACAAGAACCGATTAATCCCCACTCTACTTTTAACGGCCATCCGTTTGCAGTAGCTTCTTCTTTCATTTTAGACACAGGCGTCCCTCTGTCCGGCGTGAAAGGTCCATTGATATGTGGCTCTAATTCAGATAAATTGATTTCAATTAATTGGTCGAAGTAATCGGCAGGATTAGCATACACTTCGGCATCGGCAGTTAAGTAAGAAGCTACTTTATCAGCAGCATTTACCACATCTTGACGACCGGTAGCGGCTAAGTATCTTCTCATAGAATCGTCGTAACCGAAAGTGGAAGTAGTGGCTCCGATTTCGGCACCCATATTACAAATGGTTCCTTTTCCGGTACACGACATAGAAGTAGCACCTTCTCCGAAATATTCAACAATAGCACCAGTTCCGCCTTTTACAGTCAAAATATCAGCTACTTTTAAGATTACGTCTTTTGGCGCAGTCCAACCGTTTAATTTTCCGGTCAATTTTACACCGATTAATTTAGGGAATTTCAACTCCCATGACATGCCCGACATTACGTCTACAGCATCGGCACCACCAACACCAATCGCCAACATACCCAAACCACCGGCGTTAACCGTGTGTGAATCGGTACCAATCATCATTCCACCCGGGAACGCATAATTTTCTAAAACGATTTGGTGGATAATTCCTGAACCCGGTTTCCAGAACCCGATTCCGTATTTGTTAGATACAGACGACAAAAAGTCGAATACTTCTTTGGATTGGGTATTAGCAACAGCCAAATCGGTTTTAGCACCAACTTTAGCTTGGATTAAGTGATCACAGTGTACCGTTGTTGGCACAGCTACTTTGCTTTTTCCGGCATGCATAAATTGCAACAAAGCCATTTGAGCAGTAGCATCTTGACAAGCTACTCTATCAGGAGCAAAATCAACATAATCTTTTCCGCGGGTAAACGATTGAGAAGGTGTTCCTTCCCATAAATGCGAATATAAAATCTTTTCAGATAAGGTAAGCGGACGCCTAACCAACTCTCGCGCTTTGTCTACACGAGCCGCCATGTTAGCGTACACTTTTTCAATCATTTCAATATCAAAAGCCATAATAAATTTGGTTAATTTGTTTGCCTCGCAAATTTACGAAAACGTTATACTTCTGGAAAGTTTTTACCAAAATATGTTGCGCCAAACGACCATTTTAAGGAATCGTAATTTTTGACACTTCTTTTTTAACAATAACGTATTTTAAAAGTCATAAATTGGCAATTATTAATTTTTATCCCTCAAATTCATCAATGGTAATTCGTAGAAACGATAAAGTAAATGACTCAAAACTAAGGTCATTGTCAAATAGCCGAAAATAAAAACGGCTACTTGAAAAAGATTTTGAGCGTCATAGGAAAGGTATTGCTTCATCAACAGCAAAATAACGCTGTAGTGAAGCAAATACATAGAATACGATATTTTGCTGAGCCAAACGATGGGTTTTTTCCAAAACAATTGGCTGCTTTTCCACTCCGACAAAAAAGGCAAAAAACAAGCCACAGCTACAGACAATAAAGGCAAATATATGACGTTCCACAACCACGGATGTGTTTCAATTCCCCAACCCAAATAACCGATTACGAAAAACTGAAAAAAGAAAAGCAACGTCCCGATTCCCATCACCAACACCTGATATTTTTCCCAAAGCAGTTCGAATTGATAAAAAAGCCAACTGCACAAAACCCCGATAAAAATGCTATCCAAACGGTAAATCACTACCGCTTTTAGCGACAAGTTCCATTGGGTTAAAGTGGTGTTTTGAGTGGTAATATGATAGCCGATTTTGGCACAAAAGAAAATTACAATCAGCACCAGTACCAATCCGAAGAAAAATAGTGATTTATTTTTAGGCTTAATAAAACTACCTGAAATCAACAAAAAGAAAGGCAACGTAAGATAGGCAAATTCTTCTACTGACAAGCTCCAGGATTCCGGAAAAAACGGCAACATGGTGGTATGGAGATTTTGCCAAAAGAAAAAATACTTCCACCAAGACAAAGCAGCGTAACCAACAATGGAAGCGATAAGTAAATTGAGTACTAAGACCAGAAAATAATTCGGTAGCGTTCGGAACCATCTTCGTTTGAGAAAATAAAAAACCGTGGCCAAACTGAAATCAGATTTCAGGTACAATTGGTAGAGAATTTTACCGATAAGAAAACCACTCAAGACAAAGAAAATCTCCACACCGAAAAAACCCGACAAAACCAAAAGCTGATGTATAAAGCTGTCTCTTTCCGGAACAATCCAAACGCAATGTCCTATTACCACCATCAGTATAGCAGTGGCTCGCATCAAGTCGAGTCCGAAGATTCTATGAGTGTCGGAATGTTGGTTTACTATTTTATTCATTGATTAAATGTAATAAAATACTAAATCCCGATTACAATAATTTACTGATGATTTGCTCTTCTGTAATCCCTTCCGCGTCAGCTTTGTAGTTTTTGATGATTCTGTGACGCAAAATGCCGGTAGCGACTGCTTTTACATCTTCTATATCCGGCGAAAATTTACCATTAAAAGCAGCATGAGCTTTGGCTGCCAAAATCAGGTTTTGCGAAGCACGCGGTCCGGCACCCCAATCCAAATAATTGTTTACGTATTCAGAAGCCAAGTTGCTTTTCGGACGGGTTTTGCCTACCAAAGTCACCGCGTATTCAATTACATTGTCGGCTACGGGAACGCGACGAATTAAATGCTGGAAGTCGATGATTTCCTGGGCGGTAAACAAAGCATTAATAGTAGCCTTAGCATCGCTGGTGGTACTTTTCACCACTTGAACTTCCTCTTCATAGGTTGGATAATCCAATTTAATGGCAAACATAAAACGGTCTAATTGCGCTTCCGGTAATGGATAAGTGCCTTCTTGCTCAATTGGATTTTGGGTAGCCAATACAAAATACGGCAAGGACAATTTATAGTTCTGACCGGCTATGGTTACCGAACGCTCCTGCATGGCTTCGAGCAAAGCAGCTTGCGTTTTCGGTGGAGTTCTGTTGATTTCATCAGCCAAAATGATATTGGCAAAGATTGGTCCTTTGATGAACTTGAACTGACGGTTTTCGTCTAAAATTTCACTTCCTAAAATATCGGAAGGCATCAAATCGGGTGTAAACTGTATGCGTTTGAAATCCAATCCCAAAGCTTGCGAAATGGTGTTGACCATTAAGGTTTTGGCCAAACCGGGAACGCCGACTAACAAAGCGTGTCCGCCGGAAAATATACTCAACAAAATTTGGTCGACTACGTCTTCCTGACCTACAATAATTTTGGAGATTTCCTTCTTGAGTTCAATTCTTTTTTGAACTAAATTTTGAATGGCAGCTACATCAGACATTAGATTTCGAATTTATGCTGTTAGGGATTAGTTTAACAAGTACAAGTTACATTAAAATTTAACCAAGACACTATTTTTTCAACCAATTATTGAGAAACAAACAATCTCTGTATTCTCCGTTGATCTTGATGTAGGTTTCTTTGATTTTCTCATCGGTCCATTTGGCAATGGCTTTGATTTGCTTTTCTTTGAGCGCTAAATCTTTGATTTTGATATAATCTTTGGCGTAATCCGCAGTATGCTCATTGATACGGTTGGTTACGGTTATGATTTTGTATTTTTTCCCACTTCTCGGATCGTCATCTAAAATCGGAGCCGTGATGGCGCCATCTTTCAAGTTAGACACTTCACTGTACAAGGTTGGATCCATTTTGGTCAATTCGAAACGTGTATCTTGGGTTTTCGGATTGATCAAAGTTCCGCCATTGGCACGAGTTTCTTTCTCATCAGACAAAGTTCGAGCCGCTTCGGCAAAAGTAAGCTCTCCTTTTTCGATGCGAGATTTGATGGCTATAATTTTCTCACGGGCGTCTTTTAGAGCTTGGTCGGACACTTTGGGCATCATTAAAATATGACGCAACTCAACTTCTTGACCTCTGATTTTTTCTACCATAATGATGTGGTATCCATATTCGGTTTCGAAAGGTTCTGAAATTTCACCTTCGCCCAAACTAAAAGCCACATCTTTAAATTCTTTCACAAACTGTGTCTTTCTGTTGATTTTATAAAATCCACCGCTAGAAGCCGATGCACGGTCGTCGGTATAAATAACGGCTCTGGTTTTAAAGCTGGCACCGGCCAACACCTCTGCTTTAATTTCTTTGAGTCGGCGAATCACACGTTGTTTTTCTTCATCCGTAATTTTTGGGATAATCACAATTTGAGCCACTTCCATTTCAGCACCGAAAACCGGCAATTCGTCTTGCGGAATCGATTTGAAGAAAGTTCGGGTTTCTTCCGGCGTAATTTCTACAGCATCTACAATTTTTCTGCGCATTTCACCCGAAAGCTTATTGGTTTTGATAATATCGAACAAATCTGTTCTGAAATCGTCTTCCGTATCTTTTTTGAAATACTGGATTACTTTTTCCATAGAACCTAATTGCTCCACCATATAAGCAATTTGCTCGCTCATTTTCTCCTTTACTTCCTCGTCTTTTACCACTATACTGTCTTGTATGGCTTGGTGAGCGTACAATTTGTCTTCTAACAAACCGCCTAACATTTGACAACGACTGATGTCTTTGGTAGATTGACCTTGACTGGCCAACTCCAAATAAGCTTTATCAATATCGGAATCCAAAACCAAATAATCACCTACAGTAGCAATAATGCCGTCTACCTTTAATTTTTTGGTTGGACCGGCTTGTGGTTTGGGTTTAATGCTGTCTTTGATAATTTCTTGTGCATTGACAGCGCCAACGGAACAAATCACCGCTAAAACGGCTACAGCCAGTTGGTTATTTATATATTTCATAATCATTGTTTTTAATGGCATCATCGGTAATTTCTTTTTCAAACTGCTTTATTAATTCTAATTTTCTTTTGTTCAGGATAACTTCCTTTAAGATGGGTTTGATGTATTCAAATGGTGACACTTGATTTTTATCAATCACATTGGTTATTTTTATCAGATAGACATCGTCGTTCGATTGTATTTCTGCTTTTTTTCCGGGTCTGATGATTTCATCTCTGTTGTCGGGATTGATCACCGGGAGTTTGTAATACACCTGGCTCAAATCGACCCAAACCGAATCATTCATAGCGAAACTTTTAAACTGTAACGCGTAGGTATCCCAGAACTTTTTGTCTTTCTTACTATAATTAAAGAACTTATTTCTAATGGTGGCAAAGCGTGGATTATCTTTGGCAACATTGATAAACCGCAGGCGGACTAAGGTACCGTTGGTTTTAAAATTTTCTTTATTCTCTTTGTAATAGGCCTTTAATTCGTCCTCATTCACCAAAGTATCAACCGTGTTTTTTACGACTTCTTCGATATAAGCCTTGGTGTACAAATCTATTTTATATTGCTTGATTAAAGCATTGTACTCGCTTTTCTTCTTATCGCTCAAGTTGCGCTCAGCTGCTTCAATCAGAAGTTTTTGACTCGCCCATCGATTGATAAAATCCCGAACCAAAAGAATACTGTCGGCTTTAGACGTTCCTGCCGGAACCAGCGTAGCAATATCACTTTTGTACAAGTAGCTCTTTCCGACTCTGGCAATCGATTCCGGTTTTTGTTCAGGCTTGAAATAATTACAAGAAGCGAACAAACATAAGAGTAAAAAAAAACTACTTCTGATCATTTAGGGATGCAACTGTTTTTTAACACGCTCAAAGACGTCTTGGTTGACTTTCACGTTGAATTCTTGCTTCAAGTCATCTACCCATCTTTGTTCTAAATATTGTTGGTATTCGTTAACCAATTTACCGCGACACTCGTCTAAGGTTTTCACTGCTGCCGGCAACACTTTGTCGACTTTCACCACAAAATAATATTCTCCTTCTTTAAAGACATCCGAAATACCTACTTCAAACTTGGTAGCTTTCGGCAAGGCACTGTTGCCTTCTTCAAACTTACCGGTGTTGGCCATAATATTAACTACATTGTCAACATTAAGCTTGTCTTTTATCGCTTGCGGATCCGTATTCTTTTTCAACAAAGCCAAGGCTTTCTTGATGGTTTCCATTTTGGTGGAAGACAAGATAGTGGCTTCTACCCTATTTTTCCACATGTGGTTGAATTTGGTCGAATTATAAAAACCTTGTAAACCTACCGTATCAGTCTTAGCACGTTCCCAAATTTCTTTTTCCATTAAATCAAACAACAGCAAACCATCGCGGTATTCGTCCATCACATAGGCAAAATCAGGAAACTCTGTCTCTAAATTTTCATCATAACAAGACGTCAATTGCTCATCCAAAAATTGCTCATAAAGTTGATCAATTAAAAGAGATAGTGGTTTTACTTTAAGACCGGCTTTTTGCTTTTTGTCTACAAAATCCAAGAACTTCTTACCTTCAATTTTTTTAGCATTGATGGTTAATAATATACCGTTATAATCTTTGGCAGCTTCCGGTTGCGACCATTTTGATTCGTAAAAATCAGGAGTAATCCATTTAGCCAATTGAGCGTAAACTTTAGTATCTTTTTTATAAGTGTATTTTTTTCTGAGTTTCTCGTTAAGTGAAGCCGTTATTTTTTTGGAACGATCATCTTTACCGATTTTATTTTCCAATTCCATTTTCATTTCAGACATGGTACGAATCGGATGTTTTTCGATTAACTTCACGATATGCCATCCGAATTCTGATTGAAATGGTTTAGAGATATCGTTAGGCTTGGCCAGAGAAAAGGCTACTTCTTCAAACTCCTCTGAGCTAAGTTGACCCGATCCGAATTTACTCAGCAATCCGCCTTTGGGTGAAGAGGATTTGTCTTCTGAAAATTGTTTGGCTAAGTCTTCGAACTTTTCGCCTTGTTGGATTTTTTGGTAAATCTCGTTGATGGTTTTTTCCGGTTTGCCTTGGTCAGCATCTTCCGGTTTCGCTTTTAAAATCATAATGTGCGCCACCGTAACCTCGCCTCTGTTAGGCCTGATGTCATTGACCTTTACAATGTGGTAACCAAAACGAGTACGGGTGATTTTAGAAACTTTGCCTTTAGCAGTGTTGTAAGCGGCATTTTCAAAACCATATACCATTCTGAATGCGGTAAAATATCCCAAGTCACCTTTGTTTTCTTTGGCCGAAGGATCTTCGGAAAACTGTTCCGCTAAAACAGCGAAGTCTTCACCGTTATTAGCTCTTTTGGCAATATCTTCAATTTTTTTATAGGCTTTTAGCGTGTCTTCGGGTGTCGCATTTTCGTCAACTAAGATTAAAATATGAGACGCTCTGACTTCTTTTTGCAATCGATTATAAGCTTCTTCGATTAAGGCTTCGGTAATCTTGGTATCGTTAAAATAGTTTTTAGCCAATTGATTTCGGTACGATTTCAACTCGGCTTGGTATTTAGCACTGTTTTGCAACCCTAATTTATACGCCTTGTTTACTTTTAATTTGTAACCGATAAAAAGTTCTAAGTATTGGTTTAAATCTTTTTGAGATTCGTCTTTCACCAAGTCTAAGTTTTTCTTGTAAACTCTTGCAAACTCATCAGTATCGTATGCTTTATCATTGATGGTAAACAAAACTTCTTTGGTGTTGGTTTGCCCGAAACCGGCCGCAGCCACCAACAGGAACAATCCTAAAAAAAACGGTTTTATACTCATAGGTCTTTGTTTCTTTGTAAAATCAGCATTAAATTTTTGATTTCGTTGCAACATCTTGAACGAATCATTTTATAGTGGTAACAATCAACAAAAGTAACAATTCAAACACATTATACAAGTATAGCGCTGACTATTAACAAAATTTTATTAACAGAATTTTAGGGTCATTTCAGAAGAAAAAAAACTCCGAAAGATTAGGAGCTCGAATTCTGAGTAAATAATAGTATTTTTGCAAACCATTTATCAAAAATTCATGAGTTTTTTAAAAGAAATACAACGTCGCAGAACATTCGGTATTATTTCGCACCCCGATGCCGGTAAAACGACCTTGACGGAAAAATTATTGCTTTTCGGAGGTGCTATCCAAGAAGCCGGTGCCGTTAAAAACAACAAAATCAAAAAAGGAGCTACTTCCGATTTCATGGAAATAGAGCGCCAAAGAGGGATTTCGGTGGCCACATCGGTTTTGGCATTCAACTATCAAGACAAGAAAATCAACATACTCGATACACCGGGACACAAAGATTTTGCCGAGGACACATTCAGAACCCTAACGGCTGTAGACAGCGTAATTGTGGTAATTGACGTAGCCAAAGGGGTTGAGGAACAAACCGAAAAATTGGTGGAAGTTTGCCGAATGAGAAACATTCCGATGATTGTTTTCATTAACAAACTCGACCGTGAAGGAAAAGATGCTTTTGACTTGATGGATGAAGTAGAACAAAAACTCAAACTGAGCGTTACGCCGTTGAGTTTCCCTATCGGTATGGGTTATGACTTCCAAGGAATTTACAATATTTGGGAGCAAAACATCAATCTTTTTAGCGGCGACAGTAGAAAAAACATTGAAGACACTATTGCTTTTTCCGACATCAATAGTCCGGAATTAGAAAAGATTATAGGCGAGAAACCGGCGGTTAAACTGCGTGAAGAATTGGGATTAATAGATGAAGTTTATCCGGCTTTTGACCGTGAAGCTTACTTGAACGGCGATTTGCAACCGGTGTTTTTCGGATCGGCTTTGAACAATTTCGGGGTTAGAGAACTATTGGATTGCTTTGTCCAAATTGCGCCTTCCCCAAGACCGAAAGAATCGGAAACCCGTTTAGTACATCCGGAAGAAGAAAAAATGAGCGGCTTTGTCTTTAAAATACACGCCAATATGGACCCAAAACACCGCGACCGTTTGGCTTTCGTAAAAATTGTATCGGGAACTTTTGAAAGAAACAAGCCTTACACCCATGTTCGTTTGAATAAAAATTTAAAGTTTTCGAGTCCGAATGCTTTTTTTGCCGAGAAGAAAGAAATTGTAGATATTTCATATCCCGGTGATATTGTAGGCTTACACGATACAGGTAATTTCAAAATCGGTGACACTTTGACTGAAGGTGAAATGATGAGCTTTAAAGGGATTCCAAGTTTTTCACCGGAACATTTCCGTTACATTAACAATGCCGACCCGCTCAAAGCCAAACAATTGGACAAAGGTGTTGATCAATTAATGGACGAAGGTGTAGCACAATTGTTCACCTTAGAAATGAACAACCGAAAAGTTATCGGTACGGTTGGTGCATTGCAATACGAGGTAATTCAATACCGTTTGGAGCACGAATACGGCGCCAAATGCAGTTATGAAAACTTCCCGGTTCACAAGGCTTGCTGGGTAAAACCGAACGACCCAAAAAGCGAAGAGTTTAAAGAATTCAAGCGCATCAAGCAAAAGTTTTTGGCACATGACAAATACGGACAATTGGTGTTCTTGGCAGACTCGGAATTCACCATTCAAATGACACAGAGTAAATTCCCGAATGTAAAATTATTCTTTACTTCTGAATTCGATTGATAACCTGAATTTTATCGGATAAATTTTTTAAGTTTAAAAATGATTGCTATATTTACCACCTGAAATAAAATGACTATGAAACACTTATCAAAAATATATTTGCTGGCCTTTTTGGTTTTCGCTGATATAACAGCTTTTGCCGGACCTGGTGATGATACCGGAGGAGGTGACTTAGGAGGAGGCGACCCGCCAGCGGCACCGATAAATACTTATCTTATAATCATGTTAGGTTTTGCTTTGGTTTTGGGTTTTTATTCCTTTAGAAAATACAGAAAACAGATCAACTAATACTACGATACTATGAAGGTTCCTTAACAGGAACCTTTTTTATACCTAAAATAAAAAACCCATCCTTTCGGATGGGTTTTTTATGAACCTTATTTTAAAATTATCTTTTCACTAGTCTTAAGGTTTTTACATTGTCCTCTTGAGTTACAACTACATTGTAAACTCCCGATGGATAACGCTCTCCTAAAGATACTACCGGCATATCAGCTGCGTTGATCTCACGGGTCTCAATCAATTTACCAATCATGTCGTATACTTTAACATGAACCGGTGCATCGCTTGAACTCTCCATGCGGAAACTAAACTGATAATCATATGGATTAGGATATGCTACCACACTGAACAAACTTGAATCAACCGCTTTGGTATCTCCTTGTTTCGCTGCTCCAGGTGATAAAATCTCACATGCATCCCCATATGGTGACCATGAGCCTGCTGTAAACACTCTAACTCTTACACTGTAAGTTGTGGCTGCAGCATAATTTGTAATATCATTAAACGTAAATCTGTTCAACGATTTCACAACCACTGATGACGATACTAACTCTAAAGAAGCATTGTATCGGTCAACCGTAAACTCATAAGCCGTTACCTTATCCAAACTTGCAGTACGGATTTGTGTCCCTTTGGTTGGAACTACTGCTCCTCCACAATAGTTAACTAACGTTGGTACAGCTGGTGTAGTTACGTTACATGGCGCTCCGTAATCTGAATAATCTCCAGTTGTTTTAACAGCTACATCTACTGCATAAGTAGTACCGTAGTTGTATGAACTCAACATCGTTAATGAGAACCAATGTAACGTTCTGGTCAAGGTTTGAACAGCACCCGTAGTCGTATTAGTTACTCGGAATCTATATCCCGTAGCTCCAGCTAAACTAGTAGTAGAGATTATAGTACTAATTGTCGGTAATGTCTCACCACAGTACGTTTGTAACTGGGTAGTACCTGTTCCTCCTGTAGGAGCAACTACTGGTGGGGTTGAATACAAACACGCTGGCCCGTAGTAACCTAACCATACATTGTTACTCGATTTTTTTACCATTACACGTACTGAGTAAGTAGTCGCATAATCGTAACTAGACAACTGTGTCAAACTGAAATACTGGGTAGGTCTATCAATAGTCTGTACTTCATTGGTAGTTGTATTGGTAACCTCAAAACGGTAACCATTTACCCCTGGTGTACTAACACAATAGATAAATGAACTTAAAGTTGACAAGGTCGTACCACAGTTAACCATATTGGCCGTGATTTGATAACCCTCATCCATAACTCCATTACAGTTATCATCAACACCATTGTACAAAATCTCTGTAACACCCGGATTAACCGCAAAAATAGTGTCGTCACAGTC
>Ga0208888_100152_pt1 | contig 41544 bp, 43 predicted proteins | sample LakWasM115_HOW13_2_FD_183929 | JGI IMG/M metagenome (GOLD analysis project Ga0208888, IMG submission 183929) | Freshwater sediment methanotrophic microbial communities from Lake Washington under simulated oxygen tension - Sediment Metagenome... | ecosystem: Environmental > Aquatic > Freshwater >...
ACTCGAACACATCACTGCCCAAATGACGACGCTTGAAAACACTAAAAAATGTGTGGAAGGGGCGAACGATCAGGAAGCAGTAAAAAAATGCCACGAACAGGCTAGAGACGAGAGAAAAAAATTCGAAGGGGCAAGAATTGATGAGCAAATCAAGCACTTAGAAGAAAAGAAAAAGGTTCTCGAAGAAAAGAAAAAATAATCCACCTGGTACCAGGAGACTTTAGTCGCCTGGTACCTATTGTAAAAGTTTCAAAGGTTAAAACGAAACGCCAAATCAGGAGTAAAAAGACCGGACTTTATTTAAAGCGAGGTTCAAATGAAAATTCTTTCAGTTTTAGCTCTTTCCATTCTTTCTGTTTCTGCCCATGCCACTGTTGATCAGGCGACTATTGATAAACTTATGAGCACTCAATTTACTTGTCAGCTCGACAGGCTTGAACAACAACACGGTCTTCAGGAAAAAAGAGTGTTTGTTCCCGAGCGCCAGGTGAACTTTACGACTAAGGTTTGGGGAAAAAATGAAGGCAAATGTCTGATGATTCCTGCCAATGAAGAAGGAACTCAGTACATGGGTTACGGATGCGTTCCTCTCAATGAAAAAACGGTCGCAAAATTTGATGATGAAACCGTAAAAATCGTTTCACCAAAAGCAGGGCTTCTGGATTTCAACAATTGGGGAACAGTTAAAATCGATTTAAAAACAGGGAAAGGCAAATTCACATTGAATCTTCACTATGGATGGCATCCGTATACAAAAGATCAGGACCACATCACAGCTGAATTTTCTCACTGTGAAGTAACAGAAAGATAATTTGGATAAGTTCATTTAGCTTAATAAATAGGGGCGGGAACTTCCAGAGCTGATTCCAGGCTTAATGGAAAGGTTCCCGCCTTTCACTTTGCCCGCATTGTGAGCGTCGACATCATGGCGCCCGCCGCTCAGGGAAGAATGGCCGATTCTTGGATAAACAATCCGTAAATTTTTCTGCAGGTTTTTTTCAATAGCGACCAGGTCTGTGCTGGTTGCCAGAGTTGATTTCTGCTGCTGTATTTTTTCAACATAACCTTTGGCAACACCATTATAAAAAGAATTTTTAGCGGCCAGGCCTTTCAATCGTTTGTTTTCTTTTTGAGTTTCTTTCCAGATCACTTCAAGTTCATGATCGAGAAAATTCGCCACGTAATCAGCGAGTTCAACTGATGTTTTATCACCGATGACTTCCAGATAAAAAACGCCGCGTCCGTGATTAAAAACGGGTGAAACAAAAAAAGTTTTTAGAATTTCATAGATCGCCACGTGCTTCACGCTTTTGCGTGTCGACTCCAACACGCGTTTTACATAAACTGTTTCTTCTTTCGAAGAAGTCGCATGAGTGAGATCGAGATTGTGTTCAAGGAGAAGCTGGTTGGCCTTCAATGTCGCCAGTTCGCGTTCGTGAATATTATCGGATGAAGCCAGAGCGAGGAGTTTTTTTAATTTCGCGAGAAGTTTTTCTGTCTTTTCATTATCATCGGAAACTTTCAAATTTTCCGCTTCAATGTTGGCGTAGGCAGCGTAAACATCCTGTCCCCAGCCAAAGCGTTTGCACATTTCATGAAATTCTTCACCATGCAAAACCTGAGGGCCATAAACGAGATAGCACATGAAATGCGCGAGTTCGTGGCGAAGAATATTTTTCAACACTTCATCTTTGGCGGTGTACATGAGTTTTTTAGAAAGACCGAGTTCATAGGAGCGCGAATCGAAATAACCCAGGCGCGTGTTGTCTTCGAAGACGACAATATTAAGAGGATACATGATCCCTTTATAATGAATGCGCGCGCGATCCATCTTGAGCTGCATTTCTTGATTCACAATTTCTTTTGTGAGCAAACGCACTCTGGAGATGTAAGCTGAAATTGTTTCGTTATATAAAAACATTCGTTCCCAAAAATGAAAAAGGCCCCGAAGGGCCTTCTAAAAAATTATCTGTTTCCGATAACGCCTTTGAACCATTCGCGGTTCATGCGAGCGATGTTCTCAATTTTGATTCCTTTCGGACATTGAGCTTCACACTCAGCTTCGTTCGTACAGTTACCAAATCCAAGCTCGTCCATTTTTGCAACCATTGCCTGAGCGCGGGCCGCTGATTCAATTTCCCCTTGAGGAAGAAGAGCAAGCTGAGAAATTTTTGCTGAAACGAAAAGCATAGCTGAAGCGTTTTTACAGCTTGCTACACAGGCACCACAACCAATACAAGCAGCAGCGTCCATAGCAAGTTCAGCGTTTTCCTGACCGATCAGGATCGAGTTTGCATCCTGAGGATTTCCAGTGTTCACATTGACGTATCCACCGGCAACCATGATGTCATCAAGAGCCGTTCTATCAACCATAAGGTCTTTAATAACCGGGAAGGCCTTTGCTCTCCATGGTTCAACAACAATTGTGTCGCCAGATTTAAATTTTCTCATGTGAAGCTGACAAGTTGTCGTTTCAGCTTCCGGACCGTGAGCTTGTCCGTTGATCATCATTGAACACATTCCACAAATACCTTCGCGGCAGTCGTGGTCAAAAGCAATCGTGTCGCCTTTTTCCTTAACAAGCTTTGTATTCAAAGTGTCCATCATTTCAAGGAAGGACATATCAGGTGAGACGCCGTCTAGTTTATAGTCGACCATCTGACCTTTATCTTTTGCATTTTTTTGTCTCCACACTTTCAGGTTAAGAGACATTGTATCTGTACTATTTCCACCCATGGGATTGCTCCTTACTTGTAACTACGTTGTGTTAGTTTAACGAATTCGAACTGAAGTTCTTCGATGTGACGAAGAGGTTCAGCTGAGTCGCCTTGATATTCCCAGGCAGCGACGTGACAGAAATTTTCATCATCACGTTTTGCTTCGCCTTCCTCAGTTTGAGATTCCTCTCTGAAGTGACCACCGCAAGACTCTTTACGAACAAGAGCATCTTTGGCCATCAATTCACCAAGCTCAAGGAAGTCAGCTACGCGGCCAGCTTTTTCAAGTTCAGTGTTAACGTCAACATTTGTTCCTGTGACTTTAACGTTCTTCCAGAAATCAGCTCTGATTTCCTGAATGCGTTTAATGGCAGTCTGAAGACCTTCAGCGTTTCTTCCCATACCGACGTTATCCCACATGACAAGACCAAGTTCTTTATGGAATTCATCAACCGTTTTTGTTCCGTTAACCGCAAGAAGCTTGTTGAATCTTTCTTTTGATGTTGTGAAAGCTTTTTCAAACTCAGGGTGATTTGTATCGATCTTCTCGAATTTTTCAGTCGCGAAGTAATTTCCAAGTGTGTACGGAATAACGAAGTATCCGTCAGCAAGACCTTGCATAAGAGCAGAAGCTCCAAGGCGGTTAGCTCCGTGATCAGAGAAGTTAGCTTCTCCAAGAACGAAAAGACCTGGAATATTTGACATCAAATTGTAATCAACCCATAGACCACCCATTGTGTAGTGGATAGCAGGGTAGATCATCATTGGCGTTTTGTACGGATCAGCGTCAGTGATACGTTGGTACATATCAAAAAGGTTTCCGTATTTCGCTTTGATTTTGTCGTGACCGTCGCGCTTAATCGCAGCAGCGAAATCCAAGTAAACCGCTTTACCAGTGTTTGAAACACCGAAGCCTGCGTCACATTGGTTTTTAGCATTTCTTGAAGCTACGTCTCTTGGAACAAGGTTACCAAATGATGGGTAAATTCTTTCAAGGTAGTAGTCTCTTTCTTCTTCAGGAATGTCCTGAGGTTTTCTCGTATCGCCTTTTTTCTTTGGAACCCAAACGCGTCCGTCGTTACGAAGAGACTCTGACATAAGAGTCAGCTTCGATTGGTGATCGCCCGAAACAGGAATACATGTCGGGTGAATTTGTGTGAAACATGGGTTAGCGAAGTAAGCACCTTTTTTGTAAGCGCGGAAGGCTGCTGATGCGTTTGAAGCTTTAGCATTAGTAGAAAGGTAGAACACGTTTCCATATCCACCAGTCGCGATCAATACAGCATCTGCCATGTATTTTTCGAATTCACCAGTAATAAGGTTGCGAACGATAATCCCGCGCGCTTTTCCTTCAACGATAACAAGCTCAACCATTTCACGACGTGTGTATGATTTGATTTTGCCGTTATGAACTTCTTTCATCATTGCTGAGTAAGCACCGAGAAGAAGTTGTTGTCCCGTTTGTCCACGAGCATAGAATGTTCTTGAAACTTGAGCACCACCGAAAGATCTGTTTGAAAGAGTTCCGCCGTATTCACGAGCGAATGGAACACCCTGGGCCACACATTGATCGATGATATTGTTGGCAACTTCAGCGAGACGGTAAACGTTAGACTCGCGAGCGCGGTAATCTCCACCTTTTACTGTATCGTAGAAAAGTCTGTAGATAGAGTCGCCGTCGTTTGGATAATTTTTAGCAGCGTTGATACCACCTTGAGCCGCGATCGAGTGAGCGCGTCTTGGAGAATCCTGAATACAAAAAGTAGTGACGTTGTAACCAAGTTCAGCAAGCGAAGCCGCAGCTGAAGCACCGGCAAGACCAGTCCCTACAACGATAACTGAATATTTTCTTTTGTTGGCAGCGTTCACAATTTTCATGTTGAATTTGTGAGTTTTCCATCTGTCCTGAATTGGACCTGCTGGAACTTTACCATCTAGTTTTTTAATTTGATTAGTCATGATTAGTTTCCTCCCTTGTAGAAGCAGAAAATCGCGAGTGCCGAGAAACCGATTGCTACGACAAGACCGAATAATTTAGAAAGACATTGAATTTTTGGCATGTACTTAGGATGGTTCAATCCCAGAGATTGAAACGCAGACCAGAAGCCGTGGCTCGTGTGAAGACCTAAGGCCAGCATGGCCACGATATAACCCGCCACGTGAAGTGGATCCTGGAAATATTCAACAGTCGTGCGGTAAATGTCTCTCATTTCTACGCCGCCCACAGTTGTCGTGTAGACTGTTCCGTATTTCAGGCCGCAGATGTGGAAAACGAGAAACACAAGAGCGATGATCCCGGTAAAAGGCATCGTTGAAGAAGCGAGTGTACCGCCGCGTCCACTTTTTTTGTACATGTGGTACTTTACCGGACGGGCCGCTCTGTTTTCAATGATCAGGCGAATCGCCATCACAATGTGAGAAAGAAATAGCACAGCGAGAATGAACTCTGCGCCATAGATAAGCGGGTTAGAAGTCAAAGTATGCGAGTATTTGTTAAACGCATCCGGACCTACTAGTAATGTTAAGTTACCTAGCAAGTGCGAAACCAGAAAGCCGCAGAGGAGAAGACCTGTCACGCCCATGATCTGTTTTTTACCGATCGATGATGACGTGGCACATTTTTTACAAGAACTTGAACTCATCGGAAGTTGCTCCTTTTAATGTGGGTACGAATAATGAATGTCATGACATATAAGCTCAGAAATATTAGCGCTTCGATCACGAATCGTTAAGTAGAAAAAAGGCAGACATGAAGAGAATCTAAATAGGGTAAAATATGACTTAGATCACGACTTGTTTGTGGCCCATGTGAAACGTTTCGTGTCACAATAGTAAATATTTTTTTTAAGAGAAGAGAATGAATCAAAAAACGGAAATGGAATTTGTAGGATGGAGGGAAACGGTTAGTTTGCCTTTGTTCAAGCTTATCGACCTCAAGGCTAAAATTGATACCGGTGCCAAAACATCTGCCCTTCACGCTGATGAAATTGAGTATATTAATGTCAAAGGAAAAAAGTATGTACGTTTCCTCTTCATTACTGATGAAGGGAAAAAGCGTTATATAAAGTCGCGTTTTCTAGAGGAGCGCGAAATCAAAAGTTCAACAGGTCAGGTCACTATAAGGCCGGTGGTAAAAACGAAAATTAAAATGGGCGAGACTGAGTTTGATATTGAGATCACGCTGATTAAACGCGACCTGATGGGGTTTAAAATGCTGATTGGCAGAGAAGCGTTGAACGGACGTTTTATGATCAATCCTGCTCGTTCCTATTTATTAAAGAAAAAGGCAGAGGCTTAAATGAAAATTTGTATTCTCTCGCGCAGTTCATCTATTTATTCCACAAAAAGATTAGTTGAAGCGAGTAAAGCTCGCGGTCATGAAGTTGAAGTTATCGACACACTCAAGTGTTATATGGATATCACTTCAAAAAAGCCGATGGTTCATTATCAAGATCGTATATTAGATGATTTTGATGCGATTATTCCGAGAATCGGGGCCTCAATTACTTTCTATGGAACGGCAGTTATCCGCCAGTTTGAAATGATGGGCGTCTCTTCGCTCAATGAATCGGTTGCTATTTCGCGCGCTCGTGACAAATTGCGCTCGCTCCAGTTGCTTTCACGCAAAGGGATTGGTCTCCCTATCACCGGCTTTGCCCATTCAACCAAAATGACACAGGAACTTATTAAGCTCGTTGGAGGAGCTCCGCTTGTCATTAAACTGCTTGAAGGCACGCAGGGAAAAGGCGTCGTTCTCGCCGAAACTGATGGAGCCGCTGAAAGTGTTATTGATGCTTTTCGCGAAATGGACGCCAATATTCTCGTTCAGGAGTTTATAAAGGAAGCACGTGGTTCAGATATCCGTTGTTTTGTGATCGGCGATGAAGTTGTCGCCTCGATGATGAGAACGGCTAAAGAAGGTGAGTTTAGAAGCAATCTTCACCGCGGAGGCACGGCCCAGGTGATAGAGATAACCAAAGAAGAAAGACAGGCCGCCCTCGATGCAACGAAAGCTCTTGGACTCAACGTTGCCGGAGTCGATCTGCTTCGCTCGTCGCGTGGACCCCTAATTATGGAAGTCAATTCTTCACCTGGTCTTAACGGCATTGAAACAGCGACAGGGAAAGACGTCGCCGGAATGATCATTGAATATCTGGAAAAAATGGATAAAGATTCGACTGAAACAAAAGGTAGAGGTTAAGTTTAGCCCATATGAACATCCAGGAATTTCCCGCAGAATTTTTTGTTAAGCTTGAAGGAAACGAATTTCTGTTAGGCCGTCTTTCTGTCAATAAAATGAATTCATCTTATTGGGTGGAAATTGATATCGTTCAAAAAGAATCCAAGAAAATTTTTGCTCACGTAGGCAACGTCTACAATATTTCTGAACTCGACGAAGCAGTCGATCGTTCAGTGCAAACCTTGTCTGATTATTTAAAATCCAAAAACTAAATGAGTCTTTGCTTTCTATTCGCGATCGAGCTCTTCCATGGCCTTGTTCGCTTCAATCTGCTTTAGCTTCAACTCTTCAATCTGCTTTTTCATGGCCTCCAGCTGCTCTGGAGACACTGATTCATTACTTGGTTGATTGTGCGCACTCAGATTCTGCATTTTCATTTCCAACTCAATCATTGAATGCTCTTCCTGGGCAAAGGCCTTCGTCGTTATCGACAGTCCAGCAGTCAAAACAAGCGCTGATAGAACGAAGAAAGCAATCTTCATAGACACCTCTCAATTTTATTCATTGTAACATCCTTCTCGACAGCTCCCCGTCAGTTTCTTATTCAAATGTAAGATTCAGTAAGAAGATGCTGTCATATTAATGACTTAGCTTTTCCGTCAAACGTCAATTTGATGACTTACACAATGTAAGTTTAGTGATGTATTTTCAACGTGTTAAGAGATGTGAACGCTCAAATCAGTCCCGAAAAAAGTTGGCACGAACCCTGCAACTAGTATTAGTGTGTGTGTGGAGAATCTATTAAAAGGATTTTTTTAGACCTCCTGTGAATGTCTCTCAAAAAGCCCATTGCTGAAATATGCACTGGGCTTTTTTGTTTTTGGCCTCCTCATCAAGAAAATTTCACCTGTCTGTTGTCCAATCCCATCAAATGCTAAAATTGCTTAGGTATTCATCTCAAAGCGAGCAAATGATGAAATTGATTCTTCCGTTATTTTTGATCCTTATTAATCAGGCCTGGGCCGCTCCCGTCATGAAGGAATTAAAAATTGATCCAGGTTGGAAAATAAAATTCGATAGCACAGACTGGGATTATACTTATTTGAAATCCTTCAATGCGATTTCTTCTCACATCCTGTTTCACAAAAAAGAAAATTTTAAATTGATTCTTCAAAGAGAAACCCATGCTGAAAATCAAGGCGACCTTGCAGCTTTAGTGAGCAGGAAATGCTCTGAGGCCAATCAATATTATTCCAAGGAAAAATCCGGGGCGGCCCGCGTTGAAAAAATCAATGGCAAAAAGCTCTGCTATATCGAATATAAAAATGCTTCGGGCGAGACTATCCGCGAATTTGTTTATCCTGAAAAGAGTTCAGGAAAGAATTATGATTTATTCACTTATGTCTGGAACTCAAAAGATCAGCAGTCCATTCAAACCGTGGCCGGTTTTTTAAAAGGGTTCGTGAAATGAAAAAGGTATTTTTTGTCAGTGTCCTTGCACTAAGCAATGCTTTTGCCCAGCCCTTTGATCCATCTGGAAGTGTGAATATGTACGGTGGACTCTACGGAGGAATGGGAATGGGAGGCGGAGGAATTGGCGGCTTTCCCGGTGCTGTGGGCGGGGGTTATGGAGCGCCTAATTTTGTTTCCAGCAATGGCACCAGTATGCCGATGTTTGAAACAACGGCCACAGGTTCGAGCTTTAATTTAATAAAACCCAATGCAAGTTGTCCGCTCTTAACTCAAACAGTGAAAGAAGATCAGGATGCTTTTCTCGATATAAAAAATTATCTGACGAGTGTCGGGAAAAGACCGGAATGTGCTCAAAGTGCCATGGGCAACATGATGATGGGATCTCAAACCATTTCAATGCTCGAGAGTATGCTGGGCAATAACAGCTCGACCGGAACGAAATGCTATTCTAAAAATGTTGAACAGATTTCCGCAAGAAATATGGCGTATTACTATGCTGAAAAAGGCATTGAGCAAGGGTACGCTTCTCCCTATTCGGCTTGCAGTGGAGCAATGGGAGGAGTGCAAAGCAAAGATGAAACTAAAAAATGTATCGCCGAAAAATATGAATCTCTCGTTGAAACCAATGAACAAATTTGTAAAGAGGTCGTAGCACCTCAAATGGTTCAGGCGCAAATTGATAAAGCGTTGGTGGATCTCGAGAGACTTCTTGTTCAGTCTTTATCGCAAACAGGGCCGTGTGCTCCTGAGCCTAAAGAAGCTTTTAAAATGACCATGAATACTTTTTTAAAGGTAAAGGCACTTTCTGCGGTTGGTCCTTGGGGGGCCGTTGCTGGATTCGGTGCTGACCTTATTGGAAGTTTACTCGACAAGTTATTTCCAAGTGATTCGCAGAAAGCAGCAAATCTCATGAACGATATTTTGAGTGAAGACAATTATGAACAAAATGCGTGTTTATACTTCAATATTCAGCAAAAAATGTACTGTGCAGATCAACCACTCTCTGTCGATCTTCCAGCTGGCAGTTGCAATAACGTCAACGTCAATCAAGATCTGTTGAAGTTGATGTCGACGATCAAAGATGTGAAAAAAATTGTGGCCACCTCAGGAACAATGACGCCGGCAAATCCAATGGCATCGCCTGGATCTTTTGGAGTAATGCCAGCAACAATGCCGGCCTATTCAAACGTCGATCTCGCCAAATTTGAAAGTGGGCTTGACGATCTTTCCAAATTTGCTCTGGCCTCTGAAGTCGATATCAGAGCAAGAGTAAAGACTCTTCCCAAAATTCAACAGAACAAAGAACTGGTGAAAATTGATAAATTCTACAAACTTTTAAATGACTATCAAAACTACGACCCGGCCCAGGACCAGAGCGGAGAAATCGGCCAGGGAATTCTGCTCGGCCTGAGCAATTTAGTGGTTGGAAACGATTCCAACCAGAAAATTAATTTCGAAGAACTCGTGTTGAAAACGACTCCGGGATTGAAAGTCGATTCTCTTAAGCAAAAAGCGATGGCAAATGCAATTGAGCAAGCTTTGGAAAAGAATTCTGTTTCCTCTGGTTCCGGCGCTTCACCGGAAATGAGTCGGTCAATGGCCAAGTATAACAAATACAAAAATGCCATGGGCGTGATGGCACAGGGCCAGTTTGAAGCGAGATTAAATAAACAGTTCAAAGAATTTGAAACTCAGGCTAAATTTGTGTCTTCGAAAGAGGGCGGAGTAATTAAAGATTCAGTAACAGAAGGGATGCTTCGCAATCTGGTTCGCCACTGTTCTTTGTTGCAGGAAATTTATGATCCTGGAATTGAAGGCAAAATGCCCAAGCAATGTGAGAAACTGGGTTGTGGAAAAAATAATAAGCTTGAATGGTTCGCGCCAAGCTCAAATCAATTGAACCTGACAAAATACAAAGCGCAGTACTGCGATAAATCCATGGGCTTCAAAAAAATTGAAGACAGTTATGTCCAAGATCTCACTAATCCCAACGGGGCGAGACTTTGCGGTAAAAAGCTGGAAGAGTTCTTCTAATTAAGGTTTAAGATTTTTTCCGAGATTGAAAGTTGCACGATCAACCTTGTTCGGAAATTTAATAGTCAGCATCAGCACCATATTTCTTTCATCGTGCATATAAGTGTTGGCCGGACGAGCTGAATAATGATCGTTTTCGTAGCTGACCTGAAGAGGGTATTCTTTATTGCCGATGCGGGCAATCGCCGAGAGAGACAGTTTTTGATCCGTAATATTTTTTCTATCGTGGCCGGTGATATAAATGCTCGTGTGCTCTTTATCCTGAACAACTTCAAGGATGGCATTGCTGGTTTTTTTAACCAGGCCTCCGTGTTGCGCTTTCATAATGGCTTCTTCAGCGTCATTAGCAAAAGCGACAGTTGAGAAAAGGTAAAGAGCACACAACCATTTATTCATATAAGGTCCTAAAAATTAGAATTCAATCAAGTGAGTGTTGATGAAAGCTTTGTTGAAAGTTTTGGCCTGATTTGTTGTCGTTGGATCGATGATATCGCGTGCTTTATCGATCGCTTTGAAACCTGCTTCCATTCTTTCTTTTTCAAGTTTTGTGATTTTTTTCTTCAGGTCTCTGTACGCTTTCTTATCCATTTTTGGTTCAAGAGCAACTTGAACAAGCGCCAGTTTATTTTTTTCCAGTTCTTCTTTAATAGCAGAAACTTTTTTCATTGTTTCTTCTTGAAGAGCAGTTAGTTTCGTTTTTTGTTCTGCTGATAGTTCAGTCGAGTTAGCAATAATGTCTTTGGCCATTGTCGCTGGTGTTTTGTCTGTTTGAGCGAAAGTCGAACAAGTAAGAACCAGGGTAAGAGCGAGTGCGAACATTTTTTTCATTTAAAATCTCCTTCAGTGAAAACTATGGAGGAATTCTAAACGAAAATCATAAACATTAAAGTGATATAAATCAGAAAGTGAAAATTTATTCCAAAAAGTTTCTGTCATCCAGGATCTGATAGATGAGTGCAGCAAGCGTCCGGGCACCCTTTTGGGAAAGGTTATCGTAAACCGGATTGTACTCGTAGAGACCGAAATGACGGCATTTGAGCTCATCAATGGCATAAATGAGAACGTCTTCCACAAAATCGTAAGGAAGCCCTCTGTGATTGACGGCAGAGACTCCTTCCATAACGCCTGCATCGAGAGCGTCGGCATCGAGGCTGAAGAAATAAAGCGCGTCCTCGTGATAGGGGAGAACCTTGCGGAGAAGCTTGTCATTGTCGTTGAAATTCCCGGTTCCATAGCGGACGTCTTCGTACGTCATGACGGTTTCTCTTCCCTTGGGAAGATTGCTCATGGTCGAAATAGTGTTGGCGAAATCGTGAATGCCCAGCTGAACGATTTCGACATCGCCGTCGAAGTCGCGGGCGAACTGGCGAAACGGTGTTCCAGAGTTAGGTGTTTCATCGGTTCTGGTGTCGAGGTGAGCGTCGATATTGATGACGACGATTTTTCTTGTGAGTTGGTTGAGTGCCATCAGGGCAGGGTAAACATGATCGTGGCCCCCGCCGAGTGAAATGTATTTCAAAGGCTTTTTCTGCTCACTGAAAATGCCGCTAATTTTTTTGATCGACTCAGCTTGAGAGAGTGCAAGATCTTTTTCTTCCAGTTGGGCATCGATCATTTCCACTTCAGACCACTTGAGCAGATTGTGCGAGGCCATTTTCTTGACAGCGGAAAGTATCGCTTCAGGAGCAAAACAAGATCCTCTTCGTCCCATGTTCAAGATGGTCCCACGGTCAGAGGAGAATTTCATGAAAACCGTATCACTTTCTGCGAGAGAGGATTTGTTGTTAATAATTCTTTCGAGATCGCGATTGGCAGGTGCTTTCATAATATTAAAATTTCCCTTTTAACGTTTGCGGAAAACTAGATTGTCAGTATATCATTATTTTATCTAATGAATAAAGATTGGTTTATTTTCAAAGGCACGCATCACCTCGGTCCCTTCAGTGTTGAAGAGATCGCTGCTTTTTTTGAATCTAAAGAAATTTCCGCTCAAACGCTGATCTGGAAAGAAGGGGCAGAGAAATGGGAGCCGCTTTCGAAAGTGCAGGCATTTGCTTTTCTCTTTCAAGCTCAAATTCAAGCTCAAAAAGAAGTGCCATCGCCTGGGCCTGTCGCCGAACGAAGAAAAGTCGCAGAACCAAAAACCATCGAATTGCCACCGGCCAGACCTAAGGTCAAAAAAGAAGAAGAGGCCCCGCCACCTCTTCCGCATATTCCTGTGCTTCCTAAAAAAGTTCCCAGCGCCGTCCTACCTGAAAAGGAAGCCCCGGTAGAAATTGGAATTGAAGAAGATGAATTGCCTCCGCCGATCCCTTTGGATGCGATTCTCGATCCGAAAGGAGAGCAGAAGTTTAATTTCGATAAACCAAAGGCCCAGGCCCGCTCATCGCGCGCTTCCAAATATGTTTTCTTCGGTGTGGCCATTGTCTTTATTCTTCTCGTCGCCTGGTTTGGAATGAACGAGAAAAATGCGGCCATTAATTTTCGTTTAAAAGGAGTCATGCCGGTCTATCTCGAACGACTGGAGATGACCGCGACGAAAAATACGCCCAAGTTTGAAGTGGCCATGGCCCTTTCTTTGGACAGCAATACTCTTTATGGCAGCACAAATTACGACGGCGAAATCCAGGCCGTCATTAAACTGACATCAGTTCCAAGGCGAGTGCTTGGCACAGAAGATGTCGCAGTGACAGTAAAAGGGGAATTCAATAATCACCTCGGAAAATTCACCCGAATGATTCTCACGCAAGGTACGCGCTTTTTGCCTGGCGAATACAAAGTTCATGTTGAGGCCAGACAGGCCCATTTCATCAATCGTCATTTTAAAAGCCTTTCGGCCATTTCTTTTTTTAAATCTCTCAACAAGACTTATTCCTATGATGGAGAAGCTTTGATTTATCCAGGCACTCCGCGGGAATTTGAAAAGAAAATTACCGATTACAAAGAATCGATGCTGGCAGAGCTGCAGAAGCCTTTTTTGGATAAACTGGAACGCATCCAGACTTTTGAATCCATTTTGAATCAGACCTCACAAAATTATCTGATGGAACTTGAAAAAGCGAAAAATGGAAAGGCCATCAACAGTTTTGAGAAAAAATTTGTGAAAGAAATTTCGCCTCTTCTTCAATCCCTTGTGGTGAAGGCACACGAGCTATCACAGGATCCGAAATTCAATGAAGAGGGAAAACCCGGAGTGATTTCTCCTTATAGAGAACAAGTCCTTTTAGGAAAGCAGATCGGAGAAATGGCCAGTGACATGATCACTAAGACCCAGGCTTTTAAAAAACTCGGTGAAAAAGAAAAGCTCGATTTGAAAAATGAATTTGATCGCAGGGCCCGCGCCATCAAAATGCAAATCGATCTTAATGCCCGCCAGCTGGAGCAAGAACTCGTCAAGATAAAATAAACTTCATCATTGTATCTGAAGAAGCGAATCAAAAGACAAATCCAGCTTCTCTGTCTGCGAAGCAGGGGCATCAGGCAGTTCAGTCACCGTATAATCCGTCTTTAAATTATAATCGATTTCAATTCTGTTTCTAAGGCCCTGCTCGGCCGAATACCAATTGCGGTACGAACATGTTTTATCATCAATTCCCCAGCGCAACAGCGCGCAGTGATAGGGATCAAAAGAGATCTGAAAAACAGTTTTAATCACGTCGTCAAGAGTGAGAATGGTTGATGGGCCCGGCCGCACCGTGCAGGCGCGGGTCTTTTTCTGATAGAGTTCTCTCATGTCTTTAACCAGATCCTCGCCATCATATTTAATTTTTAATTTTTTGCCCGCATACCCATTCAGCACTTTTTTTAAATAGTCTTTGGTTCCTTTAATGATGGCCTTCAGGCGGGCATCCCGCGAAGGAGTTGCGTACGCTTCCCAGTCTCCCTCTGTTCCGTAAATGTTTTTTGGAAGAACAGACGGATGTTCTCGCGAATCCATGCCCGCTTTGAGCGCGACACTGACGGCTTCTTCCCTGTATTTTACATCCAGACAGATTTCATCCATCAAATCACCAAATTCACTGATCGGATCATAAATAATTTCTCCATCGGAGAGTTTGAGTCGTACGTATTCGTAGAAGCTCACGATTTTGTCTTTAAAAATAAAAGGTCCGGACGAATATTGTAGAAGAGAATAACCTGGCAATTCGGAATTGAGAGGAGCTTTGATGCCGTTTTCGACCGAAAATGGTCTGAAGCGTGAAAAGCCTGCGCCGACTTTTTGACCCGAGCGCGGAAATTTTTCTCCGTACGTAATTGTCGTCAAAGTGTTGTCAGGATGTGAATCAATCATATGAATCTGACCTGTGCTTGTCACTTCGTACACGACGGCAATGTGGCCGTTGGGATCGTAAACCACAGTTCCAGGCACAATCAGTTTCCGGTCGATATCCACGGAATAAGTGTCGCGGAATAATCGTCCTTCCTCGGTCCGTTCCGGATTTGTCCTGAAAGAACCGGTTGAAATGGAATCGACGACATCTTGTAAAACGCGATTGATGTTTTCATTGTTTTTGACGAAATGTTTTTCTGTCACAATATTTCCGAATTTGCTGTAACGGATGTCGCTTTCTTTTTTGGACAGATTCACAGCTGCGACCAGATCAGTGGGATAGGAAAAAGGAAGATCGTTCATCCAGGCAAAATACCCGCGCAATACATAAGGAAGATCGGCGCAATCTGAATAAATGAGATCGAGACTGGAAGGATTTTGAGCAGCAAAAATCGGGTTGGCGATTTCACTTCGAAGACATTCATCGAGGGTTTTACAAACGCCTTTTTTTCTTGCCATTCCCAGTGTGTGAACAAAGGATTGAAACTCTTTTTCATTCACTTCTGTCCACGTGTGATTTTTAATTTTCCATCTTATGTTTTTGGAAAATGTTTCACTGGCCTCGACATTAACTTCAATGAAAAAGACCAAAGCGAGAAGACCAAAAAAGAGCAGCAATGAACGCATGAAAATCCTCCGATTTTGTGATCAGAGGATTTTTTATCCAAGGAAAATTCCGTTGACTAATACGCTTTCATTAAGACAGCGATAGAGGATAAGCTGTGGCCTCAGTGCGCTTGAATTTTTCTCCGCAAACAAAATCGCCTTTGTCATTCTTCGCAGCTTTTGCACCGAAATAAACCGGATCGTGTTCAAAAATCATCGTGAGATTTTTCTTCATGATGAAATCGAGAAAATGTTTTTTATCTTCTGTCGTCACACCTGGAGCAATGTCATAACCCATAACCCAGGGAATGCTGACGTGATTGGAAGTTGGAATAAGATCGGCCATATAGATAAAATGGTCGTCGTAGGCATGAAGCAAATACGGCGTATGGCCCATAGAGCATTTAAAATGAATGCCCGGGAGTATTTCGCCTTCCATACCTTCGAGCCAGTGAATTTGTTTATGCTCGACGTACCATTGGATCATCGGCTCAAAATCAGCGACATGGAATGATCCCGAGTCGCGCTCAGTCGGTTTATGCGAATATTCGTAATGATTTTTATGGAGATGAATCACCGCTTTTTTCAGTACCGGCTCCATTTTGTCATTTATTAATTTGCCGATTCCGCCGACATGATCGAAGTGCAAATGTGAAATGATCAGATCCGTGATGTCATCCGGTTTTAAATTGATCGAAGCGAGTGCTTTCTCGAGTGGAGAAGCGGAGTCTGTGACTCCAAATCGTTCATCAAATTTAACGCCGTGATAATCGCCGATGCCTGTATCAATCAGAATATTTTTTTTGTCTGTTTGAATCAAAACGAGACGTAGAGCGAGTTCGATTCGATTGAGCTCATCGGCCGGATGAACTTTGTGCCATAATGGCTTGGGAATAATTCCAAACATGGCGCCACCGTCTAGCTTGAAGCGCGCAGGTTCAACACTGAAATACTTTTTGCTTTGCATTTTTTACCTCTGGTATGACTGGAGAAAATTTTAAAATTTTTTGTGATTATTTAGCAAGGAATTGGGCGTTGTTCCTTTAAGGAGCAATGCTCAACGATTACTATGATCACGTTTTTGAAAATAAAGACTTAATCAACACACCAAGAAATTTAAACAATCTGGGGATGAGGAGATTCTATGAACGTCCATGAGTATCAGGCCAAAGAATTAATGCGTAAATTCGGCATTAAAGTATTAAATGGCCAAGTGGCAAAGACTGTCGATGAAGCAGTGAAAGGTGCCGAAAAATTAGGCGGGAAAGTTTGGGTAGTTAAAGCTCAAATTCACGCTGGTGGGAGAGGAAAAGCTGGCGGTGTAAAAGTCGCGAAGTCTCTCGACGAAGTAAAAATGTATGCAGAAAAAATTCTTCACTCGACTCTGGTCACTCACCAGACAGGTCCTGAAGGAAAAAAAGTTAACACTCTTCTTGTTGAAGAAGGATGTAATATCGCTAAGGAATTTTACTTAGGGATCGTTCTTGATCGCAACACTTCAAAAGTAACATTCATGGCCTCTAAAGAAGGTGGAGTGGAGATTGAAGAAGTCGCTCACAAAAATCCAGAAGCTATCGTAAAAGTTCCTGTTGAACCAGGAGCTGGATACCAGCCATACATTGGAAGAATTCTTTCAAATGCTCTAGGACTGGACGCTGCTCAGGCAAAAGAAGCAGACGCTTTCTACAAAGGTCTTTACAAACTTTACACTGAGTCTGATTGCTCAATTGCTGAGATCAACCCGCTTGTTCTTACTGGCGAAGGTCAGATCATTGCACTGGACGCTAAACTTAACTTCGATGAAAACGCAATGTTCAGACACCCTGACATCGCGGCTTACAGAGATCTTACTGAAGAATCAGCTAAAGAAGTTGAAGCTTCAAAATACGGTCTTTCTTATATCGAACTCGATGGAAACATCGGTTGTCTTGTTAACGGTGCTGGTCTTGCTATGGCAACTCTCGACATCGTTAAACTTCACGGCGGAAACGCAGCGAACTTCCTCGATGTTGGCGGTGGAGCGACGAAAGAAGCTGTTGAACAAGCTTTCAGAATTATCCTTTCGGATCCAAACGTAAAGGCCATCTTAGTAAATATTTTCGGTGGGATCATGAAGTGTGACATCATCGCAGAAGGCGTTGTGGCCGCAGCTAAAGCTGTTTCACTCAGCGTTCCTCTCGTTGTTCGTCTTGAAGGAACAAACGTTGATCTTGGAAAGAAAATCTTGAATGAATCAGGTCTTGCTATTACAGCAGCTGGTGATTTAGGTGACGCTGCTAAAAAAGTAGTAGCGGCAGCAAAAGGAGCATAATCATGTCAATCATGATCGATAAAAATACACGTCTTATTACAATCGGTATCACTGGAAAGCAGGGTACATTCCACACAAAACAATCTGAAGCTTACGGCACAAAAGTTGTTGGTGGTGTAACTCCAGGTAAAGGTGGAACAGTTCACGAAGGATGGCCGGTTTTCAATACAGTTAAAGAAGCTGTAAAGAAAACAGAAGCAAACGCAGCGATGGTTTTCGTTCCACCTCCGTTTGCAGCAGACGCAATCCTTGAATGTATCGAATCTAAAATTCCTCTCATCATCACAATTACGGAAGGTATTCCGATTCTTGATATGGTGAAAGTAAAAGATGCTCTTTCAAGAAATCCTGATGTGCGTTTAGTTGGTCCGAACTGTCCAGGTGTTATTACTCCAGGTCAGTGTAAAATCGGAATTATGCCAGGACATATTCACCTTCCAGGAAGAATCGGGATCATCTCTCGTTCTGGAACACTTACATACGAAGCTGTTGGACAATTAACAGCGCGTGGGATCGGTCAATCAACTTGCGTTGGGATCGGTGGTGACCCGGTTAACGGAACAAACTTTATCGACGTTCTTGATATGTTTAACAAAGACGCTGATACAGATGGCGTTATCATGATCGGCGAAATCGGAGGCTCTGCTGAAACAGACGCTGCAAGATGGATCCAAAAGAACATGAAAAAGCCGGTAGTAGGCTTTATCGCAGGGGCAGCTGCTCCAAAAGGAAAGAGAATGGGTCACGCAGGTGCACTTATCTCTGGAGAAGACGATACAGCAGCTGCGAAGTTTAAAGTTTTAGAAGAATGTGGTATTACTGTTGCGAAATCACCAGCTGACCTTGCTTCTAAACTTGAAGAAGCAATGAAAGCTAAAAATATTACTATTAGAAATTCATAATTTTTTACCTCAAAGGAGATAATACAAATGGAAAGAACGTTTTCAATCATTAAGCCAAACGCAGTTCAAGACAACAACATCGGAAACATCATTTCTCGTTTCGAAAAAGAAGGTCTACGTATTGCCGCTCTAAAACTTACTCACCTTTCAAAAGAAAAAGCGGAAGGATTCTATATCGAACACAAAGAAAGACCATTCTTTGGTTCACTAGTTGGCTTCATGACTGAAGGTCCAGTTGTTCTTATGGTTCTTGAAGGCGAAAACGCTGTAGAAAAAAACCGTAAGATCATGGGTGCTACAAACCCAGCTAACGCTGAAGAAGGAACTCTTCGTAAGCTTTACGCAAAATCAATCGAAGCAAACGCAGTTCACGGATCTGATTCTCTAGCTTCTGCTGAGAGAGAGATCAACTACTTCTTCGACAAGAACGAAGTTCAAAACAGATACTAATTGGCGAAAAAATCCTCCAATGGAGGATTTTTACTGCGAAGAGAATCGGTAAAAGATTTCTTTCGCATTAGAGTTCGACAATTAAACTGTTCATTCAGTTTGAAATAAGGAAGGCCCGCTTTTTGCGGGCCTTTTTTCTTTATACTTTCTTGTTTTTATATTTCTTGCTGCTTAGTTGTGCTCTGATAGACTTAACGTAAATGCAAAACCAGAGAATCTCTTGAAAAAGTTTTTTAAATCCTTATTCAAGTTTATCATGTATTTTTTCATCTTTTTGGTAACAATCATCATTCTTGTTGTTTTCCGGTTTATATGGCTAAAACCAAAAGATCACTGGAAAACATGTGAGCAAAATTCACAATGTATTATTGTGTATAGTTCATGTTCTTTTGAATCAGTTAATAAATCTTACGAAAAAGAGATGGAAACTTTTTACGAACGTTTTTTTAATGCTGATCGTGTGATGAGTTGTTCAGATCGCATGACGGGGGAGAAACCCGTTTGCAACAACAAAAAATGTGATGTCGAGACAATTTATTAATTCTAAAAGGTTGCAGGGAGACTTTTGGTTCCTGGAACCCCTAATCTTGATGGATTCCTTGCCCGTCTTGAAATTCTTTTTAAAGCTGTTAGAATTTAAAAACTGGTGGTTTTGAAGGTCAAAACTTGCAGGTAATGTTTCTCAACCACCAGAACACTTACCAAATTCTTGATAGGCCTTTTCGGGGCTTTTATCATTCCTCAAAAAAGACTTTTGAAATTTTCATTCGCTAAAGTTTAATTTTTTTCTTTGGTGAAAATGTTTGTTCGAAATTTTATCTGCCTGAATTGTGTTGCCTTAAATTCTCATTAGATTAAACTTTTTTTATGAGAAAAGAATGGCGATGGTTAGTTTTAGGAATTTCATTTGTCTTTGCGTTGTTGTTTTTTAAAGGGAGCGTGATTGATTATTTGACTCCAACAGATCAATGGCGGAGCTGTATTTCAGTTTTAAATTGCTCTGAAACAATTGCTTGTGGAAATGCGCCTATTAACACACATTCAGAATTTCGCGCAAAGTTTTATGATTTTTTGCCAGTAAAGTTAGGCGAAAGACAGTGCTGGAATAGAAAATATGATGAAAACAGGGAACTCAAGTGTGAAAATAAATTGTGCACATATTACGAATGGCCTTCACCCATAAGTGGAAAGACTAAATGGTTTAAATGCAATAAAAATGAAGATTGCACTACTATTAAAGATAATTGCGGGTATAGCGCAGGAGTTAATATTCACTTTAAAAATTTGGCAGAAAAAGAAAGAATTATACGCAATCACTGTCAAAGTGAGTGTCTAAAAGAAATTTCTGTGCAGGTTCAATGCGTTCGTGGCTATTGTGAATCCAAATCTCACTGCCCAAAAGAATATAAACGCATTACAACTTTGGAGTGAAGTCATAGGTTCCAGGAGACTTTTGGTTCCTAGTACCTTTCGGAACAATTCTTAGACGAAAGACAGGCTTTTTCCTGAGCTCGATCAATCACACTGCTTCAAAAACTTGTTAAATTGAATTAGCATTTATCTATTATTCAAAAAGGAAGGTTTTATGAAAAACACACAAGAAAACTTAAAAGAAGCTTTCGCTGGCGAAAGCATGGCCAACAGAAAGTACCTCGCATTCGCAAAACAAGCAGAGAAAGACGGATTCAAAAACATTGCCTCTCTTTTTAGAGCAACAGCTGAAGCTGAAACAATTCATGCTCTCGGACATTTTGCCGCTATGGATGGAGTGAAATCAACTCTTGAAAATCTAGAGTACGCTATCAATGGTGAAACATACGAAACCGAAGAAATGTACCCGCCTATGTACGAGCAAGCAGTGAAGGAAGATCACAAAGCTAAGAAAATGTTCAAATGGGCAATGGAAGTCGAAAGAGTTCACGCTGATCTTTACAAGATCGCTCTTGAAGCAGTGAAGAGAGGAGTCGATATCGATTCTGAAGTGTGGTTGTGCCCGGTTTGTGGTCACCTTGAATTTAAGGAAGCTCCGGCGAAATGTCCGGTTTGTGGAGTGCCTGGTTCTAAGTACGAAAAGATTGCTTAAAAAAGTATCAAGGTTCCAGCTTATTTTGTAGCTGGAACCTTTTAAGCGGTTGTAAAAAATTTGAAAATTGCTATGATTTAAGAAACTGGTGGTTGAGTTGAAAAAAAACTTGCAGGTAATGTTTCTTCAACCACCAGAACACTTACCAAATTCTTGATAGGCCTTTTCAGGCCATTTATCATTCCTCATAAAATAATTTTGAAATTTTTAGTCATTAGAGTTTGAATTTTTCTTTATAGGAATTTAATTATTGAGATTTGATATCTGCCTCAAATAAGTCGTTTTAAATTCGATTAGTCTAAACTTTTCTAATGAGAAAAATTTTGACTTGGTTAGTTTTCTGTTTTTCACTTTACACAGTTTAAAAATTTATTCGAAAAAGAAAGAGATGGATGTCCAAGTCCAATGTGTGCGTGGCCATTGTGAGTCTCGTTCAGAATGTCCAAAAGAGTACAGACAACTTACAAGATATGAGTAAAGAAAAAGGATTCCAGGAAACATTCGCTTCCTGGATCCTTAAAAATTATTTTTTGCTAACGACTTCTTCTTTCATAATGTGTTTCGCGAAAAGAAAAATCACGAAGGCAACGATCATAAAATCGATGAGCGAAGCGATCACGCGGCCGTACATGATGCCGTTGTAATTTAGTTCAGCAATGTTTGCGACACCTGCCGCTCGCAAAGCCGGTTGAAAAATAAGCGGAGTGAGAAGATCATTGACGAGACTTGTGACCAGTAAATTCAGCTTGCCCCCAATGATGACAGCGATGGCCAGTCCGATAACTCCGTATTGTTTTAAAAATCCTACAAATTCATTAATCATATTTTTTCCTTTTTAAAATTTAGCAACGAGTGAAGAAGTTAATAAACTTTCTGTTTTGTAACGAACGCCAGGGGCAGGTTCATGGTCATAGCGAACAGTGCCGCTTGCTTGCATCGAGAAGATTGAGTTGATGGCCGCAATGAGAGACAATTCAGTGTTGTATTGCCAGTCGTTGGTCGCACTTAAATTCGGCAGAATTTCCAGCCAGTATTTTGTCGAGAAGGTCGGAGTCCATTTGTATTCCCATTCGTTGTAATTACGAATGTAATTCCCGTGATTGAAAGGACCAGCAATGCGGTTTTCGTGTTTGTAGCGATAACCTAGTTCAGTAAAAAGTTTGGTTTTTTCAGTATCGATGATTTTGTATTTTCCACCGACGTCAGTAGAGAATCGTTTATCAACATCAGCGAATTTATCTTTTTCAAAAGTCTCGCCTGCAAAAACATTAAACTGCGAACCAAGTTCGCGTTCATAGCGAAGACCGGTCATTAAGTAGCGGACGTTTTCTACGCCGTTAGCTTTGCCGTTTAAGTAACGTGCTTTAAAGGCCACGACATTTCCCGTGAAGGAATAATCACTTGCTTGCTTGGCAACGAGCGAGAGAGTCTTCGAGTTCCCGTTGGCAGACGCGTATCCAAGTTCGGATTCATTTTTAAATTCGGCATTCACCTGAAGACAAAAGAGCGAAGTTAAGCAGAGTAAGTATTTTCTCATAGATCCTCCTACAGCAATAATTTTTGCATACGTATTTCAAAGTGGAAATGATGAACTGCCAAGCTTGATCTAATCTTAATGTTTTTGATGTCCGCCTGAATTAAGTTGCAAGTGGTTTTTCAGACTATATTATAGGTGTATGAAGAAATTTTTCTTAGTATTTTGGAGTTTTGGATTTGGTACTGTCGCCTTAATTACAGCGGCGATATTCTACGCGGTCGCTTCATTTTCGGCAGAGAAATCTGAATGGTACATTTGTGCTGCCAATAGTGATTGTGTCATTTTTAAAAACCACTGCACCTTGAGGGCCCATAATGAATCCTTCAAAAAAGAAGTCAAAACTTACTTTGATCAACAGGATTCCATGGCCAAATGTAAGCGTGCTTTTTGGGGAGAATACGAATCTCTTTGTCAGGACAGCAAGTGCGTCGCCGTTAAAAAGAAATGAGCATGAAAACCAAGCAAAAAGTCCTTGCGTATATCACCAGATTTAATAAGGGCAGACATGAAGTCCTAGTCTTTCTTCACCGCGATCACCCCGAGGCCGGGCTCCAGGTTCCCGGGGGGACAGTTGACCCAGGGGAAGATTTGAGTGAGGCAATTCTCCGCGAGATTTTTGAAGAATCTGGGTTGAAATTAGACAAGGCAGAGATCGTCAGCCTGATCGGCGAAACTGATTATCAGAGGAAAGACATACCGGAAATCAATCACAGGCATTACTTTTTGATTCATAAAAATGACCTCCCGGATACATGGGCACACACTGTGCATTCAAGTGGCGCGGATGATGGTTTGGTCTTTCTCTATTCATGGATGGAGACCTCAAAGGCCAAGACAGAGCTCACCGGGCAAATGGGCGAGCTCTTACCCTAAAATCCCAAAAATTTAAGCTAGATATGTAACTATTACAGGGTCCATTGAGGGCCATGAAGAGATGCGTTATAGTGTGACGGTATAGTGTTTTTTTGGAGGTCTAAATGTTTTCAATCGGTGAATACGCAGTCTGCCCCGGTCACGGAGTTGGTCAGATCGTCGACATTGAAGAAAGAGAGATGGGCGCCCAAAAAAAGACGTTCTACATCATCAAAATTCTCGCTAACGGCATGACTGTTATGGTTCCCACAGATAGTGAAACCGGCATCCGCGGACTCGTGGGCGAAAAGGAAGTGGAAGAGGTTTATAAGCTTCTCCATGACCACGATGTAAAGGTCGACAACTCGACCTGGAACCGTCGTTACAGAGAATATTCAGCAAAAATTAAAACAGGTTCTGTGGTTGAAATCGCAGAAGTTCTTCGTCAGCTTTTCCTTTTAAAAGAGAAAAAGGCCCTTTCTTTTGGCGAAAAGAAAATGCTCGATCAATGCCGCGAACTTCTAGCTCAGGAGTTCTCGCTTTCAAATAAGATCGACAAAAATGCCATCAACGAGAAAATTAACTCTTATTTTCAATAACGGTTTCGTGTTAGACTTAGTGTCTAACCGGAGCCACTATGGAAATCAGACTTTTTAACAATCTCTCACGTCAAAAAGAACTCTTTAAACCAATCGATCCAAATCTCGTCCGTTTTTATTCATGCGGACCTACTACATACAATTTTCTTCACGTCGGAAATGCGCGCGCGCTTGTCGTGGCCGATTTATTCCACAGAACATTGAAGGCCTTGGGTTACAACGTGAAGTTTGTCAGAAACTACACAGACGTCGACGATAAAATTTTAGAAGCGGCCCGCACTCGCGGAATCCATCCGAAAGAGCACGCTGATGAATTCATCAGAGAATGTGCCAAAGATATGGATTATCTCGGTATGCTTCCGGCGACTGCGACACCGACAGTTTCCGAAACAATGCCGGAAATTATCCAGATGATTCAGGATTTGATTAAAAACGGCTACGCCTATACAGTAAAAAAAGAAAACGGCGCTGAAGAAGTTCTTTATAACGTTCCGAAGTTTGCCGAGTACGGAAAACTTTCGCGCGTTCAACTGGATTCACTTCAACATGGAATCAGAGTTGAATCTGATAAAGAGAAAAAAAATCCATCGGACTTTGTCCTCTGGAAACCGGCAAAGCCTGAAGAAGGCTGGAGCTGGGATTCTCCCTGGGGCAAGGGAAGACCAGGCTGGCACATCGAATGTTCAGCAATGGCGAAAAAACACCTGGGAAAAACCATCGATCTTCACCATGGCGGTGTCGATCTCATGTTCCCTCACCACGAAAATGAAATTGCTCAGTCGGAAGCGGCCAACGGTTGTCCGTTTTGTAACAACTGGGCCCACAATGAATTTTTGAATTTCGGTTCAGAGAAAATGTCGAAGTCGCTCGGAAACGTCGTGACGATCCGCGATTTTGTGAACAAGTATTCAGGACATGTCTTAAGACAAATTCTTCTCTCGGTTCACTACCGCTCGAAACTCGACTGGACAGAAGATTCCATTACAAAAGCGATCGGCGAAGTGGAACGGATTCATGAATTCGCGCTGGCCCTTGAAACTGTCGATGCAAAAATCGTCGATGATCAGAAAGAAACAGATGAAGTAAAAAAAGCGGTTGAGCAAATTAAGGCCGAACTTGCCAATGACTTCAATGTGCCTGGTGCGCTTGGCGTTTTCTTCGGCGTGATCAAAGATTTCAATCGTCATTCAAAAGAAGGCGCATCAGCGGCGTATCTCAAAGCTGCAATGGATGTCGCTGAGCTGATGGAACACGCAACCGGACTTGTTCATCAAAATCCAAAAGAAGTTCTGGCTTCACTCAATCTCGCAAGAAAAAATCTTTCAGGCGCAGGTTCAAATTCTTCTGAAGAAGAAATTGAAAAACTCATCGCTGAAAGAAAAGAAGCGAGAGCGACTAAAAACTGGGGCCGCTCAGATGAAATCAGAAATCGTTTGAATGAGCTTGGCGTTGTCGTCAAAGATAATCCCGATGGAACGGCGACATGGACGTATAAGGTTTAATTGGGCATGAGTGATAAAAACGTTTTTACTGAAATGAATGGAAACTTCAAAGGCAATGAGGCTTTTCAAAGAGAAGGCGCAGACTATCACAACCCCGAAGCTTTTAAAGAACTGGTGAATGCCAGAAGATCTGTCCGCAAATTTACCGCGGAAAAAATTCCGGATGCAATCGTGCACGAGTGTATCGATCTGGCGTTACTGGCCCCGAATTCGTCTAATTTACAGACGTGGGAATTTTATCGAATCGTGAATCCTACGATCAAAGAAAAAATTGTTCATGCCTCTTTTTCTCAACCTGCGGCCGCGACCGCTGCGGAACTCATTGTCTGCGTGGCCAATCCAAAAAGCTGGAGAGAGCACTGTCATCAGATGCTTGCTTATTTTGATTCACTTCCGGTCGAGACTCCTAAGTCGGCACGACTTTATTATTCTAAGCTCGCACCGTTTGTATACACCGTCGGATTTTTCAACATCCTCACTCCTTTTAAATGGCTTTTTAACACTGCTGCCGGGCTTTTCCGTGTGATTCCACGTGAACCAATCAGTCAGCACGGACTCGATCTCTGGTCCGTTAAATCATGCGCTCTCGCTTGTGAAAATCTTATGCTCGCTTTTCGCGCTCACGGTTACGATACGTGTCCGATGGAAGGTTATGATTCATACCGCGTGAAGAAAGCTATGGGACTTTCTTGTTCAAAAAAAATTGTGATGATTGTCGGAGCAGGAAAGCGCGCTGACGGTGGTCTCTATGGCCCGCGCATTCGATTTCCGCGCGAACAATTTGTTAAAACGCTTTAGTCCTAAAGCATCGGTTGCTTTTCACATTCAAGCAGATTTAAAAAACGCTTTTTCTCAACAGCATTGGCCTTGCCGAGGAATGCCTGCACCGTTTTGCCTTCCTGCAATTGACGAAGATGAAACATGAATTCACTCATTCTTGAATTTTGTGAACGAACCAGTGATTGCCATTGCTTTTCAACATCGGCGTATTTTTCACGAGGGTAATTTTGATTTTTCTTTACGAACTGCGCGCGCTCTCTTGCGACCGCGGCTATCATTGCTGAAAATTTCCTTTGATTGCGAAGAAGAAAATCGCGTGAAACTTTTGTTCTCGCGCCTACAGGTGCCGGGAGCGCATCCGTTTGTTGATTGAGAAGATTGCGATAAACAGGACCGAACTTCGCCATGAAATCAGTCAAAGGATTCTTCGCCGTTGTATTGCAGGCCCCGACGAGACCAGAATCCACAATGCCTGCCTGGGCAGAGGCGTTTCCATTGACAAAAAGTTCAAGAGCTAAACCAGGTTTCCAGTTAAAATTCATGATTGTGTCTGAAAGATCCACTACGTCGAGTGGACTTTTCATCTTTGCCTGAAGCAATTTGTAGTGAGCAAAGGCTACTGATGTAGTGAGTCCCGGTTGACGGGATAAATTCCCAACGTCACCTTTTTTTGCCTGATAGTGAAAATCACCAATACCAGGAAAGCGCGAAGTCGAACGTTTCACTGCATTCGCATAACTGAGTCCAACAGCTCCATAAGGACCAGTTGTTTTACTGTCATCAGTTGACAGTGAATGAAGGTTCCAGGACATCACGTGCGGGGCTGTCGAAGAGCCACCACACATCGAAAAATATTGATCCATATTGTTGGCGAAAACAGCTTCAGCGAAACTGCCGCCCCAGCATGTATTCGTCTCATAAGTGACATGCGATCCTTTCGGGATTAAGTTTTTCAGTTCTTTCATAAAGCGGGCATTTGTTGTCGACTGGCCCTTTCCTGTAAGAATAGCTGAATCGTTGATCTTTGAGCCGGGAGGGGCTCCGTGATCAGTGAAGGCAATATGATAATTTGTTCCTGGCCGGTTAAGCGGAGGAGATTTTAATCTGGAAAGCGCTTTATAAAATTCCTCTTCACTGTCATTGGCCGTTGAAACAATCATACAACCAGTTCGCATCGCCTGATTTTTCACAGCAAGTTCAACATCAATAGAAATATCAGTGGGAATTCCCGGAAGCAGTGTCATGTATTCTTTGGCCCCGCCAAGAATAACGACTACACAATTTGCAGCGAACGTTGAAGTACTCAACAGGAAAAAACCTGCTGATGCCAACGCCAGTTTTTTAAACTTTACTTGCATGCACTCTCGCTTGCAGGTGAATAGGCGCCCTCAGATGAAGGAATCCAGCTCTCAGGATCTTCCCATGGACTGAGGAGAGAAATTTGTTTGACCAGCTCTCCTTTACAGTCGAGGTGGCAATCTTTCTTTATGACTTTAAAACAGATTTTGTATTTTACTTGATGAGCGAGCTGAAGACTGTTTGCTGAGAAAGTAATATTTTCTTCGTTACCTGACCCTTCGTTGATACGAAAGAGAAACGTTTCACCATTTTTATACCAACGCCCGTCTCCGCTATAAATTTTCTCTGCACGAAAGGTAGAGAAAGTTGCTGAATGAGATGTCGTTAAAAAAGTGAGAAGAGTAATGGCGATTGCTGTCTTCATAGAGAAATTATAAGGCCAATTTCCCTATGAAAGAAGATTTTCTTTGGCAATCTAACAAAACTAAAACAATTTTATGTAAATATTGGAAAATTCGCGCCTGCCCTGGCCTTAAACAAGTACTTCCTGGGCAATTTCTCTCTCGTTGTAATTCGAGGCCATGGTGTGTCCATAGGCTCCGGCATTGTCGATGATTAACAGATCACCAGACTTGAGCGAAGGAAGTTTTCTTTTTGTTCCAAAACAATCAGACGTTTCACAAATGGGACCTACGATATCTGTTGTAATGGTCTTTGTTGATTTCGTCTCCGGTAAAACCTCATGATGAGCTTCGTACAATGCCGGTCTGATCAAATCATTCATGCCCGCATCGATAATGGTGAAATGGCAATTGTCGCTCATCTTTGTTCTTACGACTCTTGAAACGAGAACTCCCATTTTTCCGACGAGAATGCGGCCGGGTTCAAACACAACTCTCGGAGTGTGTTCTGATTTTGAATAGTAAAATTTCTGAAGAGCTTTTGAAATTGTTTCCATGTAAACATCGATGCTCGTAAGCTTCGCTCTTTCTTCTTCAGTATAATCAATTCCCAATCCGCCGCCGACATCAAGAAACTCTAGGTCGCGACCGATGCTGAGTGCAAGGTTAGAAAGCTCTTTAATCGCTGCAACTGTCGCCCGCATATCTGTCAATTGACTGCCGATATGAACTGAGAGACCAACGAGCTGAGTGTTTGTCCAGAATTCTTTTACGGCAAGGGCCTCGAGAATATCTCCTTTCAAAAGACCAAATTTGTGAGTCTTATTTCCGGTTGATATATGTTTATGTGTTTTTGCATTGACCTGAGGATTTAAACGAAAAGCCACTCTTGCCTGGCGCTTTTCCTTTTTGGCCATCTGATTAATCAAGTCGAGTTCTTCAATCGACTCGACATTAAAAGAGTAAATTCCTTTTTTTCCGCATTTTAAGGCGAATCGAATTTCGGCCTCTGTTTTGGCCACACCCGAAAAGACAATCTTGTCCGGCGAAATGCCCGCTTTGAGGGCCTTCTTCAATTCACCTACTGAAACGACATCAGCTCCGCTTCCAAGGGCCTTCAAACGCTTTAAAACTTCCAGATTTCCGTTGGCCTTAACCGCATAGCAAACCAGCGGCTGACTGATCCGGTGAGCATGTGCAGAACTCACAAATGATTTGTAGTAATGATCCAGCGTCTTTTTGCTGTACAGATAAAATGGAGTCTGGCGCTTCTGAGCAATTTTCTCAAGAGGCATACCGTCAAACGTGAGCTTATTTTTTTTGTATTGAAGTGGTGAAGGGAGTATATTTTTCATAGAATAAATGTAAGCTTTTAATGCCTATGAATAAAGAAAAATCTAAAAAAAATTCCTCGGTTTTTAATCTCGTTAGTCCCTATCCTCCCGGAGGCGATCAGCCTAAGGCCATCGCTGAGTTGCTTGATGGTTTTCGGGAAGGGAAGACGAAGCAGACCCTTCTGGGTGTCACTGGTTCAGGGAAAACATTTACAATGGCCAACGTGATTCAAGGCTTAGGGAAAAAAACTTTAGTCCTTGCTCACAATAAAACATTGGCGGCCCAGCTCTATGCTGAGTTTAAAGAATTTTTTCCTCACAACGCTGTCGAATATTTTGTTTCTTATTACGACTACTATCAACCGGAAGCCTATGTGGCCGGAACAGATACCTATATTGAAAAAGACTCTGCGGTAAACGATGAAATTGAAAAACTTCGTCACAGTGCTACCCGAAGTTTAATTGAGCGCGATGATGTGATTGTTGTGGCCTCCGTTTCATGCATCTATGGTATCGGTTCAAAGGAAGAATACTCTTCGATGAAAGCACAGGTCGCTGTAGGTGAAACACTTGATCGAGATGAATTTTTAAAGACGCTGGTTGCGATTCAGTATCAACGAAACGACATTGATTTTACCCGCGGCTGTTTCCGCGTTCGCGGCGATATCGTTGAAGTTTTTCCCGCTCACGAAGAAAGCAATGTCGTTCGCATTGAATTCTTTGGAGACGAAGTCGACACCATTTCCATAGTTGATCCGCTTCGAGGAAAGATTCTTGAGACACTGAAGAAAGAAACCATTTATCCCAAATCGCATTACGTCGTTTCTGAACAGAGAATGAAAGCGGCCATTTCCGCCATTAAAATTGAGCTGCGCGAGCGCATTGCTGAATTCGTTGCTCAGGATAAACTGCTTGAGCGTCAGAGAATAGAACAAAGAACTCTTTACGATATCGAAATGATGGAAGAGCTTGGCTTTTGTTCGGGGATTGAAAATTACTCTCGCCATTTAACAGGGGCAAGAGCAGGTGATCCTCCGCCGACTTTAATAGATTATTTCGACAAAGACTTTTTAATGATTATCGACGAGTCGCATATTTCTGTTTCTCAGGTTGGCGGTATGTACCGCGGTGACCGTGCAAGAAAAGAAAATCTAGTCAATTACGGTTTTAGATTACCATCGGCGCTCGATAACCGTCCTTTGAAATTCGATGAATTTGAATCGAAGCAGGATATCGTCATGTACGTCTCGGCGACGCCGGGAGAGTACGAGCTGGAAAAAACCAATGGCGAATACGTTGAGCAAATTATTCGTCCCACCGGTTTATTGGACCCGATTATCGAGGTTCGCGACGCCAGCACTCAGGTTGATGATCTTTTAAAAGAAGCTCGCGAAGTCATCAAAAAAGGCAGCCGTGTTCTTGTCACGACATTAACTAAAAAGCTCGCTGAAGATCTGACAAAATATTTTTCTTCTGCCGGAATTAAAGTGCGCTACCTGCACTCTGATATCGATACGCTGGAAAGAATGGAAATTATCCGCGATCTTCGACTTGGAGAGTTTGATGTTCTGGTTGGTATCAACCTTTTAAGAGAAGGTCTCGACATTCCTGAAGTGGCCTTAGTAGGTATTCTCGATGCAGATAAGGAAGGCTTCCTTCGTTCTGAAAGATCTTTGATTCAAACAATTGGACGTGCGGCGAGAAACTCTGAAGGCCGAGTTCTTTTATATGCCTATAAAGAAACGCCAAGTATGAAACGGGCGATCAGTGAAACTCATCGAAGAAGAAAACTTCAGGAAGAGTTTAACGAAGCAAACGGAATTACTCCCGCTACAATTAAAAAGAGTGTCAGTGGTGGAGTTATTGAAACACTTCGTGGCACCAAAAAAGGAAAAGGGGAAAAGAAGAAAGTTGAATCAGAACATCTTTCTGCTGAGGCCCTTGATAAGCGAATCGAAGAATTGAAAAAACTTATGAAAGAAGCTTCCCGCGATCTGCGGTTTGAAGATGCTGCAAAGATTCGCGATGAAATAAAAACCATTACCGAGTTGCGCATTTTAGTCTGATACTTGCGGCATGGCCTTTGCTCTCTTTAGTTGGAGGACAACTCTAACGAAAGGAGAGCTGGAGTGAAATTCAAATTTAATCGCAGCAAGAAAAAGAAAAAAGAAGAGACAATGAAGAAGCCAGTGACAGATGAATCGCTGCAAATTCCAAGTGATGAAGACGGAAAAATTGTTTTCGTCTACAAAGAAAATACTCCGATGTGGTTAATCGACGAACTGAATAAAAGATTTCGTTGCAATAAAAACCGTGGCTCAAAATGTGGACTTCTGCCCGTTTAAAAATAATCAAAAACTATTCTGCTCATAAAGAAAGGAGATCAACTGATCTCCTTTTTGTTTTTGATTCGTATTGCTAAATCATACTAAAACATTATTAACAATTTTTTTTATTTGTATTTTTTTAAGCTGGCCCTCTCAGGCACTTTGGTCAGAGCGTTTTTTGTTAATTTTCTACAAACAAAGGAGAGAGGGTATGATTAAGGTTCGTTCACTAGCAGTGGCCACGGCGCTCATTCTTGGGCAGCAGACTTTGGCCAATGCAGCTTCAACAAATGACAATAATAATAAACAAGAGCCGAAGAGTTTGAAGGCGCCTGTTAAACCGAAAGCTGCACCTGGAGTGAACGGTAGTAATGGGAGTAATGGAAACAATGGGTCTAACGGATCTAACGGATCTAATGGATCTAATGGATCTAATGGATCTAACGGATCGAATGGATCGAATGGTTCAAACGGATCTAACGGATCGAATGGATCAAATGGATCTAACGGATCGAATGGATCAAATGGATCTAACGGTTCGAATGGATCAAATGGTTCAAACGGATCTAACGGTTCGAATGGATCAAATGGTTCAAACGGATCTAACGGTTCGAATGGATCAAATGGTTCAAACGGATCGAATGGATCAAACGGATCAATTGGTAATAATGGAAACAATGGCAGCAATGGAAACAATGGTTCCGTTGGTAACAACGGCAACAATGGAAACAACGGCAGCAATGGAAATAATGGTTCCGTAGGAAACAACGGTAATAACGGAAACAACGGTAATAACGGCAACAACGGTAATAACGGAAACAACGGTAACAACGGCAACAACGGTAATAACGGAAACAACGGTAATAACGGCAACAACGGAAATAACGGTAATAACGGTAACAACGGAAACAACGGCAACAACGGAAACAACGGCAACAACGGCAACAACGGAAACAACGGTAACAACGGCAACAACGGAAACAACGGCAACAACGGCAACAACGGAAACAACGGCAACAACGGTAACAACGGTAACAACGGTAACAACGGCAACAACGGAAACAACGGTAACAACGGTAACAACGGCAACAACGGAAACAACGGTAACAACGGAAACAACGGCAACAACGGTGACAATGGTAACAACGGTGACAACGGCGGAAACGGATGCGATCACCACTGTGAACCACCTAAACCAGAAGAGAACAAACTCAAGGCCAGACTTGAGCCAGCTCTTTACTTAGATTTCGATTGTGGAACAAAAGTTGTTAACTTAACTCCAAATGATCTCCCAAGATTTATGGAAGAAGTTTTCGATACAAGTTTCCTTGCTCCTAAAGATGAAATCGTCTTTGGCGATTACCGCTCAGGATTCCAGGTTTCAAAACATCACGATTTGACTGTCGGTATTGGTGCGGCCATCAGATGGTTCTATGAAAATCCGACAAACCTTTCTCATGAAGTTTGGGCAGCTGTTGGTATTATTCCGATCAAAGGATCAACGTATCAATCTGTAAGCTACATTAAAAATCTTCAAGAAATGGATAAACTTGAAAACCGCGCTATTCCAATGGATCCAAAAACTTTCACGGGATGGGCATCAGGTGACTCGGTTTCATTCACATCTAAAGGGGGAATTATCTTCTTTGGATCAGCAGGGATCGGTCCTGTGGGTGCGAGTGTGGCAAAAATCTCTCAAGGTTCATATGAGACATATGTTCAAAAAATGGATGAGAAATTTGTTCTCGTAAGACTCACAAAACTGAAGCTTGAATCACTTTCAGCTCAAGTTGGTGTGAGTGTGGTTTCAATCGGCGCATCTAAATTTGACCAGGTGGCAGACGGCATGTCGTATAAAATCGATGTGACAACTGAAATGGGGAAAATGGCCTACGCTGATTTAATCCGCGGTAACGTTGCAGCAATTGAAAAACTCGTTTACGACGGCGCAGATTATGTGAAGAAATACGATTCGTTCAACTCGACACAAATTGGTCGCTTCAAAAATTCTTTCTTCGGTTTACCAATCGTGCTTAACACACAAACTCAAGAAGGAAAAATTTACGAAGTGGATCAAGGCAACTTGTACTACGAAGGAACAAAAACAAATGCACACTACGGTGTTTATCTGAAAGACAGAAAAACGAAAGTGTTCGGCAAGCACTTCGAAAGAACTCAATCGTTCTACGGAGCTTCTTACAATATCCTTTCTCTGAAAGGAGAGTTGAAGTCGAAAGGACACTTCGGTCAATTTGTCTGGTCAGCTGAAACTGATGCATCGACAAGAAGAAGAGCGCGCAATGCTATCGAGGATCTTGTTCAATTGACAGGTCTTCGCGACGCCCTTCCGGTTGTTCTTCCAACGGATGAAAGAAAACTTGGATACACTGATATCGACTTCTCTGTGACATTCTCAGAAGCACAGACACAAAGAATGGTCGATCTCGCTGGAAGCCTAGGGCTCACAAAAATCTCAAGGGGAGCAGCTGCTAAAGCACGAGCGTACTTCAACAGAACAAACGATCCTGATGGTCTCTGTACAACAGCTAATCCTCAGGATGGAACATCTTGCTCTGAAACTGTCATCTCAGCGGCTGAACAAGGTGGACGTGAAATGGTAGAGAAGCTGGTTCAAATGAAGAAGAGCTGGACTGACGATAAGGCATTCGTTAAAGCGTATGCTGACTTCGGTAAGATCATCTCTCGAAACCAGTTCCTGTTCCAGACAGCACTTGATCTCGCAGGACAAGATGTGGGGATGAACTATGCGATCAGAGGTCGCAACATTTCGAACTACCAGGTAAACTTCGCGACAACTGACAAACCAGGTGTATTGCTGAAGAGAAAAGGTGAGTTCTCTGGACCTATGAGCACTGGTGGCGGTCATCACACTGATGGCGTAATTATTCTGCCAAGAGACCCAGCTGTCATCGCACCAATTATTGTTAAATAATGGGTAGAGATATCTGAAAAAAAGAGGGGGATGTTTTCATCCCCCTTTTTTTTATTTTTAATGTAGTGAATTTTTTTTCTTCAAACCTTGCTCTGTCACAAGCTTTGAAGTGAGTTTGGCAATTCGAACCCGACAATCAACAGAATGAACATGATCCAGGAGAACTTCCTGCAGCTCTTCTCCGAATCCTAGCTCATAAGCAAAATGATCGGCCTCAATTTGGGCCGTCAGTGTATCGATTTTATTTTCAGTATGCTGGTGAAACACATGGCCTAATTCATGGGCCAGGATAGCAATTCCATGAAAAGCACTGGCCGATTTTAAAAGCTGGATTAACTCCGGAAACACCAGAATGAGGTGGTGATTGCCTGTTTTACCGATGGCACAGCTTAAGTGGGCCTGACAAGGGATCAGGTAAGTCGGATGCTTGCTAAAAAATTGCACCTGCTTCTCTGAAAGTGAATTCAAAAGAATTTCAATACAGCGCTTTGTATTTTTATCTGCTGTAATCCACTGGTGATTTTTATCGGCCAGAAAATTTTCAATAAATTCTTTTTTGTTGGTCTTGGATTCTTTTTTGGTGTTGTTTTTGAAGAAGGTAAACATACTCTTCTATTCGGTAATGTGAGAGAGAACCTTAGTTTTAAGTTGCTAAGCCTGACCGCATCACTCAGGTTATTCAATCCAGTATAGAAAATTTCAAATTTAAGTTAGAATAATTCTATGAAGTTTAGTCTGAGTTTATTTCTGCTTTTATTTATTCTACTTCTTCCAGAAGCCAGGGCCATTGAATCCCTCGATGGTTTTCTTGTCAGTGGATACGACGATCGTTTTCGGGTGGTTTCACCGGAAAAATACAAAAGTCCCATGGAAGTTATTATAGAAAATAAAACTCTCGTCAGGCTTATTGGCAAAGTCATGATTAATTCAAAATCTCTCGCAGGCTTTGTTTCTGTAGAGCCTGAAAAATATCAGAAGGTAATGGTGAATTTAAAGAAGGGAGATGTGCTTCACTTTATTCCGCTTTCACCATCGTTTCAGGAAGTAGAGTTGATTGTCGGAAATAAAACTTATGAAATTCCTCCAAAAAAATAAAATCAATAAAACAATAATTGTGGTTTCTGATCTTCATCTTGGAGCAGGACTCTCAGTCAATAATAGAAGAAACTTTCTGGAAGATTTTCACTACGACAAGGAACTCATCGAGTTTATCGAATATCACTCGAGCGGACATTATCTGGATCGTGAAGTCGAACTCATTATCAACGGTGATTTTTTTGATTTGCTGGCCGTGCCTTTTGTAAAATATTTCGATGATGAATTCTGGAGCGAAAAGGCGGCACTCGACAAACTAAAAATGTGTGTTGACGCCCATGCAGGTGTGCTGGAAGCATTAAAAGATTTTTTATCGTATCCCAACAACCGCGTGGTTTACATTATCGGTAACCACGACGCTGAGTTAGTTTTTGAAAGTCTGCGTGAGTATTTGATTAATCAAATTCCGGAAAAAGACCGTCACAAATTCAGAATTCTTCTCAATGATGATACCATTTATATCCCAGAGGATGGCATAGTCTTAAAACATGGGCACGAGTACGAACTGGCCCATCAATACAGTATAAAAACCTGCATTGCCACGGATATCAATCACAATAAATATTTTATCCCTCCCTGGGGATCTTATTACGTCACACGAGTCATCAATAAATTTAAAGAGGGAAGAGATTATATCAATGCCGTTCGCCCGGTTAATAAATTCATAATCAACGGGATTATTTATGATCCTCTCTATACGGTACGTTTCATCTTCGCCAATTTTTATTATTTTTTTATGGTTCGCTTCGTAATGATTTTCAAACAAAATAAAAAATTAAGCGAAGTTTTAAACAGTGTAAAAAAAGAAATTCATCTCTTCCAAAACTACGAATCACTTACAGAAGAATATGTAACGAGTGATGAAAATATCAAAGCATTGATCGTTGGCCATACCCATGATCCTATTTTTCGCGAATATGATGATGGCTCAATCTTCATCAATACCGGAACCTGGACCAAAATGTATAACCTCGACTTTGGAAAGAACTTCAATGGAGCAAAATTAACATTTGCCCGAGTTGACGTGAAAGAGAAAGGGGAAGAGCAAACCGGGCGTTTTGATCATCTTGAGATCAGCCTAAATGAGTGGCGCGGAAGAAGTGATTTACCTTTCAGAGAATTTAGATAAAAAAAAAGCTCCTTTCGGAGCTTTTTTTATTTAGATTATTCAGCTTCTGAATAACAAATTTCCATGAAGATTGATCCATGTGTTGTCATAAAAGGGATGAGGACAACATGCGTTCCCGCAGGATATTTTATCGTATGATCTTTACCTTCGACCATTGATGGAATCGCCATGTTCGACGAGTAGCCCATAGTTTTCAAATCGCGTTTGGCATTTCCCATGATCATGTTAACAATTTCACCGCCGAGATCGGCGATTTCCGGTACGTAAGAAGTATACGTTTCACCAAGCATGGCGCTCGCACACTTGTAGTATGTATCGTACGGAAATGAAATGACCAGCATAGCTTTGTACGGAACTCGTCCGCCATTTTTTTCCATGTCACCTGAGAGTCCAAGTACGGCAGAAATATCACCGCGTGAAACAGCATCATTCTTAATCTGAGGCTTTTGAGTTTCCAGCTTTGTAAAAATCATTGTTTCAAAAACATTTTTGGCGGCATCGATAAATGGTTTAGAAAATTCGATGAAATGCGATTCGCCTGGCATATATTCCCCTTAGTATTGCAATTAAAGTCCGAGACTCTTCATGAGATCATCAATAGAGGCCTGAGAAAGATTATTAGGTCTTTTCTCAATGGCACAGGATGCTCTCTCAATGTCTTTGAATTTTTCCGACAACCAGTTCAATCTGGTGACGAAGGCCTTAGTGTTCAGATTGCCCATGCATTTCTCGTTACCTTCGCGGAGAGATTGATTCATTTTTCTCAGCATATGAAGAGAGTCGAAGAGAATGGCCACGACAACTTCAATCAATGGAATTTCGTGAACCTGGCTCGATTTATAACCGATCACTTTTCCTAATTCGCAGAATGTCGCGATCTCGGAAGCGCCAATAGATTTTGCGGCGCCCATGATTCGATCAATGACTTGTCCGAATTTTTCCAATTCATGATTATTTGTCGGGTCTTCTTCAAGTAGTGTCAGAGAATTTTCGAGCTGATCAAAAAGCGAATCCGCTTCAGCGCAAAAATCTTCTACAATCTCTTTCATTGAAGGATCATTTAAAATATTCATAGTGCTTTTACTTATTGAAAATTCTGTCGATTTTTTCTTTAAGAACCTGTGCTGAAAATGGCTTCACGATGAAGTTACTGACACCCGCCTTTACAGCGATAACAACGTTACCTTGTTCAGCTTCAGCAGTAATCATGAGGAAGGGTAGCTTTTCAAGTCCCGGAGTTGATCTGACATTTTTTAGAAGATCCAGACCTGACATTTGAGGCATGTTCCAGTCGGAAACGATAAATTCATAGGGTCTGCCTTCTTTGATTGCACTTTCAATCATAGGCCACGCGGTGGCGCCGTCATCTGCTTCTGCAATATTGGTAAACCCAATTTGCGAGAGCATGTTTTTAATAATTTTTCTCATAGTCGACATGTCATCAACAATGAGAATTTTAATATCAGCTTTCAAGGCCATGTTCTAGACTCCTATAGTTGCCCGGTAAAAGTAAAACTTTACGCAGCTTTTTTTTCTGTAATATTTGCGTCTTTGTTTTCGATTTTGTTTTCTATTTTATCGGTATTAATCAAAGTAACTAAACTGTTAAAAACTTTTTCTCCGAAATCGAATTCCAGACCCGGACTAAAGTTTTTATTTTTAATACTGATAATTATAGACTTCATAGGCATTCTGCTGCCATTAATTTTTCCTGAAGAATACTCGAACAAATGAGCGATACTTCCCACAATCAGGGAAAGGAGCTCAATTGATTCACCATATTTCATTGACGGGTATCCGCCACCAGAGACTCTTTCGTGATGATCGAGAATGATTTTTTTTGCTCGTTCAGAAATCTGAAGACCACTTTTCTTTAAAAGATGGTTGCCTAATATAGTATGCTTCTCAAAAAGTTTTTTATCTTTATCAAACAAATTTAAGGCGGGGGTTCGCACCATTGATAAAGGGAGCTGGGTATAACCGATATGGGAAAGATAAGCTCCGCAGATAACATCTGCGAGGGCCGCTTCTTCGACAATATCCATTGCTTTGGTGAATAGATAAGAAGTCGCAACGATTCTATTGAGAAAGTTGTCTTTCTCCATATGTTTTTTGGTCAGGTCAAGGGCCAGCGATACGGTATGTGAATGGGTCACGCTGAAGGTTAGTATTTCAACTCTGGCGTGCTCGATAATCCGGTTAAAATCATCTTTCTCACAGGCCTGTTCAAATTCTGTTTGAAAATGAAAACCACCGGTTTTGGCATCATACATTTCTTTAAGCTTAATATTCATTAATCTTTCTTTTTCAAGCTCATGCAACTCTCGAGTGGCGAGAGAGGGAATTTCAGATTCATGAAATTCCTGCGCTGTCAAAAAAGTTCGTCGCTGTTTTTTTAAGACAGCAATTTTTCCGCCTCGTTCAAGCAGGAAATCCATGAACGTTTCAAGTTCTTTAGTGAGCGGTCTGTTTCCGTTCAGGAACATGCTGAACTTTTTATGAACCGGATTATAAATGTAGAGTTGAAACGGAAAGGTTCTTCTGTCTTTCAGATGATCACGATCTATAATGAAAAAATCATATTCAGTTTTCATTTTTAGCCCGCCTTTTTCCCTTTAAAAAGTCCAGAGAAAACGCTTAAAATATTCTTCTTATCTGCTGGTCCTTCATCTTCTGTTTTTTCCTCTTCGCGGGAAGGAGCGTTTGTTTTTCTCTGAATAGTGTCGAGAAGGAGAGATCTGGCCATTTCAAGGGTGACTTCAATGCCACGGGCCTGCTTTGGATTTATTCCCTCAGGGAAATAAACAACGGCTATACCCATGCGGTCAACGCCATCAAAATAAGGATAAATAAATTCAACTTTCTTCTGAGTGAGTTCATTTGAGGCCCATGCAGGAAGTTCAACATCTTCCCAGTTCATTTCACGACAAACCCATGTGGCCATTGTCTTAGTCTGAACATCGGCCCAGATCGTTTCATCTTTTTTATGTTCAATCCACCACATCCTGATGTCATCCGATCGAGATATTTTCAGAATGGAATCGAAAGTTTCCGTATGCTTTTTATCAGAAGACTTGTAGCTGTAAAAAACTGGGTAGGCCCGATACGTTTTTTGCAATTCTTCGGAAATTGTTTTGTAAAACTCTTCCGGTTTAAGTTCCTTTTGGTAAATCATATTGAGAATTTCAATCGCAAAGTCAAATCCGGCAGGCTCAAGCTCAACGACTTTAAAACTTCCGTCTTCACCATCGTCACGATTCTTACCAGCGGTTCCAGCTGGCCCAGATCCATCACCAGCAAGATCATCTCCTCGTGCAATAGCATCGAACTCTTCTTTCATTTTTCTATAATCAATTGTCTGTTCGCCAAGATCAATTGAATCTTTCTTTTGAGATCCGTCCGGAGCTCGTTTAGCTTGTTTTTGCAGACCTAAATCGAGATTGTTTTTTTTCTCGTCGAGATCCCAATCATGATCTTTTTTCTTGGCGTCTCCACCGCGATAGAATGTATCAATCTTATCTGATTTCGCTGTGCCTGATTTTTCTTTTTTCTGTTCAGGTTCAAGATCAGTTGAATCCTGTTTTCTAAAGTTCATCTGATCTTCTTCATCACTTGCTGATTTGCGATCAGAATCTCTTTCACCGTCAATAAGTTTTAATTTTGCCTGAGGAGAGGTATCCTTCTCTGCCTTATCATCGTCCTGAAACTTTTCTTTCTTTCGGTCGTTTGAAGAATCAGAGGAAAGATCGAGATCGAGTGATTTCTCTTCTACTGCAGCTTCTTCTTCGTTTTTGTCTGCTTTTTTCTTTTTAGCTTCTGCTGATCCGGATTCCTCATTGAGTTTAAGGTTTTTAGCCTCATCCAAAGGCCCCGTTTCTTCCTCGTCTTTAGTGCGTTTCCGCTCCTGAATATCGTGCGTTTTTATCTTCTTTGAGCCATCTTTGCTCATGTCACTTTTCATCAATGTTTCGATGTGATCAGTCTGACCTTCTTCTGTTTCAAGATTGCCGCCGATTTTTTCACCGTATCCGTCGCGCTCATTCTCTTCGATTTCTTCTTCTTCCTGCATTCGACGTTTTCTTTCATCCTCTGCCGGAGAGAGATCGAGATCCAGAGATTTTTCTTTTGAATAGAGATCAGAGTTGTCATACTCATCGCGTTCCTGAGTTTCTTCAGGCTCTTCAAGTTCAGTATTCAAATTGCTGATCTTACCTTTATAGTGGCCGCCCAGATCTTCGACTTCCTGGGCCTTCTGTCGTTTTTTTGCTTCTTCAAAGAGAGCATCCAGTTCCTTCAGTTCCTGGCGCTTTCGTTCCTCTTCTTCTGCCTCTGAAAGGAGAGGACGAGAAGGCTCAACTTCCTCTTCTTCGGTCACAGCTTCTTCATGAGACTTCTTCAGGCGATAATCTGCTTCTTCCTGTTCAAATCTTTTTTTCTTTTCTGGCCCGGCAGGGGCGAGATCCAGATCCATAGAATTTGATTTTGTTTTTTGGTAGTCAGGTTCTTCTTCGGCCTGGTCAAGTTTTTTACGCGTTTTTATTTCATCCGTTTCGATGACATCAAGATCATTTGATTTCTTCGTCCCGCGATAATACATATCGATCTCTGCCGAATCATCTGTTTCTACTTTTGCTGTATCTGATTCTTGTT
>Ga0208888_100154_pt1 | contig 41231 bp, 43 predicted proteins | sample LakWasM115_HOW13_2_FD_183929 | JGI IMG/M metagenome (GOLD analysis project Ga0208888, IMG submission 183929) | Freshwater sediment methanotrophic microbial communities from Lake Washington under simulated oxygen tension - Sediment Metagenome... | ecosystem: Environmental > Aquatic > Freshwater >...
GGCCCATCTCGAGCTGGCATTGCGCAACCTGCGCCGCACACAGGCTGTGCTGCGTGCAGCCAGGATTACTCCACAACCCTGAAACCTCGGCAAAGCACCAAGCCCCGAGGTCGATACAACAGACGCGCAGCTCGGCGTCTGTGTGCGAACGGGTTACGTAGCGACACTACGAGGCGGGTACTGCACCTCCACCACCTCCAAATGGCGCACTCCGCCCGGCGTGGGTAAATGCACCTCGTCCCCAACGCGCGCCTTCAGCAGCGCCCGAGCCACAGGTGAAATCCAGCTGACCTGACCCATACGGCTGTCGGCCTCGTCGATGCCCATGATGGTGATCGTGCGCTCACCATCCTCGTCGTCCGAGTAGGTGACGGTAGACCCGAAGAAGACCTGCTCACTGCCTGCATGCAAACTGGGATCCACCACTTCGGCAATCTCCAGCCGCTTGGTCAAAAAACGGATGCGCCGATCAATTTCGCGCAGACGCTTCTTGCCGTAGAGGTAGTCGCCGTTTTCAGACCGGTCTCCATTGCTGGCAGCCCAGTGCACCACATCCACGATCTTCGGCCGCTCGTTGTCGATGAGATCCAACAGCTCCGCCCTTAGACGCGCATACCCAGACGGGGTGATGTAGTTTTTGCCGCCCGGTGGCAAAGGAGGTAGTGCCAATCCTTCGTCATCGTCAGCACTGTCGGTTTCCTTGGTAAAAGCCTTGCTCATTGCCAGAACTCTCCAATCAGCGCAAAGCGCCTGGACAAATGAAAAAGCCTGCAATCTCACGATTGCAGGCTTTAAACATTGGTGCGGCTGGCAGGAATCGAACCCACGACCCCTTGGTTCGTAGCCAAGTACTCTATCCAGCTGAGCTACAGCCGCTAAGCTTCGAATTATAGCATGATTTCTTGGCGACCCTTGAAATTTGCTTTCTTTCTGATTGCTTTCCTGAATCAGGCCATGCAAACAGACAGTCAATTCAACGCAAGCCGAGATTGTAATGCACGATGAAGGCTCCAAAAACAAACTGAGCGATTTGGATCACAAAACACATCGTTTTTTGATGGATTCACCCTGCAAGCGAGGGTGGTAGGGCGTGTTGGACTTGAACCAACGACCAAAGGATTATGAGTCTGCCCGGAAACTCTGGCCCAACAACGCTTTGGCACACGCCGCCATCTACAAAAGAATGCGGCTTGCCATGGCCGCAGAGCGCTCTGGTGCTTGCGTTCACAAAGAGTTGTAGAGGATCGCGGCTCCCCAAGAACCGCGGCTTGTTTGGCAGATAGGCTCGCGCTGTAAACTGCCACGATGGTGACTCGCAAGACCCCTCAACAACCTCAAGGTTCAGCCCTCGATAGCCTTGCTGGGTTAGCGGCTCAGGCCGACGCTTTAGCGATAGAAGCAGGGGAAAGGAGCAAGCGACAGCCGCCCGGAACGAGGCAACCCGGCAGATTCCGCAGTGCGCCAGAAGATGATCTTGGGCAGCGGATTCAAGAAAACCGCAAAGCAAAAAATCTAACGCAGGGCGATCTGGCCGATCTAACTCGCAGTCTCGACTCTGAAGACAAAGGCATCTCTCGTGCAGTTCTTTCACTGTACGAATCGGGCACCAACCGCCCTTCCCCCCGGGAAATTCGCTTGCTCTGCGAAGCTCTCACGATCACGCCTAACTATCTGATCTATGGCGACGATGCGCCATTTCACGAAAGCAATGACTACCAGAGGTACGGGATGCTCTCCCGTTCAGAGCCTGAAGGCTATGCCTGGATGGCCTACGTGCTGGCAAGCGCGCACCTGAGTCACGCCGAAGCTGCGATGCGCCTGCTGGTTGATCTAGCTCGCGGAACGAACAAGAAGTTTGATCAGGGCGCCCAAGAACGAGCCAATCAGTTACTGCTCGATATGGCCGACGAGCTACGCAAGCAACGCTAGAACACTCGCGATAGGCAATTTTTCATTTCACTCTTGCAATTAAAAATTGCAAGCGGTATTCTTCGCACATCCTCGAAACAATACATTGCAATCTCGCAATGATGCATTTCGCGGAATGACGAAGGAATCGTATGAGTGCATCAAAAAGGGGCGTCACGCCCGAACAGCTGCAGCAAGCAGCAAAAGACCTCAACCTGACGGTTGCGGCAATTGCAGAGGGTTCCGGCCTGTCAAAGGCCTACATCAGCGAGTTTCGCAACGGGAAGCGAAACTTCAAACCCTCAGAGCAAGCCCTGCTCCGCAGCTACCTTGAAGCTGAATATGCAGAACAGGGCGAGGACTTCCCCGAAGAGCAAGAGGCCAGCGACCAAGAGCTGCTGAATGGTCTGGGAGGCATGGTCAAGCGCATCACCCGCCCTGCCATCCTGCTGTCTGAGGATGTGCCCGCCGCCCAGGTGGAAAAGCTCACCGATCTGATCGAGGCCAACCGCCTCAAGGTGGGCGACATCCTGAACACCGAGTTCGCCAAGGGGGGTTTTTTCGGTGGCGAATTCTCGGAAACCACCGAGAACGCGATCCGCGAAATCTTCGCGCTGCTGGCCTTGAACTACGTGGCCATCCTGATGCTGCAGGGCCGGAACATCGCCCGCAAGTTGCCCGAAGGTGCCCAGCCCAAGACCATGGGGGACTGGCTGTCGGGCTACCTGGCGGCATCGCCACTGGCCGATCTGCTGCCCGAGGCTGACCCTGCCGATGCCGAAGCGGAGGCAGCATGAACACCTTCACCACGCCTATCTCGATGGTGGCTGGCTCAGGCAAGGGCGCAGCCTTGGCCGCTGGCGTGATCGGGCTGCTTTTGATGCTGGCGCTTGCGTCCAAGAGCGATCCGACAGCACGCAATCAGACCACCGGACGGTGATTTTGATGCGGTCAGAACCGTCAAAACCCAGTTCTGATGCGGGTTTCGGGTCTGTTGCGTCTGCGGCGGTCGCGCAGACAGCAGCGGGCACCGACTGGCCTACGCGCAACGACTGCGACCGTCGCGCGCGCAGCAGCCAGGCGGCCCCCTTCAATGCCGAACAGGGTGCCTTCGCATTCCCCCGCCCTGCCCAGACGTGGCGCCACAAGGCGCCGACCGGGGCACCCGCTTGCACGCCAGTGCATGCGGGGGGGGAGGGAACCAGGTCCGCCAGGGCGGTGGATCAGGCAGACGGCGGCGGGTGGATCGCCAGGGCCACGCTACCCGATGGCCGGTGCAAGCGCTTCCGCCAGCTTCAGTGCTTCGACGGCTACGTGGCCGTTTGGCGCGCTGCCGGTTTTCTCCTGACCTGGCAGGACCCCCGCACGGTTTTCATCACGCGCGGTGGGCTGGACGCAGGTCCACAGCGCCCCGCAGCAGACCCGGCCGAGGTCACCCCATCAACACCACACACAGAGGCTCTGAATCATGGTCAAGCTCGATTTGGGCATTGCCAAGCTCGATTGGTACGTGCTTTCCAACCCCTCGGCCAACACCGGCCCTTTCTCGTTCTCCATCGATCACGAGGGCGTCTTCCTGTTCCTCAAGCCCGTGCAGCTCGCGCTGCTGTGGCCCTGGGTGAAGGTATGAGCCAGAAGCCCGCACAGCCCTCCTTCGCCTGGTGGACCACCCCCACCACCCGCGCGTTGCATCGCGCGCCCACACAGCCCGCCACGGGCCCATATCGCCGTCCCTTTTCTGGCGCAAAGACCACGCCTCAACGCCCTCTGGAGGCTCGCCGTGCAACAGCACAAATTCTCCCCTTCACGGGCAGTAACACCCCGTATGAGTCTCATGAGTGAGACAGCAGCCAGCGAAGCGCAGCAGCTCATGGGACTCGATACGGTACGGATCAAAAGCCCTTACATGGCGAAGAACATCGTGGACAAAGTGAAAGCCAAAGGCATCAACTATTGCCAGGTGCTCAACGAAACCGGGGAAATGCAGTGGGAGATGACTCGCACCAGTCTCCAAGGGTCATTTGACTCTCGGATCATGGTGAAGCCGATGTACAAGGATTTCAGCAAGTCCAAGAGCGGGCGAGTAGAGGAGCATCCCAGTCCACCTTATGTGATCGTTGAATGCTCGATTCCCAAGGCCATGCACGGCCAGAACGTCTATGGCGTGATCGAGGACATGCAGACGGCCTGCGAGAACGTGCGCACGCTGCTGCAGCAACTCATGGGCATCGAACTGCCCCACACCGGCAATTGGACCGTGCAGCGTGTGGACTGGGCCGAGTCCTTCCGGTTGCCCTACCAGGCCGTGCAGGAGTTCTTTGAGGGCATCTACCACGTGGCCTTTCCGCGCCGGAAGATGCAGAAGTACGGCAACGAATCGATCTTCGTGCCAGGCACCACCACCACGATCAAGATTTATCACAAGGGACCGGAGTTTCAGAAGAACGACAGCAAGCGCTTGGCCTGGGTGCTACGCAATCTCTTCTTTCAAAACAGGCCACTCAATTCACCGTCGGATTGGGCGCAAAGACAGGCTTATCGCAAGGTTGCGGCTATACAGCGCCTAGCAAACAACCGTCTGCGCGCCGAAGTGGAGATCCACGCGGAAAAGCTCGACTACGACTTCGGCCACAAACCCAAGGTCCGCGAGGTGACCACGGAATACCTGCAGGCCGTTTTCGACAAGGAAATGGCTCGCCTGCTGCGTGAGGGTCGAGAGGGTGTGAACGTAGTCCGTTCCAGCTTGGCTGTGCGTGATCGACTTGAAGCCCGTTTCTCGCCCGAGCTGGCAGGGCTGCTGCATGGCTTTTGGCTGGGAATGTCCGCCCATGGCGAAGACGACATGAAGAAGCGCAGCACCCGCGCCACGTTCTACCGCCGTCGCAAACTGCTTGTCGATGCTGGTGTGTCCTGGCTCGCCACCGACATGCAACTCATTGAGCGTCAGGGGCAAATGCTGCCCGCTGATTTCTCCCCCGTTCGTGCAAACGCCAGGCGCTGTACCAGCCTGGTGCGCGAAAGACCCGCCTTCGACTACCGAAGCGGACTACTCCAACTGGCCGCGTAAGGCCATCTTTCCAAAGGAAATCATCATGAGCGAAACCGTTCTCGTATTACGTGCCGACCGGTACGAATTCCCCAGTGAAAAAACCGGCGAAATCATCAAGGGCGCCAACGTCTATTTCATCAGCGACACCCAGGTCGAAACGCCCAACGCTGTAGGCGACAAGCCGATGAAGGTTGCCATCAGCGACGAGGTATTCAACGACATCAAGCACTACGGCGCCCCGGCCATCTACGACATCACGACCAAGACCAGGCCGGGAAAAGATGGCACAGCCACTGTGACGCTGGTGAAAGCCAAGTTCCAGCAGCCATTCAAGCTGCCCGAGTCGGAATAAAAAAAGCGCTCACGTGCAGCAACACATGAGCGCCCACCGAACCACAAAAACCACTCCGTGATCGGCCCTGACAGCTTACTGCATGTAGGCCGTCAGAGGCCACGAATCGAGGTTCTCCATGTTCTTTCACGCACCCCACAACATCTATGGGCCCCAGCTCTTGCGCATGTTCATTGACGAGCTGGGCGGCGTCAAACACGTCCACAAATACTTGGGCGTTACAGAGCGATCTGTCCTCCGGTGGCTCGATACCGGCCGCGTCCCTCGCGCAGCCGTTCTCGCCTTGTTTTGGGAGTCGAAGTGGGGACGCTCGCACATTTTTACGGACCAGGTGAATGAAATTCGCATGCTGTATCAGCAACTCTGCCTGGTACGCGAGCAGTACCAAAAGGCCAAGGACATCATCACGGGACTGCGCGCCATGCACGTGGGGTCGGCGAATGAGCCGGTGTTTGATGAGCTGCCGAATCTCTCCTTCGCGCTCAATGTCGCTTTCAACCTGGGCGATGGCCTGCCGATGCCGCTACCGCCCGCCCCATCCAATCCCGACACCACGACCGCGCCTGTGTCCTCACGTGCTGCCAAGGCAATGCACGCACTCGATCGCACCCGCGCAGCAGCTCGCCGGTGAAGGATTCAACGTGGACGCGCCACTCTTTCTCACGTCCGATGAGCTCAGTACGCTCACGGGGTTTAAGACCCCGAAGAAGCAGGTGGACTGGCTGCGCTCGAAGGGCTGGCGCTTCGAGGTCAACGGCAATCGCCGCGCCATCGTGGCACGCAAATACGCCGAAAAGATGCTTGGATGCGGTGCACCCGAGGCCCATACCTATCAGCCGAACTTCGGCGCAATGCAGGGGGCGTGATGGGGCGGCGTAGACAGTCCAACTTCGATGATCCCCCGCGCTTTCACCGCAAGGGCAACGTCTGGTATCACGTGAGCGGCACCCTGCCCCGCGTTTGGACCAAGCTATCCAACGACCGGGCCGAAGCCCTGCGCCTCTGGGCCCAGCGTGAAGGGGTGCGCGAGGATGAATCCACCCGGCTTTTCTCGGTGGTGGCCAGGCGGTACGTGCGGGAGGTGTTCCCCACCAAGAGCGCTCAGACCCGGCGCGACAACGACAAGGAACTCGCCAACCTGCTGCGCGTGTTCGGCCACATGCCCATCGAGGCCATCGCGCCCATGCACATCCGTCAATACATGGACCTGCGCGGCCAGGTGGCAAAGGTGCGCGCCAACCGCGAGAAGGCCCTGTTTTCGCACATCTTCAACAAGGCCAGGGAATGGGGCTTCACCACCGCGCAGAACCCCTGCCAGGGCGTGAAGGGCTTCAAAGAAACGGGGCGATCACGCTATGTCACCGACGAGGAATTCGACCGCGTGCGGGCCAACGCACATTGCACTGTGGTGGATGCCATGGACATTGCCCTGCTCACCGGTCAGCGGCCCGCCGATGTGCTCAAGATCAAGCGCACCGACATTCGGGATGGGGCCCTATGGATTGTGCAGAACAAGACCGGGGCACGCCTGGGCATCGAGATAACCGGCGAGCTGGCGGCGGTCATCGACAGGATCAACCAACGGCCCAGGAAGGCCATCAGCGCGTTTCTGATTCAGGACGAGAACGGCCAGCCACTCAGCCAGGGGGCGCTACGCTCACGCTTTGACAAGGCCCGCACGCTGGCGAAGGTGGATTTTCAGTTTCGGGACATTCGGGCGAAGGCTGCGACCGATACGGGGGACTTGGCGCACTCGCAAAAGCTGCTGGCGCACAAGAACCGAGGTATGACCGAGCACTACGTCAAGGCGCGAACCGGGGAGCGAGTAATGCCCTTGCGGTAGCAGCGACAGTTAAGAATTCCTCAAGTCGCCACGGACAGCTTCATCTTTGACTTTGTCCCACTCTCTCTTAAGCATGACCTGAGTGGCTGATATGAGCGCTTTGCGTGTACCTTGGAACTCGTCCCCAGGCCCGTAAGTCCAACTTGGAAAACGGTCCAGCAAACCGGTGATTTGAAGGTCCAGAGGATCACTCGGATTCATCATCAGCCGCAGTTCATCTTGCAACTGGAACATCTGCTTCTGTCTCTCAAGCTCCATGTTTGAGCCTGACCTCATCCACTCATCGGACAAGGCACAGAGTTCGGAAACGATGCCCCTGACCTTGGATATCCACTTCACCCGCTCATTGGTGACTGTATTTACGAACGCCGCTCGCTTACCCGCGCGCAGGTTGAAATACAGGTTAAACAACCCAAGGAGCAACGTAACAACCACCCCGGCACCGAGAACAATGTCCTTTATCTCGATCACTGGTGGAGGTGCAGTCATTTTTGTAGAACAACCTCTGCTTTTGTAGAAACGCAACGCGGCATCTTTTGACGCCAACACTGCGGAATACTGGTAGGGCGTGTTGGACTTGAACCAACGACCAAAGGATTATGAGTCCTCTGCTCTAACCAACTGAGCTAACGCCCCCAAGCCATGCTCCAGCGCTATACAACGGGGCAAGCGCCGTATTGTAGGGGCTTACTTGCGGTGGCTGAGCGCGTTGGACACCAGCTTGGAGGTGATGTCCACAATCTGGATCATGCGGTCGTATGGCATGCGCGTAGGACCAATCACGCCCAAAGTCCCCACCACCTTGCCATCAACCTCATAGGGGGAGCTGACGATCGAAAGCTCTTCAAAGGGCACAACCTGGCTCTCGCCACCGATGTAGATGCGCACCCCTTCCGCTTGGCTGGAGATGTCCAGAAGGCGAAGGATTTGTGTCTTCTGCTCAAACAAGTCAAATGCCCTGCGCAGGTTGCCCATGTCGCTGGAGAAATCACTGACGGACAGCAGGTTGCGCTCTCCAGAAATCACCACCTCGTCCTGCGCCTCGGACAGTGCCTCAGAGCCTACGTTGACTGCCGCCTGCATAAGCGATGCGATCTCTCCGCGCAATACATCGACCTCGGACTTCAAACGTTCTCGCACCTGCTCCATTGCGAGTCCGGCGTAGTGGGCATTCAGGAAGTTGGAGGCCTCTACCAGTTGCGACTGGGAGTGATCCACCTCGGTGAAGATCACGCGATTCTGTACGTCACCTTCCGGCGACACGATGATCACGAGGAAGCGCTTTTCGGAGAGTCGAAGAAACTCTATGTGGCGAAATACCGAGGTACGCCGAGGTGCCATCACCACTCCAACGAACTGGGAGAGGTTGGACAACAGCTGTGCGGCGTTGGCGATGACTTTTTGCGGCTGTTCAGGTGCCAGCTGGGGCGGCATGACAGACTCCCGCTGCACCGTGAGCATCGTGTCCACAAACAATCGGTATCCACGCGCTGTGGGAATACGGCCAGCGGAGGTATGGGGACTCGCAATCAGCCCCAGCTCTTCCAGGTCCGCCATCACGTTTCGTATCGTGGCAGGCGACAAATCCAACCCGGACGCGCGCGAAAGGGTACGCGACCCTACGGGCTGCCCATCAGCGATGTAACGCTCGACCAGGGCTTTGAGCAACAACTTGGCACGGTCATCGAGCATGGAATGATTTTAATGATGTAATTTCGCGATGACGTCCAATTTCCGCCATGTCGCACTTATAGGCAAGTACCAGACTTCAGCTGCAGGCGCCCCCGGTGATGGCTCTCGCCGGGCTTTGGAGGATATTGCGCATTTCTTGGAGCGCCAGGGATGTGAGGTGGTGCTGGAAGCGGAGACCGCCAGCAATACCGGATTGACACACTACCCTTCCTTGAATGTAGACCAGATCGGTGCACGGTGCGATTTGGGGCTGGTGGTGGGGGGGGATGGAACGATGCTCGGCATTGGCCGACGCTTGGCGCGTTTCGGAACGCCGCTGATCGGCATCAATCAGGGCCGGCTCGGATTCATCACTGACATTCCCTTCGACACCTATCAGACCACATTGCCACCGATGCTGCGAGGTGCATACGAAGAAGACCAGCGGCCTTTAATGCACGCAACAGTCGTTCGCGATGAACGTGTGGTGTTCGAAGCCTTGGCCATGAACGATGTGGTGGTCAACCGTGGCGCGACATCGGGCATGGTGGAATTGCGTGTCGAAGTTGGTGGGCAGTTTGTAGCCAATCAAAGGGCCGACGGCCTCATCATCGCCTCCCCCACCGGATCGACCGCATATTCGTTGTCTGCGGGCGGCCCCATGCTTCACCCATCCATCCCGGGCTGGGTGCTGGTTCCTATAGCGCCACATACGCTGTCCAATCGCCCTATCGTGCTCTCCGATGCGACTGAGGTGGCTGTCGAAGTAGTGAGCGGGCGCGATGTCAGCGCGAACTTTGACATGCAGTCCCTTGCGTCTTTGCTGCATGGCGACCGCATCCTCGTCAAACGCTCTGAGCACCGCGTGCGATTTCTACACCCTCAAGGCTGGAACTACTTCGCGACTTTGCGCAAGAAGCTGCGCTGGAACGAAGGGGGCTCATGACCATGGCACTGCGGCGGATAACCCTGCGGGATTTTGTGATCGTTCAAACGCTGGAACTTGACTTGCGCAGCGGCTTTACCGTGTTGACTGGTGAAACCGGGGCGGGCAAGTCCATCTTGATTGACGCATTGCAACTGGCACTGGGAGCACGCGCGGATGCCGGGGTAGTACGGGAAGGATGCAGCAAAACCGACATTTGCGCGGAATTCGACTGCCCTGCCCATGCCCGCCCATGGCTGGAAGAAGCCGGGTTTGAAACCGATGACTGGCTGCTACTGCGCCGTACCGTCGACAAACAGGGCAAGAGCCGCGGTTGGATCAATGGGACACCAGCGACAGCTTCGCAGCTACGTGCCTTGGGCGAGATGCTTCTCGACATCCATGGTCAGCACGCATGGCAAAGCCTGACCCGCCCAGAGTCGGTGCGCGGCTTGCTGGACGCTTTTGCCGGTGTGAATACCCGCGATACAGCATCGCGTTGGACGCAATGGCGCGCTGACCTCAAGGCATTGCAGCAGGCACGCGCAGCACAGGCAACGCTTCAGCAAGAGCGCGAGCGCCTGCAGTGGCAAATCAGCGAAGTGGACAAACTCGCGCCAAGTGACCTGGAGTGGGAGGATCTTGACGCTCAACACAAGCGCCTATCGCACGCGCAGGCTTTGCTGGATGGGGCCCATGGAGCGCTTCAAGCTTTGCAAGAAGACGACGCGGGAGCCGTTTCCGCACTGACCCACGCACATTCGCTGCTTCAGGCGCAAGAACACATTGAGCCAGAGTTCGCCAATCTGGCCGATATCCTGGCGTCGAGTCTGGCGCAGACGACAGACGTGGTGCATTCTCTGCACACCTATTTACGCCATGCGGACATTGACCCCCAACGTTTGGCAGAACTGGACGAACGCATGTCCTTGTGGATGGGACTGGCTCGCAGGTACAAACGCCCTCCGGCGGAACTGCCCGCTCTGCTCAAGGACTGGAAAGCATCCATGCGCCAGCTTGATGCCGCCACCGATCTGGAAAAGCTGCAAGCCAACGAATCCGCCAGCGCCAAGGCGTACCATGCGGCGGCGCGCGCACTGTCTCTGGCTCGCGCCAAAGCAGCACCAAAGCTCTCCGTGTCCATCTCTCAGGCCATGCAAGGTCTCGGGATGGAGGGCGGCAAATTCGAGGTGTCAGTGACAAAGGCGTCGGAGCCCTCTCCAGACGGGATCGATGATGTCGTGTTTTTGGTGGCAGGACACCCCGGCATGACCCCCAAGGCGGTCGGCAAAGTCGCCTCCGGCGGGGAGTTGTCCCGCATTTCGCTGGCTATCGCAGTCACAACCAGTGAATTGGGCTCAGCCCCCACACTCATTTTTGACGAGGTGGACTCCGGCGTGGGTGGCGCAGTCGCCGAAACCGTGGGACGTTTGATGCAGCAGCTGGGACGCGACCGCCAAGTGCTGGCAGTAACTCACCTGCCCCAAGTAGCCGCATGTGCGCATCACCACCTCAAGGTGGAAAAAAATAAAAGCGCTCAAGGCACAACCAGCACCGTGCTGGTCGTGCAGCAAGACGAGCGTGTGGCAGAAATCGCCCGCATGCTGGGTGGGGAGCGCGCTACCGAAACCACGCTGGCGCACGCGCGTGAAATGCTGGGCACTGCGACACCGGAGTTGGTCGCGGCGCCTACCCCGCCCGCTCCCTCCTCTAACGCCGCTAGGAAACGCTGATGGCCCTTGAAATTGTTGTCATCACGGGCATGTCGGGATCTGGAAAATCCGTCGCCTTGCACGCACTGGAAGATGCTGGCTACTACTGCGTAGACAACCTGCCGCCGGAGCTACTGCCAGCCTTCGTAGCGCTCGAACACAAACACCATGGCAACCGCGTAGCCATTGCAGTGGATGTCCGCAGCGCAACGTCCTTACACCAAGTGCCTCAAGAGTTGAGCCGTTTGCGCAGTCAGGGCGTGGCCGTGAAATCCCTTTTTCTGGATGCCACGATTGATACCCTGGTGCGGCGTTTCTCCGAGACGCGCCGCCGCCATCCCCTGTCGCACGACGACCTCCAGCAAGGACGCAGGGCATTAGTTCAGATCATTGAGCTGGAGCGGGAGTTGCTGGCTGAACTGCGCGAACAGTCACACGTGATCGACACCAGCACCATCCGCGCCTCCCAGTTGCAAAGTTATGTCAAAGGCCTGATGTCCACAGCGCAAGGGCAATTGACCTTGGTTTTCCAGTCATTTGCTTTCAAACGCGGGATTCCCATGGATGCCGACTACGTCTTCGACGTCCGCATGCTGCCCAACCCACACTATGAGATCGCGCTCCGGGACCTCACAGGACTGGACCAGCCGGTGGCTGACTTTCTGGACCTGCAACCCGAGGTAGACCTGATGCGGGCCCACATTGAAAAATTTCTAGCGCACTGGCTGGACATGCTGGATCGCAATCACCGAAGCTACGTCACTGTAGCCATCGGCTGCACCGGCGGACAACACCGCTCTGTCTATCTGGTGGAGAAACTGGCGCAAGCGTTCAGCGACCGATGGACTGCATTGAAGCGGCATCGTGAACTGGATGGGCGCTGACCATTGCCTTCACAAGTGAGCTCTTGGAGCCAAACCCCTTGGGAACAAGTTGTAGAGCTTGGCGCCAACGAAACGAGACGAGCCCCCCGCGACTGAGAGCGCGCTCCCGTTTGAATTCACCATAGCGAAGATTGCGTAGTGTCCAGCAACTTACGAATGGGCGCCGGCAACCCCACCAAGGACCACTGATCTGGCCCCAGCCACTCTCCGCCCTCCACGGTAGGCACCATTCCGTCGGTCTGTATCACCAAGGGGTGAAGATGCAAGTCCCGGTGCGTGAGGACATGCACAAATGGCTGCAACTCTTGCTGCGCATACTGCCCATCGCTACCCAAAGCACTCACAAAAATATCCCGCGACTCCAGGTCAGCAAACACGGGCACGCAGTGCATTCCCGCCCAGATCCCAGTGGGTGGGCGGCGTTGCAGCCAGATGCGCCCCTCGCCATCGCGCAGGATCACCAATTGCCAGGATTCAGCCCGGCGTGACAGTTTGCGGGTTCTGACGGGATAGCGTTCAGCCCCCCCCTCCTTGAAAGCTGCGCAATCGCCCATCAAAGGGCAATCGGAGCATTTTGGAGAGCGGGGTGTGCAAAGGGACGCCCCCAGGTCCATCAGGCCCTGGGTGTAACGAGGCATCGCCACATCAAGATCGCGCACTGGCAACAGCGCATCGGCATGCTCCCATAGAAGGCGTTCGTTTTTGGCAGAAGCCAGATCTTGGCCAAAGCCCAGCAGGCGCGTGAGCACCCGCCGCACGTTGGCATCCAGAATGGGCACGCGCTCTGAAAAACAAAACGCGGCAATAGCGCCTGCGGTTGAACGCCCAATGCCCGGCAAAGACGCCAATAGCGACGCCTTTCGCGGGAAGGCGCCACCATGGTCGGTCATGATCTGCTGAGCGCAGCGATGGAGATTGCGTGCACGACTGTAGTAGCCCAAACCACTCCACAAGCCCAGGACCTCATCTTGAGGGGCTGCCGCCAGGGCGCTCACATCAGGAAATCGGCCCAGAAAGCGGGCGTAGTAGTCCAGCACAGTGGTGACCTGGGTCTGCTGCAACATGATCTCCGACAACCAAACCCGGTATGGATCGCGGGTCTGTTGCCAGGGCAGATGGTTGCGCCCATGTACAGCTTGCCAAGCGACTACCCGCGCGGCCACACCCTCCAGGGATTCAGCACTCATGCGGCAACCGGATGCGCGTCAGTCAATGCCGGTGCAGCCCCTGGCAGAGCCACCAACTTGGAAGTCAGCTCATGCAACTTGTTCTCTAACTGGCCGAGTTCCTCCTCGCCAGCCTCGATCTCCGAGATGCGCTCCACCAAGCCGCTGGCAGCCTGTTGTATGCGGTCTACGGCCTCCATGCGGCGAGTAAAGCTGCGACGCCGTTCTCGCAGCTGTGCGTCCAATTGCGCAGTGGCTGATTTGCTCCACAGTTCCAGGTCGTTGGCGGCCGACTCATAGACGGTACGCAAACGCATCGCCAAAGCGCGCACCAGACGCTCGGCAAACTCGGGTTGCGCCAGCTTGAGCGCATTGCCCATGCCCAGGTACTGCAAATGGCTCTGCTCGATCTGGTGCAGGTCTTGCGCAAAGTGTTCAAGCTGCGGCGGCGTGGGCACCTGCAAAGAAAAACCGAACTCTGCATTGAGCTGCCTGAAGGTGCCGCTGAGCATGGCCTGAATCTCGGTACCAGAGGCTTGCGCCTTGTCCAAGGTGCCGCGCAGTTTGTCAAAGGTCTGGACGTATATTTTCTTCACGCCCAGCTTGAGCCCCTTTTGCTGCAATGTCTGGGCCAGCTCAGCCAGCTCTGCTTTGAGCGCCTTGGCGCCCAACTGCTGAAAAACGTCACGCAGCAACTTGAGGTGAACCGCACGCACCGCCTGGATCTTGGCAGTGCTGAGATCAAACTCACGCTGCTCCTGCTCAATGCGATGGCGCATGGATTCGATCACCGATGCGTTCTTACCCCGCAGACTGCGCAACTCGGCCATTTGGTCATCGAGGTCGCGGCGTCGGATATTGATGACCCGCGACGTTTCTGTACGCAGGCTCGCCACCCCCGCTGCTACCGCGGCGCGCAGTATGGACTGCCGTCTGCCCATGATACCTTTGGCAAGGGCCTCTTCCAACGCTGGCAGTCCACTGGTTTCCAGCAGAACGTCGTCCGCAGTGATCTTGGCCACCAGGCCTTTTTGCGCAGACACAGGCACCACACGGTCTAGAGACACGCCGAGCATCTCAGCCGAGGTCGCGCACTGCCGCTCCATCTGCGCCTGGACCTGCTCGGCGCTGTTGAGCGTATCCCAAAGGGTGTCGATCTTGTTCAGCACCACCAAACGCGCTTCCATGCTCTCGGGAGAGATGGCCAGGTGCTCGCGCCAGATCGACAGGTCCGAGCGCGTCACGCCGGTGTCGGCACTCAGGATGAACACCACTGCATGCGCCTGGGGGATGAGGTTGACCGTCAGCTCGGGCTCTGCACCCACTGCGTTCAGGCCAGGCGTATCCAGAATCACCAAACCCTGCTTCAAGAGCGGATGGGGAATATTGATGATGGCGTGGCGCCACATGGGCACCTCTACCAAGCCCTGCGCGTCCGGCACAGGGTTTTCATCTGTCAGATCGTCATGCCAGAAACCCAGCGCACGCGCATTGTCCAGACTGACCTTGCGAACCTCGGCCACTTTTTCCAGTGCTTTGGCAATCTGGTCAGCGTTGCCAACATCCAGCGGGATCTCCTGCCAACGGTCGGTTTTGACCCGCCACTCCGCCAGGCTCTGCATCTGAAGTCGAGTCTCAATGGGCAATAGCCGCAAGCTGGGTGCAACATTGGCGTCATACCCCAGTTCGGTGGGACACATGGTCGTGCGGCCCGCACTGGCAGGCATGATGCGGCGACCATAGTCAGCAAAAAAGATCGCGTTAATCAGTTCGGATTTTCCACGCGAAAACTCCGCCACAAACGCCACCATGACCTTGTCGCTGCGTACCTGCTCTTCCAGCCGCTGCAGGCGCTCTTGCACTGCTGCATCCATCAGGTCGTGCGTGGCCATCCAATCGGCCAGCCGCTTGAGCTGCTGGGCGAACTCCCGTCGCCAGACGCCATGCTGGTCAAACTGTTCGTTGAATGAAGGTCCCACTTTGCTCCCAGAGATCTATGGATGGCCCGCGAGGCAGGTATACACAAAATATAGCATCGACCGTCCGCCAGCTGTCACAAACCGTCCATCGGCGGCAGCATCTATGGGCGCTGGCACTGGCGGCAGAAGTAAGTGCTTCTCTGTCCCTGGCGAATCAGCTCGATGGCGGTACCGCACACATGGCAAGGCTGACCATCGCGGCCATACACGTTCGCGGCCGTCTGAAAGTGGCCAGCCATTCCTTCGGCATTCGAAAAATCGCGCAGCGTGCTACCTCCCATCTCCACAGCGCGGGCCAGCACCGAGCGAATGGCCTGATGCAGCTTATGTACTCGTGCCGGACCAATGCGTGATGCAACGGTAGTAGGACGGATGCCAGACAAAAAAAGCACCTCAGAGGCGTAGATATTCCCGACCCCCACGACCACGCGCCCCGCCAGAAGCAACTGTTTGATAGGCATCCGGCTTTTCTTGAGTCCTGCCTGAAAAGTCGGAAGTAGAAACTCTTCAGACAAGGGCTCCATACCTAAGCCGCCCAGCAATTTGGCGGCTGCCGGCGAGTTCTCTGATGGCGCATAGACCACCGCGCCAAATCGGCGTGGGTCATGCAGGCGCAGCGTGCCCCGGTCGGTGACAAGGTCAAAGTGGTCATGCACCCCCGCTTCTGGCATGTCTGCAGCAAAACGCAGGCTTCCCGACATCCCCAAATGCAGAAGCAGAACGCCTTGGTTCATATCGAGCAACAGATACTTGCCCCGCCGGCGCAATCCGACCACTTGTTGGCCTCCCAGCAACTGCGGGTCACAACCCAGAGGCCACCGCAGGGGCTTGCCCATCATCACAGCCTCGATCCGGGCTCCAGCGATCGCGGTAGCAAAACTGCGCCGCGTCACTTCCACTTCAGGCAACTCAGGCATACAAACAACCGGGCAACGGCTTAACAGGCATGGATTATTATGGCCCGATGGTGTTATCCCACAGCTTTCGTACCGTCGCCTTGGTCACCGTGATTGCGGCGTCCGCCCACTCAGCTTGGGCCCAAAAGCCCGCCGGCGAAAACCGCCCCCCGAGCGAGCCCCCTGCGGTAGAGTCCAACCCCGCGTTGGACGCAGAGCTGTTCTACGAAATCTTTCTGGGCGAGATCAGTGCACGAACCGGGGACCCAGGCGCAGGCTACGCGTTCATGCTGGAGGCTGCGCGCCGAAGCGCTGACGGGCAGCTCTACCAAAGGGCTGCAGACATTGCATTGCAATCACGATCAGGCGAATACGCCCTGGCCGCAGCCCGAGCCTGGAAGGAAGCCCTGCCCCAGTCGCGCGAGGCCAATCAATATGTGCTGCAGATCCTGATCGCATTGAACCGCATCGCAGAAACACCGGACTTGCTGCGCCAGGAACTGGCACAAGCCTCTCCTAGGACCAAGGCGTCAACGCTGGCATCTTTGCCACAACTGTATGGACGCGCGAGTGACAAAGCGCTGGCCGCCAAGGTGGTGGAACAGGCCCTGGTCAATGAACTCACCAATCCCGCCACCGGGCCCGAGGCCTGGGTGTCGCTGGGCCGCTTAAGACTTGCAGCGGGCGACAAGGCCGGTGCGCTCGACGCAGCACGCAGGGCCCAGGGCCTGGACAATGCCAGCGAAAGCGCGGCCCGGCTGGCGCTGGAGCTGATGGACGAAGGCCTGCTGGACGCAGAGCCCATCGTGACGCAAACGCTGTCCAGGCAACCCATTCCGGACCTGCGCATGGCGTATGCCAGGGTATTGCTGGGCCTTCAGCGCTACCCCGAGGCTAGTCGCCAGCTGGAGACGGTCACCAAGGAAAAGCCTGACCTGGCAGAGGCATGGTTGGTGGCCGCCACCTTGCAGTACCAGGACAACCGCCTGCCTGCCGCAGAGGCATCGCTGCAACGGTTCATGGAACTGGCATCTGCAGCTGGTGACACCGACCTGCGGCAAAAGAGCCTCACGCAAGCGTACCTGCTGCACGCGCAGATTGCCGAGAAAAAGAAAGACTTTGCAGGCGCAGAAGCCTGGCTCGCACGGATCGACAACGCAGAGGAAGTCTTTGGTGCGCAGACGCGCCGCGCATCCTTGCTGGCACGCCAGGGCAAGCTCACCCAGGCGCGGGCCTTGTTGCGCAACCTGCCAGGCAATTCAGCAGACAGCCAACGCATGAAGCTGATGGCCGAAGTGCAGCTGTTACGCGACCAGCGCCTGTACCAGGAAGCCTACAAGGTACAAGTCGAACTGGTGGCCCTGGCGCCGGACGACGCCGAGCTGGTCTACGACCAGGCCATGCTGGCCGAAAAGGCGGGCCAGCCAGACACGATGGAGAAGCTGTTGCGTCAGGTGATCGCACGCCAGCCAGAGTACCACCACGCCTACAACGCCCTTGGCTATTCGCTCGCAGACCGCGGAGTGCGGCTGGCCGAGGCCAAACAGCTCATCTTGAAGGCATTGGAATTCGCCCCCAACGATCCCTTCATCATGGACAGCCTTGGCTGGGTGGAGTTTCGCCTGGGCAACAAGGCAGACGCCCGCAAACACCTTGAAGTAGCCTTCAAGGCACGGCCCGATGTGGAGATTGCTGCACATCTGGGCGAGGTGCTCTGGAGCATGGGCGACAGGGACGGTGCGGCACGCGTCTGGAAAGAAGGTCAGCGTGCCAGCCCTGACAACGACACCCTCAAAGAGACCCTGAAACGCCTCGGGGCCTCCCTCTGATGCAAGGCCTTTTCAGCGCCACTTCAAACAGTCGGCTACGGACTCTTCCTCACCGGTGGGCATGGTGGCTGGTGTTGTGGGCGCTGTGGCTCACAGGTTGTGCGCAGCCAATGGCCAAAGCCCCCCTGGCTGAAGACAGCTGGAGTGGGCGCATTGCCCTGCAGATCGACGGGCAGGCCTCGCAGTCTTTTTCCGCCATGTTCGAGCTGCGCGGCACCGCCCAGGCGGGTGGACTCGTTTTGCTCAGCCCCTTTGGCAATCGCATTGCGCAACTCGACTGGAAAGATGGTCACGCGCAGCTGCTTAGCGGTCAGGACACCCGTACCTCTGATTCCCTGGACACGCTGCTCCAGGACGTGACCGGCACTCGCATTCCCGTGACCGCCTTGTTCAGCTGGCTCAAGGGCACCCAGGCCAGTGCGACGGGGTGGCAAGCAGACCTTACCGGCATTGCAGACGGGCGGCTGACGGCACGCCGCAGCGACCCGCAGCCTACCGCCACGCTGCGCATTGCGCTGACTCCCTGACGGCCTGCAAACTGCTGCGGCCAGCAGAGCCGTTCGCACAGCAAAACCTCGCTCCCCACTCTTTCGCCCCATGCAAGCCTTGTATGACGTGCCAGCCCCGGCCAAGCTCAATCTTTTTTTGCACATCACCGGACGGCGTGCTGACGGCTATCACCTGCTGCAGTCCGTGTTCATGCTTGTGGACTGGTGCGACACCCTGCACTTCCAACGCCGCACGGATGGATTGATTTCGCGGGAAGACCTGTCCACAGCGCTGCCCGAAGTGGACCTCTCGGTCCGCGCTGCACATGCACTGCAGGCTGCAACGGGCTGCAGCGAGGGGGCTCACATTGGCGTTCTGAAACGCGTGCCTGCGCAGGCAGGCATGGGAGGCGGCTCTTCGGATGCTGCCACCACGCTGCTGGCTTTGAACCGGCTGTGGGGGCTGAACCTGCCAAGACACGCATTGGCAAAGATCGGTTTGCAGCTGGGCGCTGACGTCCCGTTTTTTTTATGCGGTCACAACGCTTGGGTGGAGGGAATTGGTGAGACAATCACGCCGCTTGAGAAAGTGCACCAGCTACCGCAAGCGAGCTTTGTGATCGTGAAGCCCGCAGCAGGTTTGGAGACAAAAGAAATTTTTTCGTCACCAAGTTTGAAACGCGATTCAGATAGTGCTACAATCTTAGGCTTTGCTGCAGCACACTTTGACTTCGGTCGAAACGACTTGCAGCCAGTTGCTCAGGCTCTTTGCCCCGATGTTTTACAAGCCATTGAATGGCTCAAAGATCGCGGCCTCAAAGGCAGAATGACAGGCTCAGGCAGTGCGGTGTTTGCGCATATGTCACACGCAGTTGACTTGAGCGGAGCCCCCGAGGGCTGGCAAGTGAAGGCATGTGAAAATCTGATGGTTCATCCTCTGGCAGGTTGGGCATCAGGAGAAATTTAAGGTTGGTTGCCCTCGGCAATTGACCTGTGTAGGGGAGTCGCCAAGCTGGTTAAGGCACCGGATTTTGATTCCGGCATGCGAAGGTTCGAATCCTTCTTCCCCTGCCAAACGCTTTCCGCGTACGGGCTTTTATTTCAGACTGCTGGGACGCTCATGCAAGCCAACCACCCCGACTTCATGGTTTTCACCGGCAATGCCAATCCTGGCATGGCAGCTGAAATTGCCCAACACCTCGGCACCACCCTCGGTGCGGCTGACGTGGGTCGCTTCTCTGACGGTGAAGTCACCGTCGAAATCAAGCAAAACGTGCGTGCACGTGACGTTTTCGTGGTGCAGTCCACCTGCGCACCCACCAACGAAAACCTCATGGAACTGCTGATCATGGTCGATGCGCTCAAGCGTGCATCGGCTGAACGTATCAGCGCTGTGATTCCTTATTTCGGTTACGCCCGCCAGGACCGCCGCCCCCGCTCGACCCGTGTGCCCATCACGGCCAAGGTGGTGGCCAACATGCTGCAAGCCGTGGGCGTGGCCCGCGTGCTGACCATGGACCTGCACGCCGACCAGATCCAGGGTTTCTTTGACATCCCCGTGGACAACATCTACGCGTCGCCAGTGCTGCTGGGTGATCTGCGCCAGAAGAACTACGAAGACCTGATCGTCGTTTCCCCCGACGTGGGTGGCGTGGTGCGAGCCCGTGCACTAGCCAAGCAGCTGGGTTGTGACCTGGCCATCATCGACAAGCGCCGCCCCAAGGCCAACGTGTCGGAAGTCATGCACGTGATCGGCGAAATCGAAGGCCGCAACTGCGTGATCATGGACGACATGATCGACACCGCCGGCACGCTGGTGAAGGCTGCCGAAGTGCTCAAGGAGCGCGGTGCCAAGAAGGTGTACGCCTACTGCACGCACCCCATTTTCTCGGGTCCTGCCATCGAACGCATCGCCAAGGGCACAGCCCTCGATGAAGTCGTGGTGACCAACACCATCCCGCTGAGCGACAACGCCAAGGGATGTTCCAAGATTCGCCAACTCTCCGTGGCCCCGCTGATCGCCGAAACGATCCAGCGCATTGCCAAGGGTGAGTCGGTCATGAGTCTGTTCTCGGACCAGGACAACCTGTTCTGACACGCTCCCCCGGGAGCGTTGCAGTCGGATTGCACGCAGGCCTCCTTCGGGAGGCTTGTCTGTTCGAGAGCAATGCGCAGGCCTGCCGCCATGAAGGCGTCACAGGTCTTTTTTAATCGGGGTACGACTGGTCGCGGTCCACCCTTTTCAGGAGCTAACTATGAACTTCGTCGCTTTTGAGCGCGCCAAGCAGGGTACGGGTGCGAGCCGCCGTCTGCGTAATTCGGGCAAGACGCCTGGCATCGTGTACGGTGGTGCTACCGAGCCACAACTGATCGAGGTGGACCACAACGCACTGTGGCACGCCCTCAAGAAGGAAGCGTTCCACTCCAGCGTGCTGGACATGGAAGTGGCTGGCGCCACGTCCAAGGTTGTGCTGCGTGACGTGCAATACCACCCCTACAAGCAACTGGTGCTGCACATCGACTTCCAGCGCGTGGACGACAAGACCAAGCTGCACCTGAAGGTGCCACTGCACTACAGCGGTGCAGAAGAGTCCAACGCCGTCAAGGTGGACAAGTGCATGGTCAACCCGATCGTGAACGAACTGGACGTGACCTGCATGCCTTCGGACCTGCCCGAATTCATCGCTGTGGACCTGTCCAAGCTGGAAAAGGGTGCTTCCCTGCACCTGAAGGACATCAAGCTGCCCAAGGGCGTGGTGGCCAAGGTCCGTGGTGGCCAGAACAACAACCCCGTGCTGGTGTCCGTGGTGCCTCCAGTCGTGGTCGTCGAGACCCCTGCTGAAGCCGCTCCTGCTGCCGATGCCAAGGGCAAGGGCAAGGGCAAGAAGTAATTCGCCGGTTAACGACCTCAATCACTTCACCCGGTCAACCTGCTTTGCGGTGTTGACCACGAAACGGCCCACCTTGCGTGGGCCGTTTTCATTGGTGTGGCGCACTTTGCACGCCGCACCTCTCTCTCGCCGACTGCATCCTCAGGCAGCGGCAGCAATGCTGTCGGCCTTTCTCCACCCCCAGCCACCGATAATCCCGCACATGATCAAGCTGTTTGTAGGCCTGGGAAACCCCGGGCCAGACTACGAGGACACGCGGCACAACGCCGGCTTCTGGTGGATTGATGCCCTGGCGCGCGAACTCAAGACCACGCTGGTGCCCGAGCGCAGTTACCACGGCCTGGTGGCACGCACCACGGTGCACGGCCAGAACGTGTGGCTGCTGGAGCCGCAGACCTTCATGAACCTCTCGGGCAAGTCGGTGGCCTCGCTGGCGCGCTTTTTCAAGATCCTGCCCGAGGAAATCCTGGTGGTGCACGACGAACTGGACATTGCACCGGGCCAGGTCAAGCTCAAGCGCGGCGGCAGCCATGCCGGGCACAACGGCCTGCGTGACATCCACGGACAGCTGGGCTCGCCCGACTACTGGCGCCTGCGCATCGGCATCGGCCATCCGGGCGTCAAAAGCGAAGTCGCCAACTGGGTGCTCAAGAAACCGTCGCCAGACCAGCGCACGCTGATCGAGGACAGCATCGCCCACTCGCTCAAGGCCTACCTCGCTCTGTTGGCGGGGGACATGGAAAAAGCCACGCTGCTCATCCACACCACCAAACCGCCGCGCCCCAAGCCCCCTCGGCCTGTGGAGGACTGAAGAGCCACCAGTCCATCCAGCCGTTGTGCTGTGGATATCGCTATTTATTCAATAGCACCCAAGGCATGACCCACTAGCGCAAGCGGTCGGTTTGGCTCAAATTACGTCGGCGTGGACGCCTGCAGCCGCTGGAACTTCTGCCACAGGGTTTCGCGGCTTTCCACGTGCTGCGGGTTCACTGGAATGCAGGCCACAGGGCAGACCTGCACACACTGGGGCTCGTCGAAATGCCCTACACATTCTGTGCACTTATTCGGGTCGATTTCGTAGATCTCCTGCCCCAGGTAGATCGCCTGGTTGGGGCACTCGGGCTCGCACACATCGCAGTTGATGCACTCGTCCGTGATCATCAGCGCCATACAGCCTCCCAGTGCACGGGGCCAAAAACAGGGGCAACGGAGCGAGCGGCGCAGTTCATGCTCCGTATTATCCCGCGCCGGTGGCATGTGCCTTGCGTGCCACACTGCGACCCACCACCGCTGACGGGGACGTTTTTACCGTTATGCTGTGTATACACATTAATTTTGACGCCCCTGCGTCTGACCCACCTGCCAACGCACCCCACCCATGGGCCTGTTTTTTCTCAAGCGGTTTGTCACCCTCCTGGCCACGTTGATTGGCGCCTCCATCGTCGTGTTCCTGGTGCTGGAAATCCTGCCGGGCAATGCCGCGCAGATTCTGATGGGTCCCGATGCCTCTCCCGATGCGGTGGCGGCTCTGGCCACCAAGCTGGGTCTGGACCAGCCCGCCAGCCTGCGCTACTGGCAATGGGTGAGCGGCCTGGTGGTGGGCAACATGGGCGACAGCTACGCCTACAGCTCGCCCGTACTCGACCTGGTGCTGGAGCGCCTGGCGCTTACCGTGCCGTTGGCCCTGATGGCCATGGTGATCACCACGGTGCTGGCATTGGCCGCCGGTGTGTACGCCGCGGCGCGCCACAACAAGCTGGGTGACGTGGGCGTGATGGGCCTGGCGCAGATCGGCATTGCCATCCCCAACTTCTGGTTCGCCATCCTGCTGATCCTGCTGTTCTCGGTGAAGCTGCAGTGGTTCTCGGCCGGTGGCTTTCCGGGCTGGACTGAAGACGCTGGCGGCAGCCCGCTAGAAGCCCTCAAAGCCCTGCTGCTGCCCGCCATTGCGCTGGCCGTAGTGCAGGCAGCCATCCTGGCGCGCATCACCCGCTCGGCCGTGCTGGAGGTGCTGCGTGAAGACTTTGTACGCACCGCCCGCGCCAAGGGCCTCACGCAGCGCGCTGCACTGTGGGGCCATGCGCTGCGCAACGCCATGATCCCGGTGGTCACCGTGATGGGGCTGCAGTTTGCCAACCTGCTGGCGGGCACCATCGTGGTCGAGAACGTGTTCTATCTGCCCGGCCTCGGGCGCCTGATCTTCCAGTCCATCTCCAACCGCGACCTGATCGTGGTGCGCAATTGCGTGATGCTGCTCGCCGCCATGGTGGTGATCGTGAACTTCGTCGTGGACATCCTCTATGCCGTGATCGACCCCCGCGTGAAGGCTTCCGACATCTGATCCCCATGAGCGCCGCTGTATCCCCCCCCTCCTCTTCCACGCCCTCCGCCCCCGGCTGGCTGCACCGCGCGCTGCGCCACCGCAGTTTTGTCATCGGCGCCGTGTTGTCGGCGCTGCTGATCCTTGCTGCGCTGCTCTCCTTTGTCTGGACGCCTTGGTCGCCCTACGAGATGGACTTGGCCAACAAGCTGGCGAGTCCCTCCGGTACCCACTGGCTGGGCACGGATGCCTTTGGCCGTGATGTGGCCTCGCTGCTGCTGGTGGGCGCCCGCAACTCCATCCTGGTGGGGGTGATCGCGGTGGGCATCGGCCTCACCATCGGCACGGCCCTGGGCCTGCTGGCCGCCGCCAAGCGCGGCTGGGTGGAAGAGCTGATCATGCGGCTGGCGGACTTCACGTTTGCCTTCCCAGCCATCCTCTCAGCCATCATGATGACGGCGGTGTTTGGTGCAGGCATTGTGAATTCCATCATCGCCATCGGCATCTTCAACATCCCGACGTTTGCACGCGTCACGCGCGCATCGGCCAACGCCGTGTGGTCGCGCGAATACATCCTGGCCTCACGTGCCTGCGGCAAAGGCAGCTGGCGCATCACGCTGGAACACGTGCTGCCCAACATCCTGTCGGTGCTCATCGTGCAGGCCACCATCCAGTTCGCCATCGCCATCCTGGCCGAGGCCGCCCTGTCGTACCTGGGCCTGGGCACCCAGCCGCCCCAGCCTTCCTGGGGCCGCATGCTGAGCGAGGCACAGACGTTGATGTTCCAGGCCCCGCTGCTGGCGGTGTGGCCCGGCATGGCGATTGCGCTGGCGGTGCTGGGGCTGAATCTGCTGGGCGACGGGCTGCGCGATTTGCTCGACCCCCGCCTCTCCCGCAAACGCTGACAGCTCCGCACCGAAGACCACCTGCATTCCACGATGTCTCTGTTAGAAGTCTCCAACCTCCGCATCCGCCTGCAGACGCACCGGGGCCCCGCCGATGCCGTGCGCGGCGTGAGCTTTTCGCTGGCGCGCGGTGAAACCCTGGGCCTGATCGGTGAGTCCGGCTGCGGCAAGTCCATCACCGCCATGTCGCTCATGGGCCTGCTGCCAGAGAGCGCACAGGTCACCGGCAGCATCCGCTTTGATGGGCAAGAGCTGGTGGGCCGCACCGATGCACAGATGTGCAAGATGCGCGGCAACCGCATTGGCATGGTGTTCCAGGAGCCCATGACGGCCCTCAACCCCGTGCACACCATTGGCCGCCAGGTGGCCGAGCCGCTGCGCCTGCACCGGGGCATGAATGCGGCAGCCGCACGCACCGAAGCCATTGCCCTGCTGGACCGCGTGGGCATCCCCAACGCCGCGCAGCGTTTTGACGCCTACCCGCACCAGTTCTCGGGCGGGCAGCGCCAGCGCATCACCATTGCGATGGCACTGGCCTGCGGGCCAGACCTGCTGATTGCCGACGAGCCCACCACAGCGCTGGACGTGACCATCCAGCAGCAGATCCTGGACCTCATCAGCGACCTGGTGGCCGAGCGCAACATGGCGCTCATCCTCATCTCGCACGACCTGGGCGTGATCTCTCAGAACGTGGACCGCATGATGGTGATGTACGGCGGCAGCGTGGTCGAAAGCGGCTCCACCGCCTCGGTCTTCTCGGCCATGGCGCACCCCTACACACGCGGGCTGTTCGCAGCACGGCCCCACCTGGGTGCCGTGCATGCGCCCGGGCAACGCCCGCGCCTGTCCACCATTCCGGGCACGGTGCCCGAGCTGGTGGACCTGCCCGCTGGCTGCCCGTTTGCAGGGCGCTGCAGCTACACGGTGGATGACTGCCACTACAAGCAGCCCGAGGCCACGCTGGTGGCCACCGATGCCGACGGCGACCACCTGGTGCGCTGCCTGCGGCGCGAAGCCATTGCCGAGGCGCAGAGTGCGAGCGTGGTGAACGTCATCGGAGTGGCTGCATGACCCAGGCACCCCACACCACCGGCGCGCCAACCACCGCGCCGCTGCTCCAGGTGACCGACCTGGTGCGCGAATACACACTGCCCCGCGAGCACCTGTTTCGCCCGCCGGGCAAGGTGCATGCGCTCAACGGCGTGAACTTCTCGATTGCCGCAGGCCGCAGCCTCGGCATCGTCGGCGAATCGGGCTCGGGCAAGTCCACCCTGGCACGGCTGGTGATGGCGCTCGATGCGCCCACCTCCGGCACGGTGGAACTGCTGGGCCGCAACCTGCACCAGCTGCCCGCCGAGCAGCTGCGCCAGGCGCGCCGGGATTTTCAGATGGTGTTCCAGGACCCGTACGGGTCGCTGGACCCGCGCCAGACGGTGGAGCGCATCGTGACCGAGCCGCTGCAGGCGCAAGGCCAGACCACGCGCGCCGAGCAGCGCGAGCAGGCTGCCCAGGTGCTGTCGCAGGTGGGCCTGCGCACCAACGACCTTGGCAAGTACCCGCACGAGTTTTCCGGCGGCCAGCGCCAGCGCATTGCCATTGCGCGCGCCCTCATCACCCGGCCCCGCCTCATCGTGGCCGACGAGCCGGTGAGCGCGCTCGACGTGTCGGTGCAGGCCCAGGTGCTCAACCTGATGCAAGACCTGCAGCAGCAGTTCGGCATCACCTACATGCTCATCAGCCATGACCTCGCGGTGGTCAACCACCTGTGCGACGAGGTGGTGGTGCTGTACCAGGGACGCATCGTGGAGCGCGGCTCGCCGGGCGAGCTGTTCCGCAACGCGCAGCACCCGTACACACAGTCGCTGGTGGGCGCCGTGCCGCAGGTGCAGCCCGGCCGCGCGCGGGCGCGCCGTGCGGCAGCCGCTGCGGCAACGGCAAAAACCGCATAACCACATGCAGGTGTGATGGTGTAAAAAGCTTCTTTCCTCCCCGGTAACAAATTGCACCGGGGGTCTTTATGGTTGTTGTCTGGTTTTTTGTCTGGAGAGTCCGAACATGCTGAACCGCCGTACCGTCCTTGCCACTGGCGCCATCGCCGCTGTGCCCTTGACCACCTCGCTTGGCGCCCTGGCGCAAGGCCGCAAAGATGCGGTGACGCTGGCGATGACGCTGGAGCCCCCAGGCCTGGACCCCACCGCCGGTGCGGCCTCCGCCATCGCCGAGATCGTTCAGTACAACATCTTCGAGACGCTCACCAAGATCAACCCCGACGGCAGCGTGTCGCCCCTGCTGGCCGAAAGCTGGGAGGTCTCGCCCGACCTCAAGACCTACACCTTCAAGCTGCGCCGTGGCGTGAAGTTCCAGAACGGCGAGCCCTTCACCGCTGCGGCCGTCAAGTTCTCGTACGACCGCGCAGGCGGCGAGAAGAGCACCAACAAGGACAAGCGCACCTTTGCAGGCATCACCACCCAGGTGGTGGACGACTACACCGTCGTGCTGCTCAACAAGGAGATCGACCCCGACCTGCTGTTCGTGCTGGGCCAGGCCACCTCCATCATCGTGGAGCCCAAGAGCGCCGACACCAACGCCAACAAGCCCGTGGGCACCGGCCCCTACCAGCTGCAGGCGTGGAACAAGGGCTCGTCGGTCGTGCTGACCGCCTGGGCCGACTACCGCGATGCCAAGGCCATCAAGATCAAGCGCGCCACCTTCCGCTTCATCTCCGACCCGGCTGCCCAGGTGGCGGCCCTGCTGGCGGGCGACGTGGACGCCTTCCCGCGCGTCACGCCGCGCAGCGTGGCGCAGTTCAAGGCCAACCCCAAGTTCCAGGTGGTGGTCAGCGGCTCGCGCGCCAAGACCATCCTGGCCATCAACAACGGCAAGAAGCCGCTGGACGACGTGCGCGTGCGCCGCGCCATTGCCGCCGCCATTGACCGCAAGGCCGTCATTGAAGGCGCGGGCGACGGCTACGGCGCGTCTATCGGCAGCCACTACGTGCCCGGCGCGTTTGGCTACGTGGACACCACGGGCGTGAACCCCTACGACCCCGAGAAGGCCAAGAAGCTGCTGGCCGAAGCCGGCATCAAGACGCCGCTGGAGCTGACGATGACGCTGCCCCCCACGCCCTACGCCCGCCAGGGTGGCGAGGTGATTGCAGCCCAGCTGGCCAAGGTCGGCATCGTCGCCAAGATCCAGAACGTGGAATGGGCGCAGTGGCTCAGCGGTACCTACGGCAGCAAGAACTACGACCTGACCGTGATCAGCCACGTGGAGCCCTTTGACCTGGGCAACTTTGCCAAGCCCGACTACTACTGGGCCTACAACTCGCCCAAGTTCAACGACCTGTTCAACCAGATCAAGAACGCCGCCCGCCCCGCCGACCGCGCCAAGCTGCTGGGCGATGCGCAACGCCTGCTGGCCGAGGACTCGGTGCACGCCTTCCTGTACTCCAACCAGTGGATCACGGTGGCCAACAAGAACCTCAAGGGCCTGTGGAAAGACATGCCCGTGTTCGTGAACGACATCTCCGCGCTGTCCTGGTCCTGATAGCCACGCGCCGCAACGCGGCGCGTGCAGGAGCCAATACTCCTAAAACAATAGCTGCCAGCGCTTGATCCACTAGCGCTTGCAGCCTTTTTTTATTGATAAACGCCGCTACGGCGACCACCCACCACGCCATGACCGAACTGCACGACCTGCCCGCCCACGACCTGATTGCCGCCTACCGCCAGCGCAAGCTGTCACCGGTTGAGGTCACGCAGGCCGTGCTGGCCCACATCGAACGGTGGGAGCCCCACATCCAGGCCACCTACCTGCTGCGCCCCGAGGCCGCCCTGGCCCAGGCGCGTGCCTCCGAGGCCCGCTGGCTGCGCGGCGAGCCCAAGGGGCTGCTCGACGGCGTGCCCAGCACCATCAAGGAAAACATTGCCACCGAAGGCGACCCCACCCCGCTGGGCACGGCCGCCGTTGAGCTGGTGCCCGCCGCAGCTGACGCCCCCCCCGCCGCCCGCATGCGCGAGGCAGGTGCCGTCATCGTCGCCAAGACCACCATGCCCGACTACGGCATGTTGTCATCCGGCCTGTCCACCTTTCACCCGCTGTCGCGCAACCCCTGGGACGTGAGCAAGGGCCCGGGCGGCTCCAGCGCCGGCGGTGGCGCGGCGGCCGCTGCGGGCTACGGCCCGCTGCACATCGGCACCGACATTGGCGGCTCGCTGCGCCTGCCCGCCAGCTGGTGCGGCATCTTCAGCCTCAAGCCCAGCCTGGGCCGTATCCCGATTGACCCACCTTACACCGGCCGCGCCGCCGGCCCCATGACCCGCACCGCGGCCGACGCCGCGCTGATGATGCAGGTGCTGAGCCTGCCCGACGCGCGTGACAGCATGAGCCTGCCCTACCAGGACATCGCGTGGAGCCAGTTCAACAAGGGCGCCGAACGCCTGCGCGGCCTGCGCATCGGCCTGCTGCTGGATGCTGGCTGCGGCCTGCCCGTGGAGCCCGAAGTGAAGGCCGCCGTGGAGCGCGCAGCAAAACTCATGGAAGCCGCCGGCGCCACCATCGTGCCCATGGCGCCCTTCATGACCCAGGCCATGCTCGACGGCATGGACCATTTCTGGCGCATGCGTTCCCACATAGACCTGCAGGCCCTACCTGCGGCGCGGCGCGACAAGGTGCTGCCCTACATCCGCACCTGGGCCGACAGTGCCGCCGGCATGAGCGGCACCGAGGTCTTCACCGCCAGCCACCAGTTCCACCTGACGCGCGTGGCCGCCGTCAAGGCCTGCAGCGCGTTCGACTATGTGATCTCGCCCGTGGCGCCCAACGTCGCCTTCCAGGCCGAGCTGCCCTCGCCCACCAACGACCCACTACGGCCGCTGGAGCACATCGGGTTTACCGTGCCATTCAACATGTCCGAGCAACCTGCGGCCTCGGTCAACTGCGGCTACACCCGCGCTGGTTTGCCCATCGGCCTGCAGATTGCGGGCGCACGTTTTGACGACCTGGGCGTGCTGCAGGTGGCGCACGCGTTCGAGCTGATCCGCGAACCCCAGCGGGCATGGCCCCAGCCGCCTGCGGCATAACCCTGCATCTGTCGTGCGTTGTTGTTGGTAACCTTGGGGGAATACGCTCTGACGCTGGCACCACCGCTGGAGCCCCCCCGCCCTACCAACCACCACCCCACACCGCATGGACATCATCATCCTGGCGATCCTCATCGCCACCGGCACCTTCATGCTCAATGCCAAAGAGCAGCGCAAGCGCATTGCGCTGCTGGGCAAACACCTGGCCAACTACCAGATCGAAAAGCTGATGGAGGCGCTGACCGACGGCTACCTGCGCGCCCTGGGTGAAAGCACCGACGAGCGCCGCAGCCAGATTTGGAGCCTGCTGAGCACCACCGAGTCGCAGCTGAGCGAGCAGTTCAGCCGCTTTGCCGCCGACTTTGCCAAGGTGGACGAAGCCCACGCGCGCGTCAGCCGGCTCTCCGTGCCGATCCCGTTTGCCGACAAGCTGCTGCCCGCCATGACCTTTGACGTGCGCCGAGCCCTGGCCATCCACGCGCGCGGCATTGCCCATGTGGTGCAGAACACCAGCCACCTGTCGCCCAAGGACCGCGCCTACATGATGACGGCCGAGCTGTTTCTGATGCAGCACACCTGCCACTGGTACTGCAAGTCCAAAACGGTGGCCAGCGCCCGCATGCTGGCGCGGCACCAGACGCCGCATGAACAGCTCGTGGCGTCGGTGTCTGCCGAAACCCGCAACGCCTACGTGACCTTGATCAACGGCGGCTGAGCCCAGCGACCCAACAATGCCCCATGCCATCCTCCACGCACACCCGCATGACCGACAGCCTGGGCAACCCCATCACGTTGCACGACGCCACCAGCGCGGCAGCGCTGAATGACTTTGTAGAAGGCTTCATCGCCTGCGAAGCCCGCGCGGTGAACGTGCTGAACGCAGCGGCCGACACCAGCCCCATCGTTCAGGCCAGCTGCGCGGCGCTGCACATGTTTGCCGAGTCGGCAGACGCCCCGCGCAACGCGCGCCCCTTCATCGACCAGGCCCTGGCCCGTGCCGCAGATGCTACCGAGCGTGAGCAACGCTTTGTGGCCGCCATCGCTGCCTGGGTGGATGGCGACCTGCCCCGCGCCATTGCACTGCACGAAGAGCAAGCCCGCCTGCACCCGCGCGACCTCGCCTCCCTCAAGCTCGGCCAATACCATCTGTTCAACCGGGGCGACTCCCCGGGCATGCTGCGCCTGGCGCTGCAGGCCCTGCCCGCAGCGGCCGAAGTGCCGTACCTGCACGGCATGCTCGCCTTTGGCTGGGAGCAATGCCACCGCCTGCCAGAGGCCGAAAACGCCGCCCGCCACGCCATCAGCCTGTGCCGCAAAGAGCCCTGGGCCCACCACGCGCTGGCCCACGTCATGCTGACCCAGGGCCGCATCCGCGAAGGTACCGACTTTATGGCTAGCGTGGGCAACACCTGGACGGGCCTGAACTCCTTCATGGTCACGCACAACTGGTGGCACCAGGCGCTGTTTTTGCTGGAGCAGGACCGGCACGCCGAGGTGCTGGCGCTCTACGACAGCCAGGTCTGGGGCGTGGTCAAGGAATACACCCAGGACCAGATCAACGCCGTGTCCCTGCTCGCACGGCTGGAGCTGGCAGGCGTGGATGTCGGTGACCGCTGGACCGACGTAGCCAACCACCTCGCGCAACGCCTTGCCGACCATGTGCTGCCCTTCCTGGACCTGCAATACCTCTACGGCCTGGCCCGTGCCGGGCGCATGGAGGCAGCACGCACGCTGCAACAAGGCATCGAGGCCCACGCCGCCACCCGCACCGAGGCGCAGGAGCGCACCGTGTGGCAACAGGTGTGCGTGCCCGCCGCCCACGGCCTGCTGGCACATGCGCAGGGCGACTGGGCGACGGCGGTGGAGAAACTGGGCGTGGCCCTGCCCCGGCTGGTGGAGATTGGAGGCAGCCATGCGCAACGGGATTTGTTTCACCAGATCTGGTTGGACGCACTGCAGCGCAACGGGCAGTGGGCGGCGGTGCAGAACGTGTTGCAGCCGATAGTGAATGGGCAGCCGGAGTCGGTGAGGCTGGCGCGGCAGATGGGGGTGATTAACGCAGCGCTTAGTTTGCCTAGTTGAACCTAGACATCACCTACTGCGGCCCTTTGAGACTGGTACTGACCGAACCGAGAGTGCCTTAACAACCTTCACACGCAGATACAGTCAAAGCTTGGTCAATTAGGATTTCTCGAGTGTTCGGGAATGACAATCGAGGGCTTTTTTCTGAGCGTTGAACGGGAAGCAGTGTGTTTGACTCAGCAGAATGCCACTACAACCCTCACCGCCCCCACGTTGTGCCTTCCAGAGAGAAGGTTTTCGCAATTTGGTGACCGGACTAAATCGCGCTCGTACCTCGTAAGGGCTACCCGCCTTGTCAGTGTCACTACCGGACTACGCAAGAGCAGCTTGGGTTGGACACACTTCGCGCTTCAACGGATATGCCAATGGCTTGAACGAATGCAAGGTACTTCGCCCAATCGGACTTCTGAACGTGCTGACAACCTCTGATTCCACTGCGGCTCGCCCACGCGGTCTGCTAGCTGCCTCCGGCGTACTGGCCTTGTCTTGGCTTCTCGCGGCATGCTCCCCCGAGACTACAACCACCGCTTCTCCAACAGGCGCGCCTGCGACGACCAGCGGTACAAAGAACGCACAACATCTGTATGTGGTGTATTGCAACGGCACCGTTGACCACCTGGATCTGGCGAAGCAGACCAAGGTAGCAAGCTTCCAACTGTCAGACCGCAGCGGTAGCCCTCCCGCCGTGGCCAAGCTGCCGGCAGCAGGCGCGCGACCTGACAGTTGCTTGGCCAGACCAGTCTCGTTGACCGAAGCCTTCCCTCAAGATGAGGGGATGGCGTTCGTCGTTGCGTCAGCTCGGTTGCAGCGCGACGACACAAGCGGGCGCATGCCCTACAGCCTCCTCCACTTTTCAGTGCCTGCATGGACTTTTCAGGGCCGACAGGATCTGGGCAGCTTTGACGTACTCAACGGAACCCCGCCACGCATTGCACGCAGCTCCGACGGGCGGCTAAAGCCGCAACCGGCTGACATCGACACTGCTTCTGAACTGCATGCAGAGCTCAGCCAGTACGAAGGCGGCACCACGTTGACATTTGCCACCCCGCTCGCGACATCTGCCAACACGGTGCTGATTGGATACACCGCGTCTCAGGATGCCCAGAGTGCGGCTTATGCATTACTGCACCGCACGCGGCGCAGCATCGTACGGATCGAGAGAATTCCTGGCGGCGATCCTGAACCTGCACTCAGCCTGGCCCCTGGCGGACAGTTTGTACTGCACTCGGTGCGCGCTTTCAACGCCAAGCAAGGCATCCGCCAACTTGCGACTACAGGAGAACTAAGACTGTACGGAGCGGACGGTAAGCTGGTCAGCCAGCAAACCGACGAACGTGTTGCTGGAGACTGGTATCCCATCGCACTGACTCCGCAAGGAGTTGCCGTCTATACCGACCGGCAGGGCAACTACCGTTTTGTTTCACTGGGGCGAATGTTTGGTACGGAGCCCGTGCAGGACCCCAGCACTGACGACCTGGACGGTACACGCCCGGGTGTCATCTATGCAGGCGGGTAAAGACCACGGTCAAACTCACCGCACCACCAACTTCGTCTGGTCATACACGGGCTGCTCCGGCAAATCCGCCAGGTGCCGCACGTCGGCCCAGTCCAGAACTTCCACCGCCTCGCCACTCACCCGCACCCGGTTAAGCCCTGCATTGGGGATGTCGCTCTGGCGCGGGCCGTCCAGCCCCGTGCCCCGTGCCGTGCGCCAGATCATGTCTAGCACGCCGCCGTGGGTCACGACCATCACAGTCTGGTCGCTGTGCTGCTGGGCGATGCGGTAGACGGCGTCCATCACGCGGGTGTGGAACTGGCGGGTGGTCTCGCCGCCCGGCATGCCGTAGTCGGCTTCAAAGCGCAGCCACTGGCTCCAGGCGTCGGCGTGGTCCTGCTTGACGTCGTCCACGCGCTTGCCGTCCACCACGCCAAAGTTTTGCTCGCGCAGGGCGCTGTCGGTGAAGGTGTCGATGCGGGCCTCAGGGAACAGCACCTGCAGGCTGGGCGTGGCGGTCTGCTGGGTGCGGATGAGGTCGCTGCAGATGAGGTGGTGCACCACGGGGCGCTCTGCGGCTAGGCGCTCGGCCAGGCGGCGGGCCTGTTCGTGGCCGGTGGCGTTCAGGGGCACGTCCACATGGCCCTGAAAGCGCAGCTCGCGGTTCCAGTCGGTCTCGCCGTGGCGGATCAGGATGAGTTCGGTCATAGGAGCGTGCTATGTGCTTTTACGTGTCCACGAAAGCCGGGGAAAGGCCCGGCAACTAGGCGCAAGGCGCGCCGCAGTATGCATACTGCAAGCGGCTTGTAACAACGTTGCCGGGCCTTTCCCCGGCTTTCCCACAGGGTTGGGCCAGTAGGCCAGCGCTCGCGGCGTTGCAGACCTTGCCAAGGCCACCAGCCTTGGCGGCAGTCCGCGCCTTGCGATCACTGGCCTACTGGCCCAATGTGGGCACGTAAAAGCACATAGCACGCTCCCGCCATTATCGAATGTACACACAGCATTGCAAGCTCTTTTGCCCGCAAGCGCTTATGTAATAAGCGCTGATAGCTATGTTTTTTATAACAACCGCCTGTACACCACCTACCGAGCGACCCGTCACCGCATGGGCACAACCAGTACCTTGCGGCGCGGCTGGCAGCCGGGGCCTTCGTAGGCGGAGCTGTCCTGCTCCCAGCCCGAGCCGGGCGAGGTTTGGGCGCACACACGCTGACCGTCGACCAGGCTGCGCCAGTAGTACCAGGGCGCGGGGGCGGCCTGTACCAGCAGCGGGGCCAGCAAGACGACCAGCGCGAACAGCGCGCACGGAAGGCGGGGGGCGATAGGCATGGGCAAACAATGCATTCAACGTGTCCCGCCCATGCTACGCAGCCTGCGGCGTGCCGATGCCCGGAAAAGCGGCGGGATCGTCAGTCAGGGCTCAGGGCTTGTCAGCCGTGACGATCCAGCCTTCCAGCGGGTCGAGCCCCGGCGGCAGGCCATAGAGCGCATCGCCCTCGGCATGGCGCTGCTCGGCCCAGGCGGCTTGCAGCAGGCACAGCACGGCGTCCAGGCTGTCGCCGCTGGCGTCTTGCACCAGCGCGTCGCGCTGGGCATGGCTGAGCTTGAGGCGCAGGCCGAGGCGGGTCTGGCCCAGCTCCAGCGCGTTGACCAGGTCTTTGCGGGCGATGAGGCGGTCGGGCGTCTGCTTGGCGCGGTCGTCGCTTTTGTAGCTGCGGCGCTGCAGCACCTCGCGCGCGAGCAGGCCGGGGTAGGCCTCCAGCGCCACGCGGCGGGGGTCGCCTGCGTGCAGGCTGGGCAGGTGCACGCCCGCGTCCAGCAGCAGCGGCAAGCCTGCGTGCAGCATGTAGGCCACGGGCGGGTTCACCCATTTCATGGAAGGACTGGAGCCTGCGGGGCCGTCGGTGGCGCGGTGGGCAAACTTGCCACCCACGGGGCGCGCATCGCAGAACGCCGCAAACTGCGCGCGGATCTGCTCGCGGCTGAGGCTGCGGTAGTGCTGCATACACGCCAGCCAGTCAGTGGGCCACCCCAGCGCCTGCACCAGCTCGCGCGGCAGGCCAAAAGGCAGGTCGAACCCGCCCACCCAGTCGCCGGGCTGCGCCAGCCACTGGCCAAACGCGGCCAGGGTGTCGAACGGCTGCAGCGTGGTGAGCGACACGCGCGCGCCCTGGCGCTGGCCCAGCGCAAGCACGATGGGTTTGCGCCGCGTGGGGCTGCTGGAGAAGTCGCAGCCCAGCAGCAGAGGTTGTGGTGCGGCGGCCGTCATCCCAAGGCCAGGGCCGTGACGCCTGTCGCAATGCACAGCGCGCCAAAAATGCGCGCCACGCGGTCACCCTCGCCCAGCAGATGCCCACCGATCAGCGCTGCAAACAGCATGGACACCTCGCGCGCTGGGGCCACGTGCGACAGGGGCGCCTGCTGCATGGCGTACAGCACCAGCACATAGGCCACCGGGCTGACCACCGCCACGGCCAGCGCAAAACGCCACTGGGCCAGCCAGAGCGTTCGGGCCGTGGGCAGGTCGCGCAGCACCACCGGCGCCAGCAGGCCCACGCGCACAAAGTTGCCCATGTAATCCACCAGGATGGGCGACATCAGCAAAAACTTGACCGCATAGCCATCGACCACCGTGTAGCTGGCAATGAACGCGCCTGTGAGCAGGCCATACAACATGCCCTTGTGCACCCGAGCCCGCGCAGCGGGGTCGTGGGCGGCGCGCAGCAGGCCCGGGCCGCCCGCAATCAGAAACACGCCCCCGACCACACCCACGATGCCCAAAGCGCCCAGCGCGGAGATCTGCTCGCCCAGTAGCGTGATGGCCACCAGCGACGACAAGAGCGGCCCCGAGCCGCGCGCCAGCGGGTACACCACGGTGAGGTCCGCCACACGGTAGCCGCGCAGCAGGATGACGAAGTACGCCACATGCAGCAGCCCGCTGGCGGCCACGAAGCCCCACTCCACCGCGCCCCACTGCGGCACCGCGTCGCGCCCCAGGTACCAGCCCAGCGGCGCCCAGACGACCATCATGATCACCGAGGTGAAGAACGCAAACCGCGAGTCCCCCCCGGCCTTCTTGGCCACGATGTTCCAGCACGCGTGGATGAGGCCGGCGAGGATGATGAGGGCGAAGGCGGTGAAGGTCACGGGTCAGAAAGAGAGAGGGCTGGAATGCAAAAAGCCGCAGCCCCTGTGGGCTGCGGCTGCAATGACGAGTTCAGGACAACGAAGAAAAGTGGGGTGATTGGCGTAGCGAGCGGCCTCAGCCTGGGTGGAGGAACGCAGCCGCACTCCCGTGCGGCGAGTACCGCAGGCCCGGGATCAGGCCGCGCAGTAGCCAAGCGCCCCGCTTTTCAAGCTCGGCCGATGATGGAGGCGGTGGCCATCAACTCTTCAAGCAGCGCAAACGACACCTTGCCCGACACCGCATACGGGTCCAGTTCGGGCTTTTCGGAGTATTTGAGCAGGATGGAGTGGTTGATCTTGGACAGGTTGACCTGCCCCATGGTCCAGCCGCCAAAGCGGCGCTCGGCGATTTCTTCGTAGTGCAGCAGCTCCACGTTCTTGTGGCGCGTATCCTTCTGGATGTGGCCGTACAGCTCGCTCACCGCAGAGCGTCCGCCCTCGATGGCTTGCAAAAACACGCCGCCGCCGTAGCACAGCACGCCGGTGATGCCGCTGCCGGGGTTGTGCTGGCGCGACTGCGTCAGGATGGCTTCAATGGCGGCGGGCGAGGTATCGACCGCGCGACTGGCGTAAAGCAGGCGTACCAGCATGGTCAGTTCTTTCCAGGGATGAGGGACAAAAATTCACGGCGCAAGGCGCTGTCCTTGAGGAACACGCCACGCATGACCGAGTTGATCATGCGGCTGTCGTTGTCGCGCACGCCGCGCCAGGACATGCAGAAGTGGCTGGCTTCCATGACGATGGCCAGGCCGTCGGGCTGGGTCTTTTCCATGATCAGGTCGGCCAGCTGCACCACGGCTTCTTCCTGGATCTGGGGGCGGCCCATGATCCAGTCCACCAGGCGCGCGTATTTGGACAGGCCGATCACGTTGGTGTGCTCGTTGGGCATCACGCCGATCCAGATCTTGCCGATGACGGGGCAGAAGTGGTGGCTGCAGGCACTGCGCACGGTGAGCGGGCCCACGATCATCAGCTCGTTCAAGTGCTCGGCGTTGGGGAACTCGGTGATGGGCGGCTGCGCCACATAGCGGCCGCGGAACACCTCGTTGAGGTACATCTTGGCCACGCGGCGCGCGGTGTTGTTGGTGTTGTGGTCGCCCTGGGTGTTGATCACCAGGCTGTCGAGCACGCCTTGCATCTTGACCTCGACCTCGTCGAGCAGCTTTTCCAGCTCGCCGGGCTCGATGAATTCGGCAATGTTGTCGTTGGCGTGAAAGCGCTTGCGCGCGGCGGCAAGGCGTTCTCGGATCTTGACGGAAACGGGCGTGCCTTCGTCCGGTGAGGTGGGCGTCATATCGGCGGCAGGTTGGCTGGACATGGCTGGCATCGTACCAGCGAACCCAGTTTGATCAATTACAAGGGTTTTAGGCAGCAAGCGCTAGTGGAATATGCCTGAGAAGCTATTAATAATATAGCAATCTCGGCAAAGGCGCCCTCAGTACCGCTTGCCAGTCACCCACAGCGCCAGGCGCATGAGACCAAACGCCACGCGGTCCAGCACCCGCTGGCGCAGCGGGCGGCCGGCATAGCGCGCAGGGTCCATGCGGCGGCCCGCGTGCTGCATGGCGTGCACCAGGCGCTGGCGCAGGTCGATGGCAAAGGCGGCGTCTTCCACCACCACGTTGGCCTCGCGCGCCAGCAGCAGGGAAAGCGGGTCGAGGTTGGACGAGCCCACCGTGGCCCAGGGCCGGTCACCCTGCGCGTCGATGACGGCCACCTTGGCGTGCAGAAAGCTGGGGGCGTACTCGTAGATCTCGACCCCGGCCTCCAGCAGCGCGCCATACACGGGCCGGGCTGCGTGGTACTGCATGAAGTATTCGTACCGCCCTTGCAACAGCAGACGCACGCGCACGCCCCGGCGCGCGGCCATCACCAGCGCGCGGCGCAGCTTGCCGCCGGGCATGAAGTAGGCATTGGCAATGATGACCTCGTGCCGTGCTGCGCCGATGGCGCGGCGGTAGGCCTTCTCGATGCGGCTGCGGTTGCGCACGTTGTCGCGCAGCACCAGGGTGGCGCGCACAGGCGGGCCTGCGCCGGGGTTGCCGCCCTGCTCCGCGTGCCGTGCCGCGCTGGCCGCGCGCAAGGCCTGCAGGGCCTCCGGCAAGCGGCGCTGGCGTGCGTCGCGCACGGCCTGCATGCGCCACCAGAGCTGGTCCATGGTGTCGCTGGCCGATGCCACCAGGCTGCCCGTGGCCCGCACGGCAAAGTCAAAACGGGGGGCCTCCAGCGCGCCGTGGTTGGGGTCGTGAAAGTCGTCCAGCACATTGATGCCGCCACAAAACAGCACCCGCCCATCCACCACACACAGCTTGCGGTGCAGGCGCCGCCAGCGGTGTGGCAGCAGCAGCCCCAGCGGCCCCAGCGGCGAATACACGCTGCACTGCACCCCGGCGGCCTGAAACTGATCGGCCCAGGCCTTGGGCAACGCGCCCGTGCCCACGCCATCGACCACCAGATGGGTGCGCACGCCGCGCGCTGCAGCGCGCATCAGCGCCTGGGCCACGGTGGCTCCGGCGCCGGTGAAGTCAAAGATATAGGTCTCGAACTGGATGTCCGCCATCGCAGCATCCATGGCCTCGGTGAGCGCCGGAAAGAACTCCTCGGCGCCTTGCAGCAGCCGGACCTGGTGGTCGTCGGCGGGCCCGGTGCCCGGGGCCTGCGCAAAGGACTTGCGCCTCATCCCGTCACCCCGCCACCGCGCACACCACGGCAACGCCTCACAGCCGGAACTCCGCGATCAGGGGCAGATGGTCCGACATGCGCCACCAAATACGGCCACGCGGCACCTGTAGCGACAGCGGCGTGAGCCCGCGCGCATACACATGGTCCAGCTGCGCCAGGGGCAGGCGTGCGGGGTAGGTGAAGGTGCGGGGCGCATCCCATTCATACAGGCCAAAGCCTGCCAGCATGCGCTTGAGCTGCTGCCCCCAGTCGTTGAAGTCACCGGCCACCACCAGCGGCGTACCGGGGGGCACCTCGCGCTCGATGAAGCCCTGCAGGCGCTCGACCTGGCGGATGCGGCTGCCAGGGATCAGGCCCAGGTGCACCACGATCACGTGCACGTTGCGGCCCTGCACATCCACCTCCACATGCAGCAGCCCGCGCTGCTCGAAACGGTGGTCCGAGATGTCTTCATGCTGGTGCCCGATCACCGGCCAACGGGTGAGCAACGCGTTGCCATGTTCGCCGTGTTTGGTGACCGCATTGGTGCGATACACCGCCTCGTAGCCTTCGGGCGCCAGGAACTCGGCCTGCGGCAGATCAGGCCAGCGCTGAAAGTAGGCCGCCTCGCGCCGGTGCAGTTTGCGCACCTCCTGCAGGCAAACGATGTCGGCGTCGAGCTGCTCCACCGCCAGGCCCAGGTTGTGAATCTCCAGCCGCCGCGCGGGCCCGATGCCTTGCACACCCTTGTGGATGTTGTAGGTGGCTACGCGCAGGATGTCGTCGTGTTGCATGGTCCTAGGAGGGGTAATTGAACGCGCTCGCCAGCGTCGCGATGGGTGCGCCAGGCAAGGCGCGAGGACGCGGCGGGCTCATGCCCGCAAAAAGGAGCAACGCCGCATGGCGCGCCCAGCGCGGTGCTGGCAAATGCGTAGCGTGCCCACTCGACAAGCGAACGTCAACGAAGCAGCGAGAGTCAGTATCCATGAGGCGCCCTTGAAAACGGCAAGCGGTCAAATGCCGCTCCTAGGACTGGAGATTGTGTCGCAAGCCGTGGTGGCAAGGGGTTTGCCCGACGCAGGCAGGGGGCGGCAGCGCTTTACACTGGAGACTCCAACATTTTGAGCACGCAGGGACGGCCCCGACCCCCATGGCTACCGAGAGCGGCCCCAATCCCGCCCCACAGACCCAGGCGCTGATCGTGGACAGCAATGCCACATCGCGCAGCATTCTGGTGGGGCAGCTGCGCGAGTACGGCGTGACCCGCATCGTGCAATGCTCCCGTGTGCAGGACGCGCGCGCCCGGCTGGAGCACACGGTGTTCGACTACGTGCTATGCGACCAGTTTTTTGGCGAATCCAACTACTCGGGCCAGACCCTGCTGGACGACCTGCGGCGCGCACAGCTGCTGCCGTTTTCCACGGTGTTCTTCATGGTCACGGCCGAGGCGTCGTACGCCGCAGTGGCCGAGGCCGCCGAGTCGGCCCTGGACGGCTACCTGCTCAAGCCCTTCACGCCCAGCGCGCTGTTCGAGCGCCTGAGCCTGGCGCGCCTGCGCAAGATCCACCTCAAGCCCATTTTCGATGCCATCGAGGCCGAGGACTTTGAGCAGGCCGCCGCGCTGTGCGTGGAGCGTTTCGAGGCCCGCAAGCCCTATTGGCTGTACGCCGCCCGCATCGGGTCGGAGCTGCTGCTGCGCCTGGGCCGCCACGACGAGGCGCGCACCCTGTTCGAGGCCGTCATCGCGGCACGGGCCCTGCCCTGGGCCAAGCTGGGCGTGGCCCGCGCACAGATCGAATCAGGCCAGGCCGCGCGCGCCATCACCACCTTGCAAGAGCTGATTGGCGAAGACGCGTCGTTCGCCGACGCCTACGACGTGCTGGGCCGCGCGCAGGTGGAGATGGGCAA
>Ga0208888_100155_pt1 | contig 41224 bp, 19 predicted proteins | sample LakWasM115_HOW13_2_FD_183929 | JGI IMG/M metagenome (GOLD analysis project Ga0208888, IMG submission 183929) | Freshwater sediment methanotrophic microbial communities from Lake Washington under simulated oxygen tension - Sediment Metagenome... | ecosystem: Environmental > Aquatic > Freshwater >...
GCTATTGTGGTTTGTCCCCAGTTTGGATTAAGGTCTGAACCAGCAACATTAGTGTAAGCATTACTGAAAATCGAAATGACATCTGCCGCCGGAGCTGTTGGTGCTGGTGCTGCAACTGTTGGAACTGCAGGTATTACGCTTCCATCATTATAAAAATAAATATTATCGGCATAAAAACTACTAATATTATTGCCACTAGCGGTACTCATGATTATTTGAGCAAGATGAGCTTTATTAGTCAATCCTGATAAGCTCGACAAGGGAATATCTAGACTAATCCAATTTTGCGCTACTAAAGTAGGAACGGCATAAATACGAGATCCATTGCTATCATCTCCACCTTGATAAGCTCCACCTGGACCCCAATCATTCACTTCAATCTTGAAATTGGTACCCGCTGGTAAAGGTGTAGCATTTGGAATATAAATATCCATGTGTAAGTGCGACATCAAAGACGCATCAATCGTTGGGGCACTGAATTGGATACCAACAAAATTAAAATTGGTATAATTCAAAACATGATCATTCTCCACCGTAAAATCGGCCGATTGCGTAGTTTGATACGGTGCGTAATACCCGTTATAGTAGTCCACTGGAACATTTGTATACTTATCACTAAAAACCGAAATTACATCAGCCGCATTTCTAGTAGGTTCCGTTGCGTGCACAAAAGCGCCAGAAGAATTAATTGTTAAAGAACCTAAAGCCAGCTTGCCTCCTAAAGTTGCGGTAATTACTGCCGACCCAGAACCTATAGTGTTTACAACACCAGTGTCAGAAACAGTAGCAACTGTTGTATTTGAAGATGTGAAATTTAAATACGCTGAACTCATATTCACTGCTTGATTCACTCCATTAGGCATGTTAAACGTTGTAGCAAGGCCATCTATAGTTGTTGAAACACCCGTGAAGGAAGTTTGAACTTTATTAGCACCATTTAATATGGACGCTTGACTGTGCGCGATGGTCCCTAATTTTTCAAATTTCACTTCATCCAACCAAAACGAATAACCGTTTCCATTTTCTGGGCCTTCTGAAAAATATAACATTCCTTTTTCAATTTTCAATTTGGCTGCATCAGGAATTGGAATAATGTATTTTTTCCAAGTGGTACTTAAACTAACCCCAGAGATCGATGCTTGGTATTTGTTAGCACCTAAATCAATTCCAAATCCTATCACATCTAAAGAAGCCGCTACAGAGCTTTTTGCATAAAAAGTTAAGGCATCGTACTGCGATAAGTCTCTTCCAACGCTGGTGAAAAACGCCCCTCCGGCATAAGATCCATCTGGATTATTTACGTTAGGCACATCAATACGCATGGATGCACTAGAGTTGTTGTAAGTAATATCGGTATCCACTTGAAAGGCTTTAACATCAGTATTACTGAAGGCCGCATAAATTAGTCCAGAACTAAAACCATCAATAAACACCTCTGGATTATTAGAGTAAGTTGCTTCTTTAAAATCTTTGGGATCGTTCTCACATCCAAAAAAGACCAAAACAATCATCCATAGGGATAGCTGCTTTACCAAACGAATAGTATAATTTGATTTCATAGTTTTTTTATTAATTGCCAATATTTATTTGAATATAAGTTCTGATTTCCCACTCATTTCCGTTAGGGAAACCAATAGCAGTTGGGTCTGAAACCCAATCTCCCGCATTATTTAAAACTTGTGTAGGATTGTATCGTGGAGAATATTGATCTAGTGCTCTCCAAGTACCACGAATACCTATTCTTGTCCCAGGTAGAATGAACCAATCTGGTTTTCCAATTTCAGTAGACAAGTCGGTCATCAACTGCATTGGGAATGTTAAGTTAAAATCACGATGATAATCGTAAGGGCCCCAATCGTTAATTTTTACGAAAGAGCTTAATTTCACTTTATTATAAATTAATCTCAAATCCATACCGTAACGATGAATCGTTCTGGCATTACTTCCATTTGCCTGAGCTTCACCACCATATAAATTAGCGATAATGCCAAAATCACCATTAATTTTTGATACTATTCTTGCATTAGCTTCCCACAAATCTTTTGCAGGGGCAGCTCCTGGAAATGCAAACGTAGTTCTTCCGTTACCCAAGATACCAATAGCGGCATCTTGTGTTGTTGGCAAATGACGGAATACAAAACCAGCACTTACTGCAAATTTAGAATCTTCCGTTTTGTCATTATCCCATTCATACATCCATGTACCTGGTGTTGGATCGTATGTAAATAAAATCTCTCCGGCTACTTGCTCTCTATTGGCACGCACAACAAACGGATCATCTACGATATTTCTAGGTCGTCCGGGCGCAGGTAAATTAGCATTCATTGGGCCTTCTAGAGGTTTTTGCCACAAGAAATTGGGTGCAATTTGAAATTTACCAATAGTATAGGTAAGTCCGCTTAAAAAATTATATTGGTTACCACTTCCAGTATCCTTCAATCGCCATCCTGTAAATGTTTGCGTTAAATCAGCACCTCCATTGGCCACTAATCCCATAGCAGCAGCTTGTCCGTACCAATTGAATTTTCCACCGGTGTACGTAAATTTTACTTTTCCTCCCCAATTGTCTTTCGATTCAATTTGCTTTTGCAAGACTTTTTGGTCGTCTTCGGGACCTCTCGCTACTTGATATTCTCTACCATTCAAAGGTTGGCCTGCCCAAATTCCGCCTAAATCAATACCAAAATCTCCAAACTTTCTATTGGCGTGAAGTGTTAATCTTCTTGTTTTAGGTTGTGGAATTGCAAATGAACTTTGCGTTAATCCTTGTTTTGCTATGTCTTCATGAAAAACTGTAGTAAAATCAATTTTCGCAACGCTTCTACTATATTTAAGTAGCAAAGCTGGATTGGCTCCCCACCATAGTTGCGGTCCGAATGCGAACTTTAGACCTTTGAATTCTTTTTTACCTTCCATTTCAAAACCTGAAGGTGCTACTCCGTTGTAGACATCTATTTGAGGCCCGTAATTGGCTTCCGGATACAATCCGAAGAAATCACCTTCATAACCCCAGTGGTAGTGACCCGTTCTGTAAAAACCAGTCAAATTGAATAATTTATGATTCCAATTATAACTTGCTCTGTATACTTGAATTCTATTGATTGATTCTAATTTTACATCACCATTAGGTCCGCTGACAGTAAACGGTAGACCACGATTTTCATAGAAAATTTGATCAATCGGGTTTTGCGCAACATTTCCAAGAATATTAAATTCAACATTGAAACCACTATTTGCCGAAGGATTTCCAGCTACACCAACATAATAGGATTCCATCTGATCAAAACCTGTTCGGTTTGGATAACCTGTTGAATTGCTTGCGACATTTTTGGGAGTGGTGATTAGGTTTCCTCCAGTATTAAAAGTGGTAAATTCTGCTGACAACCTACTGAATCTGATTTTAGAAGATTTATTGGCTTCAAGAGCAGCGTGATCGCCTCTTGCTCTTAAAGTAGCGTCCATAATTTGAGTTTTATCAAAATACGCGTTGATACTCGCAAGACTAGTTCCTTCTGCATAAGGATTTAACTGATGAATATCTTTCAATAAATAATACGCTGCACGAGGATACAATTGATAGAGTCCTTTTTCGTTGGTTGCCCCTTTGGCACAAATCCCGAACCATTCCTCATTCATGTTATTCTCGCCTTCTGTAAAGTCTTTTTGATAGCCTCCGTTAGACCAAGAAGCGTTGTTATCGTGTACGTCGAGGTTCTTAGTTTGAGCATACTTCCACCAACCGTCACTAAATTGAAAAGTAAAACCACCTAACGCATTTCCTGCTTTTCCTAAACCGGCAGCATTTTCGTAAATTTCCTTCCAATTTCCTTTTAAGTAGAAGGATTGGGATTTCTGGTCTTCTTGATTGGTCAACTCGTTGAAGGCATCAGCCCCAAACTCTGTGAATAATACCGGTTTGCCGTACTCTTTTTTTACACGCTCAAAAACATCTCCAAATGAAACACCTCTGTAAACGTTGGTTCCTAAGATATCAACATCTTTACATTCCTTAGCTATAAGATCTAGAAATAGTAAATCTCCGTTACAAATTGCCATAGGGTGATTGCCATCAATAGCTTTCATGTCAACTACCGCCTCATTGAATAACTTGTACAAAGATTCAGCACGAACCGTTGATTTTCTATCTTTAACGGGAATATCCTCGGTTTCTGCTCCGTCCCAGAACAAACCGTAATTGTTTTCGTTTCCTAGTAGAAATAATAACAACCCTTTGGTATCTTTATATTCGGCAGTCATCTCTTTGACTTCCTGAAGTAAAATTTCTTTAGTTTTAGGGTCAGAATAATTGGTTATTGGAGTCCAAACACCATTGATCGTCAAACCATATCGGCCAAAGGTATGATTCAGCATGGTATAGATACCATAATTGCTATAGACATACTCAATCCATTTTTTTGGCATTCCGGAATAAACTCTGATGGTATTGACACCCATGTTTTTTAGCAAACCCATTTCATCGTCAAGTGCTTGCTGAATGGTGGCGTCTGGTTGCTTCCAAAGACTATAACTGTAATTAGTTCCAATTGGAAAATAGTCCCAATTCATTCCGTTGACCATAAAGTCTTTTCCATCCACTTTAAGCCTCATACCATCGCTGTTATTCACGACCATAACTTTATTTCCTTGTGAAAAAGCGGATGGGGATAGAATAACAAAGGTTAGCAGTACTACTAATTTTCTCATATATAATATTTATTTAGTTTAGTTTAAGAATTTGCATTTAAAAAGTATTATAGTGTAATTTTTAAGGTTTTAATTACATAAAAATCAATTTAGCAGTTCATTTTTTTTGCTTTTAATAAAATGCTGTTCGATAAATTTTAATTAACATAAATTTACATTTTTTATGTTCTCAAAAATAAATTAATGATTATACAAACTATACAAAGTATGATTATCTCCGAAAACGATAGAATTAATGATTACTATAGACCCTGCCTAGGATTAACTGTATTAGACAAAACTACTTAGAAACTAGATTTTGTATAGTTAATGTATGGTTTTTTTAAATTAATAATAACGAAACTATATCGAAAGAATATACTCTACAAGTCCGGTTTCATGGGATAAGTCCATTTTCTTACGCAAACGATATCGCTTAATTTCCACGCTTCGTACTGAAATATTTAATAATGGAGCAATTTCTTTTGAGGATAAATTTAGTCTGAGATAGGCACAAAGCCTTAAATCATTTGGAGTTAAACTACTATGAGCCTGTTTTACTTTCTTTAGAAAATCTTTATCAGCCGTATCAAAAGCATCTTTAAAGACATTCCAGGTATTATCATCTGATATGTTTTTAGTAATAGTAGTAATTACCGACTTGATACTTCTTGAACTTGCTTCATCAGATGTTTTCTTTAAATCTTCCTTTATTACGGATAGTAGTTCATCTTTCTTGATCAAGCTCATTGTGGAGACAGCCAATTCCTTATTCTTAATATCTACATCCAAAGAAAGTTGTTCATTTCGCAACTTCATTAGTTGCTGCTCGTTTTCTAATTCTTGTATTTCAAGTAATAGATTATTTTCTTCAATCAGCTTTTGATTTTGTTTGTAATAGAATTCATGATAGGCCTTGTTTATAAAATACGCCAATAAACAGACCAACAAAAAGTAAATTATTAGCGCAAAGTTTGTCAAGTACCACGGTTTATAAATTGTAAAGGAATACGCTACTGTATTCTCTGGTTGTGAATTGGCCACTTTAGCCCGTACTTTAAAAGTATAATCGCCGGGAGGTAAATTTTTGAAATTGACCGTTGATTTTGAACTCCACTCACTCCATTCATCTTGAAATCCATCTAACAAAAATTGGTATTCTGCATTAATATATTTGTTGTAATCAGGAACAGTATAGCTGAATGAAATATTGTTTTCGTCATAATCCAATGTTCCTTTTTCCGCAATAGAGCAATTCTTCTGATTTTCATTGAGTTTGTTGCTACTGATATTCGTTATGGAAACACTTTGGCTATTGAAAACTAGATCATTTAGATTAATGGTATAATAACCATCTGTAGTACCGATAAGATAAAGTGAATTCGATAATTGAGAAATATTCTCATACCCTAACATCGAATTTGTTAACGAAGACGGAATTGAAATTACATTTTTTTTCAAATCCGAACTCAATTTGTTAAGCGTAAAATAGTTAATGTAGCTTTTTGAAAAAAGCCATAATTTATTGGAATTGTCTAAAATTAATTTACCTGAAGTATACTCGTCATTATCAAAAACCGAACTTAGTGATTTCGACTTATTAAACTGTTTCGTTTTTTTGTCTAGCGCAAAAATCCCATCTTTATAAGCATAATAAATGGTGTTATTAAATTTGCACAAACCGGCGTTTTTCCCTTTTAATGGCGTAGTGTAGGCAAATAGTTTTGAACCTCTGCTATAGTTAAAATCCAATTGAAATCGAAAAATTCCTTTGTATTCGTGGCTTACATAAACTTCATTGCTATTGGTGATTTCAAAATACTTGGAGGAGTAATTGAAACCCGAAATTTTGTTTTTAAACACCCACTGATTATTGATTTTCTCTAATACCGACATTCCGTAGTAATTTCCCTGAAGTAAAACGGAGTACTTATTGGGAGCTACTTCTATCTTCCAAGTTCCCGATTGAGAAAAAATTTGTTTAGCATTCTCGCCTTCTATTATGTATGTTCCTGAATCATGACAACAAAACAAGGTGTGATCATGAACAAAAAGTGACCAAACTTGACCTTTGGTTCCCTTAATAAATCGAAATTCATTGTCTTTCAAGTAGTCCTTGCAAAACAAGCCTTGGTTAGTTCCAATGTACAACTTATTTTCATAAAGGACGGATGCGTATACGGTTCCTAACATACCTGTTTCATCAGCATAACTTCTTATGGGAGATTGCAAATTGATACAGTTTATCCCGTTATCTAATCCAATCCATAAGTTTTTGTCAAAATCCTCAAGAAGTGAAAGGACCGTGTTATTGCTAATTCCTTTATTCTGCGTGATATGATACCTAACTTTACCTTCTTTGGAGAGAATGAAGATTCCGTTTGAAACCGTTCCTATGGCATAACTCCCATCGGCTAGGATTTGACTACTATAAATGCTACTTAAGGCTATTTCCGAATCCGCTTCTGTATTGAATTTGACAAAACTTCCATTCGATAATTTATAAAATCCGTTGAACTGAGTATGAATTAAAAGTCCATCTTCAACAGAAAACACATTAACAATTTTGTTGTTTTTTAAAAGTGAATTATTGACCACCAATTTACTTGCACCATTCTCGATTTCAAACAAATCGTGATTCACTGTTTGATAATATATTGAATTTGAAGTTTTGAAGGATTTAAGAATATTATCCTTAGGTGTTACAATTTTAAAAGTACCTTTCTTAGTATCGTAAATATAAATTCTATTTAGAGACTGAAAAATTACCCATTGATCGTAATTTAGAATATTCCAGAATTGCTCATCAACTAGAATCTTCGAATTAATGCGTTGACTTAAGGAAGTGTATTTTAGTCTCCCATCGGTTTGCCTTGTCCAAAACCCAAATTCCATATAACAACCCGTAAAGATATTTTTGCCAATTACTTTAACCGATCGCATTATGGTTTCATTTGGTGATTTATATAAAGTCCAATTAGAGCCATTAAATTCCAATAATCCCTCATTATTAGCAAAGTATACAAAATGATTTTCGTCTTGCGAAATCATCCAGTTTTGATTTCCGGCACTGTAAATTGAGGAATTGTACTTTACAATCGGAGGCAAATCTTGTCCAAAGCAAAAAACGGTTACAAATAGTAAACAGTTAAAAAAAGCAAACTTTAATTGCACTTTATTCATAAATTGATGCGTTTCAAATGGAAAATAAATATAAAGAAAAGTTAACTAAAAATGACCTTTAAATCAGAATAATATTAATCAGAAGAAGTCAATAGTATACCTTAAATCTAAAAAAAAAGACTGCCTTTTCAGACAGTCTTTCTATTAAGAAAATAAAACTATTCTTTTATGAATTTTGAAGATGAACTAGCTCCACCAACAGTAGTTTTTACAACGTAAATACCTGTTGTAAGATTAGCAACATCTAGACTAACAGTTGCGCTATTTGGAGTTTTCGATAATACTTCTTGTCCAAGAACATTGTAAATAGAAACATTATCAATTTTTGATACTGCTTCAACATTTAATACGTTAGTTGCAGGATTTGGATACAATTTGAAAGAAGCTAATTCAAATTTATCTGTTGCCAAAACCGTATTTTTATGTAGATAAACGTTATCATAATAAACGGTTCCTAAATCTGAAGTAATTACAAATTGTACAAAATCAGTATTATTAGGCGCGCCTATCGCGTTGAAGCTAGTTAATGGAAGATCAATTGAAATCCAAGTACCAGGATTCACACTTGGCAATATATTTGCATTGGTTGCAGAATACTCGTAAGCATTAGTTTCTCCAGCACCACCACTCCAGTTTGAAAATTTAAAATTGAAACTTTTATCTTGAGTTGGGGTATCTGTGTAAATATCCATGTGGAAACGAGTAAAACCAGCAGCGCTAAATCTTCCTGCTAAGAATGTAATTCCTTCGCAACCAAGTCCAGTAATTTTATTTGTGTTATCTCCAGCTACTTGAACCAAAGTAGTATGACCTGGGCACCAAGAATTATCATAAGTATTGTCATCACCGGTGTAACCCATTGATGGAGAAACTGTAGTATACGCATCACTGAAGATTGATTTAACATCCGCTGCAGGTCTTGCTGGAGGCGTTGGAGCAGCTGCAGCTGGACCAACTGCTGCAAAATGTACCGTATAAGTTTTGGTTACAGTGGCGTTTTGAGAAGTAACAACCACTGTAGCACTACCCGGTAAAGAAGTAGCTTGCGTAATCACCGTTGATGCAGCAGCATCTGTAGTAGTTGCAGAAGTTATTTGTGGGTATACAGTGGTTCCACTTGGTAAATCTATGTTGTAATTGATTAAACCTGAATTGAAACCTGCGATAGTAACTCCATCTACTTTTAAATCACTCAAAGTTGCATCTGATCCTGCCGCTGTTGGTGTTTTCCAAAAATAAACATTGTCTAAATAGATATCAACTGGCACAGTACTTCCAGGTCCATTTGCTGCAAATTTCATTTGAAATACAGAGTCCCAAGTCATTCCTGTGAAAGCACTTTTAGGAATATTAACGCTAGTCCATGAACCCGATGTAAAATTAATAGTAACTAGAGTCTCTGAGGTACCAGTTCCATTATTTATAGGACTAACTTGTAATGTTGTACTTGCTGGATTGGCATTAGTCCAAACATCAACATGAAGAAACTCCATACTAGCTGCATTTTGAGTAGTCAATTCGGTTCCTTGATAATTAAAGTTGGTGTACGCTAATACAAGGTTACCACCACCAGCATCAAAACTTGGATTCACACAACAAAGCCCTGATTGACCCCAGTTAGGGTTGTAGTTTGTCGCAACATTAGTAAATGTATTTCCAAAAATAGAAATTACATCTGCTGGATTGTTAGTCGGATCAGCCGGAATTGATGTTGGCTGAGCAAATCCTAATGAAAAACTCAAAAGGAAAAGAAAAAGAGTAATTTTTTTCATAATTAATTTAATTTAGTGTTCATGTAAAGTTAAATCTTCTGTTGTTATATTCGATCAATATCCAAATATATAAAAACTATACAACATAAAACCGTACTATAACGTTTGAAATACCATTAAATACTTGTGTTCCTTGCTATAAAAAAAAATACACTCCATTTCATTTTAAAAAAAATGTTGTGGTAATGTAATGGTAATATGATCTGTATTTTAATTCTTATTTTTACTGGAGATAAGAATTATGCAATTATTAATAGTCAAGAATATGCAATTCTTGAATAATTATACCCTTTATTTGAAATATTAAAATTACAAGTTTCATAATTTCTTGACACCAAATTGCTATAACGCCTGTTCTCATCAGAGAATTATTTACCTTTGCTCAAAATCTATAATGGCAATGCTAACAAAGGATATTTCTCTACTCGAGCCCAAAAAAAATATTATCATCAAAGGTGCACAAGTACACAATCTAAAAAACTTGGATGTCGCTATTCCGAGAAATAAATTAGTGGTTATAACTGGTCTTTCTGGTTCCGGAAAATCATCACTCGCTTTTGATACGTTGTATGCCGAAGGGCAACGGCGCTACGTAGAAAGTTTGTCTTCTTACGCTCGTCAATTCTTAGGCCGCTTAGATAAGCCTAAAGTCGAATATATAAAAGGAATTGCTCCTGCTATTGCCATCGAACAAAAGGTAAACACCACGAATGCAAGATCAACTGTTGGAACCTCCACTGAAATTTATGACTATCTAAAATTACTTTTCGCCAGAATTGGAAAGACTTATTCTCCAGTTTCTGGGCAAGAAGTGAAAAAAAATACTGTAACTGACGTCGTCACAACGGTGAAAAGTCTTTCACTAAATTCAAAATGGTTACTCCTAGCCCCAATATACTTGGAAGAAGGCCGAAAAATAGAAGATAAACTCAAAACTTTATTACAACAAGGTTTTGCGAGAATTATGATAAACCAGAATGTTGTCCGCTTGGATGAAATTAAGGACTATCCAGAAAATGCACAAAACCTATTCTTAATAGTGGATCGAATCATTGTTAAAGAGGAAGAAGAATTCTACAATAGGCTCTCTGATGCAATTCAAACTGCCTTTTTTGAAGGGAAAGGTATTTGCTATTTGCAAGAATTAGATACTGAAAATCGAATAGCATTTAGTGCAAATTTTGAGTTAGACGGGATTACATTTCTGGAGCCAAATGTTCATTTATTTAGTTTCAACAACCCCTATGGAGCCTGTCCGGTTTGTGAAGGTTATGGCAATATTATCGGAATAGATGAAGAACTGGTCATCCCAAATACTGCATTATCAGTTTATGAAAATGCCATTTTCCCATGGCGTGGCGAAAGTATGGGCTGGTATCGAGATGAACTAGTGAATAACGCCTACAAGTTTGATTTTCCAATTCACAAACCTTTTTACCAACTCACCGATGCACAAAAGGATTTGGTGTGGAAAGGCAATGAATATTTTCAGGGATTATTAGGATTTTTCAAAGAATTAGAAGAAAAGAACTACAAGATTCAAAACAGGGTGATGTTGTCTCGATATCGAGGCAAAACTAAGTGTCATTCCTGTAAAGGAAAACGCTTGCGAATTGAAGCTTCTTATGTCAAAATAAATAGTAAAACAGTATCCGATTTAGTCGACTTACCCATTCGAAAACTAGTTACTTTTTTCAAAGAGTTAGAATTAAACGACTTTGATCAAAAGGTTGCCAAACGGCTTTTAACTGAGATTAATAATCGATTGACGTTTTTGGTGGAAGTTGGCCTAGAGTACCTTACTTTAAATCGAAATTCCGCTTCACTTTCTGGTGGCGAATCGCAAAGAATAAATTTAGCAACTTCCTTGGGAAGTAGTTTGGTAGGCTCTATGTATATTTTAGATGAACCCAGTATAGGACTGCACCCGAAAAATACGGAACGCTTGATTAAAGTGCTACTTTCGCTCCGAGATTTGGGCAATACGGTTATTGTGGTCGAACATGATGAAGATATCATGAAAGCAGCAGACATGATTATTGATATTGGCCCAGAAGCAGGTACCTTTGGTGGTAAACTTGTTGCTCAAGGTACTTATGCCGAAATCCTAAAATCAAATTCGTTAACATCACAATACTTGAACGGAAGTCTGGAAATCGCCGTCCCAAGAACTAGAAGAAAATGGGGAAATTACATTGAAATTCTGGGCGCTAGGGAAAACAATCTACAAAATATTGATGTCCGTTTCCCTTTAGAAGTGTTAACCGTAATTACTGGAGTTTCTGGCAGCGGCAAAAGTACTTTAGTAAAAAAGATCCTATTTCCAGCCATGCAAAAAAAACTAGATGGTGTTGGCGAAAAAGCGGGACAGTTCACGGAAATGAGGGGCTATTACCACAAAATTCAACATATAGAATACGTAGATCAAAATCCAATCGGAAGAAGCTCCCGCTCGAATCCAGTTACTTACATTAAAGCATACGATGATATTCGTGATTTATTTGCCAAAGAAAAATTATCTAAAATTAGAGGTTACCAGCCTAAACATTTTTCTTTCAATGTTGATGGAGGTCGCTGTGAAACATGCAAAGGAGAGGGCTCTATTAACGTAGAGATGGTATTTATGGCCGACGTCCAATTACCTTGTGAAACCTGCAATGGCAAACGATTTAAGAAGGAAATCCTAGAAGTATATTTTCAAGAAAAAAATATCGACAACATTCTAACGATGACGATCGATGAAGCTATTCACTTTTTCGCTACATCCAATCAAACTAAAATTGTACAAAAACTGCAACCCTTACAAGATGTAGGTTTAGGATATGTACAACTTGGCCAATCTTCGTCAACTTTATCAGGTGGTGAAGCGCAGCGCATCAAGCTTGCCTCCTTTTTAGTAAAAGGAAGTACCAAAGAAAAAGCACTTTTTGTGTTCGACGAGCCCACAACTGGGCTCCATTTTCACGACATTAAAAAACTATTGACTTCTTTCGATGCCTTACTCGATAAAGGGCATTCTATTGTAGTAATTGAACACAATATCGATTTGATAAAATGTGCCGACTATATCATCGACTTAGGGCCAGAAGGTGGAGAAAATGGCGGACAACTATTAGCCGTAGGAACTCCTGAAGAAATTGTAAAAAACAAACAATCAATTACCGGAAAGTATCTAAAACCCAAACTTTAATTTTAAGGCTGCGCTTCTACATTTTCGTCGCCAGCAAAGTAAAGATTAAATACAAATATTTTCACATAACGAGTTTCGTTGCTTTCAAAAGAATAAGTGATCTTCTTTTTCGCAGGGTCCAAAACCAATTTACCACGGGCACTCTTTGATCGCATGATCCATGTAGAAACACCTTCATCATCCATAGAAAAATTCACTATGGATCCGTGATACAATCGGGTTTTTCCGTCGTCGGTTAAGCTAATAACTATATATCCATTGCTCTTGGTATTGATTTCTCGGATATCAATCACCGAACTTTCAAATTCAGTGTCCTTTAAATCATAGCCATCTTTCTCCTGATTCCAAACATAAAACAATCGGCTATCCGAATTAAAACGACGCTGTTCATTCACCTTTACTGGAACTGTTTGCGCAGTAACCATTATTGAAACTAAAAGTAAGAAAATGGAAATGAAATGCTTCATGCCTACAAAAAATTTTTCCAAAAATACAAATTTGAATGAAAGTAAAAACATATCCTAAAAAATATACAGTACTATTAAAAATAATTAAAAAAAAATAATTTTTAAAATAGTGATAACTAAATCTTTATAGTTACTAATACTTTGATTTTTTTGATAAGAAACACTATAGTTACTTTTTTGGCACGCAAGTTGAAAACACTTAAACAAAGTGTTGAAACGAGTTCGACACCAAACGTAAATACTAGCAATCATGAAAAAAATTACCCTTTTAGTAACTGCAATGCTATTGGCAGTTTCTGCAGCACAAGCAACTGAAAAAACTTCAATTGCTACTACAAATACCAATTTCCGTTTCAATTTTGAGCAACCTATTTCATTCACCGAACGAGGCATAGATTTCTTCATCTTTCCAAACGGAGAATTCGATTTCAATACGGAACCTATCGCTGATGGTGCTATCTATAACAAATCTGGACGACGAAATACTAACGTAACCTTTGGTGCCCCAACAGCCTATGGCGTTCGCATCGATCACGATGCCTTAGGACGTGTAAGACGCATCGGAAATGTATTCCTTAATTACGATGCTCAAAACCGAATCAAACGAGTAGGTTCTGTTTATATGTCTTATAATCGATTTGCTTTGAGCCAAGTAGGCGGACTCAAAATCATCTACAATCGTCGAGGTGAAATCGTTTCTTTCTTTGGTTCTGTGAAGGGCTTTCAAAATGGGTACGATTATTGTAACGGACCAACCAATTTTGATGATGATGATGATAGCACACAAAACCAATCACATTATTATTTTAGAAAAAACGAAAAAAAGGAAAAAGAAGATAACAAAAAAGATAAAGAAGAATAGTTGGTTACTATAGTTGGGTAAGTCCCGTTGGTATTCGTATCAGCGGGATTTTTTTTAGGAACTCCTTACTGCTTTCCGTTGCAATACTTTTTGTTTTGTAGCATCCACGTGCTATCGGAAACTTTTCGAAAAACAAAAAAAAGATTTCCACTGCAAACACGAAGTGCTCACCGACTAACTATGGTAATTAAAGTCAAATCAGATCGTCAGGACTAGAATTTCATCTTTAACCAGAACTTATCGATAACCGCGTTAATTTCAAGTGAAATCGCCCATTTGTAATTACAATAGACATAAACCAAAGTAATCAAAACTGATTTCAATGCAATGCTCACGATCGGATGAAACGGAAAGTCCCAAAAATAAAACACTAGGAAAACTAACATTATAATTCCAAAAGAATGGACCGTTTTTACTGTAAACGGAAATAAATTCATCTTCTTAACCACAAACAGTAGCTTAATCGTGTTGTATACCAATACCGAAATTAAAGTGGCTAAGGCCGCACCGACAATACCATAAATGGGAATAAAAATCATGTTCAACACAATCATCATAAATACTAGCAAAAGTCCAAAAAACAAAACCCATTTGTAATACTTTGTATTTAAAATAATGGCATTATTATTTCCTAAAATCACATCGTAAAACTTTGACAATCCAATTAGAAAGACTACCAAGATACCACCACTATATTCGGCGGGTATCAACTGATAGATTTCTTTAATGTTTAAAAAGATACCCAACATCACAAAACCTCCAAAAACCTGCAAATTAATAGCACTTTTTTTATACAAAGCATTGAGTTCGTCGTGCTTGTTTTCGCTCATTAATTTCGCAGTAATTGGGTAAATAATTTGCAACATCGCCCTACTAGGAACTGCAATCACTGTCGCTATAAAAATGGCAACGGAATACAAAGCATTGCTGCTAATATTCTCATAGGCCGGAATCATCACCTTATCAAAATCCATCAACAAAACAGCCACGCTTCCCGATAGAATTATGAAAAAAGAATACCCGAAGATTTCACCAACATTATCCGGGATTTTAAACTGCAACACGGGCATTTTCACATACATCGCATACATTTTCATCGCAATAAATTGCAAGAAATAGGCAACTACCAATCCGTAGATAAAACCGTCTTTACTCAACCATTGCCAATGCACTGAAAATAGCATTCCCATAATGACTAGCCGAACCAATACTTCACTAATGAAATTCCCAAAAACCGACTGCATGTGTACTTTTACCCAAGCATAATACACTTCAAAATAACCCATGCAAATTCCAATAATAGGAATCAACCATAAAAATGGTTTGACTTCTGGATTTTTTCTTATGATAAAAAAAGCAATCTCATCGTAAAAAAAATAAGTAATCGATGTAATCGGAACAATTAATAGCAAAGGCATGAGCAACATAAAACTCAAAAACTTTTCTCGTTCCACCTCCGACGCACAACGCGAATAAAATCGGATTAAAGTATTGTGAACCCCAAAAGCCATTAAAGGCATCATGATATTGGAGGCCGATAGCAAAAAAGCAACCATGCCGTAATGTGTTTTTCCTAAGAAATGGGTGTATAAGAAAAGAGCATTGATTGCCCCTATTCCAAAACCGAAATAGGTAATTACCGTATTTTTAATCGACTGACTGAGTACAACGCCCATAATTCTTTAAGGTTTCAGAATTAATTGTGCCAAACGCGCTGTTAAGTTCTTTCTTGAATACTGATCTAGACCAACCGGATGGGTTTTCAAATTCCAATCCAAATACTTCTGATAATAGTCTTTTATGGTTCGCTTCAAACTTTCCTTTTCCGAATAATCAAAAAATACTCCACTATTCGTGTTGCTAATGATTTCGGCAAAATCAGAACCTCGCGGTCCAATAGCAATGATAGGCCGTTCACTAACCATATATTCGAATAACTTCCCTGGAATAATACTTATCGTTTGCAAAGAATTGATTTCTATCAGCAACAACACTTGCGATTTCCGTTGTTCTACTAACGCTTCTTGATGCGATATGTAGCCGATGCAATTCAAATACTCGTTCAAATTATAGCTTTGAATGGTGTCTAAAATATCTTTACTAATCGTTCCAATCAACTTGAGTTCTAAATTCTGAGCTAAACCAGGAACTTCTACAACCAATTCCGATAAACTTTGCCATAAAATAATCGGATTTCTCTCGGATAAAAAAGAGCCAATATGCGCCAATGAAAATTTCTCATCCAAAGTTTGTTTCCCAATATTCTTCACATCGTACCCATTGGTAATGACTTCAATGGGCTTTGGAGTTTTTTTCTGAAATTCGAGCTTTGTATTCTTGCTCGTCACAAGGATAGTATCCGCTGCATTTAAAACTTGAAGTTCTAATGCTTTGTGTTCCTTGGCAGCATAGTCGGATAACCTTAGCTTATCATGATAGCCAATAGTCGTCCAAGGATCTCTAAAATCAGCAACCCAACGGATGTTCAATTTCGACTTCAATTTCATTCCGATCAAATGCAAACTGTGTGGCGGACCTGAGGTAATCACGGTGTCGATCTCCTGCTCCTGAATATACTTTTTGAGAAAAGAAACGGAAGGTTTGACCCAAAAAACACGCGCATCTGGAATAAATAAATTGCCACGAATCCAAAGCAAAACTTTATCAATAGTGGTTTGTTTTCGTTCGGTAGGAATAATCCCCGAACTAATTTTTTTCGTCTTATTTTTAGAAAAAAGGCCTGCTAAAGCATAGGGTTCAAAAATCCTTTTCTTAAGTACGATGACATTTTTCGGAATTTCTGCAGCTAAAGCCTCGTCCAAAATAGGATACGAAGGATTTTCCGGAACATACACTATGGGCTGTATTTCGTATTCCGGCAAGTACTTGACAAACTTCAGCCACCGCTGTACTCCTGGCCCGCCAGCCGGTGGAAAATAATAGGTTATGATCAGTACTTTTTTCATTGGTTATGTTCCCGTGTCATGGTGTTGTGAACCTATTCTTTCTTAGTAGGAAACCACATTTTTCTTCTTTCGTAATACAATCCGCCAACAATTAAGAACACCATTCCGATAGAACTAGCTAACGAAATAGTACTTCCCGTTTTGACAACTTGAGGTTCAAATTTGAAGACAATCTCGTGTTTCCCTGCTGGAATTAGTAAAGCACGTAAAGCATAATCCGCTCTAAAATGCGGCACTTTCTTTCCATCAAGATAGGCATTCCACCCATCGGCGTAATACATCTCAGAGAATACAGCCAATCCGTCGTTAGGGTTGTTGGATTCATAGGTCAATTCGTTTGCTTTGTATCGTTTCAATGGAATGGTCGCCAATGAATCTTTAATAAAGGTAGTTTTTGAAAGGCGATCCCCAAATTCTTTTTGATTGACTACTGCCACATTCTTAGAATCCAATCGGTCCAAAGCTTTCATCTCCGCATCTGGAGTAGCTGCCCATTGCACTCCTTGTACGAACCAAGCATTCCCATTGGCTTCAGGATTTCTGGTTGGAATCGGTTTCCCAACAGAGTCGGTTTGAATGATGTATTTCACATTCAACATATCCAAAACACCCATGTTATTTTTGGCGATTTGATAATCGAACAATTGTTGCATGCGTCTTGGTTTTGCAGCGTGATAACCTCCAAGCGATTTATGAAAATAAGAAGCTCTCGCACTAGACAAATTGCCATCCACTTCAAAAACTCTATAATTAGTAGTATCGCTCAGAATCATTTCATCCGCTTGTGTTGCATGGAACGGCACATCCACTTCGCTAGCACTTAAGAAATCTTTGCTGCTCAAGTAGTTTTTATCCATAAAAAACAAATCGGACACTAATAGCAATCCAATCAAAATGATGGTCGTATGCTGAGCCAAAGTATTTTTCACATACAACCAAAGTAAACCAGCAACGGAAATTATAAAAAATCCAGACCGCAACAAATCGGCTGAATACAGGCTTTTCCGGTCTGCTTTCAATGCATTCACGAATTCTGGTCCGTAGTTCTGAAGGAAGTAACTATCCGAAGGTCCCGAAAATTCAAAAGCGCTTTTACACAAAAACAAAGCTCCTAAAATCGATAATCCCACGGCTCCGGATTGCCACAATGCTTTCCACTGTACTTCTTTTTCTGCTTTAAAAAACGACTGCAATCCCATCATCGCAATCGCTGGGAAGCACAATTCTAAAAGGACCTGAATAGAGGAAACAGCCCGAAACTTATTGTACATCGGGACATAATCAATGAAAAAATTCGTCAACGCAGGGAAGTTTTTTCCCCATGATAAAAATAACGACACCAATGCTCCAGTTAGAAAAGCGTATTTCAATTTGCGTTTATCAACAAAAAGAGCCAAAATTGCCAAGAAAAAAACTACAGCTCCGATATAAGCTGGTGCAGCCACGATAGGCTGATCGCCCCAATAGGTGGGCATGCTACTGGTAAAATCTTTTGCTTGAGATTCGGGTACACTTTGACTAATCATGAACTCATACATCTTGCTGTCGGTTCCTAAATTTTCTCCGTTAGAACCCCCAAAAAGACGGGCGGCAAACAAATTCATACTTTCCGCGACGCCATAACTGTATTCCGTGATATAGTCGTAAGACATTGCACTTTTAGAAGTGTTTTTAGTACCATCGGCATTACTAGTCAATTCGCTTTTATCGCGGGTACTAAATTTTGCATACTCGGCTGTCGCTAGTAAATTGGTAGCATTAACGCCTACAGCAACAATTCCTGCTACTACAAAAATTCCTAACGAGATCAATAAGGTGCGGAATTGTTTTTCTTTCAAAAACGTATACACATAAAACCCGGAAAGAATCAAAAGCAACAGCAACAAATAATAGGTCATTTGAAAGTGATTCGCATTAATTTCCAAAGCGGCGGCTATCATAGTCAAAAGGCCTCCCAAAACAAAGCGCTTTTTATAAACTAAAAGCACACCGGCAATAACGAGTGGCATATAAGCAATCGCATGGGCTTTGGCATTGTGTCCAACGCCCAAGATTACAATCAAATAGGTTGAAAATCCAAACGCTAACGCTCCGAAAAAAGCTTGTAACGGTTCTATTTTTAAGACCAATAGCAATACGTAAAATCCAAGGAAATAAAGAAAAAGATAATCCGCCGGACGCGGTAAAAATCGCAAGACATGGTCCACTTTGCTAATATATTCATGCGGATAATTGGCCCCAAGTTGGTAGGTTGGCATACCTCCAAAAGCGGCATTCGTCCAATAAGGCTCTGCATTTTCTTTAGCTCTAAAATCATTTTGCTCTTTGGCCATTCCGGTGTATTGAGCAATATCTGATTGGAATATCTTTTTACCCTGAAGAACGGGATAAAAATACAGGCAAGAAACCAATACGAAGCCAAGGAGAACTAAAGCGTGAGGGTAGAACTTTTTAAATAGTGTCATCATTAAAAGGGCATTTCAGCAATTTTGTTTGCATTTTATCAGCCAAAAATAGTCAAAAAGGGCAAACAAAACATGCAATGAGCAGCACTTTTTACTCTAATTCTTCATAATCAACATACTCCCCTACTTTTTTGGTTTCGCGGGGTTTGGCCGATTTTGCCGTGTCGTATATAATTTCATCTTTAGAGGAAGAACTTGTATTTTGAGGGCCATAGGATTGATACTGTTGCTGAAAATTAGCACCCGCTTTCTCCACTACTTTTTTGACCATAATAGGAAGAAAAAGTCGTGCTAAGAATTTGAAAATATAGTAGAAAGCTAGAATGTAAAGTACTGTTTCTAGAAATCCGCTAAAAGAGGCTGTTTGCATGATCAAATAAATTTGGACAAATTTAATAAATCCTAGAGTCAAATATAAAATAACATTCTTAAATAAATAATAAAATATACTACATTTGAAAAGCGTTATCAGGTCTAATCAACAACTGAATTTATGTTCAAAATCAAGCCGTTACTCCTTTTCATCACTTTACTTTTCACCACTTTTAATTACGGACAGTTTACCGATGTGATCAATTCGAACCGTCCAGGGGAATCAATGGCAGCTTTTTCTGTAGGAAAGACTGTTTTTCAAACGGAGTTTGGCGTTTACGGAGGCAAAGAAAAAAATGATGGTCAAAAATATAACGCGGATTTTCTTGGGAGCGATTTAAATTTGCGTTATGGCGCCTTCTTTGAACAATTAGAATTTAATGTAAACCTAGAATATCAGTATGAAAAATACACTGCCGTTTACAATTATTACCGAAACGGGATTAAAAAAACAACCCTAGGGGCTAAGTTCTTAGTGTATGATCCGGTTCGAAACTATGAAGAACAACCTAATTTATACAGTTGGAAAGCCAATCATAAATTTAATTTTCGGCAATTCATTCCAGCTGTTGCTATTTATGGCGGTATAAATATTAACCTTTCTCATGATATTTTTTCAAGACCAACGATTCCAAAAGACTCAAATTACAGTCTGAAAGGAATGCTAATCACGCAAAATCAATTCGGAAAATATACATTTCTCACGAACATTATTCTAGATAAGTTCCCAAGTATAAACAAATCAATTGACTATGTTGTCACACTGACTAGAGGATTCAACCCAAGATGGTCTGGTTTTATTGAAACTCAGGGATTCAATAGCGTTTACTACAAAGACAACTTACTACGAGGTGGTGCCGCGTATTTAGTAAAGCAAAACGTTCAAGTCGATTTGTCATTAGGAAAAAATTTCAAAAGCACTCCAGAACTTTTCTTTGGAGGCGTAGGTGTTTCCTGGCGTTTTGATGCCAATTATAACGAAGTATTCTTGCGCATTCCTAAGGAAGAAAAAGGAAACGACAAGGATAAAAAGGACAAGAAAGATAAAAAAGACAAAGCTAAAAAACGTCTCGACGAAGTTGAAGGAGAAAAAAGCCCAGCCAAATGATCACGATTAAAGAAGCCAATACCAAAGCCCTAGTAAAAGACTACGTTACCTTTCCATTTTCTTTGTACGAAAACCATCCCTACTGGGTGCCGCCATTAATTCAAGAAGAAATCGATAGTTTCGACAAAACTAAAAATCCAGCTTTTGAAACCGCAGAAGCACACTTATTCCTAGCCTATAAGCATAACAAAATAGTAGGTCGAATAGCTGCTATTATCAATTGGAATGAAGTCAACCACCAACAAAAAAAGAAAGTGCGTTTCGGGTGGTGGGACGTTATTGACGACATCGAAGTTACCAAAGCACTGCTAGTAAAAGTGCAGGAATTAGGAACCAAAAACAATTTAGAATACATCGAAGGCCCGATAGGTTTTTCGAATCTGGATAAAGTGGGCGTGCTCACCGAAGGTTTCGACTTTATCGGATCGATGATTACTTGGTACAATTACCCCTATTACGCTACTCATTTAGAGCAATTGGGTTACGCCAAAGAAAAAGAATACCAAGAAAGCACCTTTTCTTTTAGCAACGTAAATCCTGAAGTATACATCAAAGCACAAGAGCTCATCAAAAAGAGGTACCAGCTGAAAGCCTTACGGTTTACCAAAACCAAAGACATCCTGCCTTACGTGGATAAAATGTTTGATTTGTTCAATACTTCCTACGCCAATTTAGCTTCATTCGTGGCGATTACCGACATTCAAAAGGAGTATTTCAAGAAAAAATACATTCCGTTTATCAATCCCGAATTCATCAAATTTGTAGTCGACAAAGACGAAAACCTCATCGCATTCAGTATTGTAATGCCATCGTTTTCCGAAGCATTGCAAAAAGCCAAAGGCAAACTGTTTCCTTTCGGATGGTATCATTTGTTACAAGCCAGAAAAAACAGCAAACAAGTTCTGTTTTACCTAATAGGAATTGCTCCAGAATACCAAAGCAAAGGTATAACCGCTATCATTTTCGACGAATACTACAAAACCTTCAGCGAAAAAGGAATCGAAAAATGCATCAGAACACCCGAATTAGAGGAAAACCACGCCATTCACAATCTGTGGAAAAACTTCGATTCTAAAATCAATCGCCGCAGAAGAACCTATCGAAAGGATTTGTAATTACTATTCGTTACAAGGCACTGCAACCAAAGGCACTGCAGCGTTGAATTTAATGGCTTTTCGGTCTTTAAATGTAAGCGTTCCTTTTTGATTGTCTACTACCGGACCAAAACCTTCAAGATAACGGTTCCCTTGTTTTAAGAAAACAACCTCGCGAACCGACAGTACGCCTTCGGAGTGAAAACTATATTTCCCGACCAACGTATCGCCATGAAAACTACCAACTAAGGTTCCTTCATTATGGTCTTTTTCGAAATAGTCATAAGTCAACTTACCATACTGAAGTTGGTTTCCTTTGCTAATCAAAGTCATCGAAATCGTATCTTTATCTTGAATCCCTTGATAACAAACTTCTGAAAACGGATTCTCAGGAGCCGGTATGTTGAGTTCTTCTAAAGGATTAACTTCTTTCTTACATCCCATCAATAGCAATAGCGCTACTAAACCAAGGCTAAATTCTTTTTTCATAACTAGTAGTTTAAAAAAAATCCATTCTATAGAACGGATTTTTTATAAGTAATATTTGATTAATTTCTTACGAAACATCAACCGTAGTACGATCGGCTATTTCTTTATAAGTTCCGTTGACTAATTTCTCCCGAATGGCTTCAAAAGCAGTTAAGGTTTCTGCAACATCGCTCAAAGTATGGGAAGAAGTCGGAATCATACGCAACAAAATAATCCCTTTCGGAATCACTGGATAAATAACAATCGACAAGAAAATACCATAGTTTTCACGCAAATCATTCACCATCACCATCGCTTCTGGCACGCTTCCTTCTAAATAAACTGGCGTCACGCAAGTATTTGTATCTCCAATATTGAAATTTCTCTCGCGTAATCCGTTTTGCAACGCATTCACATTCTCCCACAACTTATCTTTCAATTCCGGGTGATTGCGCAACAACTCCAAACGTTTCAAAGCTCCAACGGTTTGAATCATCGGCAATGCTTTGGCAAACATCTGCGAACGCAAATTGTATTTTAAATAATCGATAATTTCTTTATCAGCCGCGATAAAAGCGCCAATACTAGCCATCGATTTAGCAAACGTAGAAAAGTAAATATCAATTTGATCTTGAACACCTTGCTCCTCGCCTGCTCCGGCTCCAGTAGCACCCAATGTTCCAAATCCGTGCGCATCATCCACTAACAAACGGAAATTGTATTTCGCTTTCAACGCTACAATCTCTTTCAATTTCCCTTGTTGCCCGCGCATTCCAAAAACACCTTCGGTAATAAATAAAATGCCACCACCCGTTTCTTCGGCCATTTTCGTAGCGCGTTGCAGGTTTTTCTCCATGCTCTCAATATCGTTATGACGGTAGGTAAACCGTTTTCCCATGTGCAATCGAACGCCATCAATAATACAAGCGTGCGCATCCACATCATACACAATAATATCGTTTTTGGTCACTAACGCATCAATAGTCGATAAGATCCCTTGATACCCAAAGTTCAACAAATACGCTGATTCTTTTTGTACAAAAGCCGCCAATTCGTTTTCCAATTGTTCGTGTGCATCGGTATGACCACTCATCATTCTAGCGCCCATAGGGTATGCCGCACCATATTGCAAAGCAGCATCGGCATCGGCTTTTCGAACTTCAGGATGGTTGGCCAATCCCAAATAATCGTTCAAACTCCAGTTTAAAATTGGTTTTCCGTGAAAATGCATTCGCGGTCCCAATTCGCCTTCTAATTTTGGAAAAACATAATAGCCTTCTGCTTGTGAAGCCCATTTTCCTAGCGGTCCTTTGTTATTTTGAATTCTTTCGAATAAATCTTTTACCATAATTCAATCAGTGTAAAACGTTTTTTTTGATGGCGCAAAATTAAGAATTTATGTCGGAAATCAGTTCCGAAATAAAAATTATTTTAAGAAGCTATTTACTTCGTCTGTTTGTTTCCTTAGGAGCTTTGGTCCCGCTATCCGTTGCAATTCCCCATTATAGAAAAGCAGCCTGAAAAGCTACTTTTCTATAATGGAGAGATTTCCACTACTATCGGGGCTAGGATACTGTGGTAAGTAGAAACTTCGTATCTTTGATTCACAAAATCAGAAATCAAAACATGACTTTGAATTTCTCTGAATCCATACCAAGATGTCACAAAATACCAAAGAATTAAAAATAGCCGTACTCATTGATGCCGACAACGTTCCGTATAGCAACGTCAAAGGCATGCTAGAGGAAATCGCCAAATTTGGCACACCAACTACCAAACGAATTTATGCCGATTGGACCAAACCCAACGCTGGCGGCTGGAAAAGCGTCCTCTTAGAACATGCCATAACACCCATTCAACAATACAGTTATACCGTTGGGAAAAATTCTTCCGACTCTGCCATGATTATTGACGCCATGGACTTATTGTATTCCGATAAAGTAGACGGATTCTGCATCGTTTCTAGCGACAGCGATTTTACAAGATTGGCCATTCGATTAAGAGAATCGGGTATGAAAGTCATCGGTATGGGTGAAAAGAAAACACCGAATTCGTTTATTGTGGCCTGCGACCGATTCATATATATTGAAGTTTTAGACGGTGCTGTTCCCAAAAAAGCACCCAAACCAGTACCAACCGATACCAAAAAACCCATTGAAAAACCGGTCGAAAAAGCACTCAACAAAATCGATTTACAAACCATCGAATTAATCGAAGCTACAATTGAAGCCATCGGAGACGACGACGGTTGGGCGTTCCTTGGTGATGTAGGAAATCTAATTGTAAAGAAAAAGCCCGAATTCGACCCAAGAAATTATGGTTTTACCAAACTAACACCGATGCTAAAATCGCTAACCGACATACTAGAAATCGACGAAAGAGACTCCGAGAAAAAAGGAATCAAACACGTTTATGTTCGCTTACGATTTAGTTAAAGAACGTTAGTTTTTAAATTTTTTAACACTTTTTGAATAAAGCGCCATTAACACGTTGAAACCTACGGTTTTTTTGTTATCTTAACCGAATAAGAAGCGACATTCCTATTTCCTATGGATATAGATTTCATCAAAGAAGCGCACAAAACTTGGCACAGGCTCTCTCAAGAAGGCGAGCTTCGTGATGCTGTATTAGAATTGCAACTGCACAAACAATTACTCAATGTTTTTCATGTTGGCCCATTCTACTTTTATATTTTCGATATTCATCATTTCCGTTTTCAATACATGAGCCCTGAAATACAAACCGTTTTAGGATATGCTCCCGAAATGGTCGATGTAGCATTCTTCATGTCGAAAATTCATCCGGATGACCAGCCCACCTTCTTAAATCACGAAAATACAGTAGTCGATTTCTTCAATAAATTGCCTATTGAAAAATTCACAAAATACAAAGTGAGCTACGATTATAGGGTTCAAAACAGCCAAGGAGAATATGTTCGGATATTGCATCAAGTAGTCGTTTTACAACACGATGACGATAAACGTGTGATAACGACCTTAGGGGTTCATACGGATATAACTGCTATTAAATCAGACCAGCACTCGAAACTGTCCTTTATTGGATTGCAAAACGAGCCTTCTTTTTATAATGTAGCCGTAAAAGAACGATACGCTCCGTCAAAAGAACTCTTTTCTAAACGGGAAAAAGAAGTAGTACAGTATTTAATAAAAGGATTGCAAAGTATCGAAATTGCTGAGAAATTATCCATCAGCCGCTACACTGTGGATACTCATCGCAAGAATATCTTATCGAAATCGAATTCTAAAAACACTCCAGAACTGATCAGTAAAATCATCTCTGAAGGATTGCTCTAGGAAACATCTCTTTTACTTTAAATAAAAATCTTCCCTTGAAAAATAAAAAAAGCCCCTCCGTTTCCGAAGAGGCTTCTCAACTCTATTCAAAAATTATCTTTTTACGATACGCAATGTTTTTACATTTTCACCTTGTGTAACAATTACGTTATAGACGCCAGAAGGATATAAGTTTCCAATTTCCAGTGTTGTCATTGCTGCTACGTCTGATTGGCGAACTTCTATTGCTCTTCCAATCATATCGTACACTTGCAAACTAATGTTCTGCTCACTTGAAGTGTTAATATCCAATTTAAAATTGTTAGCAAATGGATTTGGATAAGCTTTTACCTCAAATACCGCTATTGGAGTATTTGTTACTCTTGAAGCTCCATTAGTTGTAATCGTACAAGCATTTCCAAAAGGTTGGTAAACACTATTGAAAAGTATGGAAACCCGAATAGTATACGTCGCGTTGGCCACCGTAAATCCAGGAACCGTTATATTGCGCAAACTAAAGCGAGCGTTTGGAGTATCATAAAATACCGTTCCGCCACCAGATTTAGTTACTTCAAAACGATAGCCTGCTGCCACTGGAATTTGAGCGGCATAAATGGTTCCCCACAAATTGCTTAAGTTAACGCCACATTGGGCAGCAATCACGTTAGAAGTTCCCGGTGTAGAAGGTGTAGTAATACTACAAGCAGGTCCAAAGTCTTCCCAAGTGGATCCAAAACGCAATGCCACTCTAACACTATAAGTTGTTCCGAAGTTCAATCCGCCTAACAAATGATGTGGTTCAAATCGGTTCACGGGTGAATCCATAGTTCTTGCTGGATTCACACCATCACTAACTTCAAATCGGTATTGATTAGCAGCAGCTACGGCATCACAATAAATGGTGTTGGCTATGTTGGTTAAAGTGGTTCCGCATTGTGATGGAATGATGTTCGTGGTGGCAATGGTATTAGGTGTCGACACAGAACATGGACTACCAAATGCTTGCCAGAATCCGCCAACTTGCACAGAGACTTTGATGGTATACGTTGTAGCATAAGCCGCTCCTCCATTTAAATCTAACAAGCTAAATCGGTTTACGGAACGATCTAACATCCGTACCGTTGCCCCGTTAGTAACTTCAAATCGATAGCCCGTAGCACTCGGAACCATGGCAACATAAATCGTACTGGCCAAAGAAGCTAATGCTATTCCACATTGTGAAGCCGTTACTATAGAAACTGGACCTACTTCATCAATTTGTCCATCGCAGTTGTCGTCTTTTCCATTGCCTAATACTTCCACGTGATTCGGATTGATATTAAAATCCATATCAAAACAATCGGTACCATCATTCGTTACCGTATACCCATTTGGAGTATTTAACCCGTAACAAACTGTAGTTGGTGGCGCTCCGTTATTATACCCGTCATTATCGGCATCGGTGTAAAAAGAGCCAGTTCGATATAGGGAAACATTGGTATCATCACAATCTGTGTTGTTGGTAACGTATCCTACAGGTTGACCCAAACAAGTATTGATACTAACTGCAGCATTCCCATAAGAATCGCCATCCGCATCCGCATAATAGAGGGTGTTCGAATTTACCACAATAGTCAATGCAGTTGGGGTCGCACATTCGCCATTATTGGGCGTAAACGTATAAGTGGTAGTGGCTAAATTATTTAGAGCAGGCGACCAAGTTCCAGAAACGCCATTGTTAGAAACCGTAGGCAAAGCCGAAAGCGTTGTTCCAGAACAAATCGAAGCAACTGGAGTAAAATCAGGTATTAGAATTGGATTCACAACGATTTGCATCGTAGTTGAAACCGCGCATTCTCCTAAATTAGGTGTAAAGGTATAAGTAGTTGTTGCTAGATTATTTAAAGCTGGTGACCAAGTTCCGGTAATTCCATTAGTAGAAATTGTTGGCAAAGCCGAAAGTGTCGCTCCAGCACATATCGGTGACACAGCCGCAAAAGTCGGCGTTAAAATTGCATTTGATGTAACGGTTAAAGAACGAGGTGTCGTGTAGGTTACCGCCAATTTTGGTGCACTAGCTCCTCCTCCATAGCCCAAGAAATTGTAAATTGATGTTCCTTGACCTCTAAACAATCCCATAGCAATATAACTTGGTGAGGAAAGTCGGCTTTGCATATCTGCGATTGCAGTCGCATTCATCGTTAAAGCAATGGTTCCCGTGTTGCTCCATGTAGTAGCATTATAAGCAACGCCACTTCCGATAGCCGTATATAAAGTGCTGGCCGCAGTTGTAGTTGGATCGTTATTACCAAGAGCATTGACGTTATTCACCACACCACTTAAAGCACCACTAGCATTATTCGTGATACTCAATGTAGAAGCGGTAATGATAGCGCCTGCTGGTAGTCCAGTTAAAGGAAATTTCAAATATCCTCTTCGTTCTGGGGCGGTTAAAGAAGAAGCACAGGTAATGTTCCCATCAGATTTTGTTGAAGAAGTCGTAAACCCAGTATTGTTTGCCCCTGCTATGGGAGCAATATTCAATACCGAAGTTGCAGACGGATTTGTACTGCCACAAGAGTTACTAGCTACGACTGTAATCGTTCCTGTACTGGCACTTCCGGCAGTAACACTAATGTTGGTCGAACCTTGACCTGAAGTGATTGCCCAACCAGACGGTACGGTCCAAGTATAATTGGTAGCATTCGCAACAGCAGCGATACTATAATTGAGTAGTGTAGCACCTGCACATACCGAAGTAGCGCCCGTTATGCTTCCAGGGGCAGCAGGGGCTGCGGGACTTACAATAACCGTATAGGTTGCGGTCGCAGCAGCACACGGACTATTAGAAACAGTCATGGTTAAGGTAACCGTTGTACCCGCATCGCCAGCGGCTGGCGTATAAACTGGAGTTAATGTATTGGCTCCTGAAGTAATAGATCCCAGACCGTTTTCGGTCCAAGCTATGGTGCCATTAGAAGATGTCGCACCGCTAACAGTAGCAGTAGCAAACGGACAAATCGTTTGGCTTCCTCCTGCACTAGCGGTAGGGATGCCATTTACAGTAACGGTATAAGTTGCAGTGGCCACAGCACAGGGGCTATTGGTCACGGTCATCGTTAGCGTTACAGCTGTTCCTGCATCTCCAGCAGCTGGAGTATACACTGGAGTTAAGGTATTGGCCCCAGAAGTAATCGATCCTAATCCATTTTCTGTCCAAGAAATTGTTCCATTAGTTGCAGTAGCTCCACTTACCGTAGCAGTTGAATTCACACATATTGTCTGACTTCCACCCGCGGTAGCGGTAGGTAAAGCTTTTACAATAATTGTATACGTAGCCGTTGCTGCTGCACATGGACTGTTAGAAACGGTCATGGTTAATGTTACTGTGTTACCAGCATCGCCTGCGGCTGGCGTATATACTGGAGTTAATGTAGTGGCTCCTGAAGTAATCGATCCTAATCCGTTATCTGTCCACAATATTGTTCCATTAGAAGACGTTGCTCCGCTAACAGTAGCAGTAGCATTAACACAAATCGTTTGAGTGCCGCCTGCAGATGCTGTAGGTTGACCATTCACCACTTGGGATTTTGAGGCTGAAGTACTTCCACAGCTTCCTCCACTGGTGGTTAACGTTAAGGTAGCCGTTCCCGAATAGTTAGCGGGTGGCGTCCAAGTAGCATTTAGCGTGGTGGCGTTTGGACTGAAAGTACCGCCAACCCCGCCGTCAGACCAAGTTCCTCCTGTTGCTGTTCCACCAACGGAACCTCCTAAAGCAGCAGAAGTACTTCCTTGACATAATGCAGGCAATGCTGATCCAGCACTAGCGGTTGGCCCATTGACCGTAATAGTCGCAGCACTGTCTGTAAAGCCAGAAGTGCGAATCGCTCCTGAAGCTTCAGTAATACTTACTAAAGTATAATTGGTTGTACTAGAGGGATTATTTACCGCATTAAAAGCAACACCAGAAGTAACACCCGTTACCGTTTGATTGGCACCGTCGTTGTAAACCAAGGTAAAAGGGCCTGTTCCTGCACTAGTGGTTACAGTCAATTGACCGGTCGCACCGGAACAAATAGTATTTCCAGAAAAAGCAGAAACCTGAGGAGTAACTAAGGCTTGAATTTGAATGTTATCGATAGTTATTGATCCTGTGCTCGTTGTAAAAGCAAATTTTAAATCAGATATGCTACCACTGGTAGTTTGTACCAATTGATCGTTGTATACTTTTGTAGTTCCTACCCAAAAATCCATGCGATCGCTGGCAATCGTTTCTGTAGTTCCGCCTGGAGCTACATAGGAAAGCGTACTTCCTGAATTATTCATCACCCAAGTGATGGTTCTTGAAGTACCGGTGGAAAAATTGGAGGAAGTCGTGGTATTCGTAATATCATTAAATCGATAATTACCGGTACCTCTAAAATCTATGGCCATTTGAGCATACGTATTGGCATTGGTTTCAACACCATTAGTAGCGGTGGAATAGCCAGAACCTACTTGCCAAGTAGCTACTTGACTAACATTACCACTAGGTGTACCACTTACATTTAAATCAAATTCGTAAATAAGTGCCGATGGAATGGTACTAAAATTAGTAGAACGAGTGTAACTTGTAGTACCGCTACCTCTAGTAAATTGTAATGCATTTGTAGCCGTTGATGCAGTACTTGAACCTGAAACGGTAACCGCATTAAATTGTCCGATTGTAGGCGAACCGGAGTTCACATACGTTGAAAGTGTGGTGGAGCTAGCAAAGTCTTGAGAAAACAAAACTTGCGCTGAAGACGATGTGGAAAAGACTAGCATTGCCATTAGCAATAAAAGGTGAAGATACCCTGTGGTTGCGTCTTTTACTTTGATAAATAATTTAGTATTTTTTTTCATGCTTACTTGATTTAAGGGGATTCAAGATTGTTGTTGTTTGTTTAAATTTTGAAATGAAAATGACATACCGCTTTTGAAAAAAAGCAATACCTAAAATAGAATTGAACTATTTATAACCGTAGGAAACTCTGCAAATAGAGTCTTAAATGAAATTGAAAACTAGATGGTTTTCAGAATAGGTTTACTTGTTTTTACCATAAGCATTTATTTATTTTAATACAATAATTAGCATTAGTTTTCAAAAGCTTTATTATCCGAAGAAAAAACTCTGTGGTATTTGAAATTCATTAAACAAAGTAAACCTCCTTGTCGGCGTATAAAAAATATTTCCGATGAACACACCAAAAATTCGATTAAAGCAACACGCTAAGTCGTTGAACCCTATTAATTTGCACTTTATCTACCACAATTATTTAACGACTTAACAGCAATCATTGAAAGCAGCCATACGATGTTGGGATACTATGCCATTCAAAAATGTAGTTATCTATTTTTAAAGTATTTTATTCCATTTTATACATAAAAAAAAACCGCTTCGTTTCCGAAGCGGTTTTCAATTTATAATTTGGAATCTACAGTGCTTATCTCTTAACGATACGCAATGTTTTTACATTTTCACCTTGTGTAACAATAACGTTGTACACACCGGATGGATATAAATTTCCAATTTCTAAAGAAGTCATATCCGCTACATCAGATTGACGAGTTTCAATTTGTCTTCCAATCATATCATACACTTTCAAACTAACATTGTTCTCACTAGACGTATTAATATCCAATTTGAAATTGTTAGCAAATGGGTTAGGATAAGCTTTCACTTCAAAAACTTCAATTGGAGTATTGGTTACTCTAGAAGCACCATTAGTGGTAATTGTACAAGCGGCTCCAAATGGTTGGTAAATCGAATTAAACAAAATAGCTACCCGAATAGAATAGGATGCATTCGTTGTGGTGAAACCTGGCACTGTTATGTTACGCAAACTGAATCTTGGGTTAGCTGTATCATAGAATACCGTTTGAGCTCCTTTGGTCACTTCAAAACGATAGCCTGTAGCTGCCGAGATTTGAGTGGCATAAATCGTTGCCCATAAGTTGGTGATATTGATACCACATTGTGCTGCAGATACATTAGATGTTCCTGGAGTTGCCGGAGTGGTGAAAGAACAAGTCGTTCCCCAAGTGGTTTGCCAAGTGGTTCCAAATTTCAATTGCACATCAATGGTGTACGTTGTTCCGAAATTGGCATTCACATTCGTCAAATTGAAACGGTTTACTGTTGTTTCAACCAGATTCGTTGTGACACCATCGGTCACTCTGAATCGGTATCCTGTAGCATTACTTACAGCATCACAATAGATTGTAGTAGCAATATTACTTAAAGTAATTCCACAAGCAGGAGAAGAAACATTAGTCGTTTCAGGAAGTGCTGGTGTCGTTATCGTACAAGCAGTACTATAAGCTCTCCAGAATCCAGGAGCTGTTTTCACGGCTACTCGAATGGAGTAAGTAGTGTTGTAGGCAGCTCCGCCAGCTAAATTCAATAAATTGAAACTGTTGATTGCTGAATCGTATGATTTTACATTGGAAGGATTGCCAACTTCAGTTACTTCAAAACGATATCCAGTAGCTGCAACAGCACCGGTTACTACATTAGCATAAATGGCTTGTGCAATATTGGTTAGTGTGATTCCACATTGTGTTGGTTGCAAACTTGTAGTAGGTGCTACTTCATCAACAGTACCATCACAGTTGTCGTCAATACCATTGGCCATTACTTCTACATGGTTCGGATTCACTTCAAAATTAGAATCCAAACAATCTGTTCCGATATTCGAAGCGGTATATCCTGTAGGCGTACTAGCACCGTAACACAATTCCGTTTGAGGTGCTCCGTTGTTGTATCCGTCATTATCGGCATCCGTGTAGAAATTACCCAATCTCCATTTTGTTCCGTCTGCTGGAGCACAATCAGTGCTGTTCGTAGCGGTTAAAGCAGGTTGACCTGTACACGATACAACAGGATTGGCAAGATCTCCAAAACCATCATTGTCGGTATCGGCATAATAAGTTACGTTAGCAGCGCCTGTTCCAGAAACTGCTGAGTTCACTGGACTATTGCTATTAGGTGTCGTAGTACTGATAGTTATCGTACCATTACGAACTCCAGACGTATTTGGTGTAAAGGTCACGGTATACGTTGCAGTACTTCCTCCAGCAATTGTTGTTGGAGCATTGCTTACCACAAATTCAGTACTATTAGAAGTAACAGTAACTCCGGTTGCAGTATCTCCAGTGTTGGTGATTGTATAAACTATAGCTGGTGCTGGTGCATTAACACAAACACTACCATGATTCAAAGAACCTGCAGTCACTGCCAAGATTGGTCCTGGTGGAACTAATTCTCCTGAAGCCAAAATGATTGGTGTTCCAGAATGTCCTACAAATGAAATCTTAGCCAATTGCGCTGGAGATAAGCCTCCTACGCCCACTTGAATTTTTCCACCAGTAGCGTTTGTTTGTCCCCCTATTCCATTCCATCCTGAGATGGTTAAAGAAGCACCTGCCCAGGTTACCGCACTACTGTTAGCAATAGTTAACGTATGGTTGGCAGCACCTAAAGTGATAAAACTAGGAGCATTTACATTTAAAGTACCCACAGTTTCTGTAAACCCTGCTGTATCAAAAGTTCCTCCATTTAAAGTCAAACTTCCTGCATTAGCTAATACACCAGCTGCACCCAATTGAAGCGTTCCACCTGAGATAGTAGTTCCGCCTGAATAAGTATTGGATACAGAAGAAAGAGTCAAGGTGCTTGTTCCTGCTTTGGCAAGAGCAATTTTACTGGTTCCATCGGTAATCGCTAAGCCAAACGTAGTAGAAGTTGCTCCGTTGATGGTTAACGTAGCATCAGTCGCTACGGCATTGTTACGAATAGAACCACCGCCTAAACCACTGCTCAAAGAAGATACCGTTTGACTGAAACCATTCAAATCCAAGATTCCTCCATTACCAGAAGAGTAACCCATAGTAACATTGGTCGCAGCAGGTAATGCGCTAGCATTTCCTAACTTAATAACACCACTAGTAGACAAATTAAATAATGTAGCACCTGTATAAGTATTGGCAGCATTTAAGTTGACCGTTCCAGCACCACCTGCAGGGCTAGCAGCAAAAATTAAATCTGCCGAACCACTGATGGCTCCGTTGGCACTAATATCAAAACCACTGGTAGCACCAAGTCCGGTTTTAATCGCTGTATTATTAGTAATGGTAGCGGCACTAGACAAGCTTGTACCAGTAGCCGTTGCAACAATTTGAGCAATAGCAGCCGTTCCTGTTCCTCCTGCAGAAGTAATGGTAATTGGCACGCCAATCGTACTTCCAGCACGTGACATATTAATTCTTTGCGCAACTCCTAAAGTACTCTGCGCTGAAGGTATTGTAATCGCAGCCGTTCCTGTTCCACTGATACTTCCAACATTCAACGTTCCACTTGCTGGTGTTACGGTGTTTACGTTAGCAGCTATAGTAGCAGCAACATTATTTCCTAAAACCGTTGTAATGGCTGGTAATGTAATAGCGGTTGTTCCTGTAACGGCTAAAGTATATCCACTAGTATTCACATATAAGTTTGGAGTGGTATTGGCAATACCAGTACTTACGGTAACTGTGCCGGCAGTTCCTCCTAATATAGCATTTAAAGATCCTGTATTGGTATTCCAAGGCACTAAAGTTCCCGTATCGTTTGGAGTTCTCCAATTGCTGGTTGCTGAACTGTCCCATGTACCTGTTCCTCCAGTAGCGGTTGTTGTAGCTGCATCGGCATCCCAAACATAAAACGCTTCCACTGGTGTTGCAGAGGTTGTTGATCCAGTAGTCCAATTGGTTCCTTTACGTACAAAAACTTTAAAATTGTAAGGCGTTCCGTTCGTCAATGAAGTAATGGTTGCAGTACTCAAGGCGCCTTTATAAACCACTTTACCACCATCAAAACTAGAATTCAATACATCGGTAAAGCTTTGAGAGTTTACTGTATAAGCCGATCCATCACCTGTTGGAGTAGCCGCTGTAAAAGCTGCAGTAGAGGCTACTACTAAAGCTTCATCATAGCAAGTTCCGTAAGCCCAGTTTACTACTGACAACGAACTTCCATTTGAAGCAGTTAATGAATTTAAAGCATCGGGAGTAGTACAAGCTGCTCCTAAACTTCCTGTGATTAACACATCATCGATAATCCAAGACTCATTTGGAGAGTTGGTTTCTAAAGTAATTCTGATTCTTAAATTAGCAGAAGAAGGAAGTGAAGTTACAGTTGCGGTAGTTACGGCAGTAGCACCAGAAGTAATCGCACCAGTACCTGTTGTTACAAAATTAGCATACGTATCGTTTGCAGCATATACCTTGCTACCTGCTCCTGTAGGAGCAAAAGACCATCTTACATTTGAATTTGCAGTAGTGACAGACACAACTCCTTGTTTGTACCAAGTAGTTCCTCCATCTGGGCTTACTTCAATTAAAGCAAAATCAACAGGAGTTGAAGCTCCAAGTATTGTTGTACCCGTAGCACCATCAATTCCGTTGGCATTAGATCCTAATGACATTCCAGCTACTCTAAAAGAAGCTTGAATATTACTATACAATGAAGCATCCACAGCACTAAAGGTTATAGTTCTTGAGGCCACACCTGTAGAGGGTCCTTGAAAACGATACCCACGAGCACCACTAGCAAACAAATTGGTCAGTGATGGCGAGTCAGTAGTAGATCCTGTTTGACCACTAGAAAATCCTGAACTTGCTCCTGGTGTAGCTACATCAGAAGTAGTAAAAGTTAATGTTGGTGAAGCTGGTGTTACCTCGAAATCTTGTGAAGCTAATACCGTTGGCGCTGCTGTAATATTAGCCGTCAAACCTGTTGGTTGTGGGTTGATCACATAGTTAGCTCCATCGGTGCCTCCTACCGTACTGGTAGAAGTCACTGCTATATTAGAACCTACAGCAGCAGAAGCAAAGGTTCCCGTACCAATTAAAGTAACCACATCAGCCCCTAAAGTTCCGATGATGGTTCCTGTAATTACAGCCGTTGTATTACCATCAAAAACTTTGTTAGTAGCCGCAGCACTAAATATAGTCACTGAGAAAGGAGTGATATCTGCGGTAAGTCCGGTTGGCTGTGCTACCGTATAATTTCCAGCTTGTGCCCCGGCTAAACCATAACCTAATACGGTGATTAGTTTCGCGGTACCTACTGTTTTATTAGCAAAAGTAACACTGGTTGGCCCAGTAAGCGATACCACATCCAAACCAAGTACTCCTGGTAAAGAAGCTGTACCTGCCAAAGTAGCCGTGGTAGTTCTATCATACACTCTGCTCACTCCGGAAAGTCCAGAGATTGTAAGTCCCAATGGTGTAATGTTTGCCGCTAGGCCTCCTGGTTGTGTCAAAGTGTAATTTCCAGCATTTGCACCACCCAAAGTCAAAGCTGGGGTAACTGCGATACCATTGGCTACATCTTTAGAAGCGAAAGTACCACCTCCAGAAACTGTTACCACATCTGGAGCTATTACTCCTTGTAATGTAGCTCCTGTTATGGTAGCAGCCGTACTGTTGTTGTATACTTTATTGCTGGCAACGGCTCCAGTTACGGTTAAGGCAAGTGGAGTGATATCAGCCGATAAAGCCGGTTGCGCTAATGTATAGTTGCCTGCCTTTGTTCCTCCTAAAGTTGATGAAGAGAAAACCGTAATGCCATTGGCAACCGCTGTAGTTTCAAAATTTCCTGAACCAACGAAGGTAACATCATCAGTACCAACGATTCCGTTTAAGGTTCCCGTAACTACTGCAATATCGTTTCCGTCATAGACCTTATTGGCTGCTGTAGCAGTAACCGTTAATTCCTTAGTTGTAACATTTAGATTTTGGTCAACTGGCGTAGCCGAGTCGTATGTGGCATCTCCTGATTGTGAAGCGGTAATGGTCGTAAAACCAACACCAACAACATGCACTTTATAAGTACCTGGAGAAGCTCCGGCAACAATCGTAGCTACTAAAGGATCCGAGCTAGCATAAGTCACTGCCAAACCTGAATCAGCAGTAGCCGTTAGATCAAAATCTGCACTTCCATAAACCACATCCGCCAAAGGATCAAAGGTAATCGCCTGTGGCAATAAAGCAGCCGCAGAAATATTAGCAGTTAGGCCCGTTGGTTGTGTTAAACTATAATTGGCAATATCAGCTCCGCCTAAGGTTGACGTTGAAGTTACCGGAATATTTACTCCGATAGCAGAACTAGCAAAAGTACCAGACAAATTTACAAAGACATCATCTGGGAAAATTACTCCTGTCAATGTCCCCGTAAGTACAGCATCGGTGTTGCCATCAAATAATTTATTGGCTGCAGTTGCACCAGTAATTGTTAAGGCTTTTGGAGTAATATTAGCTACTAATCCTATTGGGTTAATTAAATTGTAATTCCCAGCATTAGCTCCTGCTAACGTTGAAAAAGAAGTCACCGGAATAGCGGTTCCAACCAAATAAGTATCAAAGCTAGCACTAGCATTCAAACTAACATCATCTGGTGAAATTACGCCTGTTAATGTCCCTGAAAGAGTAGCATTGGTATTACCGTCATAAATTTTATTATTAGCTGCTGCACTAGCAAGAGTTAAATCTTTAGGTGTTATGTTAGCAGTCAATCCTGACGGTTGTGTTAAAGTATAACTACTAGCATTCACACCATTTAAAGTTAAGGCAGCGGTAACGGTCTTACCAGTACCTACATTAAAGGTATCAAAAGTTCCTCCTCCTGAAACCGTTATAATATCTCCGTTGACCGTACCGCTAGCGGTAGCTCCAGAAATGGTAGCTGCAGTGGTTCTATCGTAAGGTTTGTTATTTGCAACAGCCCCGCTGATGGTAGCGGCTTTCTTAGCCACGGCACTAGACACTGTAGCCACATTAGCGTTGGATGCACCAGAACTGCTACAAACAATATTGCCCGAATAAGGCGAACCTGCAAACGTTGCTGTAGCAGCGAGACGTACATAAACCGGTGTAGAAGAAATTGTTCCGGTAGACCCAACGGTAACTGTTGGCGTAAACGTGCCTCCAGTAGTTAACGATACTTCATATCCTGCCGGTGGAGTTACTAAAATACCCCCCGTGATATTGGCTCCTGATACACTAAAAGTAGTTTCAGCTGATGGACTTCCATAGGTAGTATTCACAGCAACAAGAGTCCCTGATGTAGCAATACTTGGTGTTGAAGCGGATGTAGCAGTAATGCTAAAATTATCCAATCCAATCCCTTGAGAATTGGTAGATCCTGCTAAACCAGTACTGGTCCATTTCAAATAATAACTACCTCCATCGGCAATAGTTAAACCTGTTAAATTTACAGTTTTGCTAATTGATGTTGATGGATTAACCACCGCGTTAGCACCATCTGCTGCATACGCTTGGTCTCCCGCAGTAGCAGCTGTAGTTGGATTAGACGTAGCCCCATGGAAAAAAGTCATGTTCCAAGCTCTAGTTCCCGCTCTATATTTTTCATAGTCAAAAGTGATACTCAAATTATTTACGGTAGCTCCTGTATTATTGGTGAATTTTAAAATAATTGAGTTTGGAGAAGCGAACGATCCTGTTGTTAGAAAACCAACAGCTCTATCGGTAGCCGAAGCGGTTACCCCATTCGAAAAATTATAAACTCCTCCTGTGGAAGTCCCTGTCAAAGCACCTGTGCCGGAAGTTCCTGCAGCAACTGTCGTTGCTGAAGTACCTGTATTCCAATCGGGTACAGCAGCACTTACTTTAAACCCTGTAGGTAGCGCAGCAGTGGCCGAGGAACCTATATCAAAATTTTGGGTCACAGCAGTACCTGCTGTTGGTATGCTTAACTGTGCCCACCCTTGGACAGCGGTAAACAACAAAAGAAGCGATAAACACGCAACCTTTGCAAATTGATTCCGCATACGAATAGGAGCAATACCTAGTAATGTCGGAAAGTTCTGCTTGTTTTCTTCAAACAAATCCGGGGACAAGCCCAAACCGTTTTCAGGAATTCCTTCACCTTCTTTTTGAAAAAGCGAAGTCAATCTGCTGACCAAATGGAGTAAAATTGATTTCATGGATGATTAATTATTAATTGTTTTGATGGGTAAAAATATTGAGTTTACTAGTGAAATTCTTAAAGAGGATGTTATGAATAAGTTAACAAAACCCAACTATTCCATTGGTCGGGTTTTGATGCCTTTTATCGGTATTTTAGCCATAAAAGTCCTTTTCATAAGCGGGTAAAAAAAATTATCGTAGTATTTTCTTAGTTACAGTTTGGTTGTTCTCCGATGTAATTCGAATCAGTAGCACTTTTGCCGCCGTTCCTACCGGAAAAGAAATTTCTTTCGCATTCACCTTTTGATGGTCATACAACAAACGTCCCGATAAATCGTAAACGCTCACATTAGCCAACTTCAAAGTCGACGAACTAACAACGATTTGACCAAGGTTTTCGTAGGCAATAACCGTATTTTCGTTCCATACCGCATCGGTCACTCCTAAAGCGGAATTGGTAAAACGCAAGACGAATCGTGTGTTAAAAGTGCCTAACTCCGTTACAAATTCATATGGTGCTGCCTTCAAATTGTGAATCACATGCAATAAGGTATCTTCTAAATAAACCTCTTGATTGCCAAACAAACCATCAAAATCAGACAGATTGATTTGGAATGAGGTAGCTGCTGAAGTTTTATAGCCTAATGGAATTTGATCGTTGGAAACAAATGGCAAGCTTCTTCCTTGAATCGCCAATTTTTTATCCTCCAAAACCGAATAAAAACTTACCGAATTTCCCGCTTCCAAAACCTCTCCATCATAACCATTATCTAAAGCATTAGTAGCATTTTGGATATAACCCACCAAAATTTGTTTGTAGGCTCCTTGATTGTTTTTCAATTCCAACCAAACTCGATTGCGTTCTAAAGGAGCGGTACCAATACCACTGTTTAGTCGGAAAAACCGGTCGTTATTACCTGCTGCCCTCATAGAATTCTTGAAAGTGGCCGTTGTGGTTCCCGCAATAATTCCTTTCACCATGAACGCTTGTCCAGCCGCTATTTTACCGTTCGGAATCGTAGTATTCGCTCCAGGTGCCGCAAGACCTGCGCCCGTGCCTCCGGAGTAATTGTAAGTAGCGTAGTCGCTAAAAGTATAGACGTTATTCGTAATAGGCGTATTGTGCGTCCAAAAATAAAGTGTCGTACCAGGAGTCGCTCCAAAGGCACCGGTATTCTGAGCTATAAAAGCATCAGCGTTCAACGCACTAGGGTAAGGATTTCCAATACAATTCAAATCATTGGCTCCCGTTTTGACAATCGAAACACTGTAATCTCCATTATTAGGCGTCCCAATGAAAGATCCCTCGTAGACTGCCGCCGTTACGGGATCAAAAGTTTGAGGAGCTCTGATAATATACCCTTTTCCGATATCCATAAACGTCAGCCCAGGTGCCGCCACAGCATTCCAATTGTATATCGTCGTATTGAACCAAAAATATTTGTCGGACAACGTTAACGGGGATAGGTTAGCCAAAATCTGACCATCTACTGGTGTCGACCAATAGGTATAATCAAACTTCCGCATGCTCGTAGTTCTTCTTTTATACGTAATCACACCAGAATTAGTACTGTTGTTCACTTGCACCAAACTGGCTTTATCCTCAAAAGTTAAGGCACCTCCTGAAACCGTCAATCCATTTTGTATAGTTAAAGTATGATTCGAATTAATAACTACATTCCCAGAATTGACTTGAACCGCACAAGCGTTTAAATCGCCCGTAGAACTGTAATCTCCTTCAAAAATAGCTGTAGTGCCGCTATCTGGCGCACCATTATTCCAGCCTCCTGGCGAATAATAGGTCGTCGATTTTATTAAAATTTGAACCGGCGTAGTAGTGACTACTGCACAAGTTCCATTTTGAACATAAGCTCGAATATAAGTGGTTTGCGACAAGCTTCCTATGGTAGCTCCCGTCAAAGTAGTCGACGTACTTGCTATATCAGCGACACCGGAAGTGAAACCTACATCATTAGCGCGTTCCCATTTTACAACCGTACCTGTATTTCCGGATAAGACTAAATCAGTTGTCGGTGCCGTATTGGCGCAAATCGTTTGCGCACCTGCCACGGTACCTGCCACCGTTGGAGTAGTCACGTAAAATGGACCAGCCCAAGAAGTGCTGTTCGTCGAAGCACAAGTATTCGTGGCTCTCACCGCAAAATATCTAGGCCCATAAGCACTTGTAGAAGGAGGTATATACGATGCCGTATTGGATAACGCTATAGTAGTGGCTCCTACAAAGGTTGCTGTGGAATTGTAGTACCACTGGTAAGTAACTGCCGTAGCCGAAGTCACCGCAATAGTGATCGGAGTAAAAGCACTGCCTTGA
>Ga0208888_100164_pt1 | contig 38860 bp, 30 predicted proteins | sample LakWasM115_HOW13_2_FD_183929 | JGI IMG/M metagenome (GOLD analysis project Ga0208888, IMG submission 183929) | Freshwater sediment methanotrophic microbial communities from Lake Washington under simulated oxygen tension - Sediment Metagenome... | ecosystem: Environmental > Aquatic > Freshwater >...
AATCGAAGAAATAGCCGTATGTAATACATTTTATGCTTGTTACGTTTTCATGAAATATTTCCTGTTTACAAAAAAATAACACAATTTTCTATTTTGTTAAGACTTTTCCATTATATTTGATAATAGATTTCATTTTAAGACAAATACCACTTCAGTCTTAATTTTCTATTTTCTGCTTTCATACAGTAAGCGTTCTTGCAACGCTTTTACAATTTTACATAAGTCGTCCTAAAGAAAAGTATTTTTAGAATATTAACGTTTACTATATCTAAATATGAAATAAACTAAAACCTAAAAAGGAGAAAGCCACTACGGGAGTAATGGCTCTCAGTGTTAAAAAAAATATTTCTGACAAAAGTTTAATTTAACAATACAAAAGTATGAAAAACAAGTTCAAATATCTAATACCTATTAGCCTTGTAATTACAATCATTTTATTCATAAGCTGCGAAAATCAAGAAGATTATATCAATGAAAAAAATCATAAACTTACACGCCGTTTTATATCGTTCGATGAATTTAAACAAAATGGCAGTCCATTTGCTGTTTTACAGGATATCCAGCGCAAGATAACACAAGCTAAATCATCACGATTAGTTTATAATGCACAATTCAATATTATCATTGATACAGATAAGATTTTATACATGGAGAAAGATGGTTACCGTTCCTACACCTTTGGTATAGTAACAAATAGTGATGACCTAAACATTAAAAACCTAGTTCTTTCAACTAAAGGTGATTCCGAATTCAAGGCATTCATTACTAAATATACTCTAACTGAAGAAGAAAAGGAAAAGATTGTACAGAATGAATATGTAAACTTACTAAATAAAGTGACACTAACTAAACTTAATTGGTCTGGTGGTAGTACTACCGAGGGAGGTACACCTTGCAATACCGTACTGGATGATGTGACAGTGATTATTGATGAATACACAGGTGAGGTTATAGAATTCATAGTAACGTACGCAGATCCTTGCGACCCTTCGTCTGATGGTGGGTCAAGCGGTGGTAATGACGGTGGCGGTGGCAGTGGCGGTGGCAGTGGCGGTGACGGTGGCGGTGACGGTGGCGGTGGCGGTGACGGTGGCGGTGAAGGAGGCGGTGGCTTCGGAGGCGGCTATTGGGGAGGCTGGGGAGATTGGGGCAATGGTAGCGGTGGCAGTACTGGCGGTGGAGGATCAACCGGTGGAGGGTCAACTGGTGGAGGGTCAACTGGTGGCGAATATAACGATATTGGTGACCCCAACAATCCCGACCATTCTCTTTCTGATAGTAATGGTAACAATGTAATAACTTATCCGCTCTTAGACGATAGAACAAATATTAAAGAACTTAATAAGTTAACGAAAAATAATGCTGATGGTACAAAAACTCCCTTCAAAATCGCGATTGATGATTTAAGAGCTAGGTTAGCAACTAATCATATTGAAGATGGATATTTGTTTAATTCCCTTGGTGAGTCGATTCCTCCAGATGAAGCTCTATCAACAGAGACCAACTGGGGAAACTATGGTCAAGATTTTTATATAACCATCCACATGCATCAAAATACTTACTATCCTCCTGGTAATACAACATTAAAACCAACAAATCCTGTAATGTCAGACCGAGATGTTAGATCTACCTTGGATAAATATTTTTATACTGAAAATAAAAACACCACAAGTATTTTAGTATCCCGGCAAGGTACATTTGCGCTTAGAGTTAGTAAGGGATCCCAAGTTGTTGCCGCATCGAATGCGCTACAAGATGACCCTGCTGCTTTGAAGGCATTTCAAGATGAATATAACAATATGGTTATGTCACAAATAGAAAAAAACCCGAGTGATGAAGCTGCTGCCCTTAACGCATTCATTGATTTTATAAACACCTTTTTAATCAATGGGCAACCAATGGGCCTAAGCATCTACGAAGCTGTATATGATAGCGAGGGAAATATTACAAATTGGATAAAACGATAAAACTAGTTAAGATGAAAAAAATATTGATAATTATAGTTTTTTTTAATAGCTTCTATTTCTGTGCGCAAGAAGCAATACCTGTTGAAAACTTTGGAAATTACGATTATTCCAATGTTAATGGCAAATACTTTAAGGATATAAACCACGTCATGAATAAATTTGTGGGGATGTGGATTTATGAAAATGGAACTAAAAGAGTTGAAATCAAAATATACAAAGTCGAAAATGTTAATACAGGAGGCGGATATTTCAAAGATGAATTCTATGTAAAGTTTAAGTACACTGAAAACGATATTGTAATATTTAATACTTTTGAGACAGATGAAAAACATTTCATATCAGGTGGAGGTTTCTGGTATCCGGGCAATGCTAATAAATATCGCTTACTATATCTTGAACCTGGGCAACCTTCAACTGACAACTATCAATATTTAGTTATTGAGTATATTCCCAACCCAAGTGGAGGTATGCCTCAAATGATATGGAATACACATGTAGAGCCAAAAACATATTATCCAATACTTCCTCAAATGCCATTACAAATGCTATTCACTAAACAGTAAAATCAAAGTGAAATTGACATTCATTAATATTAAAAGATGCCTTAAAGGCATCTTTTTTTAATCCTTATTTTATAAAAAGTATCATTTTTTAGGTAGCTAACAGTCTTACAAAACATTTTGTCCGCCCCCGCCCCCGCTGCCGCACGAAATGCAATTCGACGGAGTCAATCCTTTCGTGTGGCATTAGCTAACTATTTAATTACTTCCGCGCATCAATACTCTTCTACCCTATTGCCTTACTAGTCCCCTTATTACAAGTATAAAAACTCCTTTTTAGCATAACGATTACTCCTAAATTGCATACAATTTTAAAGTACTATCCATTAAATTGAGTTTTTAAAAATCAAATCTATGAAATGGTATGAAATAGTAATTGTAATTCCGGTTATCATAATTGGTGCTTAACTTGATATCAAATTAAAAGAATATAGAAACGGTATCTTTCATAATGACAGTTGGAGGACTCGTAAGAAATAAAATACGAAATTAATGTTTATAATAGAAATCTTAATATATTTGAATATATCAATCTATAATTTGATAGTGGTTATGCAACCAAATCACTGGTTAATAAGTAGTTTAACATATCTACTATCGAATTGTTGTGCGCAAGCTTTAGAACACTAATTAATGATAACAAACTTTGAAATTCATGGACTTTGGTTTTTACCAGAAAATAAAGAGAAAAGAATTCCTGGAACTTTAAAATTTGATCCTGTTGATGGAGCAATTCTTGAATTAATAGGAAGTTTAAATAATTTAGATATTTTCTTAAATAATAATCAACCTGAAACATCAATTATTCTAGGTTTATCAGTTAACAGCGAATACTTTACTCTCTATAACTGTTTTAGCTTCTCAAGACGAGGACAAACTTATCGTAAAGGAAATGAATCGGGACCAGCTTTAGAAAAGTATTATGCAAACTTCATTTTAAAAGGGCACCATTTTGAAACCGAAGAATCATTAAAATTTAATTCTATCAAAAGCTCAATACAAAACTTTGATGAATGGTTAAACATAACAGGATTTAAACATTCTGAAAATATTAATAAACTTACTGAAAAGTCTATATCTATAGACTATGAACTTCCTAAAAATATAGAGTTTGATTTACATGATAATTTCAAAGGAAAATTCATATTTTCAAGTATCTCTCCATCATATAATTCGCTTAAAACAGAATCAATAACTCAGAATGTTGAAATTGAAATAAGCTCAAGCGAAAACATACCTTTAGATGACATAAGAAAATTATTGGCTCGTTTTCAAAACTTCTTAATTATGGGCATTTATAAAAGTGTATTTCCAACGGCAATAACTTTATACAATACTGATATTATGAATGATTATGGAAATTCTGGTAGTTTTCGCAAGCCAATAGAATTTTTCCAAACTACTTCAAAGAGAAAAAATCGAAAGGAAATTCAACCATATGAAATGCTCTTTGATTACCAAAAAATAGAAAGTCATTTTCCCGATGTGATAAAAAACTGGTTTGTAAAGTACGACAAATTAAAACCTGCTTTCGGTTTAATATTTGAACAATTTTACAATGAATCTAAATTTTCTGAAAATACATTCTTAAATCTAGCACAAGCTGCTGAAACTTTACATTCAAGACTTTATAATCATACAAAAATTCCAAAACAAGAGTATAAAGAAATGAAAAACGAAATATTAAAATTAACACCTGTGAAATATCATTCTTGGCTGAATGAACAATTCAATTTTGGTAATCACCTTAATTTGCATCAAAGATTAAATGAACTTATGGACAAATATTCAAACGAGACATTGAATGAATTGATTCCGGACAAAAATACTTTTATAAAACAAATTAAAGATCTACGAAATTACTATACACATTATTCAACTAATTTAGAAAAACACTTAATCTCTGAGCGAGATTTGATGCTTTTGTCTGAAAGAATGAAATTAGTTTTAATAATAGGATTACTCCAAGAGATTGGATTACCGAAAAAGACTATTGATAGATTATTAGATGAAGTGAAATATAATTTTAACCATTTAAAAGTTGAGTAGTTTGCCTGAGTACAACAGCTGTTACCAGCAATTTTACACAAAACTAGAACATGATAACACGCGGAATAATAATAGGAAAATTAATAGATGACTTAAGTATATTACAAGGACAAATTAATCTTCGATGTCAAGTAGGTTTAACGGATTTAAATAAATTTTGTGAAGATTTTTTCAAAGATATTCTTAACATTTGCTATAATATTAATTTAAAGAATGTTAACGAAGAAAGATCAAACGAACCAGGCATCGATTTAGCTGACAGTAAAAATAAAATTGCTTTTCAAGTAACTTCAACAAGTACATCAGAAAAAGTAAATAATACTTTAGAGAAAATAACTACTAAACAATTGGAGAAATATCCTGAAATTAAAATTTTAATTTTAGGAAAGAAACAACAAAAATATGATGCTGTAGATCCTGACTTAATAAAAAAATGCACATTTGATATTTCCAATATTATCGATATTTCAGATTTATGCAAACAAATGATAACTCTAAAATACGATAACCTTCACGAACTTTTCACATTATTTGAAAAACAATTTCAAATTGTGATTACTGAATTCGAAATTCCTAATAAAGAAGGTGTATATCCAACTAATCTTTATGAAAAACTTGAAATTGTTCCAAATACATTTTGTTTAAATGCAAAGAAATTTCTTAGTCAATATGAAGAAACTCTATTTGAAAACATTGAACCCTTTTTTAAAAAATTAGGAAAACTACCAAGAGTAACAAGGGAGTTTTTACATATAATCATTGAATTAGGAGAAGATGATTTTGGAAATTTTAGAGTTGACTATAATGAATTAAAAAGAAAACTAAGAATTACACCTAATGAGTTAAAAGAAGAAATCAGCATTTTACATAAACGAGGATTCGTTTTTGAACCTGATGAATTTGAACCAGAAGTAAGGACAAGATTTGTAGAATCTGAAATCGAAATAATAGATTTTGGAATAAAAAATGACTGCTTAAAAAAACTATTAATCGCAATGGATTTCACAGTATTGGATGAATAAAAAAACTGCTGGTAACAGCGGTTAGCCGCTATTACAGGTTGATTAGTTAAGTTAGCATTTTTTTCACGAAAATATTATATCGTAATAGAAAGTACGAAGTTCATTGACTTCGCTAGAGACTGATAATAGCTAAACGTTGTGCTATATAATGCCAAAATTATGAAAGTAACATCTTACTTTGAGAACCATCACAGTATAATTGAAAAGCAGCTGTCTAAAGCACAAAAAGAGGTATTAATTGCTGTCGCGTGGATAAATTTCAACATATATTTTGATATTTTTAACGACCTTTTAGATAGAAAGATAAAGTTAAAAATAGTTTGCTCGGATAATCCTTCGAACCGAAATCATATAGTAGAGATAGAAAAATTAAGACTAAATGGTGCAGAAATAAAGCTTTTACAGATGCCAAATACTAATTCACATATGCACCATAAATTCTCAATTATTGACTCCAAAACTATTTTAAATGGTTCTTTTAATTGGTCCAAAAATGCAATCAAAAGCTTCGAAAACCTAATGGTTATTGAAGATTGTCCGGAAGAATGCAAAAAATTTAAAAGAGAGTTTGATAGAATTTTACGGTTGGAAAAATCGACAATTAAACATTTACAAAAACTTGTCAAGTGTAAAAATTGTGATGGAGAAATGCTAAATATATTGGTATTTAGCGAGAGAAGTTCAAAATACTTTGAAACCTACGGAGATATAGTTAAAGCTTGTAATTCTTGTATGGAATATGAAACTATTGAACAATGCATACAAGATACTCAACTCTATATTTTGGTAAATAGTTTAAATGGTTCAAGCGATGATTATGAATATGAATATCTTAATGATTTAATTTTCAAAGAACTTAATTCTTTTACAAATGCAGAAATACATGCTATTGGAAAAGTAAAAACAACTTATGATCATCATGATGATGATGAAGTCGTAACTGTTATATTGTGGAAAAACAAATTTGTTGGTGATAGACTAGAAGATTCTATTGATAATGATTTTGGAGTTTACTATGATAATTAAAAATTACATCGCACAGCAGACCTCGCTACCGCACGAAATGAAATTCGTCGAAGTCAATCCTTTTGCGTGGTTTAAAGAACAATAGTACTATCTACGGAGAGTGAAAACTATTCCTAATTTAGATGGTAAGAAATCCTAATTTACATACGAATCACAAACTTGATTAAGTATTTTGGGCTCATACCTAGGTTCAAGACTTCGATGCATTGGTATCACATTATTTTTTTCGATGGTGCCTATGTCATAGCCATATATCTTCACATGAGCTATAAGGTGTACTGCAAAAATCGCCACCATAACAATAGCTTGAAAAATAAGAAAAAGTAAACAACATAACTACCGTCAGTTTTGTTTTATACAGTAATAAAATCTTAATTATCTTTATGGTATTAATGAGTAAAGGAAATTTTACTTTAAACGAAAAAAGATGTCTGAGTCAAAACAATTGGATTGGAAAACGTATGAATCCATCACAAGGTATATCTATGAGAATTTGGGAAAACAGGCCGGTGTAAAAGTAAAAGGACATGGACAGACTTGTAAAGTAACAGGAAGGTCTGGAGTTCAACACCAAATAGATGTTTTAACTACACATTCAGACGGGATTCATAATTACGATACTGCAATAGAATGCAAATATTGGAAGGACAAAGTGAATAAGGATATTGTGATGAAAGTCGCTTCAATTATCGAAGATGCTGGCATTACCAAAGGAGTCATTGTTACTAGAAACGGCTTTACTAAAGATGGTTTAGATTATGCAAAATTTAAAAACATTGGCTTAGTAACATTAAGGGAATGGAGCGAGAATGACGATAATACAACGCCACAGGAAATCAAATTTGGAATTTTGCAAATTAATATGAACATCAAAGTTACCGGTCCAAAGCTTTTGCAAATTGACTTGGGCAATAATAGATTCCTGGATGTACAGGATGAATTTGATCTTTTTAATTATTATGTCGAGCTAAAGGATAAAAAACGCGTACCATTTTATGATTATGTAACCGCTTTTCGTTAAGATATAGCAAATCAAAACAAGTTAGAAATCGAGATAACTAAGAATTATAAAGTGACGAATAGCCAACTTTATAGACGAGGAATTTTGGAGCCAATTGAAATAGAAGATATTACTATTACTGGCAAATTAACTCAAAGTGACGAATGCAAAAATTTAGAATTTAAGTTGGTTGACAAGGTATGGCTGCTAATGAAATCAATTTTTGAGGATAAGATGTTTTCCTTTTCTGAAAATGGTTTAATAATAGAACACAGGAAATGAAATTATTCTTAAGGAAAAGCTACATCCCTTTTTAAATAGAGTTGACTACTCCTTTAGTTAATCAACGTCTCAACGCAAAAGTACCTAGCTTGTTATTAGCATACCATTTTGCTAATCTTTTTTTGTTAACAACTATTTTTTTTCAGCATAGTCATTATGCAAATAATATTACATACATTTGCAGTATAATAATTATGCATAAAATGACATTGACTAATGTAATATTAATCGAAGGCTTGTTTTCTGGATATTCATTCAGAGAAAAAATAAATCCTAATCCAAACGGTAGCATTGGTGTTCTTCAAATGAAAGACATACTTGCTGACTACTCAAACTTTGATTATCAATCGCTTGATAAAGTTACTGATTTTCAATTCAAAGACAAGTTTTTTTTAAATAAAGGTGATATTGTATTTGTATCCAAGGGTGTTAATAACTTCGCAATTGTAATTGATAAAGTAAACTTTCCTGTAATAGCTTCCGCAACATTTTTTATAATCAGAGTAGATGAAAAAAAAATCATTCCTGAATATCTTGCCTGGTATATGAACCAAAGAGAAGCTCAAAATTACTTTTCAGAAAAAAAAGCCGGTACTTACGTTCCAAATTTAAACAAGCAAGACATTATGGACTTGCCTCTAAAAGTACCTCCAATAAATATTCAAAAGGCAATTGCTAAAACGGCATTGTTGCTGAGTCGAGAAATCACAATTTTAGAAAGGTTAAAAGAAAACAGAAAAGAATTAATCCAAACACAACTTATAAACCTAATCAATAATGACTAATAATAAGCCTACACAAGACCAAATTAACAAAAGCCTCTGGGCAGCTTGCGATACATTTAGAGGTGCTTTTGACTCTTCAGAGTATAAAAACTATATTCTTGTTTTTATGTTTCTAAAATACATGAGCGATGTTTGGAAGGATCATTACGAAGAATTTAAAAAACAGTATGGTGATGATGAAGAACTAATACAAAGAAAACTCCAACGAGAGCGTTTTGTTCTACCTGAAAATTGTTCTTTCGATTACTTATATGATAAAAGAAACGAAAGCAATATAGGTGAAGAAATCGACAAAGTATTAGCTAAAATCGAAGACAAAAACTTAGCTAAATTAGATGGTGTTTTCAGAAACATATCTTTCAACTCAGATAAATTGGGACAAACCAAAGACCGCAACAGAAGATTGAAAAATCTATTGACTGATTTTGCAAATCCTATATTAGATTTTAGACCTTCTAAATTAGGAAAAGTGGAAGATGTGTTAGGCAATGCCTACATGTACCTCATTGGGGAGTTTGCTAGTGGTGCTGGGAAAAAAGGTGGCGAGTTTTATAGTCCGGATGAAGTTAGTGAATTATTGGCCAGATTGGTTAACCCAAAACCGGGAGATAGAATATGTGATCCTACTTGTGGGTCGGGCTCATTGCTAATTAAAGTTGGTGAACAAGTAAAAGATAAATACGGTAATCGATCCAAGGATTTCGCATTATACGGCCAAGAAAGTAATGGAGATACTTGGGCATTGAGCAAATTAAATATGTTTTTACATGGTATGGATAGTGCTCGTATCGAATGGTGCGATACTATAAACAATCCACAACTCATCGAAGGCGACCATTTAATGAAGTTCAATATTGTGGTGGCAAATCCACCATTCAGTTTAGACAAATGGGGTGCTGAAAATGCTGAAACCGACCGTTTCAAAAGATTTCTTCGAGGTACTCCTCCCAAAAGTAAAGGCGACTATGCCTTTATCTTGCACATGATAGACACAACCCTACCCAATGGAAAAGTGGGTGTTATTGTTCCCCACGGAGTATTGTTCAGAGGTGCTGCAGAAGGTAAGATACGTCAAAAGCTAATAGAAGAAAACCTATTAGAGGCAGTTATTGGTTTACCGAGTAACTTATTCTTCGGTACGGGTATTCCGGCAGCAATTATAATTTTTAATAAAGCTAAAAAAACAAAAGAAGTTTTATTCATTGACGCGAGCAAAGAATACCAAGATGGTAAAAAGCAAAACAAGCTACGTGAAAAAGATATTCAGAAAATAATCGATGCCTATCAAAACTTCAAAACCATTGAAAAGTATAGCAATGTTGTTTCATTACAAGAAATCAAGGACAACGATTTCAACCTCAACATACCACGCTATGTGGATACATTTGAGGAAGAAGAGCCGATTGATTTGGCAAAAGTAAAACAGGAAATAAAATCACTTGAAGGAGAATTAGCAAAAGTCAGAAAAGAAATGGAACAATACCTTGAAGAATTAGGCCTTTAAAAAACTAAACCATGAGCTACATAGAAATTAAAAATAAAATCGATACCATTAAAGAAAAAATAGTTCAAAATGGTAAACTGACTAAAGAACAGTTAAATAAAATAAACAACAAATTTCGATTGGAATGGAATTTCAACTCCAACAGCATGGAAGGAAATACCTTGACTATAGAAGAAACCCGCAGTGTGATGGTGGGTAATCTTGATGTACGTCAAAAGCCAATTAAAGATGTATTGGAAATGAAAGGGCATGATGAAGTCATATCTGAAATTCTTAAAATTGGCAAAGGAGAACTTCGCCTTTCCGAAAGAAGAATTAAAGACATTCATACGGGCATCATGCACGAAGAAAGTGTCGATGGGAAAAACAAAATAGGCCAATGGAAACAAATACCCAATGAAATCATTAATCACAAAGGCGAAAAGTACCTTTTTGTTGCTCCCGAATTGGTAGCCGATAAAATGCATGATTTACTCAACAAAACCAATGCAGCAATTGACGCAATTCAGTCCGGAAGTAAAAATGCTCCGCATCCTATTGATGTGGCATTACAATTTCATTTAGAATACCTCGAAATACATCCGTTTTATGACGGTAATGGCAGAACAGCCCGTATCCTAACCAATCTAATTCTGATTGCATTGGGTTACACTCCCTTTTGGATAACAAAAACGGAGAGGTCCATCTATTACAACTACATCAGCGACATCCAAAGTTATGGTGGTGATAAACAAGCATTCTATCAATTTGTTGCAGGTTTGATTGAGCGTTCTGAACAATTAGTTTTAGATGTTATCGAAGGAAAAGACATTGAAGAAGAAAATGATGTCGAAAAAGAATTGGAAATATTAAAGCGAAAACTAAAAGCCAAAGAAGATAAAGTAGTACCCAAAACCAATGAACTAATACAAGAGCTATACAAGAACTCCTTTCGAAAGTTATTCGAACAACTCATAGAAAAAACTAAAAAATTCGATGAAATGTTTGTCCAAAAGAAATTCCAAAGTTCTGCCGAGGGAAATCGCTCTTGGAACCAAGGGATTGAATATTTTGATGAATTCTTTGCTAACATTTATGATGAAAAATCAAGTATAGCAGATGATGTCTATGGAGAAGATCGTAAGTATAAAAGAATCGACGATTTAAAATTGGGTATTCTATACGATGGATTTAAGCACGATGGTACAAATACGTTCCAGCAATACACCAATATTTGGGTAATGTTTCAGCAGTATTATTACATTATAAACGATACCAACAGTCAAACAGACAATAACTTCTTTTTAAAGAAACTCTACTCCGAACCTCTAACAGATGAAGAAATCAAGGTAGTTGTAAACAAATTGACTAAGAAATTGCTTGACGACATCAAGGCATCAATTAAAACAAAATAACGATGTACAACCCATTCAACACAACACCAAAAATCAATGACTTGCTCGATAATATCGGGCAGGTTTTAGATATTACTCAAGCACAACACGAATTAGTTGAAAGTCGATATACAGCGGTTGCCAACCAACTTTCTCAGGAAGGCTCTCGGCTTAGTTTGTATAAACCCGTGATATTACCACAAGGTTCATTTCTTTTGGGCACTATGATTAGACCTGTTATAGAAGATGATGAACTCGATGTAGATTTAGTGTGCCGATTAACAGGAAAAAAAAGTGAATGGGTTCAAAAAAATTTAAAAGAAGTCGTTAAAGATCAATTACTTTTCAATAATGAGGATTATAAAAGAATGCTCGATGAAGAAGGCAATCGGTGTTGGACGTTAATATACTCTGGTGATAAATTTCATTTGGATATTCTTCCGGCTTTAGTAGGTAATAATAATCATGTCAATTTAAGCGAACGGTCATTTAGCAATTTAGACAAATCAGATTTAGAAAACATTTCGTTGCGAATCACCGATAGACGAGAGCATAATTATACTACTGAAATTAATCCAAACTACTGGCTAAAAAGCAATCCTTTCGGTTATGCGGCATGGTTTAAAGAAAGAAGCAAAATTGGCTATTTAAGAACCGTTTTATTGAGCGAAAGCGTTACACCATTACCAGGTTATAAAAAAGTTAAAGAACCTTTGGTAAGAGTAGTTCAAATTTTAAAACGTCACAGGGATATTATGTTTGGTGGTGATGAAAACAAGCCTATTTCTATAATCATAACAACGTTAGCAGCTAAAGCCTATAATAAAGAGGAAAATGTAGTTGATGCCTTGGTAAATGTTCTAAACAACATGCATCTGCAAATGAAAAAAGTGTACAGCCAAAAACATTACAAAGAAATTTGGTGGATTGGAAATCCGGTTAATGATGAAGAAAATTTTGCAGATAAATGGGCAGATGAAGCTGATAAAGAGGATAAATTCTTTGAATGGTTGGAAAAAGCCAAGTATGATTTTGCAGCATTGCGCAATATGGACCCAAATGCGGCTTATAGAATGCTGAAAAATATTTTAGGTACAAGAACCGTAAATGAAGCTTATAGAAACCTAGGTTACGATGAATTAATTAGTGAAAACTTAAAACCTGTCAATTATTCTCCGCAATTACTTTCCGCACCGCATCGTCAGCAACCTCTTTGGCCGCTGAACACGACCTACTATTGCAATATTTCTGCCTATTACAATGATGTAACCGATGGTAACAAACGAAAAAACATTACAGCATCTACAGTATTGCCCAAAGGCTGCTATCTCTACTTTAGAGCCCTAGATACCAATGTGCCTAAACCGTTTGAGGTGTATTGGCAGGTGGTGAATAATGGTGAAGAAGCAAAAAACGATAATTGTCTGCGAGGCGGTATTTTCAAAGCGCAAACGCTAGGTAGCGGAGGACTAATATATAAGGACTGTACAAGATTTTCAGGGCTACATTGGATAGAATGTTTCATAGTTAAAAACGGAGTTTGTGTAGCGCGCAGCTCTGAATTTTTTGTAAATATTAAATAAGTTATGAGTAAAAACATACCTCAAGGTTGGCAAACAAAAACATTAGGACAGATTGGTACATTCTTAAAAGGAAAAGGAATTTCAAAAGCCGAAATCGTAGCAACAGGAAAACCGTGTATTCGATACGGTCAAATATATTCTGAATACAACTATTTTGTTGAAGATTTTAAGTCATTTATTGATGAAATCTCTGCAAAAAATAGTGAGCCAATTTTTAAAAATGATCTACTTTTTGCAGGTTCCGGTGAAACGCTGGAAGATATTGGCAAATGTGTCGCCTACATAAAAGAAGAGGAAGCCTACGCAGGCGGTGACATCATTATTTTACGACCAGATTCAGAAGATGCCCATTATTTAGGTTATTTATTAAATACTGATGCTGCCAAAAAACAAACATTCAGATTCGGTCAAGGCCATTCAGTGGTACACATTTATTCAAGTAGTTTAAAGAAACTAAAAGTAAACTTGCCACCATTAATCGAGCAACAAAAAATAGCTAAAATCTTATCCACTTGGGACAAAGCAATCACACTACAACAACAACTAATTGTTAACAAAAAGGAATACAAAAAAGCGTTAATGAAAAAATTACTTACAGGTGAAGTAAGGTTTAAAGGATTTACAGATGATTGGAAAAAGTATCACTTAGGCGCCTTAGGAGACACATATTCAGGAATTTCAGGTAAGTCAAAAGAAGATTTTGGAACTGGTTTACCTTACATCCCATATAAAAACATTTATGGAAATCCATCTATAGATATTACACATATGGATTATGTTAAAATTAAACCAAATGAAAATCAAAATAAAGTAATTTTTGGAGACATATTTTTTACAGTTTCATCCGAAACACCAGATGAAGTTGGAATGTCTTCAGTTTTACTTGACAAAAGTTTTGAAGAACTATATCTCAATAGTTTTTGCTTTGGGTTTCGTTTAAATGATTTCGACACCTTATTACCTGAATTTGCATCCCATTATTTTCGAGGTGATAAATTTAGATTTGAAATGTTGAAAGCAGCACAAGGTGCAACAAGATATAATTTATCCAAATCGAATGTCACAAAACTAAAAATAGAGATTCCTTGTTTGAAAGAGCAATTAAAGATAGCCTCATTCCTTTCGGGAATTGATAGTGAAATCAACGGGCTAGAAAAAGAGTTATTAGGTTTTCAAAAACAAAAGCAAGGATTAATGCAGCAATTATTAACGGGTAAAGTACGAGTTACAAATTAATTATAAAATTAAGATTATGGCAAAAAGTAGAGGTTTCTCAATTTATTTACTGAAAAGTACATTTTCCCCAGCGAATGCTTTAAAAGACGATCATAATCTTGAGGTATTAAATGAGAATAATACCAATCTTCCTAATGGCTCTATTTTGTATTTGGCAGACAATCCTGGTAGTGCTCCATGGTGGAAAAATTATTGGGGTCTTCAAAAAAGTTTGTATCAAGTTCAGAAAGGAGCATTAGTCTTTTTACCGGTTAATAATAGATGGGTTGCACTAACTTTTGGTATGACTTATCATCAATTAAAAGACAATAGCTATGAATATGATTTTGGATTAAGAACTACGCTCAATGCTCTAGACCCACAAAAAATAAAATCTACTGATATTTTACAACCTGAAAATGCAAAAAGACAACGAATTCAAAGTCCCACAGCATCAAATTTAAATTTCTTTGACATCAGATATGATGAATCAATTATAAAAAAATTGACAGGCGCAGTAAAATCTGAATATCATGATTTATTCAAAAATGCAACAGGAGCAGATTGTCTACGCATTTCGTCAAATCTGCAACCAAACCAAATAGTAGGTCTATGTAGTAGATTGATTGAGATTTACAACAAAACAGATTATCTAACATCATTTCCAGATATTCAAAATATTGTTCCGGTCAAAGACCCTGATAAAATCCTTTTACTAAATCAAAAATTACTTGAAGAATTTGAAAAAGCAACAGTAGATTTAGTATTATCAATTCCAGAAATTATCGATTATTTGAATTCTTTTAAAATAAAGTACGCTGGAGCTGGAAGAAGCAAAACGGAATACGATGATGTCTATATTGGCGATTACAGAAATTATCTTTTGGAAAGAAACATTACTGAAATAACAGATGTGAATACATTAACGCAGCATCAAATGAAAGTAATCGATGAAAATGGCATTGATGTAAAGTCATACAGCATTTATAAATGCTTGCTTTTTGATTGTGTAGTGGAGGGAAATACTTATCACCTCACCGAAGGTGAATGGTATAAAATCGATAGTGCTTACATTCAAAAACTTGCGAACGCAATTAATCCTCATTTTATTACTACCCACCCATTCCTTCATGATTGCGAAAAAGTTCGTGAGGACGATTATAACATTTCTGTAAGCGAAGCGAATACAGATGTGTTATGTTTAGACAAAACAAATATTTCTCCTGTAGGTCAAACAGCTGTAGAGCCTTGTGATTTAATTACTGTCTTAAATAATAAAATTGATTTGATTCATATAAAAATTTCTACTCGATCTTCAAGCTTAAGCCATTTATTTAATCAAGGAGTAAATTCCATTGAAATGTTAAGATTAGAGGAAGAATCTAGAACGAAACTAAAAACTTTGGTTGATGGAACTCCAATTGCAAGTTTGATTAACAGTGGATTATATAGCGTTACTTATGGTATTATTACAAGAAAAACAGGCACTTCTGAAAAGTTACCTATATTTTCAAGAATGAGCCTCCTAAGAGCTATTAACTCCTTGAAAGTAATGAATATACAATGCTCAATTTTCTTCATTAAAGATAATGTTGAACGAAAAAAGGTAAAATCAGAAGAATAAAAAATGGAAAATTCAAAATTCAAAATATTATCAATTGATGGTGGCGGTATCAGAGGTATATTTCCTGCCATGGTATTAGCTAATTACGAAGCCGAATTAAAAGCAAAAGGCATCGAGAAATGGCAAGTATATCAAAACTTCGATTTAATCTGTGGTACTTCTACAGGTGGTATTATGGCTATCGCATTAGGTTTAGGTATTCCTGCTAAAGAAATCTATGAACTCTATTTAAACAATGCTAGTACAATTTTTGGAAGTAAAAGACTGCCTATTAGACAATTTTTTGATTCTGGTCATAAAAGAAAAGCTTTAGAAGAATTGGTAAAAAATAAATTTTCTGATGCTAAAAATGGTGAGGAGCCAAGATTATTAGATTGTAAAACAGGTGTTGCAATTCCCATCTATGATATGATGGAAGGAAGACCATCGGTTTTAAAAAGTAAATACCATGATGCCTTCGTAAGAGACTATCATATTCCTGCTTATCAGGCAGCTTTGGCAACATCAGCGGCACCAACCTATTTTGATCCGTATTCTAGTTCATATACAGATTTAAATGGTATAGAAAAACCTTTTGGCAATAAAGTAGATGGTGGAGTATTTGCAAACAATCCAACGTTAAATGGTTTAATTGAAGCTCAAAAAGCATTCAATGTAGATTTGAAAGATATAGCCATTTTATCATTAGGAACCGGGCATCAAAAATTTTGTGATGCAGGTTTGAAGAAAAGAAGAGGTTATCTAACGGCTATTCTTCAATTTTTCCATTTACAGAAAAGCACCAAAATCAGAAAAAAATTTGGTATTTGGTATTGGATGATGGCGGATGGTAAAAAGAGACTGATAGACATTTTCATGCAAGGTCAATCGCAACAAGTTCAAAACCTTATAAGCCTAATGAAGAATGGAATTGATAAGAGAGAACCTGACAATTTCACATACATAAGAGTGGATACTCAATTGGATGAAAGCTGCAATATCGAAATGGATGAGTCAGATAAAGAACGATTAAAAAAACTAGCAGAAAAAGCAACAATAGAATTTCAAAACAATGCAACAAGGATTATTAAAGATTTTGGGACTGGTAGCAGGTGGTCTGATACTAAATAAAATACTAACCGACGAAGAAGAAAACTATAACGACATGGCAAATACACACAACCACTTTTTAAAGTTTGAACAAAACATTTCATTAACACCAGCAAAGAAAACTAAACTTATTGCTTCTCGTAAAGCATTACAAGAGAGAATTTTTAATTACTTTAAAGCATATACAAACCTTCCGGTACCAAAATTTTACATTCAAGGTTCCTACAAAATGCAAACCATGATTTTGGGTAATGATGGCACCTATGATGTAGATTTAGGTGTTTATTTCCTAACCAATCCTTATGTAACATCGTTCACAGTTCAAGACAATGTAAAGAGAGCGGTATTAGGGCATACAATGGGTGGCGTTGAACACAGAGAAAAATGTATAAGAGTAAAATACCATGGCGATTTCGATATTGATTTACCTATCTATTACAAAACACCTTATGACAAACCCTATTTAGCAACAAAAACTACCTGGCAACAAAGTGACCCAAAAGAGCTTTGTGATTGGTTTGAAAAGCAACGTAAGTTAAAAGACAATAATGGTCAAATATTACGATTAATCAAGTACTTCAAAAGATGGGCAGCCATCAGAACTAAAAAAATGCCAAGTGGCATCGCATTTACAGTTTGGGTAGCCGAAAACTACAAGACAAATTCAAGAGATGACATTGCATTTTATGAAACAGCTAAAGCAATAAAAAGTAGATTAAGTTGGGGTGTGTCTTGTAGAAATCCGGCAACACCATTCGATGATTTAACTTCAAAGCTGGATAGTATTCAAAGAAGATTTTTTTTGGATGCATTAGATAATCTAATTGTTGAAGCAGAAACGGCTTTAAGACAAGAAAGCCACTCAAAAGCATTAGCCATTTGGAATAAAAATTTGGGAAATAAGTTTCCAATAAATTAATTAGAAGAAGAATGAGTTATTTTAAAATTTCAATTAAAAAGTTTAAAGACGATTTTTTTGCAAAAGGAATCTATGATGTTATTAAATATTTGGGAATTGGTCTATTAATTTATTTAACTACACTTTTACTCCCCTCTGACTTTTCATTTTTTAAATTTTTAGGTACTGAATATTTAATCAAATTATATTACTCAATTGTTTACACAATATTGATTGTGGCTTTTTCATTTTTAATATTTAAGCAAGTCTATAACAAAAGATATAGTGCATTACAGACTGATAATTTTACCGACGAATTAACTGGCTTAAAGAATCACAAGGCATTAAAAGAATATTTAGAAAAAACTGTTGATGAATTAAAAAAGAGCTCTAAATGGAACTCACTTTCAGTAATTGTAATTGATGTAGACAATTTCAAAGTGTTCAATACTACGTTTGGACACACAAAGTCAGATCAAATATTAAAAAAACTAGGACAACTACTTAATAATGATAAAAGAGCCACAGACGAAACTTTTAGACAATTTTTAAGAGGCGATGAATTTGTTGTAATTGCAAAAGAAACTAGTATGGGGGAAGCAATTAAAGCTGCGGAAAGAAAAAGAAAAATGATTGAAAATAACATATTCAATATTGATGAAGTTTATTATAAATTGACCGTTTCATGCGGTGTCACAGAATTTAAAAAAGACGATGATACAATTGACACATTCTTAAATAGAGCTAGTCTGGCATTAACTAGCGCAAAGAATACTAAAGGTAAAAACAACACTAAAAGCCATTATTAATTATGAATATAGAATTACATCAAATACTAGGAAGTTGGAGATATACAAACGGTAATGTATTAATTGATTTTTATATTAGACAGGTTAATCATGGTGAAAACAGTTCTCAGGCAATGTTTACTATTTATCAGCGTGAGCCAGAAAATAAAATACATTATGAATGGCATGGTGAAGTAGAAATTTTAAATCACGAAAATAATTTGCCGGAAATAGTAATAAATAATATTGTCAAAACAGAAGAGAAACCGGAATATGAAAATTTAAAAATTTGGATGTTTAATGTTCCCGGAGAAATCTACATTCAGTTGGGAAATGGCGATAGAATTTTGTTCAATAAATTAGGAAATGTTTTTAGTTAATTAAATATGATAAACTATAACGAAAGTAGTGACTCGCAAAAACCAGCCATTAATTTGCTTCGCAAATTAGGTTGGACATACATTACGCCCGAAGAAACAATGACACAAAGAAATGGGTTATTGTCTAACGTGATATTGGAGGATATTTTGGCTGAAAGATTAGGTGCTATAAATAGCTTTGAATACAAAGACAAAGAATATCCTTTCTCACAAACCAATATTCAGTCGGCTATCAATTTTTTAAAAAACATTCCGGAAGAAAGTTTAGTAAAAACCAATGAAAATGTACATGATTTATTGACGTTGGGTAAAAGCTTCAATGAAACCATTCAAGGAGACAGAAAAGCCTACACATTAAATTACATCGATTGGGAAAACCCGGAAAATAATGTATACCACATTACCGATGAATTTGTAGTAGAAGGCAGTAAAGAAAAAAGACGACCGGATATTGTGTTATTCATCAATGGTATTCCTTTTGTAGTAATTGAAAACAAGCGCAGAGATAAAAATGCATCACTCACAGAAGGAATTTCCCAACACATACGAAATCAGAAAAGAGAAGAAGGAATTCCTAAACTTTTTTATTATGCCAAAATATTATTAGCAGTACAACCCAACGAAGTAAAATACGGTGCAGTAGGAACTCCTGAAAAGTTCTGGGCAGTCTGGAAAGAAGACAATGAAAAAGAAACTCAAAAAATAATAAATAGTACTAAAAACGGGACAAACAAAGAAGACCGTCAAGTAACTGCTCAAGACAAAGCATTAGTTAGTTTATGCAGTATCAACCGTGTTTTAGAATTTGTCTATAAATACATAGTATATGATGGTCCAGAAATCAAGGTGCCTCGATACCAACAATATTTTGCGGTAGTAAACACGATTGAGAGAGTAAAAGAAATAGACAAATCCAACACTCGCAAAGGAGGTGTTATTTGGCATACTACAGGAAGCGGTAAATCATTAACCATGGTCATGATTTCAAAAGCATTGGCTTTAGATAAAAGCATACCATCGCCAAGAATTATTGTAGTCACCGATAGAATTGATTTAGATAACCAAATCTATAAAACCTTTAGAAATTGTGGAAAGTCAGTTGAAAAAGCAAAAAGCGGAAGTGATTTAATAGAATTACTACAAGACAAAGGGAATGAAATCATAACAACAATCATCGATAAATTTCAAACAGCAACCAAGAATACTACATTTATTGATAACTCCGAAAATATTTTTGTGCTCGTGGATGAAAGCCACCGCAGCCAATATGGTACGGCGCATATCAATATGAAAAAAGTGCTGCCTAATGCCTGTTACATCGGTTTTACCGGCACACCATTAATGAAAAACGAAAAAAGCACGGCTAGAAAATTTGGCGGATTTATTCATAAATACACCATTGATCAAGCAGTAAAAGACGGTGCCGTTTTGCCATTATTATACGAGGGCAGGTCTGCGCAATTAAGCATAAACAAAGCACAAATTGATAAAGGATTTCAAAGATTAGCGAGTAGCCTTAATGAAGATGCTCAAAAAGATTTAAAAAAGAAATTTGCTAATATCAATAGGATATATGAGAGCGAACAAGTTGTCAATGAGATTGCTTATGACATTTCAAAACATTACACACAAAACTGGCAAGGCGGAATCTTTAAAGCCCAGTTAGCAGTGCCAAGAATTGAAACAGCTATCCGGTATCAAAAATATTTTGAAGAACAAACGGATCCAGCATTAAAGATAAATACTGCAGTTATATTTACACCTCCCGACAGCCGTCAGGATTATGAGGATGTTTGGAAAGACACCACTAATGAAGCTAAAAAATATTGGGCAACATTAATGGAAAAATACAACGGTCAGGAAGAATATGAAAGATACATCATAAACAAGTTCAAGGATGAAGGAACTGAAGTAGAACTAATTATTGTAGTTAGTAAACTGCTTACTGGATTTGATGCACCACGAAACACTATTTTGTATTTGGCAAAACCATTACATTCTCATAATTTATTGCAAGCAATAGCGCGTGTAAACAGACTATTTAGTGGTAAAGAACATGGGCATATTATTGACTATGTGGGCATTTTAGGAAAGCTAGACGAGGCACTTACTTCTTACGCTGCTTTCGAGGATTTTGATGAAGAAGATTTAACCAATACAATTGTTGATGTTTCCGAAGAAGTACGAAAAGTACCGGTTCATCATGCAGACGTTTGGGATTGTTTTAAAGGAGTTTATAACAAGAAAGATATCGAAGCTTTGGAAAGACACTTGGCTCCAAAGGACATGAGAGATAATTTCTACGATGCACTAAGTCGCTTTGCCAGAACATTACAAACAGCACTGGCTTCAAATGAATTTTACATTGAGTTTTCAGAAGAGCAAATAGAATTTTACAAACAAGAATTACGATTATTCATAAAATTAAGAGTATCTCTCCAAAACAGATATGCGGAAATAGTATCATACAAAGAATACGAACCAAGAGTGAAAAAATTATTAGACACCTATGTACAAGCAGATGATGTCTTAGTGATTACCAAAGAACTGAATATTTTCGACAAACAAATGGTAAATGAAGCCATTGAAGAATATGGGAAGACTCCGGCGTCAAAAGCTGATTTCATTGCTCACAAGATGAAAAAGGTGATTACGGAGAATATGGAAAAAGATGAAGCGTTCTATAAAAAATTCTCTCAATTACTCGAAGAAGCGATAAGTTCATTCCAAGAAAATAGAATTACAGAAGCCGAATATCTTGAGGCGGTATTAAATATTAGAGAACAATTTCAAAAAGGTTTTTTAGAGGACATTCCTCAAACATTAATGAATAAACCCGAAGCTAGGGCATTCTATGGCGTGCTCACAGAGGTTTTTGAAAAAAGTTTTGGTAAGGAAGTGGCTATTCAGCATAAAGACCTTTTGGCCAGTATTGGTATTGATATATCTAAAATAATCGAAAGACTGATTATTAGAGATTGGAAGAAAAACATTGACGTAATTAAAGAAATGGAAAACGAGGTCGAAGATTATTTGATGTCACATCGTAAAACTTTGGGAGTAGATATAACCTTTGATGATTTAGATACCATACTGGAGAAATGTTTAAAAGTCGCTAAAAATAATTTTTAAGATGCACCATATTCAATACGGAACCAAACAAATTACATTTTCTATTGCCAATAGAAAGAGAAAAAGTATTGCCGTTGAGGTACACCCGGACACGTCAGTTCAAATCAAAGCACCACTAGACTGTCAGTTGGAAGATATAAAAAAAGTAGTTTCAAAACGTTCCAAATGGATTATAACCCAGCAAAAATTCTTTGAACAGTTCCTCCCGGAAACACCCAAAAGAGAATATGTATCAGGGGAAACGCATTACTATTTGGGGAGAAAATACATTTTAAAAATTGTAGTGTCCAATGAAAATAAAATAAAACTACAAGGTGGATTTCTACATGTACATGTCACGAATTGTTCAGAAGATCAGGTAAAACATTTACTAACACAATGGTATTATAAAAGAGCATTGAAAGTATTTGATAAAGTATATGAAGAAGCATTTCAAAAGTTCAATCAATTCAGCATTCAAAAGCCGGAAATGCAAATCAAAAGAATGAAAAAACGTTGGGGCAGCTACACCCCTACTGGCATTATTCTAATCAATCCTGAACTCATTAAAGCGGCTTCAGTTTGTATTGAATATGTAATGATACACGAGCTTTGTCACTTAATTGAAAGAAATCATTCCAAAAGATTTTATAATCTATTGACAAAAATTGCTCCCGATTGGCAACGATGGAAATTAAAACTAGAAAAAATGTAATAAATGATTATCAAGAGCGCCAATACACAAAAAACAACTTTGTCGCAATTTGACCTATTGGGTCAAGACGAGGCTGCATTATCAAAAGCCTTCGCTTATTTAATTGGTTATGATAAGGACTGTTATTTCGAATTTTTAAAATTCATTGGAGTAAAACATAAAAAATCAGACTTAGTTTTTAGACAGTCTGATATAAGCACAGAGAGGAAAAGAACGGAAGGTAGAACTGACATTGAACTAAAAAAAGAAAGTGATTATCATATAATAATTGAATGCAAAGTAAACAACAATAAACTTTTTAAACAGCGTACTCAGTACTTAAACGCATTTGAAATTGAAGCAAATCAAAAAGTCATCTGTTTCATTACGCAAGAGCGAGATACTAATAAGCAAATTACAAATGATGTATCAATAATAAACACAAGTTGGCTTGAAATCATAGAATTATACAACACTAAAAAGTTTATTGCAAAAGATATTGTTAAGTCATTTCTAAATTTTAGCACAAGAAATTACAAAATGAAACAACTCAAAGAAATACTAATTCAAGACGTCAACACAGAAGAAATTAATCGTTTCGAAAACTTCAACGTATACGGACGAAATCAAACATTTGGTACACCGCTATATTTTGCACCTTATTACACCAGAAGTACTGGTAAAATTGAAGGAATTAGTAGCTTGTCAAAAGTTTTGGGCATCCTAACTTTAAGACCATTAGACATAGATAATTTCAAATCGGATCTAGAAGGTTTTTCAAAGAATCAAGAACAAGTTGAGTCCTGGATAAATGGCGTTAAGAATGGTAAAGATATTCCAACAGAAACATACACTTATTATTTTCTTGATAATCCTCTTAAATTTAATAAACCGCTTCGCAAAGATGGTGGTATTCAAAAAGGCAGAGGAAAGGACTGGATTGCTGCCCAAATACCACCAAATAGATGCGTTTCATTTATTGATTTTATTAAACATATTCCGGAACTAATGTAAGTTAAAATGAAAAAAATCAATGCAACTCCGGCAGATTTGGCAAGAGTGGTTTACAACAAGATTAAAAATTTAAAAACCAACTCGCCAAGACCAACAGATAAAGTGTTAAATAACTTATTCGAAAATTTATTTTATGCCAGTCTTAAAACAGAAGAAAGTGACTTTATCAAGGTAACTATAACACTCATAAATGAAGAGAATCCGGATCCTAAACCTCCAAAGCGTAAAGTAAAAGACAGATGGAATTATATTAGGTTTAATGAAAATCTCCCTTTTAATGTCCAAAACATTGTAAAATTATCAAAAGCAGCGGACCCATGGAGCTCCTCATTGGCTGTTGATTTCAACAATAAGGGAGAACTTTTTATCTGGGGCTTAATTGATCAATCTATTCACTATCAAAACTATTTGCACTACGAATCCGATTCCGGACCAGAACAACCTGGTCTATTTCAAACCTCAATTACAGGTATTGGCAATCTTTCTGTCATTCTAGAATATGACCTTATAGCCACTTTAAAACAAAATATCCTAATAAGTAATTATTTGGATGTTTTTAAATTCGGTAAAATATCCGATATTATTAGGTCACATTCACAAATTTTAAATAACGAAATTGAATCGTTTCTACAAAAATATCCTAACGAAGAAAATGAATTATGGATAAGTCAAGTCAATAGTCTGTGGACACAAACTTTATCCCGGATACTAATAAGAATTCAAAATTATAATCATGGTGGCTCATTTGTAATAACCCAAAAAACAATTCAGGATTTCGACATAAAACATCAAATACAATATGATAGAGTATACAATGCATTGAAAAACTTTCTTCAATCCTCAATAGAATACAACAGCTATTCTAATTTGATATTCGATCAGGATAATGAAGATACTTTAGATATGGATTTGTATTTAGACGAGTCAAAATCGAAACGTGACAAACAGGAATCCAATAACGAATTAAAAGGAGCAATAAGATTTGTAGCTTCTTTAAGTTGTATTGATGGGTTAGTTATTTTAAATAACGATTTGAAAGTAAAGGGCTTTGGAGCAGTTGTAAAAAATATCAAACTTCCTGAAATAGTGTATATCTCAAAATCAGCTAGAATTAATGATAATAAGCTGGAAACAATAAACCCAAATCACTATGGAACGAGACATAGGGCTATGTTTTCATATTGTTGGAAACACGATGGCAGTATTGGATTTGTAGTGTCACAGGATGGTGAAATAAGAGCCATTACTAAGGTTGAAGACAAATTAATACTTTGGGAAAATATTAAAGTACAACATCTCATAAAAAGTCGAAAACTAAACCGATTAAGCTCAATAAATCGTTGATAATTAATCCCTGTTCAAACTAAGCTTCCTTTTTTGATGTAAGGATAATTTTGCGACCTAAAAAACTATCAAAATATCCCTTTCCAATTTCATTGTCCAATACAGGAATATCTAGTATCCCATCTTTTCTGATAATACCTGCTGAAAAAAGAGGAAGTTTGTTATAATTAGAAATATTAAAATGATACATTAATTCATTGATATGAAATACATAATAAGTATTTCCTTTTTCATTTACTTTTCTTGGCTCGATTACTGATTTTATTAGACGGTTTCCATCAACAACTGGTCGCATCAATAGCATCTCAAATGCATCCTCAGGACCAGCATCATTTTGGTAAATCATCTGCCTCAATAGCTCACTATATTTCACACCAAGATCGATTTCTTTGAAAAATGGATGTTTTGAAATATGTGATTTCCATAAAATAGATAGAAAAAACAACTTAATTTGGGTATAATCTAGATTCTTATACCTAACAAACGGTACAATTTCATGATTTCCTTGATGAAATTCAATTTCTATAGTTTGATGATTACCAAAGATGGTGTTACTGGCATAGCGTTCTAATTTTCCCAGAATACCATTATCACAGGTGGCACATAAAATATCTTTATCCTTAAAACCGGTTTGATGAACCACCATATCTTCGAGATTATAAAGATTTACATTGATTATTTTATGTTTTTCATCAAAAAGGCCCCTATAAAGGAAATTCGGAATAATGTGAGAATTCTTGAGTAGTTGTTTTTCTTCTTTACAGAGTTGGCAAATCATGCTAAATATTGATTAAAAACCTACAACCACTATACTTGAGGAAAAGTGATTGAACGAATTGAAACGGAACTTTGTTCTGTTACAGTAAATTTAGTCTTTTTTAACAACTAAGTCAAATAGATATTTGTAATCAATATTTACACACTACACTATTTGTCAATAATTACGTTTACAAAATTTTACCAAACATATCTGTTCACGTTTTTTAAATGTTCACGTTTTTGTGAACAGCTGCAATTTGTGAACAAAAAAACTCCTTTACAAACCATTTCAACCAAAAATCAACTCACCTCCTTTTCTGGTCCTCTGTTAAAAACCTTTCCACCTCCCGCAAAACATGCTCGTTATCCAATCGCTTTTTGTCCAAAAGCCGTTTTTTATCTCTCGAAACCTCTCGAACAAAAAGTAAAATAAAGAACACAAAAAGCATAAACACGGGTACCAGATAAATCATAAGTTAATATTTTTGAATTGGGTAATAGTATCTTGTTATATAAGAGGCAAGGATAGTGTTTTTCAGTGTAAAATAGTATGCAATTCCGGAATTACCACTATGCAATTCGGGAATCACCCACTACTCCATTTGTGCCCAACAACACTCTCCAATAGATTTGCTTTAAACCAACATCAAAATCATTGGACATGAAACTGCAATCACTATCCTTATGGTCCGATTTAGAAAACCATCTAAAAGTAATCCATTCACAATCCAATGACCCCATACAATATGGGGAACAAGCTATTAAAAAGTTAATCTTAACCTTAGAGAAACTCAAAACCATGGTTATCACCCACCGGTTTGAAAATAAACAGGATGAAATTGACTTCTTCCGGAATGTAAAGCCAAAATTTGCCGCCAAATTGATTTATTACAACGACATCTATAATATCGAAATCAACAAACCTTTTGGGACTAAAAAAGCAATCCGCAAATACTACAATGCCGAGTTGATAAAACTGGAAAACTACTTTGCTGAAAATTTAGAATTTTACAAATACTACCGCACCGGAAATACGGCCCTGGACCATATGTACTTTATTCGAGGCAAACACGATCTCAAATACACGCTCGACAGCTTCTACTTTCAGGCCGACTATCGTTTTTCAACCTCCCACGATTATAAGGTGGCCAAAATCATGGCCAATGATGCTATCAAAGTATTCCTCGAAACACAGATTCAAAATTTGGCGCTTCCATCAAATAAAGCGGTTAATACTGAAGATAAGAATACGCTAACTTGGACAGCTTCTAAAGTCGCTTTAATTGAGCTAATTTATGCATTACACGCCGAAGGAGTTTTTGGCAATGGCAAAACCGAACTCAAAGAAATCGTGTGCAATATCGAATCCACTTTCAACATCAACTTAGGACAGTTCAACAGAGTATTTCTGGAAATACGTGACCGTAAATCCGAAAGGACCAAGTTTCTAAATAAAATTACAGATAAACTATTGATAAGGATGGATGAAGCAGACAATCTTTAGACGCATTTTTTTAATGATAATTTAACAAATATCAAATACTCTTCCTGTGAATTATGTCATTTATGCTACTTTTTAATAAACGATAAATAAAGGTGTTCGCCTCTTTCATTAACTAAAACCAAGAAATAAGTACCAATTTTCAAATCCGAGGTAACAATTGTTGATTCGTACTTCTTAAAAATACCATATTTGACCTTGGTACCTGTAACACTGTAGATAGTATAACCTAACACCTCCTCTGAATTAACATTCAAATAATCATCTGCGGGGTTGGGATACAACTTCAAATGTTGAGATGTAAATTCTTTATTTTCTAGAGTCCCAAGATAAAATTTCATTATTCCGACACATCCAAGTGAATAATCTTCACTGTCTGTAAAACCACTAACTATTATTTTATTATCGTTTGAAACTAAAACAGTTGAACTAAATGAAATATGATTATCAAGTATGGACGTTATTACTTTCCCATCATCATTAAAAGTATTGTCATAACTACCATTTGGTAAATATCTAGCAACAATTGATTCACCGGCGGCTGAGCCTGAGACAACTATTTTACCATCAACTTGGGTGGCTAATCCATAACCGGAGTATTCACCTAAATTAATAACTACCCCATTGGTGCCAAAATTTAAATCTAGATTACCATTGCTGTTATATTGCAATAACATATTTCCTCCATCACTAAACGCACCATATAAATTAAAGATTCCTTGAATCAAAAGCTTTCCGTTAGGTAATGCTTTTAAATTCCGTGCATCGTCACTAATCCCAGTTTCAATTACGGTCTCTGTTTTACCGCCTGTTCCAAAACTAGAATCTAAACTTCCATCTTCATTATATTGTGCTAAAACAATATTCTGGGTGCCATTGCTTACTCTGTTTCCTAAGGCTATAATTTTTCCATTCGACAATAAATCTAAACTTTTAATTGTGCTCTCATTGCCTGGAGATATTATCGTAACAACCATTCCATTTGTTCCAAATGATGGATCCATTTGGCCGCTTGGAAGTAACCTTACAAGGCAGAAACCACCATTAACACCACCTGAACTTCCGCCAATTAATATTTTCCCGTCTGTTTGTATCTTAACTGCGTAGGCAAAATCGTATGGTGATCCCAACTCAAGATTTAATTTACCATTAACACCAAAATTAGTATCTGGGGAACCATTCGAATTCAATCTGATAACCATTAGGTTATGGTCTCCTGAAAAAGAGGTGAAATTTCCAACTAAAATTATTTTGCCATCATTTTGCAAAGCAGAACTATAGCAAAGACTATTGGCCTCAGTTGTTAAATTAGTGGCAATAACGACAATTCCATCATTCCCAAAACCACTGTCAATAGTCCCATCGCTATTTACTCTACAAGCAAAACTAGTATTATACTCTTTTAAACCGGTAATAATAATTTTACCGTCATTTTGTAATATTGAATTATTTGCAATGGAGTTTGTGTCAAAACAGAATATCGCTTTTCCATCACCACTAAATGAAGAATCTAGTGCACCTGGTTGTGAAAAAACAACGTATGGTAATAATATTATCAGAACTCTTAATATTCCCATGACAAAACTAATTTACTACAAGGTGCTCTCGGTGAATTTTCTCCTTATCAAATATAATAAGAAAATAATCACCTTTTGAAAGATTTGATAAATCAATTTTATTGATTTCGTTTGTGCTTACTACTCTTCTGGATAATTCTTGCCCAAGGACATTATATACGCTTAAACTTACCTCTTTAACTTTCGGATTTTTAAATAATAGATTAAAAATCCCTTTACTCGGATTTGGATATACTTGGATACTTTCATCTGTAGTCTCAAATAAATTTTGTTCAGGCTCAACAAAATACTCCTCACTATCAATTGTTCCTCTCGCCTGAGCTCCAGATTGTGATATTCTCGTTATATTCATAGCACTTATATCTGCAAATGTTGTAAACTGACCGCCAACAATAATTTTCCCATCGCCTTGGCGTTTCAAACTCCAAACTGTGCCATTTGGACCATTCCCAACATTCATATTAGTGTTATTTCCATTAGCAAGATCCAATCTAACGATTGTTTTAACTGGAATCCCTTTGTAAGCACTAAAATCTCCACCTACATACAGTCTTCCTTGAGGAGCCTGAGGCAAATTTTGGTTAAAGGGTTCATAAGCAAAAGCTCTAACCATTCCTGGCGTATCGGTAGAGCTGTTTATTACATTATTATTAAATCCAGTGCCAACATTAAAACTTGTATCTATAAGTCCATTGTCAAGCAATCGTACAATATTATTTCTGCTTGTATTGTTATAATGTGTAAAAATTCCACCTAAAATTATCTTATTGTTAGGTTCAATTAAAATTGTTTGAACAACTGGTCCATTAACTAATGCTGGTGTACAAGTAAGTCCTGCACCACTGCCAGAATAAGAATTGAATGTCGAATCTAAAGTTCCGTTGACATTCAGTCTAAGTATATGCAATTTATTATGCCCATTAAACTGATTAAAATAGCCCCCAATGACTATTTTATTGTCTGATTGAATACCTATAGCTTGCGGAGAAGATGTAAATCCAGGAAGCCCGCCAAAGATTGGTCCTGTAACAGTATTAACATTAACATTAAAAATTCCTGTATCATAAGAGCCATCAGAATTAAGTAGAACAAGTTTATTTGCTATGCTATTATTGTATTTATCAAACATACCACCAACTAGTATCTTTCCTGCCAAAGGGTGACTATCAGGAAAAACAAAGATTACTCGAGCCTGACTATTAACACCGCTTACACCTTTGTTTGGTCCACTATATGACGAATTAAATGTTAAATCGGGTTGCCCATTTTCAAGTAATCGAATAATCCCTTTTCCATTAGAACCGCCGTTAAAACTATCAAACTGCCCTACAAGTAGAATTTTATTATAATTAATTCCGCTGTTTCTAACTACTTTCATATCTAATGGTTCATATTTTATTGGTAAAGGACCAGTAACATCAAAGGTTGGGTTACTTAAATCATAAGTTAAATTAGTATTTAATCTATTGATATTATTACAAGTGATGTTATTGTAAGCACTGAACATACCTCCAATTATAATTTTACCATTACTTTGTACATCTGTCAATGCAACTATCGAATTAGCTCTCAATCCCTGAACTATTGTCGGAGTTACTATTGTTCTCTCACTTACAACAATCGTAACATAGGCCGTATCGAGTATGGAGCTACATGTTCTATCTGAGATAGTATAACCAATTGTATAAGTACCGATTGCAACTCCTTGTGGTAGTGTAATTTGACCCAAAGTATCAATAGTTGGTGAAGGAGCAATATTCGGAACTACAGAGGTTATTGCCACATTTACATCGGAGCTTGTCACGACAAATCCGTTTCTCGTATCATTTGTAAATACGCTTGATGTTACACCACCGGTAAGTGTGTTAATTTGTGCAGACGAAAAATCATCATTATTAGCATTAATAACAGAATTTGCTACAATAACAATAGCTATAGCCTCTGAGCAATTCTGAGTAAATCCATTAGCAGTTTGACAAATACGATATTTTATGTTGTATGTGCCTAGGGCACTACCGGGTGGAACAACGATAACACCTGAACTATTTATGATTACACCAGCTAAGCCTCCATTATTTATTAATGTTACTGTTACTTGCGTTGCTGTAAATGAATATCCATTAATGTTGTCATTATTAAAAACAGAATTTGTATTTCCGCCAACACAGGAACTAATGGGACTTGAACTAAAATTATCCTCAGCCGCATAAATTATTTTTGGTGTAACAGAACTTGAATTATTTTTAATTACTGGATCAAATTGTTCGCCTGTAATTGTTGCCCTATTTGTAAAATTTCCTGCTGAGTTTACAGTTACTGTAATTGTCATGCTCGTTGTTGCACCGCTTGCTAATGAACCAATAGTCCAATTAGGAGTATTCCAATTAGTACTTGGTGAAGCACTATTAAAAGTATAGCCAGATGGTATTACATCTGTAACTACAACCCCAGTGGCATTACTTGGACCAATATTAGTGGCAGTCAAGGTAAATGTAATATTACTTCCAACACTCGGCGTCAGACTATCAACTGACTTAATGATTTGTAAATCACTGGTACAGGCACTAACTTCAATAGTGTGTATAATATCAATCACGCAATTTGACGCAGATGTATAAGTATATTTTATATTATGAAATCCAACCCCGGCATCAGAAGAATCAAAAGAGTATACTCCGTCAACTAATGCCACGCCTGGACCACTAAAAACACCTCCTGGATTTGCTGACACTAAGTACGAACCTAAATCTGTAATCGTATTAGGACTGCAAATTAATTCAGGTAAGTTCAGGTTTGATCCAGCAGTTGCAAGAAGTTTAACGTTATCTAGGTAATAGTAAGTTCCGCGATTTTGAGCCCAACTACTTGAATTGTAATCGTTATATGAACAACCAATTATATTTGCCGCCGATGGAACACTCAATATCTCAACATCTTTAAGACCTCCCAAATACAAGTACTCTTCACCACCGGTAGTTGTTGTGAACGTGAAAGTAACTGTTTGCCATCCATCATGTACTGTTGAAAAATAGGGACTTGTAAATAACATATTTGGATTTAAAATTGGTATTTCACCAGCTCCAACAACCACAATTGGAGATGTAGAAAAATAAGCTTGCAATTTATTAGCAAATGAACTATTACCTTCAGCTAATGAGACATCAAAGCTCAATTGATATGTAGTGTTGGCTTGGAGAGGTGCTAACAATCGGCTATAAATACTTTCACTATATTGATACCCCCCTGAATTCCATGCTGCAAGGCCGACATAACCTGATCCATTGTTATTATTAGAACTCTCAAATCCAATGAAATTACAAGGCACTGAAAGTCCATAATTTACTTGCGGGGCGCCGGCATTAAAATAATCGGGAGATGCAGAATTCGTCGCATCCCATCCGCAAGCATAAGAAATCTGACCAGTGGAATTTGGCAAATAACTATAGCTCTCAAAATCTCCATTAACAACCAAATTACAAGATGAAGTATTGCAATTCTGATTATTCCTAACGTAGACATAAACATAAGTGATGTTACCTCTTTGTTGAGTAATGCTATTATAAGGAACATAACGCAATAAATGAACGCCGGGTACTGAACTATTAAAAACTACATTAGTTGTACCGCTACCGGCTGCAGAAGTAGTATTTGAACCATTTATCAAAGCTGTAGGATCCAATAAATCATGAAGCCCTTCAAATCTATCGGCATTTATATCATTGAATAATAATGAATTTCCAGCAATAACTAAATTACCGGAAATATATGCCGTAAACGCGTATGTGTTGTTTGAATTCAATCCGTCATTAATTCCAGAAACCGTGATACCACTACAACTTCCTCCACCATAGCTGGAGTAACCACTAGCAGTTAAATTATCACCATAGATTGGATTTACTGTATATCCTATATCGCATAATACGGTTCTCTCAAAAGACGTTGGATATCTTTTAACCAAATCTGTCGGTGTAGAATTACTCATTACAAAATAGTTATCGTTTCCTGGAGAACTATTACAGTTAGGAAAATGCTGGTCTTCAAAGTGGCTCAAACTACTACCAACTTCATAACATGTCGGTGTATAGATAGGGACTGTAATTGAACTTTTATATTTTAATGCTGAATTGCATGCAGTTGAATTGCTATTACCATCAAAGGTATTGTTCGGCAAACTACATCCTGGCCTCAAAACTGTTGCCGTGAGTGATGTATTAAAATTGTAATTATACATGACGGAAGTAGCCCCGGGATTAATAATTAAATTTAAACTAGTATCACTATTCTTTAAAAACTTGTCATATCTTGAATAATACCTGAAATTGTTACCAAAAATAAAACTGCCATCTTGATTAATTAAAGTATGAAAACCAAGTGCATGTAATACTTCGTGCAACACCACCGTATAAAGGTCATACGATCCACTTCCCAAAGTTGGTAAAGTACTTAAATCTGTATGCCAATTAATTGAATTAAAATTAAAAGAAACCATGCCATGGTAAAACATTCCATTGGTGCTGGTAGTTGGACTATTTGGTACCAAAGGAACTGCAACATTAGAATAGGAATCAACACCATAATGTATTGTTTTCCATATTTCATTATCAACTATACCTCCATTAGTACCACTCATCGGTAAACTAAAATATCCACTACCAACTCCCAAAACGTTGATTGGAACATTAAGATTATTAATATTCCTAACCCAGATATTAACTTTATTGTTGGTGGAAGTTAGTGGCGTGACAATAAAATTTGAAACATCTTCAAAAACCTTACATAAAATTGCTCTTCTTGCATTGTCTTCAGGATCATTAATATCATCCATTCCACAACCTTGTTCAAAATATAAATTAAAAATTGAATTCGAACAATTTATTTGAGTTGTTCTCTGTATTGATGATATTTGGGTATTAATCAAAATATCATTGAGCTGGTATTGATTACCATATCTATCAAAAACATTTTCCAAAACACCATTCCCGGAGTAATAAATTTGATTATTTGCAGTTTGTGAATTAATTTGTGTGATAAAAAAGTAACTAATTAGCATTAAAAAGTTCTTTACAACTCTAAATAACTTGCTTTGATTTTTCATTTGGTTAGTGTTATGATGTTATTTTGAAAATTAAGAAACTAAAGTCACAATTAAATACACTAAAAGTGTACTTCTCTATTAAACTACAGAGTGACAATTTATTAACTTTATTAAAATGAAAAAATCCCCATTAATAGGGATTTTTATTGCACAATTAGATGTAATAAACTTACAAAAGCATGATTTATTAGTAATTAAGAAATAATTTTTCCAAAGATTTTTGAAATTATATTATAAAGAAAAGCTTAAACATCGCATGGACTATGCTGATGAAAATTAAAGCCCCCCAAAATGAGAGGCTAAAATTATTTATTGATTTGAAACTATACCCACTACAAGACCTTCTTCAATAGCCCTTGCCATGTTCTCATTAGCACCATCCAAAGTACCAAAAGCATGACCTACTGATATAATCCAATCAGGATCAGTATTTTTTTTAGGTTTCCTCTTAGCGCGATAAGAGTTATAACGTATTATAGAAGTAGTTGTCAAAATAACCTGTCTGTCATTTTCCGTAAGTAAAAGGTTAGAATTAACAGTATCCTCGTACTTCACTATCTCATCATACATTAGGCCCGCTTCATTTGTTGTGGAATACAGCGAAACAAATGATTGTAAAAAACTGCTAAAACTTATTTTAGCATTTGCTGATAGATTAGATTCTGCAAGTATAAGAGATAAATCCGAAATACTTCGATTCGCAATATGTTGCACTCGTTCTAAGCTTAAAGATTGATAGTTGTCATCAATAATTCCAACGAATGAGCTATTGATATTAGTAATAGAATCAACCGCAGTAAGCACTGATGTCAAAGCCTCGTCACGGTTTGTTCCGTCATAATAGGCCTCAAAAATTTCATCATAGATTAGACCGGCTTTGTCATAGGGATTCGCACTATTAGCTGGCAAAATGGACACAGCTTCTCTTCTAATGCTATCTGAATTAATTTCTTGTTTCAAATTATCATCATTGGCACAAGACGTAAAAAAAAACAAAATAATGAAGCATGAATATATATTTTTCATGGTTGTGTAAAGTTTAAAATGTTACTGATTACTTTTTTTCATCAGTTCATTTCGCCCGGGGTAATCTGAACAGTGAGATGGTTTTGCTCATATCAAAACCGTTTGAATTCAAGGCAAAACTAACAGCTCAGTTAGCCCTACACAACCCAATAACTGTGGCATTCGGGAATGACACTATAGGTAATTCCCGAATGGCATACTTAACAATTTCACCTAATCTTATGCCTTTCAAGCGCTTATATGCTAGTAAGTATATTCCCAATATTTTAACTATTTAGAGGCTACAATTGCATTTAATTATTTACATTTAATCGCTAAATGTCATTCTTAAGGTTCGTGGTATTACGGTTTATAAATGTCATTATTCACAAATGATTCAAAAGAGCTACATACTACTTTTAGTTTTAATAACGCACAATGGTTTCTCGCAGCGTAACAATAGTTCTGTAGAAGATTCGCTATCAAATAAAAGTTTTGATTATTTATACGAACAGTATGGAAATAACATCTATGATCCATCAAAAACAAAAATTTATGTTTCAGCTTTGTTAAAAAAAGCAAAAGCGGAAAAAAGAAATTTTAAACATCTGACATTAGCGTACAAATCATGTATACTGAATGCTGATAAATCATTGAGGTTATTGTATGCGGATAGCATGATTATTAATGCCAAAAAAACAAATAGTGATGAACTTATTGGCTCATCATATATAACAAAAGGTATTGTTCATTATAATCGTTTGGAACATAGTAAAGCATTGGACAATCTTCTTATTGCAGATCAATACATAGCTAGAGTTGATAATCCTGCCCTTGTCCATAAAGCCAAATACGAGATTTCAAAAATTAAATACTATTTGGGCTTCTATCATGAAGCAATCTCATTAATAAGGGAATGCGTTACATTTTTTAAAGAAGAAAACGATCATGCATATCTCAATTCATTACATGTTCTTAGCATGTGCTACACAAAAATCGGGAAACATGATTTAGTCACAGAAATAAACAATTTAGGTATTAAAAATGGGCGAGTTTTTGAGGACACTCGCATGGAATGCTATTTCATCCTATCAGAGGGAATAAATCAATGCCATAAACATAATTACAACGTAGCAATCAATAAGCTTAATACAGCATTACCCAATATTATTCAAGCAAAAGACCAAGCAAATCAAAGTATTGCATACTTCTATCTCGGAAAATCAAATTGGGAACTAAAAAATTTTGAAACGGCCATAGGTTATTTCAAAAAAATTGACAAGCTTTTTGAAGAGGAAAACTACATTCTTCCCGAACTCCGCAAAGGGTATGAATACTTAATTGATTATTACAAACAAAAAAATGATACTGATGCTCAGCTCTATTATATTAACCAATTACTAAAAGTTGATAAAATACTCGGGCAGGATTATAAATACCTACTCAAGAAAATCGTAAAGAAATACGACACTAAGGAGTTGATTATGGCCAAAAGCAAAATTGAAAATGCTATGGTACTCACCCGTCTTGCTGCCTGTTTACTAGTATCAATTATGGCAGGCATTATCATCCATCTCATTCGAAAGAATAAAAAAAATCAAAAGCTTTTTGATGAGCTAATGAACAGAAATACAGCGCTGCCAAAAGAAATAAATGAATCTGAAGAAGTAATACTGCCCACTGGAACCGAATCAGATAAGCTGTCAACAACTCCCGAAATAAATCCGGAGCTGGAAGCTGCTATTGTCAAAAGACTCGAAAAGTTTGAATTGACCAAAAAATACCTTGAGAAAGATATGAATCTTTCAAAAATGGCAACACTACTCCAAACCAATTCCAAATACGTAACCAAGATTGTCGCAAAGCATCGCGGGAAAGGAACAATAGAATACATCACGGGATTAAAGTTAGACTACATTGTCGAAATGCTAAAAACTGATAGCAAGTATCGAAATTACACCAACACAGCGCTGGCTGAAGAAGCTGGTTTTCGTACGACGCAAAACTTTACGCGTGCCTTCAAAAAACATACGGGAATAACACCAACCTACTTCAGCTACAAATTAAAGAAGTCAACAAATACCGACAACGAGCAATAAAAGAGACTATTTTCGCTCACAACTTGTGAACGACTTGTGATTTAAATTAAATCAATCACAACAATTTTGTACCATAACAATTTAAAACACTCGTTATGGCAATCGAAGTAATTACTAAAGAAGACTTAAACGAATTCCGTTTATTACTGCTCAATGATTTTAAAGAGCTTCTAAAAACAAATCCACAACAAACAAAGCAGTGGCTCAAATCCAAAGAGGTCCGCAAGCTGTTAAACATCTCACCCGGAACACTCCAAACCCTCCGCATCAACAAAACCCTATCCTACACCAAAATCGGCGGCATCCTTTACTACAACAATGCCGACATTGAAAAACTCCTGTCATCTAATAAATGACATTGAAAACGACCCTAGGGTTCGCAATCGAGTGTCAAATAATTGAAAACTCCGTGAAAAGAAATGCTGTTTGAGCATAGCGAGTTCATTTCTTTTAGGAGTTGAAATTCTATTTGACCGATGAGAGCCCAAGTCTTGACCTTTTGTTTCTTTTGGGTCAAGCCAAAAGAAAGGAAAAAAGTAAAATAAATTAACCATGAACTACATCAAACACCTCACCGGCTTTTTCGAAAGGGTAACACAAGACAAAACCCTTAACCCTACCCATGTTAGCCTATACATCGCCTTATTCCAATTCTGGAACTGCAACCGCTTCAAAAACCCCATCAGTATTTCCCGAGATGAGGTAATGCGAATCAGCAAGATTAGTTCAAAAGCCACTTATCACAAATGCCTGAAACACCTACATACTTTGGGTTATATAAAGTATGAGCCATCCTACAACCCTTTCAGAGGTAGCCATGTAATCATGTTCAATTTTGCAGCCGACTTGAAACCGCAACCCAAAACAAGTTCAAAAAATGAACCTTCTTTTGAATCAGTTAGCGAACAAGTTGTAAACAAGCAAGATACTGGTAATGAACAAGCAATAGCATCTTATATAAACAATACAAACAATTTAAAATTGGTAAACAATTTAAACTTGGAGGAGCGCGAGCAAATTGAAAATAATGAAAATAATGCATCCCTTAGGTTTACAAAAGAAGCTTCCCAAGAAAAAAAGTGGCGCGAAAAAAAGAAGGGTTTCACAGAACCCGGATTGGCGGATATCAGAACTTTTTTTCAAGAAAACAATTACCCTGAAATCGAGGCGCAAAAATTCTACAACTACTTCTCTAGTATCGGATGGTTAGTGGGCGGAAAAACACAGATGATCAATTGGGAGGCAGCAGCCAATAACTGGATGCTGAATACCGAAAAAATTAATGTCCAACCAATAAAAAATAACAATCAACACCTCAACACAACAACAGAAAAGAACTATGCCGAACCATTGTGATCCGACCTCAGGATTTGGAAGCGAGTGTCAAATATTCAAAGAATTCGTAAAATGAAAAGCTGTTTGAGGCTTTGCCGAGTTCTTTTCATTTAGAATTCGAGAATTAATTTGACCGCTGAAAATCCAAGTCTTGACCTTTTGTTTCTTTTGGGTCAAGCCA
>Ga0208888_100166_pt1 | contig 38341 bp, 29 predicted proteins | sample LakWasM115_HOW13_2_FD_183929 | JGI IMG/M metagenome (GOLD analysis project Ga0208888, IMG submission 183929) | Freshwater sediment methanotrophic microbial communities from Lake Washington under simulated oxygen tension - Sediment Metagenome... | ecosystem: Environmental > Aquatic > Freshwater >...
CATCCACGGCATCTCGAACACCGAGACCAGCCTGCTGCTGTCCACCCACAAGCTGGCCTGAACTTGGGCCTGGTCCGTGGCCATGGCGCCCCCGGTCGATCTGGCGCAAAGCCCCATCCAGCTTGCCGCGCCACAATGGGGCCGCCACCGCTGCGGTGGTGCCGACCCACCCCCCGACCTCGAACCGTCATGACCCCCTCCCTGGCCGACCTGCACACCCTCTCTGAGCTGTTTGACTGGCGCGTGGCCCAAAGCCCGCAGACCGAGGCCTACCAGGCGTACAACCCCGGCACCGAGCAATGGGACCGCCTCAGCTGGCAGACCGTGGACGCCCAGGTGGCCCGGCATGCCGCGGCCCTGGCCAGCCTGGGCCTGCGACGGGGTGAGCGCATCGGGCTGCTGCTGCCCAATGGCCTGAACGCGGTGTGCCTGGACCAGGCCGCCCTGCGCCATGCCTGTGTGCCCGTGCCCATGCATGCGCTGGACAACCCCAACAGCATCGCCTACATCCTGGCCGACAGCGATGCCAGCCTGCTGGTGCTGCAGACCGAGGCCCAATGGGCCTCCATCGCCAGCGTGGGCCTGGCCCTGCCCGCCCTGCGCCAGGTGGTGGTGGTGCAGCCCGGCAGCACGCCGCTGGCCGCACTACCCGGCACGGTGCCGCTGTGTTCGCTGGCCGACTGGCTGGCGCGGGGTGATGCCTTGAACGGTGCCGTGCCCACTCAGCCGCCCCAGGCCGATGATCTGGCCGCGCTGGTCTACACCTCGGGCACCACCGGCAAGCCCAAGGGCGTGATGCTGACGCACCGCAACGTGCTGTCGAATGTGCAAGCCTGCGTGCAGCGCGTGCAGGCGCGTGACAGCGATGTGTTTCTGTCGTTTCTGCCGCTGTCGCACACCTTCGAGCGCACCGCGGGCTACTACCTGCCCGTGGCGGTGGGGGCCAGCGTGGCCTTTGCGCGCTCCACCCAGCAGTTGATGCAGGATTTTCAAAGCGTGCGCCCCACGTTGCTGGTGTCGGTGCCGCGCATTTTCGAACGGGTGCACGCGGGCTTTGAAACCCGCCTGGCCGGGCATCCGCTTGCCGCCCGCCTGGCCCGCGCCGCACAAAGCATCGGCTGGCAGCGCTTTGCCGCCGCCCAGGGCCTGGCCGACGCCCTGGGCCAGCCCACCCCGCCGCCGGGCCTGCTGGCACGGCTGGCCTGGCCCCTGCTGGAGCGCCTGGTGGCGCGCCGCCTGCAGGCCGGCTTTGGCGGACGGCTGCGCTTGGCGGTCAGCGGGGGCGCCCCGCTCTCGCCTGCGGTGGCACGCTGCTTCAACAGCCTGGGCGTGCCGATTGCCCAGGGCTATGGCATGACCGAATCCTCACCGGTGATCGCCGTCAACACGCTGGAGGACAACCACCCCGCCACCGTAGGCCGGCCGCTGCAGGGCCTGGAAGTGCGCATCGCCGACAACCGTGAGCTGCAGGTGCGCGGCCCCAGCGTGATGCGCGGCTACTGGAAGCGCGATGACGACACCCGCGCCGCCCTGCTCGAAGGCGGCTGGCTGCGCACCGGCGACCAGGCCGCGCTGGAGGACGGGCGCATCCGCATCCTGGGCCGGGTCAAGGAGATCATCGTCACCTCGACCGGCGAGAAGATCGCCCCGGCCGACCTGGAGCTGGCCATCACCCAGGACACCTTGTTCGACCAGGCCTACGCCTTTGGCGACAACCACCCCTTCATCGGCTGCATCGTGGTGCTCAACCCAACCCAGTGGCAGGCCCTGGCCCACACGCTGGATCTGAACCCGGATGACCCGGCCGCCCTCACCGCCAGTGCGGCCAGCAAGGCGGTGCTGGAGCGCATCAAGGCCCTCACTGCGAGTTTTCCGTACTACGCCCAGCCCCGGGCCGTGCGCCTCACGCTGGAGCCCTGGACCATCGAGAACACCTTGATGACGCCCACCCTCAAGCTCAAGCGCAACAATCTGGCACAGCACTTCAAGACCGAGATCGAGGCCCTGTACCGGCGTTGAGGGGCGGCAGGCGCGAGGCAGCGCCTCAGGCCTTCAGGCCCAGATTGGCCCTTAGCGTGGCACCGTCGTACGCCGTGCGCGCCAGCCCGCGCCGACGCAGCTCGGGCAGCACCCGCTCGGCAAAGTCGCGCAGGCCATTGGGCAGCACCGGGGCCATCACGTTGAAGCCGTCGGCGCCGTAGTTCACAAAGCGCTCTTCCAGCTGGTCGGCGATCTGCTCGGGCGTGCCCACCAGCTGCCAGTGGCCCCGGGCGCCCGCCACGCGCAGGTAGAGCTGGCGGATGCTCAGGTTCTCGCTGCGGGCCAGCTTCAGCGTCAGGTCCTGCCGGCTTTTGCTGGCATTGGTTTCGGGCAGTTCGGGGATGGGGCCGTCCAGGTCGTAGCCCGACAGGTCCACTCCCCCGGTCAGCCCCGAGATCAGCGACAGGCCCAGCACCGGGTCGATCAGCGACTGCAGTTGCTCGAACTTCTCGCGGGCCTCGCTCTCGCTGCTGCCCACCACCGGGAACACGCCCGGCATCACCAACAGGCTGGCCGGGTCGCGCCCGTGGGCGGCCAGGCGGCCCTTCAGGTCGGCATAGAAATCCACCGCGTCCTGCAGCGTCTGCTGGGCGGTGAAGACCACCTCGGCCGTGCGCGCGGCCAGGGCCTTGCCGGCCTCGGACGAGCCGGCCTGCACCAGCACAGGCCGGCCTTGCGGCGAGCGGGCCACGTTCAAGGGGCCTTGCACCGAAAAGTGCTTGCCCTTGTGGTTGAGCACATGACGATGCGCCGGGTCGAACACCCGGCCACCGGCCTTGTCCCACACGAAGGCGTCGGCGTCCCAGCTGTTCCACAGGCCCTGCACCACATCGGCAAACTCACTGGCCCTTTCGTAGCGGTCGGCATGGGCCAGGTGGTGCTCCAGGTTGAAATTGCGCGCCTCGAACTCGCTGGACGAGGTGACCAGGTTCCAGCCCGAGCGCCCTCCGCTCAGGTGGTCCAGCGAGGCGAACTTGCGCGCGATGTGAAAGGGCTCGTTGAAACTGGTCGAGGCCGTGCCCACCAGGCCGATGCGCTCGGTCACGGCCGAGAGCGACGCCAGCAGCGTGAGCGGCTCGAACTGCGACACATAGCTGTGCGCGGTGCGGCTCAGCACCTCGGGCCGGTCGCCCCGGGTGCCCACGCCGTCGGCCAGAAACAGCAGGTCAAAGCGCGCCGCCTCGGCGATCTGGGCCAGCTCACGGTAGTGGCGGATGTTGAGCCCGGCACCGGGCACCGTGTCCGGGTGGCGCCAGGCCGCAATGTGGTGGCCGGTAGGGTACAGAAAGGCGCCAAAGCGCAGAAAGCCAGATCGTTTGGCCATGGGTCGGTCTCCAGGAGGGCGCTCAGGGCGCCAGGTACAGCTCGGCAAAGGAATCGTTGAGGCCGTTCGAATTGAGGGTGTGGCGGCGCACCTTCTTCTGGGCCACGGTCACAGGCTGGAAAGCGGCCAGGTTCACCACCGGCAGGTCCTGGTGGATGATCTGCTGGAAGCGGAAAAACAGGCCACGTCGGCGCGTCAGGTCGGGCTCGATGGCGGCAGCTTCGAGCAGTTGATCCACCTCGGGGTTGGCGTAGTGGCTGGCGTTCGAGAAGCCCAGACCAGGCTTGAAGTTCTTCGACCAGTAGATGCGCTGCACGCCCACCGTGGGATCGAAGTTGTTGTTCAGGTTGTTCACCGCGATGTCAAAGCTGCGATCGGTGTAGACCGCCTTCACAAAGCTGCCGAAATCGTAGGCCGCGATGCTGGCGTCGATGCCGATGCGGTTCAGGGCCTGGCGCAGGTACTCGGTGGTGCGGCGGTTGCCTTCCTGGTAGTAGGGGTTGTAGGTCAGACGCAGCGCGAAGCGCTTGCCGTCGGCCTTGCGGGCAAAGCCGGCCTCATCCAGCAGGCGCTCGCTCAGGGCCGGGTCGTAGGCGTGCGGGTTGATGCGCAGGTCGCTGAACTGCTTGAGCACCGGCGTGATCGGCGTGGGCGACACCTCGGCCAAGCCGAACCAGGCCGTCTTGACCAGGGCCTTGGGGTCGACCGCATGCGCAATCGCCAGTCGCACCTTGGGGTTGGCCAACGCGGGGGTGTCCAGGTTGAACTCGAACTGCGATTGCTGGCCACCGTATTCATAGCCGCGGGTGGTGATGTCCAGCGTGGGCAGGCTGCGCAGGCGCGCCACGTCACCCAGCGGCACCGGGGTGTCGCCAGCCAGATCGAGCTGGCCCGACTCGAGCGCGGCCGCGCGGGCCGCCGGGTCAGGGATGATGCGCACCACGATGCGGTCCAGGTAGGGCTTGGGCTTGTCCCAGTAATCGGGGTTGCGCTCCAGGATGATGTGACTGCCCTTGACCCACTCCTTGAACACAAAGGGCCCGGTGCCCACCGGCTTGGTGTTGTAGGGGTTGGCGCGGATGTCGGTGCCCTCATACAGATGGCGCGGCACGATGGGCGACTCGCTCGAGGCCAGTGCCGTCAACAGGTAGGGCGCGGGCTTGCTGAGCACGATGATGGCGGTGTGGGCATCCGGCGTGCGCACCTCCGACACGTTGGCAAAAGTGGCCCGGCCGCGCGGATGGAACTCCTTGAGCGTGAGAATGGAGAACGCCACATCGGCCGAGGTGAAATCACGCCCGTCGTGCCACTTCACACCGCGCCGCAGCTCGAAACGGTATTGCAAGCCGTCGGGCGACACTTGCCAGCGCGTGGCCAGGCGGGCCTCGGGCTTGAACTCGAAGTCATAGGCCAGCAGGCCCTCAACCACCTTGGTGCCCACCTTTTGCGGAAAGCCGAAGGTGTTGTCGATCGAAACGATGGTGGCTGCTTCGGGCACCACCCCGAATTGCAACGTGCCGCCATGCACGGCTTGGCCAGACGGGGCCACCGGCCTGGCAGCAGGCGTCTGAGCGCCAGCCCAGCCCCCCACCCCCAGCCACGCGCACAGCGCCAACACCTGAAGCTGGCCCTGCCAGTCGCGTTTCACTCTATTCAACATGCGCACTCCAGAAAACAAGCCGGTCCAGCCACCGGACACGGTGGCCTGGACGGTTGGCGCAAATCCTATCGGCGGGTGTTGCGTCGACTTAGACGGATTTCAGAGATGGAATGTTGAAAAAGAGAGGGCCTGGCACCGGGCCTCATGCAGGCGGCTAAACTGGCAAGAATCATGAAACCACCCGTCGCCTGCGTTCGGGCGCCTTCCCGATGACGTCTCTGGACCTGCGCAGTTTCAACTTTCTCGCGGCCCTTCAATGCGCCGTGATGGGGGCCGTGTTGCTGGGCATCCGGCACAACTTTCCGAGCGAGATCAAAGGCCTTCGGTATTGGGGTGTGGCCCCCCTTCTTGCCCTGGGCACCACCGCCTTTTACGCCTTGCTGGGGCATGCGCCGGCCCTGTTGGTCGGCCTGGGGGGCAATGGGCTGTTGATGGCTTGCACGGTGACCCTGCTGGCGGGCACCTGCGAATTTCTGGGTCGCCCCTGGCGCTGGTGGCCCTGGGTGGTGCTGGTGCTGGGGTGTCTGGCAGGCCTCTTTGTATTTTTTGTGATCTGGCCCGATTACCGCCCGCGCATGCTGATCTTCGGGCTGGGCATGGCCCTCATCTGTGGGGTGCACACTCAGGTGTTGGCCCGCCATGGGCGTGGCTTTGCCGCCCGGCTGATGCTGGTGGCGATGGCCTGGCAGACCTTGGTGCTGGTGACCCGGGCGTTGACCACCTACTGGATCGACACCCCCGAGACGCAACGCTTTGACGCCGGCTCGGTCATCCACATGGTGTTTGTGGCCACCTTCAGCTTCACCATCCTGATGGTGCTGGTGAGCGCCCAGCTGATGGCCAGCGAGCGGGTGCGACAGGAGTTTGAACACCTGGCCAGCCACGACGAGCTGACCGGCGCCCTCAACCGCCGGGCCATCCTGCTCCTGGCCGAGCAGGCGCATGCCCGCTGGCAGCACGAGGGCCAGGCCTACGCCTTGCTGCTGCTCGACCTGGACCACTTCAAACGCATCAACGACAACCACGGTCACCAGGCCGGCGACCGCACCCTGGTGAGGGTGGCCGGCGCCATGCAACAAGGCCTGCGCCCGCTCGACCGGGTGGGTCGCTACGGCGGCGAAGAGTTCGTTGCCCTGCTGCCGACCTCCGACCTGGAATCGGCCCGCCGGATGGCCGAGCGGCTGCGGGCGCGGGTGGAGGGCCTGCCGGCGGACACCGACACGCCCGCCTGCACGGTATCCATCGGGGTGGCACTGGTTCAGGCGGGTGATGCCTCCTGCGATGCGGTGGTGGGCCGGGCCGACCGGGCGCTGTACCAGGCCAAGGCGGCAGGGCGCAATCAGGTGAGCCTGGGCTGACCGTTAGCCGAGCCCAGCCCTGCGCGTGGGGCTCAGGGCTCAGGGCTCAAGCGACTGTCGGCAGCACAAAGGGCACGCGCCCCTCCACCGGGTGGCCGGGGTCGGTGTAGCCCGGGGTGGAGCTGTGGCCTGCGGGCACCAGGCGATTCACCAGCGCTTCGTCCTCAGGCGTCAGCACGACATCCTGCGCCTTCACGTAGGCCTGCCACTGCTCCTCGGTGCGCGGGCCGGCGATGAACGAGGTAACCAGGCGGTTGTTCAGCACCCAGGCCACGGCCAATTCGGCCGGGGTGATGCCGCGCGCCTCGGCGTGCTCTCGCAGCTGGCGCGCGATGCGCAGTGACTCGGGTCGCCATTCGGTTTCCAGCAGGCGCTTGTCGCTGCGCGCCGCACGCGAGCCGTCGGGGGGCGGGGCATCGGGGTCGTACTTGGCCGTCAGTACGCCACGGGCCAGCGCGCTGTACGAGACCACGCCCAGCCCGTAGTGGGCGGCCGCGGGCAGCTGCTCCACCTCGGCACTGCGGTCCACCAGGTTGTACAGGGGCTGGCTGGCCACCGGGCGGTCAATGCCTTCGGCATCGGCCAGGTGGGCCACCTCGGCAATGCGCCAACCCCGGAAGTTGGCCAGGCCAAAGTAGCGCAGCTTGCCGGCCCGCACCAGATCGCCCAGGGCGCGCACAGCCTCACTCAAGGGGGCCTCGAAGTCGGCCCGGTGCAGGTACAGCAGGTCGATGTAATCGGTGCCCAGGCGCTTCAGGCTGCCCTCCACCGCCTGCACGATCCACTTGCGTGAGGTGCCGCGCTGATTGGGCCCGGGGCCCATGGGGTTGGACAGCTTGGTGGCCAGCACCCAATGGTCGCGGTCGCCCTGCAGGGCGCGGCCCACCACCTCTTCGGTGCGGCCCTTCTGGTAGGCGTCGGCCGTGTCGATGAAGTTGACGCCCTGCTCGCGGGCACTGGCAATGATGCGGTGCGAGGTGGGCTCGTCGGTGGCGCCGCCGAACATCATGGTGCCCAGGCTCAGGCGGGACACGCGCAGGCCGCTGCGGCCCAGGTAACGGTAGGTCATGGGATGGGTTTCCGGGTTTGAAAAGCTGGCGCGGCGGCCAGCCACCGCGGGCCCTGACGGGAGGGCCTCTTTTTCATTCTAGAAACAGGGCACCCCTCTGAAAGCCTTGCCCAGCAACGATTTCCAAGGATCGACATCCGAAATCGGCATAGCGGATTTGAAAACCTGCGACCCAGAATGCGCTCTCTCATGCCACCTGAATGCACCTGATTTCACCAGCGAGCGCACGCTTCAAACACCATGTCACTGCCATCTCATGCCGGGGCCCTGGTCGGCCTGGACCGCTTTGCCGCCCCCACCGATTTTCCCGACAGTCCCCTGTCGCAAGCCCTGAAGCAGCCGGTGCTGCTGGGCCTGTTTTTGCCCATCCAGGCCGGAGGCTGGAGCGCCTCGACCCTGCCGCGCAGCACCGACTGGCGCTTCGACTACAACCGCGACCTGGTGCTGAAAGCCGAGTCACTGGGCTTTGACCTGGTGTTTGCGCTGTCGCAGTGGCTGCCCAAGGGCGGCTATGGCGGCGTGTTCGATGGCAATGCGCTGGACTCGTTCATGACCACCGCGGCACTGACCTCGGTGACGCAGCGCATCATCCTGATCTCAACCCTGCATGTGCTGTACGGCCCGCTGCACCTGGCCAAGTGGGGTGCCACCCTGGACCACATCTCGGGCGGGCGCTGGGGCATCAACGTGGTCACCGGGCACCGCGCGGTGGAGCACCAGATGTTCGGCTGGGACCGCATCGAACACGACCAGCGCTACGACCTGACGGCCGAGTTCATCGAGGTGGTGCAACGCCTGTGGAGCGACCCCGAGAACTTCAGCTACGAAGGCCGCGAATCGAGCTGGAAGCTGCAAGGCGCCTTTGCCAGCCCCAAGCCCCGCTACGGGCGCCCGGTGCTGGTCAATGCCACGGGCTCGGTCGCGGGCTTTGAGTACGCAGCGCGCTACTCCGACATCGTCTTCATCACCAGCCCGGCGGGCTCGGACTTTGCGAGCGCCGTGCAGGCCCTGCCCGCCCACATCGCCGACCTGAAGGCGCGTGCGCGCCAGCAGGGCCGCGAAGTGCGCACCCTGCTGAACCCGCTGGTGATCAGCCGCGACACCGAGGCCGAGACCCGCGCCTACTACGACGCCATCGTGGCCCACCAGGACCCGACCACGCCCCAGGGCTTCAACAGCCTGGCCAGCGATGCCCACGCCTGGAAGGGCCGGGTCGGCATCGACCCACCGAGCCGCCGCGCCATCGGCGGCAACATCGAAGTGGTGGGCACACCCGAGCAGGTGGTGGAGCAGTTTGTGCAGTTGCACCGCGCCGGCGTGGATGGGCTGCAACTGAGCTTCTACGACTTCAAGCCCGATCTGGAGTACTTCGGCGACCGCATCCTGCCCCTGCTCAAGCAGGCCGGCCTGCGCCTGTGAGCGCGCAGCCCCCCGCAGCCCCTCAATAAACACCCCACCCACACCACGTGAAATCGACCTTGGAACCCACCATGACCCAACGCCTGCCCCAACTCAACCGCCGCCTGCTCGCCCTGCTGCTGGCCGCCCTGCCCCTGGCGGGCGCCAGCCTGAGCGCCAGCGCCCAAGGCAGCACGGCCAAACCCCAGAGCGGCGGCACCCTGACCCTGGCCACCGACCTGGAGCCGCCGTCGCTGGTGTCTTTCCTGGACACCAACACCCGCATCCGCAACATCAGTGCCAAGATCGTCGAGGGCCTGCTGCGCTACGACAGCCAGTTCAAGCCCCAGCCCCTGCTGGCCACCAGCTGGAGCGTGAGCCCCGATGGCCTGCGCTACACCTTCAAGCTGCGCCCCGGCGTGAAGTGGCATGACGGCAAGGATTTCACGGCCGCCGATGTGCGCTTTTCGCTGCTGGCGCAAAAGAAGCAGGGCCCGCGCGGGCGCATCACCCTGGCCAACCTGGAGCGCGTGGACACGCCTGACCCGCTGACCGCCGTGCTGGTGCTGAGCAAGCCCACACCGTTCCTGCTGAAATCGCTGTCGTCGGCCGAGCTGCCGATCGTGCCGGCCCACCGCTACACCGAGGCCGACCCGCTGACCAGCCCGAACCAGAGCGCGCCGATCGGCACCGGGCCTTTTGTGTTTGCAGAGTGGGTGCGCGGCAGCCACGTGCTGCTCAAGAAGAACCCCCATTACTGGCAAGCGGGCAAGCCGTATCTGGACCGCGCCGTGATCAAGTTCATCGGCGACCGCGCCGGCATTGTGGCGGCGCTGGAGGCGGGCGAAATCGACGTGGCGACCAACATCAACCTGGCCGACCTGGACCGCCTGGCCCAGAACCCCAAAGTGCAGGTGGACGACAGCTATGACGGCTTTCTGAACAACGCCGCCTTCCTCGAGTTCAACGTCGAGCACCCGATCCTGGCCAAGCCCGAGGTGCGCCAGGCGATTGCGCACGCCATCGACCGCAATGCGCTGCGCACCACGGTGTATTACAAGCGTGCCGAGGTGGTCAACTCGCCCGTGCCCAGCGTGTTGTCGAGCTATTACGACGACAGCACCTTCCAGTACGGCTACGACGTGGCCCGCGCCAACCAGTTGCTGGACCAGGCCGGCTACCCGCGCCAGGCCAATGGCCAGCGCTTTGCGCTGCGCATCACCAACATCCCGGGCGCCGACTTCAAGCGCAGCTCGGAGTTTCTGCGCAATGCGCTGGGGCGTGTGGGCATCAAGGCCGAGCTGCAGGACGGCGACATGGCCAGCTTCTTCAAGCGCGTCTACACCGCCCGCGACTTCGACCTGAACATCAACGGCCTGGGCCGCCTGTTCGACCCCATCGTCGGCGTGCAGCGCATCTACTGGTCGGACGGCATCAAGAACCCGCTGATCTGGATCAACGCTGCCCACTACAACAACCCCCAGGTGGATGAGCTGTTCCGCCAGGCCGCGGTGGAGGTGGACGAAGGCAAGCGTGCCAGCCAGTTCAAGCAGATCCAGCAAATCGTGGGCCGTGAGCTGCCGGTGTACCCGCTCGTGACCGTGCCCGGCCCCTCGGCCCTGAACAAGCGCGTGCACAACTTCTTCAACAGCATCGACCTGCACGCGGGCGACTGGTCCGACGCCTGGGTGGAAGGCGGCAAGTAAGCCGCCCCTGCCCGCAACGCCATCCCACCCGAGATTCACCGAAAGCGAGCCGCCCATGAACGCACCCGCCGACACCCAACACCTCAAGACCGCCTTGCTGAAGCGCCTGAGCCATGCCTCGGCCACCGAGCAGGCGCGCGCCCTGGCCGAAGGCCAGGTCAGCGCCAGCGAGCTGCTGGAGCACAGCATCGAGCGCATCGAGCGCCTGAACCCCGCCATCAACGCCCTGGTGGTGCTGGACCTGGAGCGCGCCCGCGCCGATGCCCGGGCCGCCGACGCCGCCCTGGCCCGTGGTGAGCGCCGCCCGCTGCTGGGCGTGCCGGTCAGCGTGAAGGAGAACTTCGATGTCACCGGCCTGCCCACCACGGTGGGCAGCCCAGCCCAGACCGGCAACCTGGCCGCGCAAGACAGTGCCACCGTCGCCGGCCTGCGCGAGGCCGGCGCGATTGTGCTGGGCAAGAGCAATGTCCCGCTGGCACTGGCCGATCTGCAAAGCTACAACGCCGTCTATGGCCTGAGCCGCAACCCCTGGGACCTGGCCCGCACCCCGGGCGGCTCCTCAGGGGGCTCGGCGGCGGCGCTGGCGGCCGGCTTTGTGGCGTTGGAGCTGGGCACCGACATCGGCGGCTCGATCCGCATTCCGGCCCATTTCACGGGGGTCTACGGGCACAAGACCAGCCAGGGCCTGATCAGCCTGCTGGGCACCGGCCTGCCCGCAGGCCGCCAAGGCGAGCGCGATCTGGCCGTGGCCGGCCCGCTGGCGCGCAGCGCCGCCGACCTGGCCCTGGCCCTGCCCCTGCTGCTCAACCGCGACCCGCGGCAGAACAAGGCCTGGCGCGCCACCCTGCCCGCCCCACGGCACAAGCGTCTGAGCGATTTCCGCCTGCTGCTGATCGACCAATGGCCGGGCACCAGCCAAAGCCTGTCCGAACTGTTGGTGAGCCAGCGCCTGGCACAGGCCGTGCAGGCCGGTGGCGGCCAGGTCACCCGCGTGAGCGAGCTGGCACCGGGCCTGCTGCCCGATCTGGTGGCCTCGCACACGCTGTACCGCAGCCTGCTGGGCTCGTCGCTGGCCGACCCACCCACCCTCAGCGCTGGGGCCCAGCAACGTCTGGCGGCCTTGCAGCCCGACGACCACAGCGCCGATGCAGCCTGGCTGCGCTCGTTCTCGCTGAGCCACCGCGACTGGCTGCGCCTGAACGAAGCGCGCCTGCAATTGCGCGCCCAATGGGAGGCCTTGTTTGAACAGTTTGACCTGGTGCTGAGCCCGGTCGCCCCCCTGCCCGCCTTCGAGCACAACCAGCAAGAGCCCAAGGACGAGCGCCACTACCCCGTGGCCTTTGCCGAGGGTGTGCGCCCGGTGCGCTTTCTGGACCTGTTCACCTGGGCTGGTCTGCCGGTGCTGCCCGGTCTGCCGGCCACCAGCTTTCCGCTGGGTCTGGACGAGAGTGGCCTGCCGATTGGCGGCCAGGCCGTGGGGCCCTTCCTGGAAGACCTCACGCCGATCCGCTTTGCCGAGTTGCTGGAGGCCCAACAGCCTGGCTTCATCGTGCCCCCAGGCTGGCAGAGCACCGACTGAGGGAGCGCACCATGAACCCTTTCCACGCCCCCTGGACCGCCTCCGGCGGCAGCGCCGCGCCTGAGCCCCACGCCGCCGACGCCGGCTTGTCGCGCCGCCGGCTGCTGGCCCAGACCAGCGCCGCCGGTCTCGGCGCCCTGCTGCCCTGGGCCCCGGCCCGCGCAGCGACCACCCCCCACACCGCCACGCCCCAACGCGGCGGCACCCTGGTGCTCGCCATCTCCCCCGAGCCACCGGTGCTGACCACCATCGCCCACACCGCCAACAACAGCTACTTCGTGAGCGCCAAGCTCACCGAAGGACTGCTGGACTACGACTTTGATCTGAACCCCCAGCCGCAACTCGCGCTGTCGTGGCAGGTATCACCCGACGGCCTGCGCTATGTGTTCAAGCTGCGGCCCAAGGTGCTGTGGCACGACGGCCAGCCCTTCACCTCGGCCGATGTGGCGCATTCGCTGAACCTGCTCAAAGAAGTGCACCCGCGTGGCCGCGCCACTTTTGCCAACCTCACCGAGGTGCGCACGCCCGACCCGCTGACGGTGGAGCTGCGCCTGTCGGCGCCCGTGCCCTACCTGCTGAATGCGCTGGCGGCCTCCGAGTCGCCCATCGTGCCCAAGCACCTGTACAGCAGCGGCCGGGCCGAATCCAACCCGGTGAACAACGCCCCGATTGGCACCGGTCCCTACCGCTTCAAGGAATGGGTGCGTGGCAGCCACCTGGTGCTGGAGCGCAACCCCGACTACTGGGACAAGCCCCGCCCCTACCTGGACCGGCTGGTGATCCGCTTCATCCCCGACGCCGCCGCGCGCAGCGCGGCGCTGGAGGCCGGCGAGGTGCACCTGGCGCCCAACACCCCGGTGGCCCTGGCCGATGTGGGCCGCCTGCGCGCTGCGGGCAAACTGAACTTCAGCAGCGAGGGCTACCAGTACGTGAACTCGGTGTTCCGGCTTGAGTTCAACCTGGAGCGCCCCTTCTTCAAGGATGTGCGGGTGCGCCAGGCCTTTGCCCATGCACTGAACCGCCAGACCATCGTGAAGACGGCCTGGTACGGCCTGGCCAGCTCGCCGCCCGGGCCGGTGGCGCCGGGGTTGAAGCGCTTCTTCCATGCCGACCTGGCCGTGCCGGTGTACGACCCCGAACGCGCCGGCCGCCTGCTGGACCAGGCGGGCTACCCGCGCGGAGCCGATGGCGTGCGGGTGCGCATCACCCACGACCCCATGCCGCACGAAGGCGGCCTGCGCACCAGCGAGTACATCAAGCAGGCGCTGGGCAAGGTGGGTGTGGAGGTGAGCCTGCGCAGCAGCGACTTCAGCACCTACATCAAGCGCATCTACACCGACCGCGACTTCGACTTCAACTTTGGCGGCATGAGCAACACCTTCGACCCCACGGTGGGCATCCAGCGCCTGTACTGGTCGAAGAACTTCAAGCGCGGCCTGCCGTTCTCCAACGGCTCGGGCTACGCCAACCCCGAGGTCGACCAGTGGCTGGAGGCCGCCGCCGTCGAAACCAACCTGGCCAAACGCCAGGCCTTATGGATAGCCATTCAGAAAGCCATCGTGCGTGACCTGCCCGACATCACCCTGGTGGCGCCTGACAACCTGACCGTGGCCAGCCCGCGCGTGCACCAGCACACCGTGGGTGCGCTGGGCGTGGCCGGCAACCTGGCCCATGTGTGGCTGGCCGCCTGACACCCTGAAGGGACAACCCATGAGTGACACCCTGGCCGCACCGGCCCCATACAACAACGCACCCAGCATCGCATCCGGCACCGCATCCGGCACCGATGCTCACACAGATGCCCCGGGCACCGTGCTCTGGTACACCCGCTGCCCCGTGCCCTCGCCCCTGGGCATCGCGGCCCGCCTGGGCTGGCTGGAGGCCGAGTTCCAGCCCCTGGGCCTGCAGGTCAAGTCGATCATCGACAGCCCGGTCAAAGCCATCCGCGAGAGCCACTTCAGCCACCACCTGGCCTGGTCGTTCCGCCAGGGCGGCAACATCCCGCCGCTGTGGGCACGGGCCCAGGGCGCTGCCACCCGGCTGGTGGCCCTGACCTGGACCGATGAGTTCCAGGCCGTGATCGCCCGCCGGGACAGCCCGCTGCGCAGCGCCGCCGACCTGGCCGGGCGCCGCCTGGGCGTGCCGCTGCGCGTGGGCGAGCAGATCGACTTTCACCGCGCCACCGCGCTCAAGGGCCTGCACTCGGCCCTGGGCACGGCCGGCCTGGGCTGGGCCGACATCGTGCCGGTGGATCTGCCGATCACCGAGCCCGTGCTGCTGGGCCCCGGCCACGCCAGCCTGCATGGGCTGCGGCGACGGCACCCCTACTTGGCCGAGATCAGTGCCTTGGAGCGCGGCGAGGTGGATGCCGTGTTCGTGAAAGGGGCCGAAGGCATTGTGGTGGCCAACCTGATCGGCGCCCAGACCGTGGTCGAAACCGGGCACCACCCCGACCCGCGCGTGCGCATCAACAACGGCACGCCGCGCCTGCTGACCGTGGACGAAGCCCTGGCCCGCGACCGGCCCGACCTGGTGCAGCGCCTGCTGGCCCTGGTGCGCCGGGGTAGCGAGTGGGCCGAGGCCCATCCCGATGAAACCCTGCGCTTTGTGGCGCGCGAGATCGGCAGCACCGAAGAAGCCGTGCTGGCCAGCAACGGCCCCGAGGTGCACCGGCACCTGGGCCTGAGCCTGGCCCCTGAGCTGCTCGACGCGGTGGACCATTTCAAGGGCTTTTTGCTGCAGCAGGGCTTTTTGAGCGCCGACTTCAGCGTGGCCGACTGGGTGGACGGCGCCCCCTTGGAAAGCCTGGGCGCGCTTGCGCTGGAGGCCGCATGAGCCCGCAGCTGCGCGGCGACGACCCCCGCCCGGTGCTGGTGGGCGGCGGCAGCGGGCGGCTGGGCCGCCTGGTGGTGGCCGGCCTGCTGGCCCAGGGCGTGCGGGTGCGGGTGCTGAGCCGGCAAAGCACCCTGGCTGCCCACCTGGCGCAAGCCGGGGTGGAGTTGAGCCAGGGCGAGCTGGCCGAGCCCGGCACCCTGCAACGCGCCTTGAGCGGGGTGCGGGCGGCCTTTCTGCTGTCCCCCATCAGCCCCGATCTGGCCTTGCACCAGGGGCATTTTGTGCAGGCGGCGCGCCTGGCCGGCGTGCCGCGGCTGGTCAAGCTCTCGGGCTCGGCCTGGACCCTGTCACCCCCAGGCCGCACCTGGAGTGGCGACGCGCACCGGCAGGTCGAGCAGACGCTGGCCGACAGCGGCCTGCCCCATGCGGTGCTGCGCCCCAACGCCTGGGCCCAGGTGGTGCTGGCCCCGCTGGCCGCCGCGCTGCGCGCCGGCGAAGTGCTGGGCGGCGGCTTCGGGCCCGCCCAGGTGTCGTACATCGACATCCGCGACATTGCCGACGTGGCCGTGCACACCTTGCTCAGCCCCGGCCCCCTGCCCGCGGCGCCCCTGGAACTGACCGGGCCTGAAGCCCTGAGCCATGCCGAGCTGGCCCAGCGCCTGAGCGCCCTGGCCGGCCGACCGATCCGCTGGCAAGCCACGACCACGACCACGACTCCGGCACCCGAAAACCCCAGCTACCTGCAACAGGTGCACGCCCAGTTCCACCACTGGATCAGCACCGGCGTGGCCGCCCCGGTGACCGACACCGTGGCCCAGACCCTGGGGCGGCCGGCCCGCCGACTGGACGGGCCGGGGGGCTTCTTGCGTGAGTTGCTTGTCAACTGAGGCTTGTTCGGCGGCTCTCATACGCCAACGGGACGAATAGCGGCGACTGCGGCCGTCATTGGGCCCAGGTCCGGTCTGCGCGGGTTTTGCCGCGACATCAGCGCAGCCTCGCCGGTGAGCGCCCGGGCACTTGAATCAGGGGGCCATGCGCTCCGCCAGAAAATCCAGAAAGCACTGGATCCGCGCCGAGAGCTGCGTGTTGCGGTAGTACACCGCATGCACGGCCTGCAGGTGTTCGACCGTGTCCTTCACCAGCAGGGGGACGAGGTCGCCGCGGGCGAGATCGTCGCGGGTCATGAAATCGGCCAGGCAGGCAATGCCTTGCCCTGCCAGCGCAAGCTGGCGCACGGTCTCGCCGCTGGAGGCCTTGATGCTCGGCCTCGTCAGGCAGGTGTCGCCCTGTTCGCTGCGCAAGGGCCAGTGGTTCAGGCCTTCCGGCTGCGTGAAGCCGAGCAGCCGATGGTGGCGCAGGTCGGCCAACTGTTTGGGCCGCCCATGCGCTTCGAGATAGGCCGGCGCCGCAAGCACACGCAGCCGAAAGCTCCCCAGTGAGCGGGCATGCAGCGTCGAGTCCTGCAGCGTGCCGATGCGGATTGCCACGTCGGTGCGCTGCTCGATCAGATCGATGATGTTGTCACTGCTGTGCAGCTCCAGCTCGATGTCGGGATAGCGTTCGCAAAACGCCCCGACCAGGGGCACGACCACATGCAGCATGAACGGCGAGGCCGCGTTCACGCGCAAGCGCCCTGCCGGACGCTGGTGGCGAGAGGCCATCTGATCCTCCGCCGACTCCACCGCATCGAGGATGCTGCGCGCGTGCACCAGAAAGACTTCGCCTTCTTCGGTCAGCTCCAACTTGCGTGTTGTGCGCCGCATGAGCGTGGTGCCGAGCTTGCGCTCCAGCCGCCCCAAAGCGCGGCTGATGCCCGAGACGGTCTGTTCGAGCTGTTCGGCCGCCGCCGTGATCGAGCCACTGTCGATCACGGCGGTGAAGGCCAGAAGTTCTTCGAGGCTGATTTTCATTCTTGACTCCGAGTCAAGAGAATTCTGCCTGATACCGGCTTTATCGGAATCAATCGGCTCCGGATACTGCGCGCTCCCCATCTTGATAGGAGCCCCCATGCCACTTGCCCTGCTCGCGCTGACCCTCAGCGCTTTCGCCATCGGAACGACCGAGTTCGTCATCGTCGGCCTGATCCCCACCATCGCAACCGATCTGGCCATCGGCCTGCCGTCTGCCGGCCTGCTGGTCAGCCTGTATGCGCTGGGCGTGGCTGTGGGCGCACCGGTGCTCACCGCCCTGACCGGCAAGCTGCCGCGCAAGAGGCTGCTGCTGGCCTTGATGGCGCTGTTCACGCTGGGCAACCTGATGGCCTGGCAGGCGCCCGGCTACGAGACCTTGATCGCCGCCCGCGTGCTGACCGGTCTGGCCCACGGGGTGTTCTTTTCGATCGGCTCGACCATCGCCACCAGCCTGGTGCCCAAAGAAAAGGCCGCCAGCGCAATCGCCATCATGTTCACCGGCTTGACGGTGGCGCTGGTCACCGGCGTGCCGCTAGGCACCTTCATCGGGCAGCACTTGGGTTGGCGCGCCACCTTCCTCGCGGTGTCGGTGCTGGGTGTGATCGCCTTCATCGGCAGCCTGCTGTTCGTGCCCAGGGAGCTGCGGCACACCCCACCGGCCTCCCTGGCGCAGCAGGCCCGTGTGCTGGCCGAGCCGCGCCTGCTGCTGGTCTACGCCAAGACCGCGATCGGCTACGGGGGCAGTTTCATCCCCTTCACCTTTCTGGCAGCGATCCTGCAAGACATCTCGGGCTTCACACCCGGCGCGGTGGTCTGGGTGATGCTGGTCTATGGCGTGTCCGTGGCCGTCGGCAACCTATGGGGTGGCAGGCTGGCCGACCGCAAGGGGCCGATTCCCGCCCTGCAGATCATCTTCGCCCTGCTGGCCGCCGTGCTGCTGGCGCTGACCTTCACGGCCCCACACCCCTGGCTTGCGGTTGCGACGGTGTTGCTGTGGGGCGCGGTGGCCTTCGGCAACGTGCCGGGGCTGCAGGTCTACGTGGTGCAGCAGGCCGAGCGCGTTGCCCCCCAGGCCGTGGATGTGGCCTCGGGCCTGAACATCGCCGCCTTCAACCTTGGCATCGCGGGCGCGGCCTGGGCCGGCGGCTTGATCGTCACCCACCTCGGCTTGATGCACACGCCGTGGATTGGTGCGCTGGTGGTTCTGGTGTCACTGGTGCTGACCTGCTGGAGCGGCGCGCTGGATCGGCGCGGCGGCGTGCCGCGCCTGGCCAAGTGCTCAGACCAGATTTGAACCCGGCCAGCACGCAACAGTGAGCACCAGCCTGAGTCCTTTCGGAACAAGCCGCTGCCCGCTTTTCAAAGCCGGCCAGAGGCAGACAGGCGATGGCGCAGTTGATCGGCCACCACCGCCACGATCAGCAGGGCACCCAACACCACCATCTGAAGGTAGGAGCCCACGCTGGCCAGGTTCATGCCGTTTTGCACCACCCCGATGAAAATGGCTCCCAGCACCACGCTGGGCACCCGGCCCGAGCCGCCGCGCAGGCTGACGCCGGCGATCACGCAGGCCGCGATCGACTCCAGCGCCACGGTGCCGCCCAGATTGGCCTCACCGGTTTCAACGCGGGCGGTCAACAGCAGTCCGCTGATGGCAGACAGCCCGGAGCACAAGAGGTAGGCCAGCATCAGCACGCGCCGGGTTTCGATGCCTGACAAGGCCGCAGCCTTGGCGTTGCCGCCCACGGCCAGCAGGTGCGTCCCCAGCGGCAGGCGGGTCATCACGATCAGCACCCCGAGCACACACGCGGCCGTGACAGCAATCGGCACCGGGACGCCCAGCACACTGCCAAAGCCGAACAGGTCACTGAAGGCGGCCGGCAGGCCCGACACGGGCACGCCCCCGGTGAGGAACAGGGCCAGACCAAAGCCGATGGATTGCACACCCAGCGTCATGATGAAGGGCGAAACACCAATGAAGGCCACCCCCACACCATTGATGAGCCCGACCCCCAAGCCCGCTGCCACCCCCACCAGGCACCCGCCCAGCACGGCCAGCCAGAGCGCATCCGGCCAGGAGGCTGCCAACGCGTTCATGGCCAGGGCAGACACCACCGACGTAATGGCCATGACCGTGCCGACGGAGAGATCGAAGCCCCCCGTGACCAGGGCCAGCATCTGCCCCATGGACACCAGAATCAGGTAGACCGACTGGCGCAGCAGGTTGACCAGGTTCTGCGAGGTCAGAAACTGATCCGAGAGGCAGGTGAACACCAGCAAGGCCCCCAACAGCATGAAGGGCAGTACCCCAAGCTGCAGGAACAGACGGCGCAACACGGCCGTGGCCGACGCCAGCGCCCCCTTGGGCGGGCGAGAGGTGGGATGGGAAGACAGAGCGGTACTCATGAACGACTTTCGCTGGAACCAAAGAACAGATTGAGAACGGGTTTTTCATCGATGGCCTCGCCCTGCAATTCGCCGGCAATCTCGCCATGGCGCATCACATAGACACGGTGACTCAGGTGCAACACCTCGGGCAGATCGGACGAGATCACCACCACGGCGGCACCTTGCTCGCACAGCCGCTGCACCAATTGATACAAGGCGGTTCGGGTCCCGACATCGACCCCCACGGTTGGCTCGTCCAGCACGTACAAGGCAGCCTCACGGGTCATGCCTTTGCCAAACAGCACCTTTTGCTGGTTGCCTCCCGACAGAAGACCGACCGGCTTGTCCAGGTTGTGTGGGGCCAGCTCGACCTGGCGGGCCGCCTCCGCGGTCAGGTGCCGGCCAAGCCGGCGCCGCAGCCAGCCACCGCGCCCACGCAGCACCGTGGACAACAGTGGCAAGGCCATGTTGGCCTGCGAGCTGAAGCCCAGCACCAGGCCTTCGGCCTTGCGGTCAGGCGGCAGGTAGAACAGCCCTTCGCGCAACCATTGGCGCGGCCGGGCGCCGGTCAGCGGGCGGCCCAGAAAGCGCACCTGGCCGGCGCTGATCGGGTCCAGGCCGTAGATGGCGCGGAACAGCTCCGACTTGCCACAGCCCACCAGGCCGGCCAACCCGACCACCTCGCCACGTCGCACCACCAGGCTGGCCCCCCGCACGCCGTTGGTAGAGCTGAGGCCCTGCACCTCCAGCACCGGCTCACCCGGCTGGTGCGCGATGTGCGGGTAGATCTGCTCGATGGCCCGCCCGCTCATCAACTCGATCAAGGCATCGGCATCGGTCTGCGCGGCCTGCAGGGTGGTGATCTTGCGACCGTCACGCAGCACGGTGATGCGGTCGGCAATCTGCTCGATCTCCTGCATCCGGTGCGAGATGTAGATGATGCCGACCCCGCTGGCCTTGAGCCGCGCCACCAGCTCGAACAGGCGCTGGGCCTCGCGGTCCGTCAGCGAGGCCGTGGGTTCGTCCAGAATCAGCACGGACACTTCGCCACGCAAGCCCTTGGCAATCTCCACCATCTGCTGCTCAGCGCGGGTGAGGTCCGACACCAGGGCATCCGGGTTGATGTCAAAACCCAGCCCGTCCAGCATGCGGCGTGCCCGCTCTCGCAGGGCCACCGTTTGCAACCAGCCGGCGCGGCAGGGCTCATCGCCCAGACTGAGGTTCTGCGCCACGCTCAACGTGGGGACGAGCGAGAACTCCTGAAACACCGCGCTGATGCCGTGGCGGCGCGCCTCGTGCACGCTGCCCAGGCGCACGGGCTGGCCGTGCAGCCGGATCTCCCCGCTGCTGGGCGGGTTGGCCCCTGCCAGCATCGAGATCAGGGTCGACTTGCCGGCACCGTTCTCACCAAAGAGAACATGCACCTCGCCCGCCCGCAACTCGAAGTCCATGCCATCGAGCGCCACCACACCGGGGTAGCGCTTGCACAAGCCGACGGTGGACAACAACGGCGGCGTCTGTGCGGCACTCATGCCAGAGGTGTCCACGGCTTATTTCACCTCGAAAGTGGGCTTGAACCCATTGGGCGGCAGGATGTCTTCCATGCGGATGCTCTTGAGGTTGCCGCTGTCCACCACGAAGATCTTCGGCCCCACGTGGCGGTGGACCTCCTTGCCCTCCAGCAGCCGCACGGCCTGATCGATCGCGATGCGGCCCTGGATCACCATCGAGTCGGCTGGAGCGGCCACGATCCGGCCCTTCTGGATGCCATCGTAGACGCCCGGTGTCATGTAGAAGGACAAGACCTGCACCTTCTTGTCCAGGCCGCGCGCGCGCAGGATGCTGGTGGCCGCCTCGGCCGTCACGGCCGTGCCCGCCACATAGGCCAGGTCGGGCTGGCCTTGCAGCACGTCTTCGATCAGCTTGGATTGGGCCTCCTTGCCGGTGTCACCATACTTGGGCTCCAGCACGTTGACCGCGCTGCCCTTGACGGCGTCCATGAAGCCCTTGTGGGCCGCTTCCACCCAGCCGGCCCCGGCTGGGCCAGGGAACCAGCCCACCTTCACGGCCGGTGAACCAGCTGGGTGTTTGCTCGCCAGGTACTCGCCCGTGGAATGGCCCATGGTGTAGAACGAAACCAGCGACTTGGCCGACACGTCGGGCGAGTTGATGCCGTTGACCAGATCGATCACCGGCACCTTCTTGGCCGCCACCGTCTTGAGCACCTGGTTCAGGCCATCGGCCGATATCGCACCAATGACCACGGCCTGGGCCCCCCGTGCCACGCAGTCTTCGATCTGGGAAATTTGCTTGCCCAGGTTGGTGTAGCCCCCCGCATCCAGCACTTGCATCTTCACCCCCAGACGCCGGGACTCCTCGACCACGCCGTAATCCACGCCCAGCCAGTAGGCATCTTTCATGTGCGGAAACGAAACGCAGATGTCCCACTTCTTGGCGGCCTTGGGCAGCGGGCTGTAGGCCAGCGGAGTCTTCTTGCCATCGGCCGCAAAGGCCGGTTCGGTGGCTTCGGCCTGGTAGGGAAACCATTGCGCCGAAGCGCCGACATGCCAGCCCAGGGCCGTGCTCAAGGTAGCGGTCACAAAGAAAGCGCGCAGGGTCAATCCGTTCATGATGAACTCCATGGTTGAAAGAAATTGGAAAACCAGATCAGGAGGCGCCGCAGCGCACTCCTGCACTCAAGCTGTCAGCGCGTGCCGAAGGCGGTCCAGTTGCTGGCGTCTGTCAGCGCGTGCCTGCAGGGCCTGCGCCATGTCGACGGCGACGAAGCGGGCCTTGTGGTTGGGCTGCATCTGCGCAATCAGGTCCATGTCGGCACTGATCACCGTGCCCACCATCGCGTAGCCGCCGCCCGAGACCGCATCGCGGTGCAGGATGATGGGCTCGCGCCCGCCTGGCACCTGGATGGAGCCATAGGGGTACCCGGCATCCACGATGTTGGAGGGGTCGTGCCCGGCGCCAAAAGGCGGGGTGCGCTCACGAAAGGCCAGTGGAGATCCGTTCTTGTAGCGGTAGCCGATGCGATCGGCTTCCGCCGCCACCGACCAGGTGTCCGCAAAGAAGCTCTGCGCCGAGCTGTCTTCAAGACGGTGGAAATACAGCCCCGGCAAGACGCGAAGCTCGACCTCCTTGCGCAAAACCGGCAGCAAAGACGTGGGCACCTGGTACCCAGGCCGCGCTGCTGCTGACGCCTGGCCGACGGGCAATCTGTCACCCGCCTGCAATTTGCGCCCGTTCAGCCCGCCGAAGGCGCCCAAGCCATAGGTGGAGCGGCTGCCCAGCACCGGCGGTACATCGATGCCGCCGGCCACCGCCACATAGGCCCGGGCCCCCAGCTTCATGACGCCAAAGCTCAGAACGTCGCCCGCCTTGACCGCAAACGAAGCATGGCGCTCCACCGCCTGCCCGTTGAGGCGCACGGCCACCTCGGCGCCGGTGACGGCCAGCACGGCCGGTGCATCGAAGCTCAGCTCGGGCCCCATCAGCGTGCACTCGAGCACCGCGGCACCGTCTTCGTTGCCGACCAGCCAATTGGCCAATTGGTAGCTTTGCTGGTCGAGTGCACCGGACAGCGGAATGCCCAGGTGGTAGAAGCCCGGGCGGCCCTTGTCCTGGACGCTGGTGGCCAGACCCGGCTTGATCACATCAATGCTCATTCAGCGCCTCCAGGAGTTGCTGGTTGTAAGTTTGGGGATCGGCCAGGAAGTCGTTCAGCGAGAACGACACTGGCACACAACGTGGCTCGTAACGGCCGGCCTCAACCTCCAGCAGCAGGCGGTCGTACTCGGCCCGGTCGATGGGCTTCCACTTGACGATGTCGCCAGGCTTGAAGAAGACCATGAGGTCCTTGAAATACGGCAGGCGCTGGGCCGGATCGAAGATGGGTGCCGGCGTGACGCCGAACATCTGATAGCCGCCCGCACCGCGCACCGAGTAGATGCAGCTGAAGCAGCCGCCGTGGCCCAGCGTGAGGCGGGGCGTGTCGGTGCGTGGGCTGAGGTACTTGGGCACCTGGATCTGCTGGGCACGCTCCACCATCTGGAACAGAAACGGCAGACCGGCCACAAAGCCCACCATCGACACAAACCAGGGCGAGCCGGAATGGGCGGCAATGAAGGCCTCCACCGAGGCATGACCATTGACGCGGGCCGCGTACTCGATGTCGGTGCTGGAGGGGTCCTGGTGGCGCTCGCGAAAGCGCATCAGGGTCTCATGGGTCCAGGGGTCGTTGTACAGCACCGGGATCTCGATCAGGCGGGTCTGCAGCTGCAGCTCGCCCTGCCCCAGACCGGCCTCGATGTCCTTCAAGGCGGCCAGCAGCACGTCCGGCGCGATCAGATCGGGATCAAAGCGGACCAGGTAGGCCGCGTTGGCCGGGCAGATCTCGGTGACACCGGGCAACTGCCGGCGTTGCAACTCGGTGCAGATGGCCATGCCCTTGAAAAACGCGGGCAATGACATGGCCTCGCTGATCTCGACAAACAGATGTTCGTCGCCACCAAAGGTGTAGCGGGCCTGGGAAGGCAGCGTGTCTTCACTCATGCAACAGACTCCGTCGAAGGGGTTTGAAGGGGGTTGTCGGCCAGCCAGCTCTCCAGAAAGCCGGTGTGGAACCGGGCGGCCACTACATCGGGGTCGCAGCTCAGCGCCTGGTGCAGCGGCAGGGTGGTCTGCACCCCCTCGACCTGCAGCTCGCGCAAAGCGCGCCGCAGGCGGCGCAGTGCAGACGGCCTGTCGACGTCATGCACGATCAATTTGCCCAAAAGCGAGTCGTAATAGGCAGGCACCGTGTAGCCCGCGTACAGCATGCTGTCAAAGCGCACGCCTGGGCCCCCCGGCACGCGCAGGCCCGACACCCGACCGGGGCTGGGCGCAAAGCCTTTGGCGGGATTCTCGGCATTGATGCGCACCTCGATGGCCGCCCCCTGCAGGCGGATGTCCTCCTGGCACAGCGACAACGGGTGCCCCAGGGCCACGCGCAGCATTTCGCGCACCAGATCGATGCCGGTCACCATTTCGGTGATCGGATGCTCCACCTGGATGCGGGTGTTCATCTCGATGAAGAAATACTCGCCGGTGTCCTCGTCGTACAGGTACTCCAGGGTGCCCGCCCCGCGGTAGGACACGGCGCGCGCCAGGCGCAGCGCCGATTCGCACAGCGCCGCCCGGGTGGCGGCATCGATGGCCGCTGACGGAGCCTCCTCCCAGACTTTCTGCCGGCGCCGCTGCAACGAGCATTCACGCTCGAAGCAATGCAGCACCTTCTGCCCGTCACCCAGGATCTGCACCTCGATGTGGCGGGCCCGCCGGATGAAGCGCTCCAGATACACCGCACCATGCCCGAACGCGGCCTGGGCCTCGGTGGTGGCCAGCACAAACTGCTGACGCAGCGCCGCCTCGTCCGCAGCCACCCGGATGCCCCGGCCACCGCCCCCAGCCGAGGCCTTGATCATGATGGGATAACCAATGTCACGCGCCAGCGCCACGGCCTGTTCGGCATCCTCCACCACACCCACGCTGCCAGGCACCGTCGGCACACCGGCCGCCATGGCCGCGGCCCGGGCGGCCGCCTTGTCACCCATGGTGCGTATGGAGTGCGGCGTGGGGCCCACGAAGACCAGGCCCGCCTGTTCGACCCGCTCGGCGAACGCAGCGTTCTCGGACAGAAAACCATACCCGGGATGGACGGCACCGGCACCGCTGTCCAGCGCCGCCTGCAGGACCGCGTCCATGCACAGGTAGCTCTTGCTGGCATGCGCCGGGCCGATGCGCACCGCCTCATCGGCCATCTGCACGGCCAGACTCTCGGCATCCGCATCGCTGTAGACCGCCACGGTGGTCAGGCCCAATTCGCGGGCAGCCCGGATGATGCGAACCGCAATCTCGCCCCGGTTGGCCACCAGCACCTTGTTGAAAGCAGGAAACATGTGAAAACCCACCCTGGCTCAATCAACTTCAATCAGCAACAAGACCTGGCCGGGTTCGACCGGGTCGGCATTGGCCACCAGAAAGCGCTGCAGGCGTCCGGCCTCCTCGGCCGTGACCTCACTGAACTGCTTCATCACTTCGATCAGACCGACCACATCGCCGATCTCGACCCGCTCGCCCTCCTGCTTGAAGGGCGGGGCGTCAGGCGCGGCACTGCGGTAGAACGTGCCGGGCAAGGGACTCAAGACTTCATGGGTAACAGACATGGATGCACTCCGGAAAAAATGGATGAACTTGAACTCAACACCGCTTCAACACAGCGCCGCTGCCGCATCGGCGGGCAGCCCCATGACACGGATGCCTCGCTCCTGCAGGGCCTGCCGCGTGGCCTGAACCAGGGCCAGCGCCCCGGGCGTGTCGCTGTGAATGCAGACGGAGTCGAAATCAACGGCAATATCCGGGCCATCCACCGTGCGCACCGTGCCCTCAACACAGGCACGCACCACTTTGGCGGCCACCGCCGCCGGGTCCAGCGCAGTCGCGCGGCGTACAAAAACCAGTGCCCCGCTCTGGTCGTAGTCGCGGTCGGCATAGAACTCACGGACCACGGGTTGGCCCATCTCCATCGCCACACGGCAGGTCACGGACGAGGCCATGCAAAACAGGCGCAGCCCCGGCTCGACGCGTTGCAAGGCCGTGACCAAGGCCCGTGACAGCGCCTCGTCGCGGTAGGCCAGCAGGTACAGCGCGCCATGAGGCTTGATGTGCTGCAGGCTGGCACCTTCCAGGGTTGCCAGCTCACGCAAGGCACCCAACTGGTAGATCATGTCGTTCACCAACTCTTCGGGCGGTGCCGTGATGAAGCGACGCCCAAAGCCCACCAGATCCCGAAAGCCCGGGTGGGCCCCGATCCCGACACCCTGCTCACGCGCCATGCGGACGGTCTGCCGCATGATGTTCGGATCCCCGGCATGAAAGCCGGTCGCGATATTGGCCGAGGTGATCAAGGGCATCAGCGCCTCATCCACCCCGTCGCCGATGCGCCAGGGACCAAATCCCTCGCCCATGTCCGAATTCAGATCAATCTGGGCTTTCATGGGCCAACGCCCTTCTTGCAACACATACACATCTCCGTTTGGTGTGACAGTGCCGCAAGGTTAAAGAGAGCCCCTTTCATCGAAAAGCATTGTTTTCAACGACACAGGTATCTGAAAAACAGATGCCAAACCCCTTCTATCAAGGTAAAAACCCGCAGATACTGGGTCGGTCCATCTGAATTTCTGCGATCTGCAGGCTGCCATCGCAGCTTTACAACGGAGGCACCATGTCATTGACACTCAGGCAGCTGAAATACTTCGCCTCGGTCGCCGAGATGGGGCGGATTTCGCACGCCGCGCTCAAATTGAACATCTCGCAGTCGGCCGTCACCACCGCGATCCGCGAGCTGGAAGAACTGGTGGGTCAGCCCTTGCTGGACCGCCACCCCCACGGCGTGGAAATGACGGCCGCCGGGCGCCGGTTTCTGGAGCACACCTATGCTGTGCTGTCGGCCGCCGACGAAGCGTTGCGCATCCGGGACAACCGCGCGGAAGTGGGCGGGGTGCTCACCATCGCGGCCAGCTACACCGTACTGGGCTACTTTCTGCCTCACCACCTGCAGCGCTTTGAGCAACTGCACCCCAACATCCAGCTCAAGGTGCATGAGGTGAGCCGCGATGCCATTGAAGAAGGCCTGATCACGCGCCGCTACGACATGGCCTTGCTGCTGACTTCGAACGTGGTGATGAGAGAGCTCTCGCTGGAGACCTTTTTTGGTTCGCAACGACGCCTTTGGGTACCTGCCAAGCACCCGCTGCTGAGCAAATCGGAAGTGTCGCTGGCCGATGTCGCCCATGAGCCCTACATCATGCTCACGGTGGACGAAGCAGCCCAGAGCACCATGAAGTACTGGACTCAGACACCCCATCAGCCCAGCGTGCGCATGCGCACCAGTTCGGTCGAGGCCGTGCGCAGCAGTGTCGCCAATGGCCTGGGGGTGACCATCCTGTCCGACATGGTGTACCGCCCCTGGTCACTGGAGGGCAAACGCATTGAAACCATCAACCTGAGCGACCCGATCCCCACGATGAACATCGGCTTGGGTTGGAAACATGGCATCGAGCTCTCGCCCCCCATGGCTGTGCTGCGCGACTATTTCCGTCAGCTGTTCCTCGACGCCCATACCCTGCACTCGCGCCGGGATCGCTGACACCAGCGGCAGGCAGGGTACGTGCCCACCCGCAGGGTGCCTGCCAGGCCCGCTCACGGCCCTCCAGATCGAAGGTCGGTGGCCCTTGTTCAACGCGTGAGCCCGCCAACACTGTGGCGTACCGGCGACAGGCGTTGCAAATATCGATATTTGATAAAAACCATCGAATACATCATTTCATCCGCCTACCTGATACAACACCTTTGAGCATTTTCAAATCAAATGCAAAGGTGTTTCAAAAGGCCATGCGGACGAATATTCGACGCTCACTTCCAAAAACCGATGCGCGCGAAAAATATGCATCCATGCATCTACGAATTCCTGATATAGCCAGAACCAAGCCCTCTCTAGAGTGAGAACCTCAAACCCGAGCAGTGGCACACGACCGAAATCAGTCGGCGCAAACCACCTGACCACCCCCGTTATCGGGGTTCGGGCCTTGAAATCACTTTTCACCTCGATTCACCTATTAACTCATTCAGGAAAACCCATGCAGATTCGATTTGTCCGCTCAGCCCTTTCCACCGCCGCCGTGCTGACCCTGGCCCTGGGCGCCAGCGCCCACGCCCAGTCGTCGGTCACCCTGTTCGGTGTGGTCGACCTGGCCTTTGAAAGCGTGAAGAGCAATGCCGGCCGCCAAAGCGGTATTGCGCCATCGGGCAACACCGCCAGCCGCCTGGGCTTTCGCGGCGTGGAAGACCTGGGGGGCGGCCTGGCCGCCAGCTTCTGGCTGGAAGCCGCCATTGCGGCCAACAGCGGCATCGGCAGCAGCGGTACCAACACCAACAACGGCGCCACCTCCACAGGCGCCGTGGCCGCCGGTGGCCTGACCTTCAACCGCCGTGCCACCGTGAGCCTGTCGGGCAACTTCGGTGAAGTGCGCCTGGGCCGCGACATCGTGCCCAGCTTCTGGAACTACACCGTCTTCGACCCCTTCGGGGCCGGCAGCGTGGGCGCCATCATCACCAACTACACCGGTGCCGCCACGACCTTTGTGCGTGCCTCCAATGGCGTGAGCTACCTGCTGCCCAGCAACCTGGGCGGCTTCTATGGCCAGGGCACCGTCGCCTTCGGCAACCAGGCCAGCACAGCCACCCAGGCCAACAGCGCCGGCACCACGGTGGACTCGTCCGAGAACGGCCGCTACTACGGCCTGCGCGCCGGCTACACCAAGGGCCCGATCGACGTGGCTGCCGCCTACGGCCAGACCAAGTACATCAACAACGGGGCGCAGTCTTTCGGCAACGCCACCAACAGCCTGGGCGCGTTTGGCAGCTTCGGCAACTACACCGACACCAACTTCGGCGGCTCGTACGACTTTGGCGTGGCCAAGCTGCTGGCCACGGTGTCGCAACAGAAGTACAACGACTTCATCAGCCTGGGCAACACCAAGGCCGTCAAGGGTTGGTCGCTGGGCGTGAACGCACCGCTGGGCGCCGGCAACGTGCTGGCCCAGCTGAGCAGCGCCAAGCTCGACAGCGCCGGCAAGGCCAACAAGTTTGCCGTGGGTTATGTCTACAACTTCTCGAAGAGCACCGCGGTGTACGGCACCGTGTCCCGCGTGAGCAATTCGGGCGGTGCCAGCCTGAATGCCGCCTCGTTCAGCTCGGCTGGTTTTGGTGGCGTGAACGGTGCCGCCAACGTGAACGGCTCGTCCACCGGTATTGACGCCGGTATCCGCTTGCGTTTCTGATCTTCGTCGAAAGCGCCGTCTCGCCAAAGCCGGCACCTTCAGGTGGCGGCTTTTTTTCGAGCGGCCAAAAAAATCCCCCAGGCTGATTTCAGACTGGGGGATTCAACTGACGAAAGTCAGAGCTAGGAGACATCGCAAAAGCACAGGTGGGCTATGAACCCGCTGAATCAGTTTCCTCAAAATAATCCAGCCCTGCGCTCAATGAATATTCTGCACGGAATGGAAAATCAGGTGATTATCATTTTGCATATCCATTGTTGAAGATAACCAGGCAACTTGAAGCACGTGAATGACAGGCATGAAAAACCCGGCACCAGGCCGGGTTCAATGGGCACCTGACCAGAACACGGATTCAAGTCAGCTCAAACCCCTGCCAGGTGATGAAGCGGCGCAGATGATCCCGCCCCGACAGGCTTTGCGGCCCGGCCACGCGCTGGCTGGCCTGCTGCGACCACGGCACGGGGGGCAGGCCCTGATCGCGCTGAAAGGCCTGGATGGCCTGGTCGTAGCGTGGCACCTCGGCGGCTTCGGCCTCGGCGCTGTAGTGCTCGTGGTGCAGCACCACCGACTGGGCCAGGCGCGGCTTCACGGCGGCAGGCTGGGCTGGGTCGGGGTGACCCACACACAGGCCGAACAGCGGGAACACATGGGCCGGCAGCTTGAGCTCGGCCGCCACTTCGGGGGCCCGGTTGCGCAAGGCACCGATGTAGACGGTGCCCAGGCCCAGGGCCTCGGCGGCCACGACAGCGTTCTGGGCGGCCAGCGAGGCATCGATGCTGGCGACCAGAAACTGCTCCAGGTACTGGTTCGCATCCGAGGGCAGGCCCAGGCCTTGGGCCACGCGGTCCAGGCGCGACAGATCGGCCAGCCAGACCAGGAACAGCGGCGCCTGACGGATGTGGGCCTGATCGCGCGACCATTCCGACAGCCGCGCTTTGCGCTCGGGGTCGGTGACGGCCAGCACACTCCAGGCCTGCAGGTTGGACGAGGTCGGTGCCGACTGGGCGGCGGCCACCAGGTGGGCCAGCGTACCTTCAGGCAGGGCATCGGGCAGGTAGGCGCGCACCGAGCGGTGGGCCAGCAGGTGCTGCAGCACCGCGGTGTTGGCGCCTGCCGGCGGCGTGGGCAGTGCGGCCTGGGCGCTGGCATAGCGGGCGGCCAGCGCCGGGTTCAGGTCATGGGTGTCCTGGGTCATGGGATCTCCGATGGAGGGGCGTGAATGGGTATGAAGGGGGTATGAAGGGGGTGTGGAGGGCGTGCTCAGGCTGCGATCAACTGGATGCCGATGTCACCCTCGCGCTCCAGTTGGGCCACCAGGCCCAGCTCCCAATCCAGGTAGGCTTTGAAGCCTGCGTCGCGCTGGGCCAGGTCGGCATGGGCGTAGGGGCTGTACCAGTGGTCGTCGTCCCCCGTGAGCACGCCGTCGGCACCGCTTTGCAGGGGCAGGCCGGCAGCGGCCCAGGCCTCGGTGCCTCCGGCCAGGCTGCGCACCTTGCGGGTGGGCAGGCGCCGTGCCAGTTCGGCCGCCACGGTGGCGGCCAGCACGCCGTCGGGCGAGGTGATGACGATGGGGCGGGTGTCGTCGGCGGTGCCCACAAACTCGTGCAGGCGGTCGGGCACGGCAAAGCGGGCGCCGGGCAGGTGGCGGCGCTCGTGGTCGGCACGGCGGTCCACATCGAACACCAGCACCTCACCCTGTTGTTGCCAGGCCTGAAGTTGCAGGGGCGACACGCGCGCCGCAGCGGGCTGCGAGGCCAGCACGCGCACTGGCTCGGGGCCGGTCACCGTGGTGGTCTGGGCGGCCGGGCTGTACACGTACACCTCATGCCCACCCAGCTGGGCCAGCCGGGCGGCGGTGGTGAGGGCACGCACGCCGTCCCAGTCGACCAGCACGATGCGGCTGCGGCGTGTGCCCACATACTCGTCGGTGGCCTGCACCAGCTGGCCCCCGGGCGCCCAGCGCCAGCCTTCGAGGTGACCGGCCTGGTATTCCTCACGGGTGCGCACGTCAAACAGGTACAGCGAGCGCTCATGGCGCTGGCCCTGCAGGCGCGCCAGGCCCGCCGCGTCCAGCCGCTGCACGCCGGCGCGCTCGGCCACCCGGGCGGCCTGCTCACGGGCCTGGGCCAGGCCCTGGGGCGAGGGCTCGGGCAGGGCCGTGCTGCGGCCCTGGGCCAGGCTCTGGCCGGCCAGCAGCCAGGCCATGGTGCCGTCCTTGAGCGACACCACGCGGTTCGGGATGCCGGCGTCGATCAGCGTCTGGGCACCCACGATGCTGCGCGTGCGCCCGGCGCAGTTGACCACCACCAGGGTGTCGGGGTCGGGCGCCAGCTCATGGATGCGGTAGACCAGCTCGGCCCCGGGCAGGCTGTGCGCAAAGGGCAGGCTGAACTGCTTGAATTCTTCGGGGGTGCGGCTGTCCACCACCACCAGGTTCTGGCCCTGGTCCAGCGCCTGGCGCAGGCCCGCCACGTCGATCCAGGGGGTGTGCTTGTCGTGCTCGATGACCTCGCCAAAGGCCTTGCTGGGCACGTTGGTGCCGCTGAAGATCTCGAAGCCGGCGGCGGCCCAGGCCTCGGTGCCGCCCTCCAGCACCGACACCTGGGCATAGCCCAGGCGCACCAGTTTGCGCGCCGCTTCATGGGCCAGCGATTCGTTGCCATCGACCAGCACGATGCGGGTGCCGCGGCGCGGCACCAGGCGGTCGATCAGCAGCTCCAGCCGCCATAACGGGGCCGAGGCCGCCAGCAACAGGTGGCCGTGGGTGTAGACGCCGGTTTCACGCACATCGAGCAGGGCGATCTCTTCGCCGTCGCGCAGGGCCTCGCGCAAGGCGGCGGGGCTGATCAGCGGATGGCGGATCAGGGCCGGGGGCGCAAAGGTGCGGTAGCTGCCGCCGCTGCGGCTTTCAAACACCATGCGCCCGGGCAGGCGGTCCAGGCCCAGGCCGTAGAAGTGCAGGTGCAGGCCGGTCTCGGTCCCCACCAGCTCGATGGTGTGCACATCCGTGGGCTGCAGGGTGATGTAGCTGCCGGGGGCCACGTCGACAGTGCGGAGGGGGCTCAGGCTGTCACGCGCCGGATCGGCCGTGGGGCTGCGCTGGTACAGCACGTTTTCTTCATGGCCCTGGATGCCGGCGATGATGGCCCAGGTGGTGTGGTCGTGCGGCGGCTGGGCCTTGCACGGCTGGCCGGCCGACACGTACAGGGCATAGTGGCCATCCAGGTCTTCGTACAGGCGGTAGACCCGCGCCGGCGCCTCTTCGCTGAGCGGAAAGTGCGCCTCTGGGAACAGCTCGCGGCGCAGGCCCAGCTGCGCCAGGGCCTGAGCCACCTCGGCCAATTGGGCATCACTGGCCACGCGGGGGTCGGGTACGATCCGGCGGGCTGTGGCAATGAAGTCCAGCACCGCGCGGGTGCGGCGGCTGGCGAGGTCACTGCCGCTGAAGTCGAGGCTGAGGTCGGTCTGGCTCATGCGATGGGTCTTTCAGATACAAGTTCAGGTGCAAGGTCGGGTGCAAGGCAACGCAAGGTTGCGGTCGCGCAAGGCTAAAAGCGCCCGCTGGCCAGCCCAAGGAATGATTTCGGCTAACCATATGTGCAGCGTGCGCCTGTGCATGCATGCGCATGCATATGCTTAGCCGAAGAACTTCGTTCACAGCCCGGCAGGGCCTGCCTAGAGTGCGCCCACCATGCACGCCACCCCCACCCTGCCCCGCCGCAGCCTGCTGCACACCCCCATGATGCTGTTGACCACCCTGGGCCTGTGCGCCGCAGCGGCAGCGGCCGAGCCACCGGCCTTCCCGAACCGGCCCGTGCACATCGTGGTGCCAGTGGCCGCCGGCGGCAGTGCCGACAAGCTGACACGCGCCCTGGCCGAGAAGCTGACCGCCCTGTGGGGGCAGCCCGTGGTGGTGGACAACGTGCCCGGCGCCAGCGGCAACATCGGTGCCGCCAAGGTGGCCCGCGCCGCCCCCGACGGTTACACCCTGCTGCAGCAGGGTGAGGGCCTGACACTGAACAACATCCTGTTCACCGAGCTGCCCTACGACGCCAACAAGGCCTTTGCCCCGGTGATCAAGGCGGTGGTGAACCCGCAGATCCTGGTGGTGAACCCGAACAGTGGCCTGAACACCTTCGCCGACTACCTGGCGCGCGCCAAGGCCCAACCCGACACCCTCACCCTGGGCCTGCCCGGCAACGGGGGCATCGCCCACGTGGCGCACGAGATCCTGAGCCAGGAGACCGGCGCCAAGGTGCGCTATATCCCCTATTCGGGTGGTGCCCCAGCCGCCCTGGACGTGCTGGCCGGCCACACCCAGGCCACCCTGATCACGCTGGCCGCCGTGACCGAGCATGTGCGCAGCGGCAAGCTGCGCGCCCTGGCGGTGACGACCTCCTACCGCTCACCCGCCCTGCCCCAGGTGCCCACCATGGCCGAGGCCGGCGTGCCGGGCTTCTCGGTGGAGAGCTGGCAAGGCTACTTTGTGCCGGCGGGCACGCCTGCTGCCGTGGTGGCCAAACTGAACCACGACATCGACACGGTGCTGCACTCACCCGAGCTGCGCAGCAAGCTCGAGGACATGGGCTTCAAAGTGGCCGGCGGCAGCGCCGCCGACCTGGCCACCAGCCTGCAGCAAGAGCGCCCGCGCTACAGCCGGGCCATCCGCACGGCGGGAATCTCGCTGCGCTGAGCCACGCCCGCCCAGCACTGTCATGCGGGCCGGCTGAACCCCGGCACGCCGCCGCCCCTGCGCCCACCCGGATGCCCATGAAAAAGCCCCCGCCACCCCATGCAGGGCGGCCGGGGGCCGGTTGAGCCTTCGTCGCGAAGGCGCTCAGTTGACGCGCAGGGCGCGCCAGTCGATGCGGTTGTCTGCGCGATGCGGTACATCCACGCTCTGACGCAGCGCCCACGGAATGATCTGGTTGTACAGCGGGATGTGCGAAATCAGCTCGTGGTCTTGCAGCAAGGCCTTCTCGATCAAGGCGTTGCGATTGGCCAGGTCGGTCTCCTTGCGGATGCGCTCCACCAATGCGTCCTGCTGCGGGTTGCTGAAACGGCCCAGGTTGAAGTTGCCATCGCCCCCCGCGCCAGGGCTGCGGATCAGCGACTGCAGGCTGTAGAAGGCATCGAAGGTCGGTACGCCCCAGCCCAGCAGGTAGATGCTGGCCTCGTTGCGCTGGATCATCGGGAAGTAGGTGCTGAAAGGCAACGAACGCAGGCGCGCCTTCACGCCCACACGGGCCCACTGGGCGGTGATGGCCTGGCACAGCTGTTCGTCGTTGATGTAGCGGCCGGCGCTGCAGGCAAAGTCCACTTCGAAGCCTTGCGGGTAGCCAGCCTCGGCCAGCAACTGCTGGGCCGCCTTCACGTCGTAGGGCCAACGCACATCGGCCTTGGGCGTCCAGCCGTTGACCTGGCGCGCGATCAGGGCGCCAGCAGGCTGGGCCAGGCCACGCTGCACCACGCGCTGGATGCTGGCGATATCGATCGCCTGGTACAAGGCCTTGCGCACGCGCACATCCTTGAGCGGGTTCTGCCCCTTCACATTGGATCCGGGCAACTCATCCCGGAACTGGTCCACGCCCAGGAACAGGGTGCGGTTTTCAGGGCCTTCCAGCACTTTGAGCTGCGGCGTCTGGCGCACCCGAGCCAGATCCTGCAGGCTGGGGTCGATCACAAAGTCGACCTCGCCCGACAGCAGGGCGGCCATGCGGGTGGCGTCGGACTTGATCGGGGTGTAGACGATCTGGGTCACATTGCCGCCGAACTTGCCCTGGCCCCACCAGTGGGGGTTGGGCTCCAGCACCACGCGCTGGTCAGGCGCCCATTCCTTGAGCTGGAACGGCCCCGTGCCCAGGGCATGGCGGTGGGCATAGGTTTCTTCCTTGTTGCGGATGTCCTTGGGATCGACCGAATTGTTCTTTTCGGCCCAAGCCTTGCTCAGGATGCGCAGCTCGGTGAGTTGATTCACCAGCACCGGGTTGGGCAGGTTCGAGAAGATGTCGATGACCGTCGGGCTGACCTTTTCAATCCGGTCGATGCCCTGGGTGTAGACCGCGTAGTTGGAGCTCTTGGCCTTGGCACGCTCCAGCGAGAAGCGCACGTCGTCGGCGGTCAACAGGCTGCCGTCGCTGAACTTGACGCCCTGGCGCAGGGTGAGACGCAACTGGGTGGGCGAAACCTGCTTCCACTCGGTGGCCAGTGAGGGCTCGGGCTTGAAGGTCTTGCTGTTGTACTCGATCAGCGTGTCGTAGATGGCAGAGTGCAAGGCGTTGTTCACGCCCACGTTCTGGGCATGCACATCCCAAGACGACAAGTCCACGGCACGGGTCCAGCGGAAGGGTTTGGCCTGCACGGCCAGCGGGGCGGCAGCGCACAGGGCCAGCGATGCGGCGAGCAGCCAGGGGGTGGATTTGCGTAACAAGGGTTCTCCAATTCGATAGCGAGGCGACTCTTGCACAGGCCCCGCATGGGGCGCAAGGCACGATTGCGCGCTTGCTTATGCGTTTAATCAGCTTGCAAGACCAATGCCATGCAAAAAACAGCCCCCCCAACGGCCGGAAGCCCTCTGCGCGAAGAGACGGATCGGACCCAAGCGCGTCGCCACCTCAGGTCGCCACGATGGCCTGCGTGACCCGCAGGAATCGGTCTACATCGTCCAAGGTGTGGCAATGCAGGGGCGACACCCGCACAGCCCCTTGCAGGCCCAATGAGGTCAGCATGCGCTCGGAGTAGATGCTGCTCACCACGCGCTCGTACACAATCACGCCGCGGCGTTCGTATTCGCGCACGGCCTGGGTCGGGCTCAGGTCGCGCAGGTTGATCGCCAGGATCAGATCACGCTGCGACAGATCGTCATGATCGAGCAGCACCTCGACTCCAGCCATGGCGCGCAACCCGGGCACAGCGCGACTTCCGTTCAACAGACGCTCCAGCAAGGCGCGCTCATGCAGTGCAATGTGCTCCATGCCCAGCACGAAGCGTTGGCGGCGGTCGTCGGTCTGGCCGAAGTGGCTGCCGATCCAGCACACATAGTCGACGATGGCCGTGACCACCGCGTATTGCCACGGCGCGGTGCTGCCCAGATCCCAGTAGGTTTCGGGCTTGCCGGCAAGGCGGTGATGGGGCAGCAGCGCCGCCCGCTCCGACAGCCAGGAGAACCCTGAGCCCCGGCAGCCAAAGAACTTGTAGGGTGCGATGTTGATGCCATCCACCGGGGTCTTCTGCACATCGATGATTTCGTGCGGAGCATGCTGCACCGCGTCGACCAGCACATACAGGCCGGGTTTGCGCTGCCGGGCCTGGCGCACCACCTGCTCCAGATCCAGCTTGGCACCCGAAATATTGGAAGCGTAGATCAGCACCAGCAGGCAGGTCTCGTCGTCCACCAGCGAGACAATCTCGTCAACATCGATGCCACCCGTGGCGGGGTTGCTGGGGGCCACCCGCAAGGCCTTGCCCAGGCGTTGGGCATACAAAGCGGCGGCATCGTAGGCGGAGGGGTGCTCCAGCGCGGTGGTGACGATGTTGCTGCCGCTCACATGCTCAGCCACGGCGCGCACCATGTCGAACATCGCAGCCGAGGCCGTGAGCGACGCATGCACTGTGCCGCCGCTGGCGTTCAGCAGCAATCGGACATCCTCGATCCCGGCAAGCTGCACCTGCTTGAGCGAGGCAGCAGCGGCGTGAATGCGCTCGGCACTGTCCGGTACGGCGTCCACCCGCGCCATGGCCTCCAGTGCGGCCTTCAAGCGCAGTGAGCCGCCTGCGTTCTCGAAGTACAGGCGGGTGTTGCCCAGGTGGTCCTGGTCCACATGGTGGAAACGGTCTTTGATTTCACGGGAAAGCTCGGCACTGAAGGCCTGGCCTCTGGCGGCATGGTTCGACATGGATGATGTTTGCTTTCGATCACTCGGACTTGAGGCTGACCTGCTTGATGACGCGGCCCCACTTGGCCTTGTCGGCCACCAGAAAGGCACGGAACTGGTCGGGCGTATTGCCCACAGGCTCCAGGCCATCCTGCACCAGCTTGCGTGACACCTCGGGTTGCGCCAACACCTTGGCGATGTCGGCCTGCAGGCGATTCACCACGGCAGGTGGGGTGTTTTTGGGGGCACAGATGCCGGTCCAGGTCACCGGGTCGATGCCCGGCACGCCGGACTCATCGATGGTGGGCAAATCAGGGTAGGCACTCAAGCGCTTGAGGCTGGCCACGCCAAGGGCGCGCAGTTGACCCGTGCGGACATACTGCATCGAGCTCAATGGCTGGTCGAAGATGGCCTGCACCTGACCGCTCACCAGGTCAGCAATGGCCTGGCTGGTGCCCTTGTAGGGCACGTGCACCAGGTTCACCCCGGCCGCTGCCTTGAACATTTCACCAGCCAGGTGCCCGCCAGTGGCATTACCGGACGAGGCAAAGTTGATTTTGCCGGGGTTCTGCTTGGCATAGGCCACGAACTCCTTGACGTTCTTCACCGGCAGGCTGGCGTGCACCATCAACACATAGGGGGCATTGGCAATCAGCGTCACCGGCACCAGGTCGACCTCGGGATTGAAGGGCATGGGGCCAAGGTGGGGCTGGATTGACGAGGTGCCCGTGGTGCACATGGCCAGCGTGTACCCATCAGCGGGCGAGGCCAGGACCGCCGAGATGGCGATGGCACCGCCAGCACCGGGCTTGTTGTCGACCACCACCTGCTGGCCCAGCAGTTCACCCAGCTTGGGGGCAATCTGGCGCGCCACGATATCGTTGGAACCACCGGGCGAGAAGCCCACCACGATGCGCACCGGCTTGCTGGGAAATGTGTCGGCCATGGCCGGTATGGCCAAAAGCGCGGTGGCGCAAAGACTGCTGAAGAAGTACCTGAGGGTGAAGCGGGTCATGAGGCAAAAACTCCGATCTGTGGCGAGGGCAGGAAGGGGGGGTACGCCTGCCAGTCTAGGAATCAGCGCCTGGAGCAACAAGCGAAGAATGCGCCTGCCGATGTATTCCAAAAATTCCGATGGTGAGGCCGCTTGCCTATACTTTGGCGCAATGAACTTCACCTACCGGCAACTGGAAACGTTTCTGTACAGTGCGCGTTCGGGCAGCTTCAATGCAGCAGCTACCCAGCTGCACACCACGCAATCGGCGGTGTCCAAACGGATCGCTGAAATCGAGGCCCAGCTGGGCAGCCCGCTG
>Ga0208888_100169_pt1 | contig 37906 bp, 30 predicted proteins | sample LakWasM115_HOW13_2_FD_183929 | JGI IMG/M metagenome (GOLD analysis project Ga0208888, IMG submission 183929) | Freshwater sediment methanotrophic microbial communities from Lake Washington under simulated oxygen tension - Sediment Metagenome... | ecosystem: Environmental > Aquatic > Freshwater >...
GCCGGAACAGCTGGCGCGCCGCGTGCGACGGGCCGCCGGCCTGGGCCAGGCAGCTCACGCCGCTGCAATAGGGTTCAAGCTCGTGCTGCAGCAGGCCGGCCAGGAAGGCGCTGCTGCCCCAGCCCAGGGTCATGACCTGGTCGGCCTGCAGCAGCAGTTCGACGGCCTGCTCACAGGGCTGGTCCTGCAAGGCTTGCAGCGTGTGGTCCAGGTTGTCGCGGGTTTCCTGCAGCGAGGCGGCCATGGTCTGTACCGTGCCGGCAGGCTGCTGCAGGTTGCTGCGCAGGCTCTCCACGGGCGCCAGCACCGACTCGAAGCCGCGCGCCAGCTCGGCCCGGAACTGCGGGTAACCCGCAAAACCCAGCGCCCGGGCCAGGCGGTTGGCACTGGCCACTGACACTTCGGTCTCGCGCGCAAACTCCTCGATGCTCAGCGTGGCGGCCCGAAAGGGGTGCGCCAGCACCGCCCGCGCCATGCGCTGCAGCGCCGCCGGCAGGGCCGGCGCCTGGCTGGCCACGTGCTGCAGCACCGGCAGGCCGGCGAAGCGGCCTGCCCAATCGGCAGTGGAGACGGTGGCGGGCTCACGGGGCATGGTGTGAAGACGGCAAAGGGGTGCTGTAAAGAAGTTTTCAGAGAACTGAAATACTGTAAAGCAATTTACAGGCCTGCCGCATGGGGTTCTTCCCGGGGCTATTTCCGGTATTCCATGGGGGAGAGCGTGCCGAAGCGCACCGATCAGGGGCACGGCGGCAGCGGCGCGGTGCATAGGCGAAAAAAAACCCGGCGGCTGCCGGGTTTTCCAAACTGGAGTTGAAGAGGTATTGCGTAACAATCAACCAGCATCCAGCGCCTGAGAGGCTTTCAACCAGCCTGCAGCAGCAGACCAGCGTCACCCCAGAATCTGCACTTCCAGACAGCGAAAAATCGCTGGCGCGACTCCGGAAGACAACCCGGGGCGTCCCATCGGCGCCCACATTCTTCCCTGCATGCCTTTCAGCCCTTTAGCGGCTTGGCGCACTGTTCGCCAAGGCTTGACGACAAATGGGCTGAGAAGCCCTCCGAATGTAACAATCCGATACGAAATCCGCAAGCCCGACCGGCGCCAGCGCCAGAGGGAGCGGCGGATCGATCTGGCGGGGTCGCGCTCAGGCCAATGTCATCAGGCTGGCATTGCCGCCTGCCGCCGCGGTATTGACGCTCAGGGCTCGTTCGACCAGCAAGCGCTCCAGCGGAATGGCCGCGTCGCCCGGCAGCAGGCCGGTGATGCCGACAATCGGGCCCGGGCGCTGGGCCACACGCAACGCCACCTGGCGCAGGGCCGCGGGCTCACCCTGGTGCAGCACGGCATCGAAATGGGTTTCGGGGCGGGTCCAGTCGCTGCACAGCACGATGCGGCCCTGCACGACATCGGGCAGGCGCTGCAGCAAGGCCTGCGCCTGGTCGGGCCAGACGGCCTGGCTGCCCACGGCGAGCACCGCGGCCAGCTGGTTCAGGCGGTCGCCCTCCTGATCGGCCAGGCACAGCACGGCCTCGCGTGGCAGCAGGGTATAGACATTGCGCTCTCCGGTCGGGCCGCACAGCAAGCGGGCGTGCCCGGCGCGGGCCTGCGCGCCCCATTGCGCACAGGAAGCTGCCACCGCCGTCTGGCCATTGCGCTCAGACCACTCGGCCAGGGCCTGCAACGCGGCCGGCAACACCTCCGGCGGGTGGCCGGATTGCGCCGGGGCACCCGCCTCGTCCAGGCTGCGGGTCAGGGCCGCCTCGGGGCGCTGCGCCAGCAGGCGGTACAGGTACAGGGGGCCGCCGGCCTTGGGGCCGGTGCCCGACAGGCCCTCACCGCCAAAGGGCTGCACCCCCACCACGGCGCCCACCATGTTGCGGTTCACATACACATTGCCGGCGCGGGCCCCGGCCACCACGCGCTCGATGGTTTCGTCGATGCGGGTGTGCAGGCCCAGCGTCAGGCCGTAGCCCGTGGCGTTGATCTGGTCCAGCAACTCGGGCAGGGCCTCGCGGCGGTAGCGCAGCACGTGCAGCACCGGGCCGAACACCTCGCGCTGCAGTTCGCTGAGGCTGTTCAGTTCAATCAGGGTTGGCGGCACAAAGTGGCCGTGCCGGGTATCGTCCAGCCCGCCCCGGCCCAGGGGCTGCTGCACACGGCGGCCCTGGGCGCGCAGAGCGTCGATGTGGCGCAGCAGGCCGGCTTGCGCCTCGGCGTCGATCACCGGGCCCACGTCGGTGTGCAGCTGATCGGGGCAACCCAGGCGGAGTTCGGCCATCGCACCGGCCAGCATCTCCAGCACGCGGTCGGCGGCTTCTTCCTGCACGCACAGCACGCGCAGGGCCGAGCAGCGCTGGCCCGCGCTGTCGAAGGCCGAGGCCAGCACATCGGTGACCACCTGCTCGACCAGCGCGGACGAGTCCACGATCATGGCGTTCTGGCCGCCGGTTTCAGCAATCAGGGGCACGGTGCGCCCCGACGGGCTCAGGCGGCCGGCCAGTTGGCGTTGCAGCAGGCGCGCCACCTCGGTGGAGCCGGTGAACAGGACGCCCTGCACGCGCTCATCGCCCACCAGGGTGGCGCCCACGGTCTCGCCGCGGCCGGGCAGCAGTTGCAACACGGCGTCAGGCACACCGGCCTGGCGCAGCAGGCGCACGGCCTGGGCCGCCAGCAAGGGGGTCTGCTCGGCCGGCTTGGCCAGCACCGGGTTGCCGGCGGCCAGGGCCGCGGCCACCTGGCCTGTGAAGATGGCCAGCGGAAAGTTCCAGGGGCTGATGCAGACCACCGGGCCCAGCGGCTGGTGCGGCAGATCCGCCAGGTCGCGGCGCGCCTGGGCGGCGTAGTAGCGCAGAAAATCGACCGCCTCGCGCACCTCGGCCACAGCGTTGGCGCAGGTCTTGCCGGCTTCGCGCACCAGCAGGCCCATCAGCACGGCCAGCTGTTGCTCCATCAAATCGGCCGCTTGCTCCAGGGCCAGGGCACGCTGTGCCGGCGCAGTGGCCGCCCAGGCCGGTGCAGCCTCGGTGGCGGCTTGCAGCGCCCAGGCCACGCCGGCCAGGGTGGTTTCCTGCACCCGGCCGACGCGGTCGCGCAGGTCGGCCGGGTTGAGCACCGGCTGGGCAGGTTCGGCCCACTCGGCCCGGGCTTCGGGGCCGGCCAGCAAGGGCTCGGCCTGCCATTCGGTTTGGGCGCTGCGCAGCAGGTCGGCGTGCAGCCCGGCCAGCGCGGTATCGCAGGCCAGGTCTACGCCCTGGGAGTTGCGGCGCGCCACACCGTACAGCTCAGGCGGGGTGGCGATGGAAGGATGGGGCAGGCCCAGCGTGCCTTCGCGCAGAGCCATCTGCTCGACGGTCTGCACCGGGTCCTGAACCAGCTCGTCCAGGGGCAGGCTGGTGTCGGCAATGCGGTTCACGAAAGAGGTGTTGGCGCCGTTTTCCAGCAGGCGGCGCACCAGGTAGGCCAGCAGGGTTTCGTGGTTGCCCACCGGGGCGTAGATGCGGCAGGGGCGGTTCAGGCGGCCGGCGGCCTCGGGGCCCACCACCTGCTCGTACAGGGGTTCGCCCATGCCGTGCAGGCACTGGAACTCGTACTGCCCAGGCTGGTAGCGCGCCGGGTCGGCCAGTTGGTAGATGGCGGCCAGCGTGTGGGCGTTGTGGGTGGCGAACTGCGGGTAGATGGCTTCGGGCGCGGCCAGCAGGCGGCGCGCACAGGCCAGGTAAGACACATCGGTGTAGGCCTTGCGGGTGTACACGGGGTAATCGCTCAGGCCATCGAGCTGGGCGCGCTTGATCTCGCTGTCCCAGTAAGCGCCCTTGACCAGGCGCACCATCAGGCGGTGGCCGCTGCGGCGGGCCAGGTCGATCACGTGGTCGATCACGTGCGGGCAGCGCTTCTGGTAGGCCTGGATCACGAAGCCGATGCCGTTCCAGCCGGCCAGGGCGGGCTCGAAGCACAGGCGCTCCAGCAGCTCCAGCGAGAGCTCCAGTCGGTCGGCCTCTTCGGCGTCGATGTTCAGGCCGATGTCCTGGCCCCGCGCTTGCAGCGCCAATTGGCGCAGCACGGGGTAGAGTTCGGCGTGCACGCGGTCGTGCTGGGCGCGGGCATAACGCGGGTGCAGGGCCGACAGCTTGATCGAGATGCCTGGTCCGGCATAGACGCCGCGCCCGCCCGAAGCCTGGCCGATGGCGGCAATGGCCTGCTGGTAGTCGCGCAGGTAGCGCTCAGCGTCGGCCGTGGTGAGGGCGGCCTCGCCCAGCATGTCGTAGGAGTAGCGAAAGCCCTGGGGCTCCAGGGTGGCGGCATGGCGCAGGGCTTGGGCGATGGTCTCGCCCGTCACGAACTGCTCGCCCATCATGCGCATGGCCATGTCCACCCCCTTGCGGATCAGGGGCTCACCGCCGCGCGCGGTCAGCCGCCCCAGGGCTGCACCCAGGCCGCTTTCGCTGTGGGTGGACACCAGCTTGCCCGTCAGCAGCAGGCCCCAGGTCGCGGCGTTGACGAACAGCGAGGGGCTTTTGCCCAGGTGGCGTGCCCATTCGCCGTGGGCGATCTTGTCGCGGATCAGGGCATCGCGGGTGGCGGCATCGGGAATGCGCAGCAAGGCCTCGGCCAGGCACATCAAGGCCACGCCCTCTTGGGACGACAACGCGTACTCTTGCAGCAGCCCCTGCACCAGGCCAGCACGGCCGCCGGCGCTCTTGCGCTCGCGCAGGTGGCGCGCCAGGCGCTGGGCCAGTTGCTGGGTGGCTTCGGCCAGGGGCTGGGGCAGTCGGGCCTGCTCCAGCAACTCGGGCACCACCTCGGTCTCCGGCCGGCGCCAGGCGGCGGTGATGGCGGCGCGCAACGGGCTGGCCGGCTGCAGGCCTGGCGTGAAGGGCTGGAAGGGGGTGCAGGTGTCGGCAGCGGGGCTCAGGGGCGGGCGGACGGACATGGGATGGCTCCTCGAATTCGGTGAATTACGCCATCTTCTTAGCCATTGACGTGAATATTTATCCATATTTACATCCTCTCACCGAATAAATCACCACGCAATTCACCTCCCGTGCGCAGGTCATGCGAGCGCCGCACAATGGATGGCATGAAACCACTGCAAGACATTGCCCTGTCCATGCTCGACCTGGTGGCGGTGCGCGAAGGCGGCACCGTGGCCGACGCGCTGGCCATCGCCCTGCGCACCGCCCAGCACGCCGAAAAACTCGGCTTCACGCGCTACTGGCTGGCCGAGCACCACAACATGAGCGGCATCGCCAGCTCGGCCACCGCCGTGCTGGTGGGCCACATTGCCGGCGGCACCGAGCGCATCCGCGTGGGCTCGGGTGGCGTGATGCTGCCCAACCATGCGCCGCTGGTGGTGGCCGAGGCCTTCGGCACCTTGGCCGAGCTGTACCCGGGCCGCATCGACCTGGGCCTGGGCCGTGCGCCGGGTACCGACGGGCTGACCATGCGGGCGCTGCGCCGTGACCGGGTGGAGACCGAAGAAGACTTTCCGCGCGACGTGGCCGAGCTGCAGCGCCTGCTGGGCCCGGCGCAACCCGGCCAGCGCCTGATCGCCATGCCGGGCGCCGGCACCAATGTGCCGATTTGGCTGCTGGGTTCGAGCCTGTTCTCGGCCCAGTTGGCCGCCGAGCGCGGCCTGCCCTACGCCTTTGCCTCGCACTTTGCGCCGCGCATGCTGCTGCAGGCGGTGGACCTGTACCGGCGCCTGTTCAAGCCCTCGGCCACGCTGGAGAAGCCGCATGTGGTGATCGGTGTGCCCTTGATCGCCGCCCCCACCGACGAAGAGGCCGAGTTCCTGGCCAGCAGCACCTACCAGCGGGTGCTGGGCATCCTGACCGGCGACCGGCGCCGCCTGCAACCACCCCTGCCGCACTACCGGGCCCAGTTGGCGCCCCAGGAACGCGCCGCGATCGATGATTTTCTGGCCGCCGCCGTGGTCGGCGGGCCCGGCACCGTGCGCGAAGGCCTGGCCCGGCTGGCCGACCTGACCCAGGCCGACGAGTTCATGCTGGTCAGCGATGTGTTCGACCCCGCGCTGCGCCTGCGCTCGCTGGACATTGCCGCCGCAGCGCTGCGCGGCTGAACCGCCCCCGGGCGCTGCGCGCCCGCTTCTTGCATGCACACCGGCGGGCCATGACGGCGGTAGACCGGCCCGCCGGATGTGCACGGCACCCCCTCCCCAGGCCCCGAGTTTTCCACTCAAGCATTGACCTGAAATTCTTGGAATTTCAGCCACTCTGCGATAGACTCATCTCGTTTCAATCACGAAACTATGTTTTACCTAAGAAACGAACCGGATTGGAGAACGTCATGAGTGCATCAGCGGCCGCCGAAGGCGTGCAAACCGCTTACCAGCCCCCTGAGGGCATGAACCTGGCGCAATGGCTGAAGTCGCGGGTGGCCACCCGCGCCACCCGGCGCTACGACTGGGAGGCCTTGAAGTTCCAGGCCGACTTCGACCCCAAGTACGCCCGGGCCCAGATGCGCTACGTGGGCACGGGCGCCACCGGCGTGGCCAGTGACGAAAACACCGTGGTGGCCGAGCACTTCACCTTCTCCACCATGATCCTGCCGGCCGGCGCCGAAGGCCCGCTGCACATCCACACCGATGCCGAAGAAGTGTTCTTCGTGCTGCGCGGTCGGGTGAAGCTGATCGCCGAACTGAACGGTGAAACCTGGGAAATGGAAGCCGGCGAGCGCGACTTGATCTCCTGGCCGGTGGGCGTGTACCGTGGCGTGATCAACATCGGCGACGAAGAAGCCCTGATGTGTGTGATGGTGGGCAACCCCAAGCCGGTGACCCCGACCTACCCGCCCAGCCACCCCCTGGCCAAAGTCAAGCGCTGAGCCAGCGCAACGCACCCCCACGAGGAAACAACATGAGTGTTCAGGGCATTGACGAAATCACCTTCGGTGCGGCGGATCTGGCCAAGTGCCGCCAATTCTTCAGCGACTGGGGCCTGCACCTGGTGGCCGAAGAGCCGCAAGAGCTGATGTTCGAGTCGCTCAACGGCTGCCGCGTCAAGGTGGCCCATTCCGACAAGCCCGGCCTGCCCGCCGGCATCGAAGCCGACCCCACGCTGCGTGAAGTGGTGTGGGCCGTAGGCTCCAACGCCGAACTGGAGGCGCTGCGCAAACGCCTGGCCGGCCAGCCCGGCTACGTCGACGACGGCCAGCGCATCGGCTGCACCGACCCCAACGGCCTGGCTGTGCGGGTGCAGGTGACCCGCAAACGCGTGCTGGACCTGCCCTGCGCCCAGACCAACACCTGGGCCACGCGCGGCCGGGTGAACCAGCCCAGCCCGGCCTACGACCGAGCCACGCCGGTCGAGGTGGGCCATGTGGTGTTCTTCGTGAAAGACCTGGCGGCGACCACGGCTTTCTATGAGCAGCAGCTGGGTTTTGTCGTGTCTGACCGCTATCCGGGTCGCGGCAGCTTCATGCGCTGCGCCCCCGAGGGCGGCCACCACGACCTGTTCCTGCTGCAACTGCCCGAGCCCCGCGCCGGCCTGAACCACGTGGCCTTCACCGTGCGCGACCTGCACGAGGTGATTGGCGGCGGCATGCACATGTCGCGCTGCGGCTGGAGCACAGAACTCGGCCCGGGCCGGCACCCGATTTCGTCGGCGCTGTTCTGGTACTTCATCAGCCCGGCAGGCGCCCTGGTCGAGTACTACACCGACGAAGACGAACTGACCGCCGACTGGCAGCCTCGCGATTTCACCCCAGGCCCCACCGTGTTTGCGGAATGGGCCATCAAGGGCGGCATCGACGGCCACACCCGACGCCAGATCAGCGCCGAGGCCCCCAGCGGTCGCTTCATGACCGACCGCCCCAAAGACTGAATTCCTGAGATCACCCCACGAACCCCCGGAGGTTTTTGATGAGCAACACGCCCCCTCTCTACAACGAAACCCATCAGTACCGCGACGCCACACCGACCGCGTACGAAAACCTGCTGGGCGACTCGATCGAGCGCGCCTTCGCGCAAGGCCTGCACGAGATCGAACCCCTGATCGACTACCTGAACAAGGCCGGCCCGGCCGGCCCCAACAGCCAGCCCTGGACGGTCGAGACCTTCAAGGCCGAAATGGCCCGCCTCGGCGCCTGATTCACCCCACCCTGGAGCACATCAAGATGCAAACGTCCAACGTCTATTTCCAGCAAGACCCGGTCGACGCCGCCCTGGCCGTGGGCCTGAAAGACCTGTGGTTCCCGATCTGCCCGTCGTCCTTCCTCAAGAACGACCCGATCTCGCTGCGCCGCATGGGCTACAAGATCGTCTTGTGGCGCGACCACGAAGGCCAGGTTCGCGCCCTCGAAGACCACTGCCCGCACCGCGGTGCGCCGCTGTCGCTGGGGGTGAACCTGGGCGACCGCATCGCCTGCCCCTACCACGGCGTTGAAGTGAGCCATGACGGCACCGTGACCAGCGTGCCCGCCATGCCCGGCTGCAAGCTCGAAGGCTCGCGCACCACCCGCATGTTCCACGCGGTGGAAAGCAACGACGCGATCTTCCTGTTCAACTCGACCGAGCCGCAGATCGACACCCCGCCCCCGCTGCGCCTGCCTGAAGAATTGACCTCGCCCGAGTGGTCGTCCTTCCTGTGCTACACCGAGTGGGGCTGCGACTACCGCTATGTGATCGACAACGTGATCGACCCCATGCACGGCACCTTCCTGCACAAGCAGTCGCACACCATGTACGAAGGCGATGTGACGGCCGAATTCCACATCCGCGACACCGACACCGGCTTCGTGTTCGAGAAGAAGGGCCAGCGCAACGTCAACTTCGACTGGACCGAGTGGATCGACACCGGCATCCACCTGATGCGCCTCGAGATCCCGTACCCGAAGACCGGCGGCCCTGGCGGCAACTTCGCCATCATCGGCAGCTACACCCCCATCAGCCGCCAGGCTTCGGGCGTGTTCCACTGGCGCTGCCGCAAGGTGGACGGCTGGCAGCGCGACACCTGGCGCTTCCTGTACAAGAACCGCCTTGAGCAACGCCACTGGCATGTGCTGGAGCAAGACCGCGTGGCCGTCGAGACCATGGAGCCCGATGCCAACCAGCGCGAGTTCCTGTACGCCCACGACATGGGCATCGTGCGTCTGCGCCGCCACCTGAAGGGCCTGGCCCAGGCCCAGATCGACCGCGCCGCCACCCCGGCCTGAGCGCGAGCGGCCTGAACCTGAACCGCCCGGCACGCCCTGAAAGCGGCCTCCAAGCGCCCCCGACTGCACCTGGCAAGCTCTGGCTACCAGCCTGCCTCGGGGGCGCGGCGCTCTGTGACCCACATTAAACTCAAGCCCTCCCGCCCCCCACCCACAGCCCCGTCACGGCCATGTCGAATCTACTCAAAGCCTACATCCACGCGCTTCGTTACGAGGCCGAGGACATCCACAGCGTCGAACTGCGGCGCGCCGGCGGAGGTGAACTGCCCGAGTTCGCCGCCGGCTCCCACATCGACCTGCACCTGCCCAACGGGCTGGTGCGCAGCTACTCGCTGCTCAACGCCGCCGGCGAGCGCCACCGCTATGTGCTGGGCGTGCTGAAAGACCGGCGCAGCCGCGGCGGCTCGCGCTGCGTGCACGAAGCCCTGCGCGTGGGCCAGAGCATCGACATCAGCGAGCCGCGCAACAACTTTGCACTGCACGAAGACGCGGGCCACTCGGTGCTGGTGGCCGGTGGCATCGGCGTCACGCCCATCCTGTGCATGGCCACACGCCTGAAGCAGCTGGGCCGTTCCTTCGAAGTGCTGTACTTCGCCCGCTCGCGCAAGAGCGCGGCCTTCATCGCCGAACTGCAGGCCCTGGGCGCCCCGCTGCACCTGCATTTCGACGACGAACAGAACGGCCCACCCGACCTGAAAGCCCTGCTGGCCGCCCGGCCGGCACAGGCGGGTACCCCAGCGCAAACCCACTACTACGCCTGCGGCCCCGCCGTGATGCTCGACGCCTTCGAAAAGTTCTGCGCCGAGCTGGGCTATGCCAACGCCCACATCGAGCGCTTCGCCGCCGTCGAAGTGGCCGCCGCCTCGGACGCCCGCGAGAGCTACACGGTGGAACTCAAGCGCAGCGGCAAGACCCTCACGGTCGACGCCGGCCAGAGCCTGCTGCAAGCCCTGAACGCCGCCAAGGTGAACTGCGTGACCAGTTGCGAAGAAGGCATTTGCGGCGCCTGCGAAACCCGCGTGCTTGAGGGCCAGCCCGACCACCGCGACTCGGTGCTCAGCACCGCCGAACGCGCGGCCAACAAGGTGATGATGATCTGCGTGTCCGGCTGCAAGAGCGAGCGCCTGGTGCTGGATCTTTGAGCGAGCCGCCCTCAACCTGTATCAGCCAAGCATTTGGAGTGATGCAGGTGGGCCTAAGGGCCCCGCCCCCCTGGACGGGGACCGCTCAAGCAGCATGCGATGAGAAGGTTTCCAGGGTGTTGTCACGTCTCGCGAGGGAACGACTTGCGCGCCAGTGGCTCGATTTCCTCCCAGGCAGCACGCTCCTGCTCAATGGCCTCACGCAATTCATCCTCAGACGGCAACACCAGCCTGTATTGAGAAGCAAATATCTGTTCGCTGCCTTTCAAGATGGAATACCGGGCCACCGACAGATCTTTCTGATCGCACAACAGGATGCCCACCGTCGGGTTGTCTGCCGGCCCACGTCTGAGCTCGTCGTACATGCGCACATACATGTCCATCTGCCCGATGTCCTGATGGGTCAGTCGACCCGTCTTCAGATCGATCAGAACAAAGCACTTGAGAAGGTAGTTGTAGAACACCAGATCGATGTAGAAGTCCTGAAAATCTGTGCTCACGCGCTGTTGGCGTGCCACGAAGGCAAACCCTTGCCCCAGTTCCAGCAGAAAAGATTGCAGTTTGTCCATCAAGGCCTGCTCCAGGCTGGACTCCAGCAAACGCCCTGACCCGGGCAAACCCAGGAACTCCAGCATCACGGGGTCTCGCACAAAGTCACGCGGCTTTGGCGCTGATCCGCGGGCGGGGGGCACGCTCTCGGAAGTCGATACGACAGGATCGCTGCCGAGCAGTCGCCGCTCGTAATAGAGGGTGTCGATCTGTCGATCAAGCACCCGGGAACTCCAATTCTGGCTGGCCGCTTCGGTCATGTACCAACGACGGGCTTGCGGATCGCCGACGCGCAAAAGCATTCTGTAATGGGTCCAACTCAATTCCCGACGCAGTGCGTCGCGAATTGGGAAACTCAGGAAGAAGCCACGCATGTGCCTGAGGTTGGAGACGTCAAAGCCCTTGCCAAATTCCCGGCTGAGGGCCTCCGCCAGCCGTGGCAGCAGCTTTTGACCGTAGGTGGCCCGAGACGCTCCGCCTTGCTCAAACTCGACAATGTGACGCCCGACCTCCCAACATGTACTCACCTGTGCCACATCCACCGCACGCAGGGCCTGACGACGCCCGCGATGAATCGCGTCTCGCAAAGCCTCCAACAGACCGGAAAGGGGGACAGCGTCTGAGGCAGGCGCGTGTTTCATGCGAGAACTCCTTGCAGGGTGGGCCCCCTGAGTTGCAAAGAGTGTGTTGCCGCCAGCGCCTTTGGCCGTCATGGCCATCGGGCCTGGAACGATCAGGGGTGCATGGAAGTGGCCACGCGGCCCGGTGGCCGGCGAAGCACAGACACGTGCCGCCCAAAGCCACGGACAAACCGCTGCACGTCAAAAGTTCTGCCTTGACGCAAACTTCAGAGCCTCAGAACGTCCCCGGGTAAGAGCCCCCATCGAGCAGCACATTCTGGCCATTGATGTACCCCGCATGCACGCTGCACAGGTAGGCGCAGGTGTTTCCGAGTTCCTCGGGCTGGCCCAGCCGGCGGGCCGGGTGGCGGGCGATGCGGGCGGCGCGCACGGCTTCGGCAGTGCTGCCTTCGCGCCGCGCCTGGGCTTCGAAGTTGCCGGCCAGGCGGGCGGTGTCGAAGGTGCCGGGCAGCACATTGTTGATGGTGACGCCGCGCGCCACGGTGCTGCGCGCCAGCCCGGCCACAAAGCCGGTCAGGCCGCTGCGGGCGCCGTTGGACAGGCCCAGACCGTCCACCGGGGCCTTCACCGCGCTGGAGGTGATGTTGACGATGCGGCCAAAGCCGCGCGCCATCATGCCGTCCAGCGTGGCCTTGATCAGCTCGATGGGCGCCAGCATGTTGGCGTCCAGGGCCTTGATCCAGTCCTCGCGCTGCCACTGGCGGAAGTCGCCGGGCGGCGGGCCGCCCGCGTTGGTGACCACGATGTCGAAGTCGGGGTGGGCGGCAAAGATGCGGGCGCGCCCTTCGGCGCTGGCCACATCGGCGGCCACCCATTCGGCCCGGCCCGGCCCGAGGGCATTGAGCCGCTCGGCCGCCTCGCGCAGCGGGCCTTCCGTGCGGGCCACGATGACCACCTGCACGCCCTCGCGCACCAGGGCGGTGGCACAGGCCAGGCCCAGACCGGAGCTGGCGCCGCACACCAGGGCCTTGCGGCCCGAAATTCCAAGATCCATGACTCAGTTCTCCATGATCAGCGCCGCGCCAGCGCACTCAACAGGCGTGACGCCCGGCGGATGCTTCAGGCCGTGGCCCAGGGCATGGGCGACTCGTTCAGGCCCCAGTACCAGCTCTTCTGAGCCGTGTACTCCAGGATGCCCAGGCGACCTTTTTCACGCCCGGTGCCGCTCATCTTGACGCCACCGAAAGGCGTGCTGACCGAGAACACCTTGTAGGTGTTGACCCAGACGGTGCCGGTCTGCAGGGCCTGGCCCAGGCGCCAGGCGGTCTTGTAGTCGCGCGTCCAGATGCCCGAGGCCAGGCCGAACACGTTGTCGTTGCACTGGGCCACCAGGTCGGCTTCGTCGCGCCAGGGCAGCAGGGCCAACACGGGGCCGAAGATCTCTTCCTGGCACATGCAGGCGCTGTTGGGCAGGCCTTCGATTACGGTGGGGGTGTAGTAGCTGCCGCGCTCGAACAGGGCGCCCTCGGGGCGCACGCCGCCGGCCAGCAACTGGCCGCCCTCGTCCAGGCCCAGTTGCACATAGCGCTCGACTGAAGCGCGGTGGCCCTGGTTGACCAGGGGGCCCATCTGGGTGCTTTCGCTGGACGGGTCGCCCACACGCAGCGACTTCACGCCGGCCAGCAGGCGGGCCTTGAATTCGGCATAGACGCTTTCGTGCACAAAGGCGCGCGAGCCGGCAATGCAGGACTCCCCCGAGGAGCTGAAGATGCCGTACAGCACCCCAGCCACGGCATGGTCCAGGTCGGCATCGGCGCACACGATGGTGGGCGACTTGCCGCCCAGCTCCAGCGAGGTGGGCATGAGCTTTTCGGCCGCCAGGCGGGCAATGCCCAGGCCCACGGTGGTGCCGCCGGTGAAGGCGATGCGCTTGATCAGGGGGTGCTTGACCAGGGCATCGCCCACGATCGAGCCCTTGCCCGGCAGCACGCTGATGATGCCGTCGGGCACGCCGGCCTGCTGGGCGATGCGGGCCAGTTCGATGGCCATGCGCGGGGTGATTTCGGCGGGCTTGAAGACCACGGCACAGCCGGCAGCCAGCGCCGGTGCCAGCTTCTGGGCCTCGCTGGCGATGGGCGAGTTCCAGGGCGTGATGGCCCCCACGACGCCCAGCGGCTCGTGCGCGCTGAGGGTGAAGTAGTCGCCGCGCGAAGGCGTGAGCTGGTCTTCCCAGGTTTCGCAGGCGGCGGCAAAGAACTGGAAGGTGCCGGCGGCGCTGGCCACCAGGGCCCGGGTTTCCTTGATCGGCTTGCCGTTGTCCAGGCGCTGCAGCTGGGCCAGTTCTTCGCCGCGCTCGCGGATGCCCGCCGCGATGCGGTGCAGGATGGCAGCACGCTCATGCCGTTTGAGGCCGGCCCACGAGGGCTGTTGGCGGGCACGCTCGGCGCATTGCACGGCTTCGTCCACATCGGCCGCGGTGGCCGCGTGCAGGGTGGCGACGGTGCTGCCGTCATGCGGGTACTCGGTGGCGTACTCAGGGCCGGAGGCGTCGCGCCAACGCCCGGCCAGCAGGGTTTGCAGTTTTTCGCTCATGGGAGGTCTCAGACAGTGACGGCGGCGCCGCGGTTGTGCAGGAAACGAAGGCCCGACAGCACGGTCAGTGCCGAGGTCTTGGGGTTGTCGGCCAGGGGCTTGCCGCGCATGGTCAACTCCATCTCGCCAAACTCACCACGCACGCTGATCTGGTGGATGTTCTCGCTCACGGTGGGGTCGGCGATCAGGCGCACCTGTGTGGCATCCAGGCCCAGGCCGGCCAGGGAAATGGTGGCCGCCACGTTGGCGTTCTTGGGGTAGAGCTGGGCCGCTTCGCGGGCCGTGGCCTCCAGGATCACGGTGGGCTCGGTGATGGAAGACAGATCGCACACCTTTTCTGCCGGAGACCCCCGCCAACCCGACGGCGGCTTGCGGCCGGTGTAGCGCACCTCGGTGAGGCCGGCCAGGCGCGCTGCCGCAATGGCATCGACCCCGCCGATGGCGCCCGCGAGCAAGTGCAGCTGGGTGGCGCCCTGCTCGGCCGCCGCGGCCAATTGCTCGGCCATGCCAGGGCCCGACAGCGCGCCGATCGACAGCACCGCGCATTCCACGCCGCGCTGCAGCGCCGGCACCACGTGCTCGATCAGGGCCGCATGGCCGGCACATTCCAGCACCAGGGTGGCTTCGGCGGGCACTGCCGTGGTCACGGTGGCGGCATCGCCCACCACGGCACGGGCCTCGTCCAGGCCGGCGGCCTGGACCACGATGTGGGTGATGCGCACGCCCGGGTCGCCGGCTATGCGTTGGAAGATCGATTTACCGATCGCCCCAAAACCGATCAAGGTGACGGGCTGGGGGGTGCGGCCTCGAGAGGGGTTGGCGTTGGCAAGGCTCATGCGGCCTCCTTCTTGAGGATCGGGCCGGCGAACTTGGCGGCGAACGGGCCCCAGGCCTTCATGTCCACCTCGACCACCACTGGGCCCTTGGCGGCCAGGGCCTGGCCCAGCACCTCGGCGGTGCGCGCCGGGCTGTCGAGCAGGAAGTGACTGGCCTGGAGGCTGGCACAGAAATTCGCGAAATCAGGCGTGTGCAGCTCGACATAGCAATGGCGGCTGCCATAGATGTCGTCCTGGATGTTCTTGATCACGCCATAGCGGCTGTCGTTCATCAGCAGCACCACCAGGTCGGCGTTCTCCTGCACGGCGCAGGCCAGTTCACCCACGTTGAGCATGAAGCCGCCGTCGCCCACCAGGGCCACCGTCTTGCGGCCCAGCTGGTGCTCGGTGTTGGCCACCGAGGTGCCGATCGCCATGGCCAGGCCCTGACCGATGCCGCCGCCCAGGGCGTGCACACCGGCGCGGGGGTGGTCCAGCACCGGGGCGCGGTTGCCCCACATGCTGTTGGACAAGGTGATGTCGCGCACCCACCACAGGTTCTTGCCGGCCACGGCGCCCACCTGGTTCTTGAGTTCGGTGTAAGCGCCCAGGGTGTCGTCCACATGGGCGGCGGCGGCGGCACGGGCCTTCTGCACATCGGGCACCAGCTGCGGGTCGACCTGCATGCGGCCTTCCAGCAGATCGGCCAACGCATTCAGCGTGAGCTCGGCATCGCCCTGCACAAAGTACCGGCTGTTGTAGCCCCGGTTATGGGCCAGGGCATTGGCGTCGATGCGGTAGAGGGCCTGCGGCAGCTTGAGCTTGTAGCGCAGGGTTTCGTTGCTGCGCAGGCGAGAGCCCACCACCAGCAGGGCGTCGCAGCTCTGGTACAGGTCTTCGGCGGGCTTTTGCAGGTTGTACGAGCCCAGGCTGGCGGGGTGGTCTTCGGCCAGGATGCCGCGCCCCTGCACCGAGGTCACCACGCCCCAGCCCATCTTCACAAAACGGGCCACGGCTGCGCTGGCGCCGCGTGCACCGCCGCCCAGCCACAGCAGGGGGCGCTTGGCACCGGCCAGGGCATCGGCCAGGGCCTGCACGCTTTCGGCCTCAGGCGGCACCGGGCGCAGCGGCAGGGGGCGCAGATCGGCCGGCAGGTCGAGCAGGGTGGCCTGCACGTCGATCGGGATCTCGATGCTGACGGGCCCACAGGGCGGGGTGAAGGCCAGTCGGGCCGCCTCGCGCAGGGTGGCCAGGGCGGTTTCGGCGTTGCGGATGCGGAAGGCTGCCTTGCCCACCGACTGCAGCATGGCCAGTTGGGCCGGGGCTTCGTGGATGTAGCCAAGGTCGCGGTCCAGGTAGGGCGACTCGATCTGGCCGGTCAGGTGCAGCAGGGGCGTGCCGGCGGTGAGGGCCTCGATCATGGCACCGGCGGCGTTGCCGGCTCCGGTGCCGGTGCTGGTCACGCACACCCCCAGGGCGCCGCTGACACGGGCGTAGGCATCGGCCATGTTGCAGGCCCCGGCCTCGCCCCGTGCCGACACGAATCGGATCTTCTGACGCCGGTGGAAGGCGTCGAGGATGGGCATGTTGTGGATCGAGATCACGCCAAAGGCGGCGCGAACACCACATTGCTCTAGGAATCGGGCGGCAAGTTCGCCAACGGTGATGCGATGGGGGGCTGCTGTGGTCATGGTGTGGGGGGTGGGACGGGGTTGACGTTCATGCCGCCGCGCTGAGGCAGGTGGCTGATGCGTTGGGTGACCTGGGCAGCGGCTTGCTGCACCAGTTGGACCAGGCTGCGGGCCTGATCGGCCTCGATCTGCTGCGCAGGCACGGTCAGGCTGACGGCCGCCACCACCTGGTGGCGGTCATTGAACACAGGGGCGGCAATCGTGGAGATGCCGGTCTCGAAGCCGCCCTGGCTGATGCCGTAGCCATTGGCCATGTCCTGATCGATCAGGGCCTTGAGCTGCACCAGGGTGGTGGGCGTCTTGGGGGTGTAGGCATGCAGTGCCGGCTCGGGGTAGAGCAGAGACAGGCCGGCCATGTCGAGGTTGGACAGCAGCAGACGGCCCAGCACGGTGGCATGGGCCGGCAGACGCGCACCGACCTGGATCGAATGGAACACCGACTGGCGGCCCATGGCCTTGGCGACAAACACCACCTCGCGCCCATCGCGCACCACCAGGTGGGCCGAGTAGCCGCTCTGGTCGCGCAGGCCTTCGATGATGGGAATGCCGTGCTCGGTCAACTCCATCGAGGCCAGGTATTCGAAGCCCAGGCGCAGCACGCCAATGCTCAGCTTGTAGTTGGGGCTGTCGCTCACGCGCTCGACAAAGCCCATCTGCTCCAGAGTCTGCAACAGACGGAACACCGAGGCGCGCGGCACATCGAGGCGGCGCGACAGCTCGGCGCCGGTGAGCTGCGGCTCCTGGCGGGTGAAGCAGCCCAGCAATTGCAGGCCACGGGCCAGGCCCGGGACGAGGTAGCGGTCGCTTGCGTTGTTCATGTGGTGGTTCTCCTGGTCTCTCGATCCGTGTTCAGGGGGTGGCCTGCAGCAGGGCATTGACCGCATCGGCGGCCTCCAGCGCGCAGGCATGGCCCACCGGGCCCAGTGAGAGATAGGGAGCACCCACCCGGTGCGCCAGGCCTTCGCAGGCGGCTGCCGGGGTGATGGTGTCAGCGCTGCCACTGGCCACGGTGACCGGACAGGTTACCGCAGCCAGCAGGCTGTCGAGATCGGCGTTGGCGAGCAGCCGGGCGGCCTGGGTGTAACCGGCCGGAACGATGGCTGCCATGATCGATTTCACATACGCCACCAGGGGCGCATCGGCCTGGGCCGAGAGCATGGCGGCCCCCCGGTGCTCGGCCATGCCGGCCGGGCCCAGGCGCTCCAGGTTGGCCAGGCGGTCGCGCAGCTTGCTGTCGCGCAAGGCGGGATCAGCCAGGCCATAGCCCAGGGCCGGCGAAAGCAGGGTCAGGCGCTCAACGGCACCCGGGCGCTGGGCCACGGCCGCGGCGGCCATCAGGCAGCCCAGCGAGTGGCCGGCCAGCCGGATCGGCTGTTGCGCCAGGCCCAGGGCCTGCAGCCATTGCCAGACCCGCGTGCCGTAGTCGGCGGCGGTCGGCCAATCGGCCTCGACCGGGGTGCTCTGGCCATAGCCCGGCGCGTCCCAGGCCAGCACGGTGAAGCGGCTTTGCAGGCTTTGCAACTGGCGCAACCAGCTGCCCGAGGCCGAGCCGATGCCGTGCAACAGCACCAGCAAGGGGCCTTGGCCCGCCCGACGGTAGGCGATATCACCCCCGGCGGTCGGCACCACCTGGGCAGGCCACTGCTGTGCCAGTTCTTGCAGCGTCATGGTGGTGGCGCCTGCTTCAGCGACCCAGGTCGCGCTTGATCTTGGCCAGGGGCGAATCGGGCGGGTAGACCGGGGTGATGGGCTTGGGCGAGCCCAGCATCACGCACATCAGGGCGTCTTCGTCGCCGATGTTGTGCTCTTCGCGGTACACGCCGGGCGGCACCGAGATCAGGTCGCGTTCGCCCACCACGGTTTCCCAGCGTTGGCCGTCTTTTTCGCAGATCACTTTCATGGCGCCGCGCATCACGAAGAAGATCTCTTCCACGTCGTAGTGGATGTGTGAGGGGCCGATGTTGCCCGCCGGGATCACCATGGTCGAGAAGGTGAAGTGGGCCGAGGGCACGGTGTTGTTGTCAGCCGCCACACCGGTGCCGCCGGTGCCCACATAGCGCATCTGGGCGCGGCGGTACTTGGGGTCGAAATCGGCCTGGAACTTCAGCGCGTCCCAGTCGTAGCGGCGGGTGGAACGGCGCGCCACGCGCGACTCCATCCATTCGGCAAAGCTCTGGCCCGAGGCCTGCATCATGGACTGCTGGATCTCCGCCTCAGGCGGGATGCGCGCATCCTGCAGGCCGCGTTCGTTGAACACCGGCTCGTTGGCCGCGGGGGTGTGGGGGGTGCTCATGGGGACTCCTTGGTGAACAGTGCGTTGAATGCGGTGAATGCGTTGGGTGCGTCGGGTTGTTGAGGGGGCTCAGTTCATGACGAAGCCGCCATTGACCGGCAGCACCTGCCCGGTCACGTAGCCACTGCCTTCAGACAGCAGGAACAGCACGGTGGCGACCACGTCGTCGGGCACCTGGGCCCGGCTGATGGCGCGGCCTTCGCTGTACAGGCGGTGGCGGGCTTCGGGTACGTATTCGGTGGCCTCGACCAGGGTCAAACCCGGCGCCACGGCGTTCACGGTCACGCCGTGCGCGCCCAGTTCGCGCGCCATCGAGCGGGTCATCGACATCACGGCGCCCTTGCTGGCCACATAGGCCATCAGGCGCGGGGCGCCCCACAGCGCGGTGTCAGAGGCGATGTTCACCACCCGGCCCCGACCCGAATCCTGCAGCCAACGCTGGGCCGCCACCGTCACCAGCCAGGGGCCGCGCACATTGACGGCCATCACCCGGTCCCAGGTGTCGACCGTGATGTCTGCCATGTCCTTGCCACCCGAATTGGTGATGGCGGCGTTGTTCACCAGGCCATCCAGGCCACCCAGACGATCGGCCGCAGCGGCCGTGGCCTGTTCGATGGCCTGCGGATCGGACACATCCATGGGCAGGTAATGCGCCACGGGCTGGGCCAGGCCCTCATTCAGTGCGGCGGCCAGGGCCTCGCCACGCTCATGCAGCACATCGGTCAGGGCGACCCGGGCACCGGCGGCCACACAGGCGCGGGCAAAAGCCTCGCCCAGGCCACGGGCACCGCCCGTGATGAGGATGCGGTGGCCTTCGAGAGAGGGAACGCTGGTCTGATTCATGCTTCGATTCCTGTGTCTGCCGTGCGCCGCCCTGTCTTGGTGATCGGGCTTCAGCACGGCCTTTCTCAGTCTCACTTATGAAACGTTGATTCGTATTTGAATCGCAATTGTGTCACCAACCCACAATCCCACCCCTATCCCGACTATCACACAGGGTTTTTGAAACACCAAGAAGGGTCGCCGATGCCACTTTTTCAAGAAGCCAACACAGGCATTCGTCCATGCGCCAGATCAACAACACCGATGTGACCACCCCATGAATACGTGCTTCTACTTATTTGAAAAACGGGGAGCTCTCCGTATTCTCACTCAAATAGTTTCATCTATTGATCATCGTTTCATACATAAAACGAAAGACCCCCATGCTCACCCCAGGTTCTGTTGGCCTCCTCAGCTCGCATCCCAGCGGCAGCAGGTGTTTGACATGAAGCGCCCGCTCCTGGCGACGACGCGCCGCTGGACAGCCGCGTGCTTCACCCTGCTGGGCACCGCCAGTCTGTGCCACGCGGCCCCTGGTGAGCCCCTGGAGGCCCAGCGCAGCCTGGCGGCGGCGCCGTTCACGCTGGTGGCGCCATTCCCGGCCGGCGGCCCGGTGGACACGCTGGCGCGCATGCTGGCCCATGGCCTCGGTGAGCGCTACAAGCAGGCGGCCATCGTGGACAACCGCACCGGTGCCAACGGCAACATCGGCATCGAGGCGGTCAAGCGCGCCGCCCCCACAGGCCACACCCTGCTGGTGGTGCCGGCCGGCAACCTGACCATCAACCCCACGCTGATGCCCCGCCTGGGCTACGACGTGGAGGCCGACTTCAGCCCCGTGGCCTCGCTGGCCAAGGCTCCCAACGTGCTGGCCGTGAACCCCGCGGTGCCGGCGCGCAGCATCCGCGAACTGATCGCGCTCAGCCAGGCCCACCCCGGCACCTTGAGTTACGCCACTCCGGGCGTGGGCTCGGGCCTGCACCTAGCCGGCGAGCTGTTCAAGCAGCAAAGCGGCGCCGACCTGCTGCATGTGGCCTACAAGGGCTCGCCCCCTGCGCTCAACGATGTGCTGGGGGGCACCGTGCCCGTGATCGTGGGCAACCTGCCCACGCTGCTGCCGCACATCCAGCAAGGCAAGCTGCGCGCCCTGGCCGTGACCGACCCGGTGCGCGCCCCGCTGCTGCCTGAGGTGCCCACGCTGGCCGAAGCCGGTGTGCCCGGCGTGGCCGTGACCTCGTGGTACGGCGTGATGGCCCCCAAGGGCACACCCGAGGCCGTGCGCACCCAGCTGGCCACCGACATCAGCCAGATTCTGAACACGCCCGCCAACAAAGCCCAACTCGAAAAACAAGGCCTGGTCGTGTGGATCACCGCAGGCGCCGCCTTTGGCGACGTCATCCGAAAAGAGACAGCCACCTGGCTGCCCGTCATCAAGAGCCGAAAGATCGAAGCCCAGTGACGGGCCGCGCCCAACAAGCCCCCTCCCGACCCACCCCCACAACATCTTCTAGGACCCATCCCATGCCCCCCCGTTTTGCCCTCTCCCGCCGTCAAACCCTGGCACTGGCCGCCGCCGCGCTCGGTCTGAGCGCTGCCGCCCAGCCGGCCCTGGCCCAGGGCTCGTACCCCAACAAGCCCATCACCCTGGTGGTGGCCTACCCCGCCGGCGGCGACACCGACGCCATGGCGCGCCTGTTCGCCGAAAAGCTGCAAGGCCGGCTGGGCCAGCCTGTGGTGGTGGACAACCGCCCCGGTGCCAGCGGCATCATCGGCAGCGCCTTCGTGTCCAAGGCCCCAGCCGATGGCTACACCCTGCTGCTGGCGCCCAGCACCTTCTCGATCGCGCAACTGGTGATGAAGACCGGCCCGGGCTCGGGCTACGACGTGCTCAACGGCTTCACCCCCATCATCCAGACCGTCACCATGCCCATGTTCGTGGCCGCCTCGGGCGCCAGCGGCATCAAGGACATCAAGGAGCTGGTGGCCCAGTCCAAGGCCAAGCCACTGACCTACGCCACCCCGGGCAGCGGCTCGCCCATGCACATCCTGGCCGCCATGTTCACCAAGGCCAGCGGCGCCGACCTGGCCCACGTGCCCTACCGCGGCGTGGCGCCGGCGGTGAACGACGTGCTGGGCGGCCATGTGCCGCTGACCTTCATGACCCTGGGCCCCGTCGCCCCGCACCTGGCCACAGGCAAGGTCAAGCTGCTGGGCGTGGCCGACACCCACCGCTCCACTCTGGCGCCGGATGTGCCCACTCTGGCCGAGCTGGGCTACAAGGACGTCGAGCTCACCGCCTGGCAAGGCCTGTTCGGCCCCAAGGGCCTGAGCGCCGACATCGTGAAAACGCTCAACACCCACATGAACGACATCCTGAAGATGCCCGATGTGGTCAGCAAGGTCGGCACCTTCGGCGGCCTGCCGCTCGGGGGCGACCCGGCCCGTCTCGAAAAGAGCAACGCCGCCGATCTGGCCCGCTTCGGCAAGGTGGTGAAGGACTTCGGCATCCAGGCCGATTGAGCCTGGCACCCACCACGTTCCCCCGCCCGGCTGGGCTGCCCTGGCCGGAACTCCCCACGACGAAGCAGCGCTTCGTTTCCTCAATCGGCACATCTCTTGGAGGAGAAGCCCATGAAAAAATCCCTCATCGTTCTGGCCGCCCTGGCCGCAGCCACCGGGGCCTCGGCCCAGACGGCCCCCAGCTCGTCGGTGACCCTGTTCGGCACCATTGACGTGGGCCTGGCCCGCGTCACCGGCGACACCCTGAGCCGCACCGGCCTGTCCACCAGCGGCGCCAACATCAGCCGCATCGGCTTTCGCGGCACCGAAGACCTGGGCGGCGGCCTGGCCGCCGGGTTCTGGCTCGAGGGTGGCCTGGACGTGAACACCGGCGCGGGCAAGACCAGCGGCGCCTTCAGCTTCAACCGCCGCGCCACCGTCAGCCTGCTGGGCAACTTTGGTGAGGTGCGTGTGGGCCGCGACGATTCGGCCACCTTCCTGAACACCCTGATCTTCGATCCCTTCCTGACCAACGGCGTGGGCGGCACCGGCACCTTTGTCATGAACGGCGCCCCGATCCAGATCAGCAATGCGGTCAGCTACTTCCTGCCGGCCAACCTGGGCGGCTTCTATGGCCAGGCCCAGGTGGCCTTCGGCGGCCAGGCCTCCAACTCGACCACCCCCAACCTGGGTGACTACCGCGGCCTGCGCGGCGGCTACCGCCAGGGCCCGGTGCATGTGGCGCTGGCCACCGGCAAGCTCAAGGGTGCCACCGCCGCCGCCGACGTGACCGCCAACAACATCGCCGGCTGGTACGACTTCGGCGTGGTCAAGCCCTCGTTCATCTGGGCCAGCGAGAAGACCGCCACCGCCAAGATCACGGCCTTCCAACTGGGCGCCAGCGCACCGATCGGCGCCAGCGAACTGCGCGCCTCGGTGGGCCGCTACGACACGTCGGGCAACAATGCCGACTGGACCAAAGTGTCGCTGGGCTACGGCTACAACCTGTCCAAGCGCACCCAGCTCTACACCAGCTATGGCCACATCAGCAACAAGGCCGGCGCCCAGCGCGCCATCAACATCCAGGGCCTGGGCGCTGCCGGCACCACGCTGGGAGGCACCTCCAGCGGCTACGAAGTGGGCATGCGCCACTTCTTCTGATCGACGTTTTCTCCGAGGTTGACTTGGCCTGCCACGGCCCGGGGTTTATCCCTGGGCCTGGCAGGCTTTTTTGCGGTCGGGGGCCTCGTGCCCTGTGAAAGAATCAGGTCACCGCAGTTGCCCATCTGCCCCGTGCCACGACGCCGCCCCAGCCCCACCCCTGCCGAACCAACCCAAATCCCCCCTGCGCCCACCAGCCCCTGGGCTGACCTGGACGAGCACGGCAGCGGTCTGGCGGTGGACAACTTCATCACCTCCTGGATGAACCAGCTCAGCCACGCGCTGCGCCGCCATCTGACCTTGAGCTACGCCGACCCTTTTGGCGTCAGCGTGGCCGAGTGGCGCATGCTGGCCTTCATCGCCCACGAGGGCCAGTTATCGCTCTCGCAACTGGCCCAGCTCTCCAGCACCGACAAGGCCCTGGTCAGCCGCACGCTGAAACTGCTGGAACACCGCGGCCTGGTGCAATTGCAGGCCAGCGGGCGCGGTCGCGCCCGCAAGCTGTTGTGCCGCCTCAGCCCCGCCGGGCTGGACCTGCACGACCAGATGATCCGCGTGGCCCGCGAACGCCAGGCCGCCATGCTGCGCGTGCTCAGCCCCACCGAGCGGCAGGGGCTGTACGATGCGCTGAACAAACTCAAGGCTGAATGCGCCCGACTGGACCGGCAGCATGACATCACCGACCAGAGCGACGCCCCGCTTCACAAGAAGGTCACCAGACCGACGGCGCTTGATGGTCTATAAAGACGCTGACCTACGCCGCCACAGCCCGTCATTGACGTGCAAGCCTCCTGAGGCCCAATCGGACAAAAAGCAGGCCTATCCGCCTGCAGAAAGAGACGCATGAGTGAGCCCAGCCGCAGCGGCTACATCCTGCGAGCAACCACGTTCTACCTGCTCTTCGGGCTGGGCTGGATCGTGCTGTCGGACCGCGTGCTGCTGGCGCTGGCCAACCCGCTGGACCTGGCGGCCCTGTCGGCGGCCAAGGGCATCTTTTTTGTGCTGGCGTCCGCGGCAGCCCTGTTCATGGCCTTGCGCTCGGTGCCGGGAGGCCGGGTCGCGGCCAGCGATTCAGGGCTGCCCGAGCCGGCGCCTCGGGTCAGCACCGGCCAGCGTTGGCTGAGCTATGGATTCGCTTTGCTGATCACCGGCTGCATGCTGCTGGTCCATCAGGCCATGACCCCCATGGATGCGGGACACCCGCAGTTCATCCTGTTCGTGCTGCCCATCGCCCTGAGCGCGCTGGTGGGCGGCCTGGGCCCGGGTTTGCTGGCCACGTTCACGGCGCTGATCGGCGTCGATCTCACGTCACAGCCTGCACTGCACAGCCTGGCCGCTTCGCCACAAAACCAGTTCCGCTGGGGCCTGCTGCTGGTCAACGGCCTGGTGCTGAGCCTGCTCAGTGATCGCCTGCGGCGCGCCAGTGCGCGATTGCGGCGCAGCAGCCGGCTGCTCAATGCGGTGGTCAGCGGCACCTCGGATGCGGTGTTCGTGAAAGACCGCCATGGGCACTACCAGCTGGCCAATGCCGCTGCCGGGGCCTTCGTTGACCGGGACCCTGCCGGCATGCTGGGCGCCACCGATGCGCAGCTGTTCGACGCGGCATCGGCGCGGCACCTGCGCGAACTCGATCTGCAGGTGATGCAAAGCGCCCAGGTTCAGACCCACGAAGAAAGCCTGACCACCCTGGACGGGGAGCAACGGGTCTTCATGGTCACCAAAGGGCCCGTGACCGATGAGGCCGGAGCGGTCAACGGGCTGTTTGGCATCGCGCGCGACATCACCCACCTGAAAGCCGACCAGGAACGCCTGCAGGCGAGCGAGGCCGCACTGCGCGAAGCCCAACACCTGGCGAGCATCGGCAGTTGGAGCTGGAACCTGCTGAGCGATGAACACATCTGGTCTGACGAGGTCTATCACCTCTACGGGCGTGATCGCTCATTGCCTCCAGCCCGGCCCGACGAGGTTCGCCACTACTTTAGCGCCGAGGGTTGGCAACGCCTGAGCGAGGCGGTTCGCCGGGCCATCGACGAAGGCCTGCCCTATGAATGCGAAGTGGAACTGACACCCGACCAGGGGCCACCGCGCTGGATATTGACCCGGGGCCAGGTGCGCCGCAACGAGCAGCAGCAAATCGACGTGCTGTGTGGCACCGTGCAGGACATCACCGAACGCCGCCGCCAGGACCAGGCCCTGCGTGAACGCGAACAGCAACTGGCCCGGGTGCTGCAGGGCTCCGATCAGGGCTACTGGGACTGGCACCTGCCCAGCAATACCTTCCTGGTCAGTGAACGCTGGGAAACCATGCTGGGTTTCGAGCCGGGCGAAATGGACGTGGCCACCCACCGCTGGCCCGACATCGTGCACCCCGAAGACCTGACCACCGCCATGGCCTCGATCGAGCGCCACCTGAAAGGCGAGAGCGACGCCCACGTGGTGGAAATCCGCTGCCGCACCAAGCAGGGCAGCTGGCGCTGGATCCTGTCGCGCGGGAGCGTCGTCAAGCGCAGCGACGATGGGCAGCCCCTGATCATGGCGGGCACGCACACCGACATCACCGAGCGCAAGCAATCCGAACTCGCGCTGCGCGAAGCCAGTGTGGTGTTCGAGAGCAGCCACGAAGGCATCATGATGGTCAACCCGGACGGGTTGATCACCAAGGTCAACCCCGCCTTCATGCGCATCACCGGCTACTCAGAAGCGGAGGTCAGCGGTCAATCTCCCCGCTTGCTGGCCTCCGGACAACACGGCGAGCCGTTCTACCAGGAGCTGTGGCGGGCCTTGCAGCAGCACGATTTCTGGCGTGGCGAGATCTGCAACCGACGCAAGAGCGGTGAGCTGTACGTGGCCCAGGAAACGATCTCGGTGGTGCGCGACCCGCAGGGTCAGGTGCTGCACTACATCGGCGTTTTTGCCGACATCAGCCAACTCAAGGCCCATGAGGCCGAGCTGGACCGCGTGGCGCACTACGACCTGCTCACCGGGCTGCCCAATCGCCGCCTGCTGTCAGACCGCATGAGCCAATCGATCCGGCGCTCGCAGCGCAGCGGCCATCCCAGCGCGGTGTGCGTGCTTGATCTGGATGGATTCAAAGGCATCAACGACCGCCATGGCCACAGCGTGGGCGACCTGTTGCTGGTGGCACTGAGTGGCCGCCTGCAGCAGGTGCTGCGCGCCGAAGACACGCTGGCACGCACCGGGGGTGACGAGTTCGTGCTGGTGCTGTCGGAGGTCGGATCCACCGAAGAATGCACGCTGATCCTCGACCGCCTGCTGCAGGCCGTGCGCCTGCCCTGCGTGCTCACGCCCGATCTGAGCCTGGGCGTGAGTGCCAGCATCGGTGTGAGCCTGTACCCGGCCGACAATGCCGACCCCGACACCTTGCTGCGCCACGCCGACCAGGCCATGTACCTGGCCAAGCAGGCCGGCAAGAACCGCTATCAGTTGTTCGACCCTGAAAGCGACCGCCTGGCGCAGGCCCACCGACAAGGCCTGGAAGCGCTGGAGCAGGCCCTGGCGCAGGGCGAGTTCGTGCTGCATTACCAGCCCAAGGTGGACCTCGACAGCGGTGAAGTCATTGGCGCAGAAGCCCTGATCCGCTGGCAGCACCCCGAGCGTGGCCTGCTGCCGCCGGGTGAGTTCCTGCCTCAACTGCACGGCAGCGCCCTGGAGCCCTCGCTGGGCGAATGGGTGATTGCCAGCGCCCTGGATCAACTCGGCCAGTGGCAGGCCCAAGGACTGGACATGAAGGTGAGCGTCAACATCAGCGCCAACCACCTGCTGCAGCCCGAGTTCTGCGACCGGCTGGCCCAGGCCCTGACCCATCACCCCGAGGTCTCCCCCGCCCACCTGGAGCTGGAAGTGCTGGAAAGCGCCGCCATCGCCGACATGGGCCAGGCCGTCGACATCCTGCGCAACTGCCGGGCCCTGGGGGTGCGCTTTTCACTCGATGACTTCGGCACCGGCTACTCCTCGCTCACCTACCTGCGCCAGTTGCCCGTGGACACGCTGAAGATCGACCAGAGCTTTGTACGCGACATGCTCACGGACGCCGACGACCTGCGCATCGTGCAAAGCGTCATCCAGTTGGCCGGCGTGTTCCACCGCCAAGTGATTGCCGAGGGCGTGGAAACGCTGGAGCACGGCGCCTTGCTGCGCCAGATGGGCTGCCACTGCGTACAAGGCTATGGCATTGCCCGCCCCATGCCTGCCCAGAACCTGCCCGGCTGGTGCGCCGGATGGCTGCAGGCCCAGGCCTGGCAACACCTCTGACGCCCTCACCCATCGCCTCAGGAGGCCCTCCTCATGCTGTCCCACATCTTCATCGGCATCACCGACTTCGAACGCGCCCTGCGCTTCTACCGCCCCGTGCTGGCCAGCCTGGGCATCGAAGAACGCTTCTGTGAACCCGAGCGCCCGTGGGCCGGCTGGCACAGTGCCGGCGGCCAGCGCCCCCTGTTCGTGATCGCCCACCCCCACGACGGCCAGCCGCCGGCCCCCGGCAACGGCCAGATGACCGCCTTCCTGGCCCCCACCCGAGCCGCAGTCCACGCCGCCCACGCGGTCGCCCTGGCCCACGGCGGCACCTGCGACGGCCCCCCCGGCCCCCGCCCGCACTACCACGCCCACTACTACGGCGCCTACTTCAAAGACCCCGACGGCAACAAACTCGCCGTCGCCTGCCACACCCCCGAAGACACCCCGTGAACGACCCTCAAAAAGAGCCTGGAACCAGAAACGAGGGGGCCACAAGGCCCCTTCTTCATTCAGCAGGCCACCCAGGGTAGGGGCCATGACAGGAAAAAAGGGAACAGGGGGGCCTAAAGACCCCCTCTCTTCATCTAGCAGACCTCAAACGGAGTAGTCAGGCCGGCGCCGGGCCGCCCCAAGGCGGACAGTTTGTAATGGGAACTGTGCGTCAGTCGTCGCCGCGAGTCTTGTCTTGAATTCGGCAGACATCAAACGAAGAGGTCAGCCCGCCGCCCGGCCGCCCGAAGGCGGGCTGCGGCCCCCTCGGGGGGCAGGGAGTGACACGAAGTGCACGACCGTGGGGGCCATTTATTCAGGCCACCCCACCCTCGCCAACGACTCGTTGTCCCAGCCTTTGCGCCCCGTCAGCTCCTCGCCCACCCAGTCAGGCAGATCCACCGCGGTCTGCTCGCTGGGCAGCTCGACCTCCACCGTGTACAGGCCTTCCAGCCCGCCGTGGTAGCGGTCCACCTCGAAGGTGTGGCCCTGGTGCTCGATGAAAAAGCGCGTCTTCTCCAGGGCATAGGCCCCCGGCTGGCGTGCCATCTGCTGGGCATCGGCCACCGGGATCTCGTACTCCCACTCATGGCGGGTGGCCGCGCTCAGCGGCGCACTCTTGAGCGTGAGCCAGGCCCGGTCCTGCGACACCCGCACCCGCACCAGCACCGCGCCCTTGGCCAGGTAGGCCTGCAGAAAATGGGAGCCGCTCAGGCCCTCCAGGATCGCCGGGGTCCTGAGTTTGAATTTGCGTTCGATTTCCAAGGCCATGGTGATTTCCTCCTGAAGGTTGCCGCTGCTTTTTGAATGAGGCCCGATTGTGTCGCACCGACACCCAGGTGCCGGGCTTGTGAGAGCCTACATCGTCATTTCAGACGATTGAAAGTCATTCACAAGACAGCCAAGCTACCAGCTGATCCGGGATGATGAACCCGTCCTCCGCCCAAACACCCTCTCAAACTGCCCCACCGCTGCCATGAACCTGCATGACGCCATCGCCTCGCGCCGCTCGGTGCGCGACTTTCTGGACACCCCGGTCCCCGAAGCGGTGATCCGCCGCGTGCTCGAGCATGCGCTGCGCGCGCCCTCCGGGGGCAATCTGCAGCCCTGGCACCTGCATGTGCTCACCGGCGCGCCACTGGCCGACTTCAAGGCCCAGATGCAGCAGCGCCTGCACGACGAGGCGGCCGGCAGCGCGGCGCCCGAGCCCGGTGAATACACGGTTTACCCGCCCGAGCTGGTCTCACCCTACCGCGAGCGCCGCTTCCAGGTGGGCGAAGCCATGTACGCCGAGCTGGGCATCCCGCGCGAAGACAAGGCCGGTCGGCTGCGCTGGTTTGCCCGCAACTACGCCTTCTTCGGGGCCCCGCTGGCCTTGTTCTGCAGCGTGGACCGCCGCATGGGCCCACCGCAATGGTCTGACCTGGGCATGCTGCTGCAGACCCTGATGCTGCTGTTGCGCGCCGAAGGCCTGGACAGCTGTGCCCAGGAATGCTGGGCGCGCTACCCCCAGACCGTGGGCCAGACCCTGAAGCTGCCGCCCGAGCGCATGCTGTTCGCGGGCATGGCCATCGGCTACGCCAACCCCGAGCACCCGGTGAACCGCCTGCAGACCGCGCGGGCACCCCTGTCCGAGATGGTCGAGTTCATCGGCTTCTGAGCCCGCACCGCCAACCCAGCCCGGCCGCTCAGGCCGTGGGCAGGCGGTGGTCCTTGAACTGCTCGCGCAATTTCGTCTTCAGCAGCTTGCCGGTGGCGGTGTGCGGCAGGCTGTCGACAAACACCACGTCGTCGGGCAGCCACCACTTGGCAATGCGCTCGCCCAGGTGCGCCAGCACCGAGGAGGCATCGACCTCGGCGCCCGGGCGCTTGACGGCCACCAGCAAGGGGCGCTCCTGCCACTTGGGGTGCGGCAGGCCGATCACCGCAGCCTCCAGCAGGCCGGGGTGCGAGCAGGCTGCGTTCTCCACGTCGATGGACGAGATCCACTCGCCGCCCGACTTGATCACGTCCTTGGCGCGGTCCACCAGTTGCAGGTAACCATCGGGGTCGATGGTGGCCACATCGCCGGTCGGAAAGTAGCCCTCGGCATCGAGCACCGCCCCACCCTCACCCCGGAAATAGCCGCTGCAGATCCAGGGACCCCGCACATGCAGGTGGCCATAGGCCACGCCATCCCAGGGCAGGGTCTGGCCTGCCGCGTCGACGATCTTCAGGTCCACCCCCCAGACACCCCGGCCCTGCTTGAGCTTGACCTTGAGCAGCGCATCGCCGTCCAGCTCGGCGTGCTTGGGCAGCAGCTTGCTGATCACGCCGATGGGGCTGGTCTCGGTCATGCCCCAGCCCTGCACCACCTCGGCCCCGAAGTCAGTCTCGAAGCGCTCAAGCACTGCGCGCGACACCGCCGCCCCGCCGATGCCGATACGCTTGACCCCGATCTCGCGCGGGTTGATCTGCGGGTGGGCGTCCAGGTACTGGAACAGCATCAGCCACACCGTGGGCACGCCCTGCGAGAAGGTGCAGCGCTCGTCACGCATCAGGGTGTAGACGCTCTGCCCGTCCAGGTGCGGCCCCGGCAGCACCAGCTTGGCCCCCACCATGGCCGCCGCATAGGGCGTGCCCCAGGCATTGGCGTGGAACATGGGCACGATGAGCAACACGGTCTCGGACGAGCTGATGCCGAAGGTGTCGGGGGCCAGCTCCATCAGCGTGTGCAACACGGTGGAGCGGTGCGAGTACAGCACCCCCTTGGGGTTGCCGGTGGTGCCCGAGGTGTAGCACAGCGAAGAGGCCGACTTCTCGTCGAACTCGGGCCACACATAGTCGCCGCTCTGGGCGTCCAGCAGCTCCTCGAAGCACAGCAGGTTGAGCCCCTCGATGGCGGGCATGTGGGCCCGGTCGGTCATGGCCACGAAGGCGCGCACCGACTTGAGCCGGGGGGCCAGTTGCGCTACCAGGGGCGCAAAGCCGATGTCAAAGAACAGCACCTGGTCTTCGGCGTGGTTGATGATGTAGTCGATCTGCTCAGGGAACAGGCGCGGGTTCACGGTGTGCAGCACCGCCCCCATGCCCGACACCCCGTAGTACAGCGCCAGATGCCGGTACGAGTTCCAGGCCAGCGTGCCCACCCGGTCACCCGGGCGGATGCCCAGTGCCCCCATGGCCTGGGCCACCTGCCGGGCACGGTCGCGCAGGCCGCGCCAGGTGGTGCGGTGGGTGGGCCCCTCGGGCAGGCGCGAGACGATCTCGGTGTCGGGGTGGAAGGTGGCGGCGTGCTCGATCAATGATGAGATCAGCAGCGGGCGGTCTTGCATCAGTCCTTGCATGGGGTCCTCCTGGATCGGGGTCTCAGCCGCCGTACAGGCCACCAAAGGCCTCGTAGTCCTTGCCATTGAAGCGCTGCAGCACCTTCTTCTCGATCGGGTAAAAATCGTCAGGGCCGGTCTTGACCTCGATGCCCGGGTACAGGCCCGGCGGCGTGAAGTTGAGGTTGGCGGCCTGCTTCATGATGTTCTCGCGCGTCAGGTTGTCGCCGGCCTGGCGCAGCACCTGGGCCAGCGTGGCGGCCACCGAGTAGCCCAGCACATTGAGGGTGTCCTCCGGATCGCCCGCCGGGTAGTACTGCTTCATCACCGCCACGTACTCGGCCATTTCCTTCACGCCCTTGGCCGCCGGGTCGGATGGGGCCAGCAAGTAGGTGGAAGAGATCACGCCGGTGGCGTTGTCCAGGCCTGCAGGCTTGAGTACCGAACTCAGGGATTGCGACACACTGACCAGGTAGTGCGTGGGCTTCCAGCCCAGTTCCGCCGCCTTGCGGATGGCCTGGGCCGCGAACTTGGGCGTGCTGATGTTGAAGAACACATCGGCCCCGGACGACTTGAACGTGACCATCTGGCTGTCGATGGTGGGGTCGGTCACCTCGTAGGTCAGGTACTGCACGATCTGGGTCTTGGCCTTGTCGCCCAGGGCATCGGTGAAGCCCTTCATGAAGTCCTTGCCGAAGTCGTCGTTCTGCATCAGCACGGCAATGCGCGCATTGGGCTTGGTGGCCAGGATGTGCTGGGCGTAGGCCCGGGCCTCGGCCTGGTAGGTGGGCTGCCAACCCATGGTCCAGGGGAAGTTCTTGGGGTCGCCAAAGCGCGTGGCGCCGGTGTTCACGAACAACTGCGGGATCTTCTTGGCCGTCAGGTAGCGCTGCACCGCCATGTTCTGCGCCGTGCCCAGCGAGGCGAACATCAGCAGCACCTCGTCCTGCTCGACCAGCTTGCGCGTCTGCTCCACCGACTTGGCCGGGTTGTAGGCATCGTCCTGGGCCAGGAAATTGATCTTGCGCCCGTTGATGCCCCCCGCCGCATTGAGGCGGTCGAAATAGGCCGCCATCGCCTTGCCGGCCGTGCCATAGGCCGAGGCCGGGCCCGAATAAGGTGACAGGCTGCCAATCTTGATCTCGGTGTCGCTGACGCCAGGGTCGTACTTTTTCTGCGCCTGCGCCGCCAGGGGCAGCGCACAGGCCAGCAGCACGCCGGCCGCAGCCAGCTTGAAATGCCGACGCAGGCCGGCTTGGAAGCGAGTGAGCATGAGGTGTCTCCGAGGTGTTGTGGGCAAGCCGGGGCCAGGGCGCCCTGCGGACAGCCTGCGGGCATCGTAGAAGCCGCCCCCAGCACTCACATCGTCGGAACTGACGATATTGCCGGTGCCCGGTTCGCGCCGTTGCCGGCACGTTGATCAGGCCTTGTTCACCCCTGAATGCGCCGCACAGAAAAGTCGGCCCTGGGGAATAATCGTCGGGATGACTGCTGCTGCCTCCACCTCGATCTGGGCGCCTTTGCGCCAACCCGCGTTCAGAGGCCTGTGCCTGTGCGGCGGTATCTTCTTCATCGGCAGCGGCATGCAGTCGATGGCGGCGGCCTGGCTGATGATCGAGCTGACCGGCTCGTCCTTTCTGGCCGCCCTGGTGCAGACCGCGGTGTTCCTGCCCATGTTTTTGCTGGCCTTGCCGGCCGGCGTGCTGGCCGACACCACCGACCGCCAGCGCCTGATCTCGGGCTCGCTGCTGGCCCTGGGCGCCGCCTCGGCCCTGCTGGCCTTGCTGGTGCTGGGGGGCTGGGGCGGCCCCCACTCGGTGTTGTTGCTGATCCTGGTCTGTGGCTGCTGCCTGGCGGTGCTGACGCCGGCCTGGAACTCGTCCGTGATCGACCCCGTGCCGCGCGAGGAGTGGCCGCAGGCCATCACCGCCATCAGCATCGCCTACAACGCGGCCCGCGCCATCGGCCCCACCCTGGCCGGCCTGGTGTTCACGCAGTTGGGCGCCGGCTGGGTGTTTGTGTTCACGGTGGCCTGCACCGGGGTGATGTGGGAGTCGATCCGGCGTTGGCCGCCGCGCCCGCACCCGCCCTCGCGCCTGCCCCCTGAGCGCCTGTGGGGCGGCACCCTGAGCGGGCTGCGTTTTGCCTGGCACTCGCGCATGGTGTTGGCCCAACTGGTGCGGGTGATGGCCTACAGCGCCGCCGGCTCGGCCCTGTGGGCCCTGCTGCCCGTGATTGCCCAGCGCCAGCTCGGCACCGGGGCCCAGGGCTTTGGCCTGCTGATGGGCTGCATGGGCACCGGGGCGGTGCTGATCGGCCTGGTGATCGGGCGGGTGCGGGCCCGCTTCGGCCTGGACCCGCTGATTGCCTGGAGCAGCGCGGTGTTTGCCGTCGCCATGCTGCTGGCGGCCTGGGTGCGCCAATCGGCCGTGGTGTACCTCGCCATGGCGTTTGGCGGGGCGGCCTGGATGGCCGCCCTGTCCACCTTCAACAGCGCCACCCAGGCCAGCGCCCCGCCCTGGGTGCGCTCACGCGCCGTGGCCCTGCACATCGTGGCCTCACTGGGGGCGTTTGCCATCGGCTCGGCCTTCTGGGGCGCGGTGGCAGAGGTGGCCGGGCTCAATGCCGCCCTCACGGCGGCCGCGGTGGCCATGGTGGCCAGCCTGCTGCTGGCCCGGCCCATGCCCCTGCGCATGGGCGACCGCCATGACGTGACCCAGGCCACCCCCTGGGAGGACCTGTTCGTGGCCGACGAGCCCGAAGCCAACGCCGGGCCGGTGGCGGTGGAGCTGGGCTACCGCATCCTGCCCGGGCAGGACCGGGCCTTTCTGGATGCCGCAGCCCAGCTCAAGGCGCATCGCAAACGCGACGGCGCCACCTTCTGGCGGGTCTACAAGGACCTGGGGGAGCCCTCGCGCTATGTGGAGCGCTTCATTGTCAGCTCCTGGGCCGACTACCTGCACCAGCGCGCCCGCTCCACACTGGCCGATCAGGCCCTGGAGGCAGAGGTGCGCCAGCACCTGGCGCCGGGTGAAAGCGTGCACATGTCGCACTACATCGCCGAACGCTGACACCGTCGCGCCGGTTTCCACGACCGCACAGCCCAAGGCTGGCACGGCGTGACCGCTGCCTCTGCGCAAGAAGCAGCAAAGACACCAAGCCCCGGAAGCTTGCTCAAGCCTCTGGGATGGCCGCAGCGGCCGGCCCCCCCGGATCGGCCATCACCACCCTGTTGCGCCCCTGCGCCTTGGCCTTGTACAGGGCGGTATCGGCCCGCGCCACGGCTTCACTGCCTTCCTCGGGCGGGCGGTACTCGGTCAGGCCAAAAGACACCGTGAAGCGCAGCGTCTGGCCGTCCGGCAAAGGCACGGTCAGAGATTCGACATGCTGGCGCAGGCGCTCCAGGGCCAGACCGGCTTGCGCCGCATCGGCCATACCCAGCAGCAGCAGAAACTCCTCGCCCCCCCAGCGCGCCAGCACATCGCCTTCGCGCAGCAGCGGCATGAGTTCGGAGGCAAAGCGGCGCAACACCAGATCACCGACTGCATGGCCGCACCGGTCGTTGACCGACTTGAAGTGATCGAGATCGGCCAGCGCCACACAAAACCCGGCCCCACGGCGGGCCTGGGCGCAGCGCTCCTGCAGCTTTTCAACGGCGCGGCGCCGGTTCATCAGGCCGGTCAGTTCGTCCTGGCCGGCCTGTTCGTCCAGCCGCGCCAGGGCACGCTGCAGTTCAGACTTCTGCCGGTTCAGCTGGACCCGCAAATTGCTTTGGCGCCCGGCCAGCAGGGCAAAGGCGGGCAGCACCGTCAGCACGATGATGAAGTTGGCCAATTCCTCGCCCGCCGGGTAGCGGCTGGGCTGCCAGTGCGGCAGGGTGGCCATGGCCAGGGCATACAGCGACACCACGAAGGCGGTCAACCAGCGCACCTGGCGCGCCGACAGCGCAAAGATGCTGAACACCAGCGCCAGGCAGGCCATGGCCAGGGAGGGGCCCCGCATCGGGCCCACCGCAGCGTAGCAGGCCACGGCCGACACCGAGGAGTAAGCGATCTGTGGCACGGTCAGGGTCGGGTCGCGCCAGCGCAGCCCGAACCCCAGCGACAGACCCAGCAACACCCAGAGGGTGAGGGCCATCGACAACGGCGCCCACACCAGCACAAAGGCCCAGGAGGCATGGCCCAGCCGGGCCGCGATCGCCATGAACAGGATGCCCCCGATCTGGCAGATCAGGGCCGCCAGGGCCTGCAGCTGCCAGTAGCGCACGCGCCGTGCTTCCCGCACCGGGCTGGCAAGCGGTATGGGAAGTTCTGCGGGTGCCTCGGCACGGCCCGCCTGCCAGGACGAAGTGGAAACATAGGACAAGTGTTGGCTCCCTGCCCCATCTCAGCGACCACGCCGGCCGGGGACTGCAAGATCATGACGCGAAGAGAGCGGTTTTGTACAGAGCCCATCGTCTGCTGCCCCCTTCCCAAGGCATGACCCGCCCGCTCGCAAACGGGCAGCAGGGCGCTCAGCGGCCGGATTTTTACGCTTTTTATACGGCCCCCAGACCCAATTCAACCCGCTTTTTACGCCTGAAATCCTACGCTTGGCCCATCGTTTTTCACCTCGATGGAGCGTTGATATGGACATCGCCTGGCTCGCCTGTGCGGCCTTGCTGGGGGGCCTGATGGCCGCCCTCACCCGGGGCCTGCAGGTCCTCGAACCCCGCGCGGGAGACGCGTCATGAACGCCGCCGAGGGGCTCTACGGCCTGGGCGCCGTGCTCGCATGCGGCCTGTTGGCCTACCTCGTGCTGGCGCTGATCCGCGCCGAGGAGTTCTGAATGACCATGACCCCCTCCGCCTGGGGCCTGCTGGCCCTGTACCTGGTGCTGCTGCTGGCCTTGGCCTGGCCGCTGGGTCGCTACCTCGCCGCCCTGTGTGCCGGGCGCCTGCCCGCCTGGATGCTGCGCACCGAAGCCGCCCTGTTGCGCCTGGGCGGCCAGGGCAGCGAAGCCCCGATGCGCTGGACCCACTACGCCTACGCCTTGCTGGCCTTCAACCTGCTGGGCGTGTTTGCGGTGTATGCCCTGCAGCGCCTGCAGGGCTGGCTGCCCTTGAACCCGCAGGCCTTTGCTGCCGTGTCGCCCGACTCGGCCTTCAACACCGCGGTGTCCTTTGTCACCAACACCAACTGGCAGGGCTACTCGGGTGAATCCACCATGAGCTACCTGACCCAGATGCTGGCGCTGACGGTGCAGAACTTCGTCTCGGCCGCCACCGGCATCGCGGTGGTGTTCGCGCTGATCCGGGGCTTTGCTGCGCGCTCGGCCCAGGCCATCGGCAATTTCTGGGTCGACCTGACGCGCGCCACCGTGTGGCTGCTGCTGCCCCTGTCACTGCTGCTGGCGCTGGTGATGGTGGGCCAGGGCGTGATCCAGAACTTCAGCCCCTACCAGGAAGTACACACGCTGGAAACCCAGGCCTACACCCAGCCCAAGCTGGGGGCCGATGGCCAGCCCGTGCTCGACGCCCAGGGCCAGCCGGTGCAAGAGGCCCAGAGCACCGACACCCAACTGCTGCCCATGGGCCCCGTGGCCTCGCAAGAGGCCATCAAGATGCTGGGCACCAATGGGGGCGGCTTCTTCAATGCCAACTCAGCCCACCCGTATGAGAACCCGGGCGCTTTCAGCAACCTGCTGCAGATGCTGGCCATCTTCCTGATCCCGGCGGCCCTGTGTTTTGCCTTCGGCATCGAGGTGGGCGACCGGCGTCAGGGTGTGGCGGTGCTGGCCGCCATGACGCTGATGTTCGTGGCCGCCGTGCTGGTGATCACCCCGGCCGAACAGGCCGGCAACCCGCAGCTGACCGCCCTGGGCGTGGACTCCGTGGCCAGCCTGCAGCAGGCGGGCGGCAACATGGAGGGCAAGGAGACTCGCTTCGGCGTCAACGCCAGTGCGCTGTTCGCGGTCATCACCACCGCCGCCTCCTGCGGCGCCGTGAACGCCATGCACGACTCGCTCACCCCCCTGGGCGGCATGGTGCCGCTGGTGATGATGCAGCTCGGCGAGGTGGTCTTCGGCGGCGTGGGCACCGGCCTGTACGGCATGCTGGTGTTCGCGGTGCTGGCGGTGTTCATCGCCGGGCTGATGATCGGCCGCACGCCCGAATACCTGGGCAAGAAGATCGAGGCCTACGAGATGAAGATGTCCTCGATCGCCATCCTGGTCACCCCCCTCGTGGTGCTGGTGGGCACGGCCGTGGCGGTGCTGGCCGAGGCCGGCCGGGCCGGCGTGGCCAACCCGGGGGCGCACGGCTTCAGCGAGATCCTGTACGCCTTCACCTCGGCCGCCAACAACAATGGCAGCGCCTTTGCCGGGCTGTCGGCCAACACCCCGTTCTACAACCTGATGCTGGGCCTGGCCATGTGGCTGGGGCGCTTTGGCGTGATCGTGCCGGTGCTGGCCATGGCCGGCGCCCTGGCCCGCAAGCAGCGCCTGCCGGCCAGCGCCGGAACCCTGCCCACGCACGGGCCGCTGTTCGTCGTCCTGCTGG
>Ga0208888_100173_pt1 | contig 37284 bp, 26 predicted proteins | sample LakWasM115_HOW13_2_FD_183929 | JGI IMG/M metagenome (GOLD analysis project Ga0208888, IMG submission 183929) | Freshwater sediment methanotrophic microbial communities from Lake Washington under simulated oxygen tension - Sediment Metagenome... | ecosystem: Environmental > Aquatic > Freshwater >...
TGAAACTTGAGTTAAAATTACATTAGCAAGAGTAGCAGGGTTTCCGTTTAAAGTATCGTTTACTAAAACGTTAGCTACAGTTTGTCCACCGGCAGCACCCACAATAGGAGTTCCATTGTCATCAACTGCATCGATAATTGGTTTTGTTACGGTAATTGTAACTGTTGCAGAATCACAATTTGAAATATTGTTGCTATCACAAATTTGATAAACAATGGTGTAAGTTCCTGCTGGTGTTCCCGGAGGGACAGAAACCTGACCAGTAGTTGTATTAACTACAGGTACCGGATTTCCGCCAATTGGAGTGGCAGGAGTAACAATTGAGATAGTTACTTGACCGGTAGTTGCTGGGTTACCATTTATAGTATCATTGCCATTACCATTATTAGCTAAAACGTTACCAATATTAGGATTTCCGGTAGTTCCGTTTCCTCCGTTCAAAGTATCATCTTGCGCAATTACAGGAGGACATTTTGAAATAGTGAAAGGGAAGCTACAACCGATACCACCACCTGCAGGCACAGCATAATAAGTAACTGTAGAACCGGCAATTAATGGAATAGGGTTAGCATCTGAATATTGTATCGAATTAATAGTAACCGGATACTCATTATAGAAAAGCGAACCCGGAGGGAAATTCGAGGCAATATCAGAAGTACCTACAGTTGTATTTTCACTACAATAAGTAAAGTTTCTAATGATGTTATTTCCGGAACAGTTTTGAGAAACATAGCTAGATCCGTCAATAGTTAAATTAATAGGAGCAGGGATTGGTTCTCCAATACAGCTTCCATTGGTAGTGTATCCTTGAATAAAGTTAGCATTGTTCAAAGATACAGAGGTATTACTTCCAATACCTGTTGAATATCCGTTTACAGGAATCAAACCGGCACAACTTGAATTACTCAAAATAGAGCAGTCAGAGGTTGCCGTTAGGTTGAATGTTAATCGGGCCAAAACAGTACTGGTATTTGGTGGTAAAACCAAAGTTCCGAAATCCCAAACCAAAGAACCTGTCGCACCTAAATTTGGATTGAAAGAGATGTTGTTTGGTGTAGGAGTTGTTTGCGGACTGAAAACAGTACCTACAGCACTGCCAGGAACGTAAGTCGCATTGTAAGGCATTGGGACAATTAATTTGTAATTGTTAATGGCCTCAGTTCCGATATTTTTGATGTCTACACTAAATCCAGCTTGTTGTCCGGGTTGGATAGTGTAAGGTTGAGTAGCTGGCGATCCATTGATAGTTGTAGCTGTGATTACACCTTCAACTTCAGGAACATAGGCGTCAACCGACATGGCTATGGCAAAAATGGAGTATGTATCTCCACTAGTTCCATATCTAAAGTTGGTAGAGGTTTGACTATTTCCAATGATTGCATTATTATCATTTGGCACATCAATTAAAGCAATATCAATACCTGTATTATTTGATAGATTCGGATTTCGTGTTCCTCCTGCATTGATTGAGGAGTTGAAGAAGTTTGTAGTTGAATTACCTGTATGAGATAAGTTGGTATAGTTTATAGTATTCAGATTTCTGATTTTGAAGTAATCACCGGTGAAGCTAACGTCTCCCTCACTGGCCATTAAACCAAGTTTCATTCCTACATTACCGGTTTGTACAGTATTGAATCCTGAAACAGGCAAGTCATAACCTGAGGTGTTTGTTGAAACCACATAAGCGTATCCGTCAAAAATGGTGATATCTCTCCATTTCATTTTAGAGTTTTCATAGATAACAATCATTCCCCAACCTCCGGAATATCCTGTTCCACCAACATTGCCTTCTAATAAAGCCATATCAGCAACAGTATATTGTCCGATACCATTGGTTCTAACGTAATCTGTAATCTCAGCATAAGCTGAGTAAATGTCGTCATCAGAACCTGACGGGTAATAAATATCGTTAGCCGCAGCGGTAATTTGAGTGTAACCAGAAGCAGCAGGCCCTTTCAATGAAACCACTCTTTTATTGAAAGTTTTAGTTAAATTAGTGTAAGCTGTAATAGTACCGGAAACATTAACGTCGGCACTAGAGGTATTTTGAATGTCACCACTTGATAGGTTGGTATTAGCACTTCTAATTAACTTTACAATTTTCAAAGTAACATTACCGTCAACAATGTTATAAGCAGTGTTCAGTGTAGCTTCTGTTCCGGCTCCGTTAACTGTTACAGGAACGTTTACAGCAGTACCACCATTAACCGATAAAGTCACTCTGTTGGTTGCAGAACTGTTGTAAAAATTGAAAACATAAGTATTACCGTTTCCTGAAAAAGTATAAATAGGATTTCTATTTCCACTTCCACCACCTCTACTTACCGATAATGCGTAGTTCGTATTATCAATATTTTCATTGTGAATAATATTCAAGTTGTTGTTAATCGACTGTGTACCATTTGGAACTTGTTTGGTTACATTGAAAGTGCTGTTAGCAGAAGACTTACCTGTCCAATACAAACCGGCATAAACAATGTTAGAACAAGAAGGGATAGCGCCGTTCTCTGAAGACAAAGCTAAAGTTGACGAAGACGAGTTAAACGTATTCGGATCACCGTCAACATCAACATAAGTCATAAATTGACCATTGTTGTTAGTATTCGGACTATAGTTTTGAGGGGTCAAACAAGTATTACCCAACATGGTAAAATCACCTTTCACATTGTATATCTTCTTGGTAGGAGTATATTGTGAAGTTCGTTGCGTAAAAGCCTTTTTTACCTGAGCGTTAACTTTGGTGTTCATTCCGAAAAGAATGGCCAAAATCACAATCAAGTAATTAAGCTTCGTGTTGGAGGTGTTTATGTATAAATTCTTCATAATAGTTATTTTTACCAATTTGGGTTAATTGTTATCGCCTTTCTGAACTTTATAAAAAACCATATACTTTTCACTGTCGCCTTGAATTAAGTTTGCAATAGCATTATTGCTTACGTCAAAGGAGGTAATGAAATAAATATATTTTAGATTTTTAAATTCCGAAAGTTGACTAAGATTGATTGGAGTATTCAATTGATTTGGATTATCCAAATTCACTGTTACAATTTCAATGTTGTTTTTTAAAGTAACGGAATTGTTCAAACTGCTAATTGAGTTAGCGTCGGTAAATAGATTACGCGGTTTGTCTCCAAATACTTTTACAACACCTCCAAAAAAGTAGATGGAAGGTTGGGTATTGTAAACCAACTCTTTTACATTCTGCATGTTAAGCAGTGTGACATTTGAAACGCCAGCAGCTCTGGCAGTCTGAGAAGGAGGGCTCAAGAAAGCATCCAATTCTAACACCGGAACCGTCGTTTCATCGATATTGTCGCTTGTGGACAATCTTTGTGCAACAGCATTTAAACAACTGATAAGAAGCACAATAAGCATGATGATTTTTGATTTCATACAATTAATTTTAGTAGAATAAATTTTTGAAAAATTTGCATTTCGGGCATGAAGTAAGTTTGTAGGCATATTGAAGAGTATTGTTTTGGGTTATACTATCAAAGGCTAAATTATGTACTTTGACTCTTACGACTCAATTTTGTCTACAAACAACTAGAAAACTCGATTAAATGACAAGTTGAGTCCGTTTAACGGTGTTTTTGGGCAGTTTAAGTATCTTTTTTAGGTTAAATTTTGACATACAATTTGGGGTTTTTTGGGTTAATTTTTCAGTTTAATCACATTTTAACAGTTCGAAAGTAGTTTCTTTTTTTTATTCCACCAAAAAAAACATCGACAAAATGCATAATAATTCGGATAAAATGCATTTATGATGTTTTTTGGAAAGTTAAATACTACAAAAATATATCAACAACAAATTGTTTATAACTAATCTCTTTATTTAACATTTATTTCTAAAATATCAATTTAATATCTATTTGTTAAATGTCGTCAGAAAGTGTATTGTTTCTTGTGACACTTCTGTAAATTCTCACATTTCTAAAATCATTTCTTCCAATCTTCTTTTTCAAGTTTAAAAGACTTAAATTTACCTTTATTAAATATGGATGTAATCTATGAAGCAATTATACCTAATCAGACATGCAAAGTCCAGTTGGTCATCTCCTTTAAATGATGTTGACAGACCTTTGACCAATAGGGGAATCCAAGATGCCCATTTGGTATCAGGCGTAGTTTTTCATGAGCTGCCTGAAGCTTACCTGTTTTGGAGTAGTATAGCCAAACGAGCAAAAGAAACCGCAGTAATCTTGGCTCAAAATGTATCTTATCCTTTGGAAAGCATACAGTTTAAAGCTGAATTATACACCTTTGATAATAGAAAATTAGAGCAAATCATAAAATCGTGTTCTGACAGCTGTGACCATTTAATTGTTTGCGGCCATAATGAGGCTATTACAAATTTTGTCAATAAATTTGGCGATAGGTTTATTGACAATGTGCCAACATCAGGTTTTGTTAAACTTGCTTTTAACGCAAACTGTTGGAAAGACATTGCTGATGGACAAACGCTAAAGACAATCTTTCCCAAAGAATTAAAATAATATGAGTACAGATAATGGTTATCGTTATATAGATCGTGAAAAAAGTTGGTTGGCCTTTAATGCCAGAGTTTTACAAGAAGCAGCAGACGAATCGGTTCCTTTGTTAGAACGTTTGCGATTTATTGGTATTTTTTCCAATAATTTAGATGAATTTTTCCGTGTTCGTTTTGCAGCAGTTCGCCGTTTGAGCTTGTCCGGTGTTTCGGGTGAGAAAATCTTGGGCGGCATCACAGCCCAACAACTAGTTAAAGACATTACCGAAATTGTGATTAAGCAACAAGCGGAAAGTTTGCGCGTATTGCGCCTTATCGAAGAAGAATTGGTCAGACAGAATATCATCATTATTGATGAAACTGAAGTAACGGGCGAACACGAAAACTATGTAAAAGATTTTTTTATTCAAAAAGTCAGCCCGGAATTGGTTACTATCATCTTGAATGATTTGGCCGAATTTCCGCTTCTAAAAGATACATCCGGCTATTTGGCGGTGAAATTGGTAATGAAGCCGGAGCAAAAACCATCTATTTTGGGACTGGTGAAACCCAAACCTGAAATCCGATACGCCATCATTGAAATTCCAAAAAATACGAATCGTATTGTGGAGTTGCCTCACAAAGATGGAAAGCAATACTTAATGTTGTTAGACGATGTCATTCGCTACAACCTGAGCAGTATCTTTAATATTTTCGACTACGAAAGTATTTCGGCACACATGATAAAAATCACCAGAGATGCGCAGCTGGATATTGATAGTGACATGAGTAAAAGTATGCTCGAAAAAATCGCTACTTCTGTTAAAGACCGCAGAATTGGAGAGCCGGTTCGTTTTGTATACGACCAATCTATAGGCAAAGATACACTGAAATTCTTCTTGGATAAAATGGGCATTCACGCTACCGATGGTATTATTCCCGGTGGAAGATACCACAACCGTCGGGATTATATGAACTTCCCGAATTTGGGTCGATTCGACTTATTATACCAGCCTAGAACGCCGCTACCGGTTGAAGGCTTATCGCTGGATGGTAGTATACTGAATCGGATCGCTCAAAAAGATTACTTGATTAATGCGCCTTTTCAGTCGTTTTCTTATTTAATCAAGTTCTTGCGTGAAGCTGCCTTAGATCCTAAAGTAACCGCAATCAAAATTACGTTATACCGTTTGGCTAAGAATTCGCAAATCATCAGTTCCTTGATTAACGCGGCCAAAAACGGTAAAAAAGTGACGGTACAAATCGAGTTGCAAGCTCGATTTGACGAGGCAAGTAATATATCATATGCTGAACAAATGCAACAAGAAGGTATTGAGTTGATTTTTGGGATCAAAGGTCTGAAAGTGCACAGTAAAATATGTGTTATCGACAGAATGGAAGAAGGTAAAATAAAACGCTATGGCTTTATTTCTACCGGAAACTTTAATGAAACGACCGCTAAAATTTACACCGATTTAACACTGTTTACCAGTCACCAACAAATCCTGAAAGACGTGGCTAAAATTTTTGATTTCTTCGATGTTAATTACCGTCTTCACCGATACAAACACTTAATTGTGTCACCACATTATACGCGTTCCAAATTTTACAAACTTATCGATCGTGAAATCAACAACGCTATTGCAGGTCGACCGGCGTATATGAATTTAAAAATGAACAGTCTTTCCGATAACGCCATGATCGACAAACTCTACGAAGCCAGCAATGCCGGAGTCAAGATTAAATTGCAAGTTCGTGGGATTTGTTCACTGATTCCGGGCGTAAAAGGCATGAGCGAAAATATCGAAGCCATCAGTATAGTAGATTATCTGTTGGAACACACGCGTTGTTATATTTTTTGCAATAACGATGATCCTGAAGTGTACATTTCTTCAGCCGATTTTATGACCCGAAATTTAGACGGTCGGGTAGAAGTGACTTGTCCTATTTACGATGCCGATATCAAAAAGCAAATCATAGATACTTTCAACGTTGGTTGGAAAGGAAATGTTAAAGCCCGTTACCACTCGGAAAAATTCGACAATAAATACCGCATTCGAAAAGAAGGTGAACCGGTTTTCCGAGCTCAATTTGAAACTTATAATTATTACAGAAATCGTTTGGATTTTTGTGAATTACCCGCCAAAAATAAAATAATTAGCTAGAAAAAGAATATGATTTCTATTAAAAAATATGCTGCTATCGATATTGGTTCCAACGCTATGCGATTGCTCATTACCAACATAGTGGAACAAAAAGACAAAGAAACGCAATTCAATAAGAGTGCTTTGATTCGGGTTCCGATTCGTTTAGGTCAGGATGCGTTTACTGTAGGCGAAATCTCCGATGAGAACATTGATCGTATGGTGGATGCGATGAAGGCTTTCAAACTCTTGATGAAAGTATATAAAGTCGAAAAGTATAAAGCTTGCGCCACTTCTGCCATGCGCGAGGCTTATAACGGTAAAGAAGTTACGCAAATCATCAAAGACCAATGCGATATTGATATTGATATTATCGACGGTAAAATTGAAGCTACTATTATTGCAAGTTCCGATTTGCATTCTTTCTTAAAAACAGATCAAACTTATTTGTATGTCGATGTTGGGGGCGGAAGTACCGAATTCTCTTTGTTTGCCGATGGTAAAATGGTGACCTCAAAATCGTTTAAAATCGGAACTGTTCGCTTGCTCAATAATATGGTGACCGATATTGTTTGGGAAGAAATTGAAAAGTGGATTAGAACCCAAACCGAACCATACGAAAATGTCATTTTAATAGGCTCCGGCGGTAACATCAATAAGCTCTTTAAATTGTCGGGTAAAATGCAAGACAAACCGTTGTCGTATTTATACTTAAATGCGCAATACCAATATTTGAGTTCATTAACCTATGAACAAAGAATTGCCGAACTGGCTTTGAACACCGACCGTGCCGACGTAATCATACCGGCCACGCGAGTGTATTTGAATGCTATGAAATGGAGTGGCGCACGACAGTTGTACGTGCCGAAGATTGGATTAGCTGATGGTATTGTTAAAGCGATGTACCAAGGAACGCTTTAAACATCCAAGTCGAACATCTTTTTCAACATCTCTAAATTCGGATTGATTTCTACCAAACGATTGTATTTGTCTTGGTTGGTAAAGGCTTTTTTGACCACTAAAGTTTCATTTACTTTTACTATAATTTGAATATCGTGGTTGTGCAATTTGCCACGCAAATAACCTAAAAGTTCCGGTCTTTCTTTCTCAAAGTCGATTTTCGAACTTTCATTCGGCAACTCGTGAATGATAGTAGTACCATCCAAAACAGGATCGTTAATGGTTAATAAAGAAGCGACTATGCGGTAGCCTTTGTCTTCCATACGTTGCGCATATTTTAGCCATTGCTCCAACATTTCGGTTTCGGTAAATGGCTCGCTCGGCAACTGTTGCGTGTCTTTAACCACCGATTTTTGGGCTTCCGCCATTTCTTTTTTCGCCCTAATACTGGCTAGGGAAAGTGCGGAGACTTTAACCGCTGCGGGTTCCGAGTTGCGGGTTTCGGGTTTGGGCGCTGTTGTAGGTTGTATGTTGTGTGTTGTAGGTTGTTGGTTTATAGTTGATGATACTTCATCAACTTTGTGTTCTTCACCTCGTACTTCCAACTTCGTACTTTGTACTTCTTCATTGCTGGCTGCTGGCTGATGGTTGTCACTTGACGGTTCGACAACTTTGTTTTCTTCACTTCGTACTTCCAACTTCGTACTTTGTACTTCTACGTTGTCGGTTGTTGGTTTTTCTGCCTTCTCATCTAATGCAGGAGTTTCCACACTTCGTACTTCCAACTTCGTACTTTGTACTTCTGTAATGGAATAACTATTATTGCGGTAATACGAGGGCGGAATTATGAAATCAGCTTTTTTTTTTCTCCATCAAAAGTGATAGAGGCAATTTGCATTAGGGTAAGTTCTACCAACAACCGTTGGTTTTGTGAAGTTTTGTATTTCAAATCACAATCGTTGGCCAAATCAATACCTTTCAGTAAGAACTCTTGATTGGTTTTTTGAGATTGCTGTTGGTATAAGGCTTGTGCAGCTTCACCCATTTCCATTAAAGAATGCGTAGCGATATTTTTGGCCACTAACAAATCTCTGAAATGCGAGGCCAGACCGGCTATAAAATGATGACCGTCAAATCCTTTGGATAAAATCTCGTTGTAGGCTAATAACACTTCCGGGATTTTGTTGTCCAATAACAAATCGGTCATATTGATATACGTCTCGTAATCTAATACATTCAAGTTTTCCGTTACGGCTTGACGCGTTAAGTTGGTACCACAAAACGAAACCACTCTGTCAAAAATCGACAAAGCATCACGCATGGCGCCATCGGCTTTTTGTGCAATAATGTGCAAGGCATCGTCTTCAAATTGTACGCCCTGACTCGCTGCTACTTCTGCCAAATGCTCTTTAGCGTCTTTAACGGTAATGCGTTTGAAATCAAAAATCTGACAACGCGATAAAATGGTCGGAATAATTTTGTGTTTTTCCGTCGTAGCCAAGATGAATATGGCATGTTTCGGCGGTTCTTCCAAAGTTTTCAAAAATGCATTGAAAGCAGCCGACGATAACATGTGCACCTCGTCTATAATATAGACTTTATATTGTCCGGTTTGTGGCGGGATTCTAACTTGGTCAATCAAATTCCTGATGTCGTCAACCGAGTTATTAGAAGCCGCATCCAATTCAAATACATTGAAAGCAAAATCCTCATTCGGGTCGTCATAACCGGGTTGGTTAATTTTTCGGGCTAAAATACGCGCACAAGTGGTTTTACCCACACCACGTGGACCGGTAAACAACAGGGCAGAAGCCAAGTGGTTGTTCTCTATGGCATTGAGTAACGTATTGGTAATAGCCTGTTGTCCCACAACATCTTTAAACGTTTGCGGACGGTACTTACGGGCTGATACTACAAATTGTTCCATAGATTTTTATCGGATTACAAATATAGGTTTTGAAATATCAAATATCAAATTTTAAATATTAAATATGTCTAACATCTAAAATTTAATATCTAATATTCTACCTTTGCCCCGCAGACCGCCTTATCGCTCCAAGCAATTGGGGAGGAAAGTCCGGACACCACAGAGTAGCATAGCGGGTAACGCCCGTCCGTTGAAAAACGAGGACAAGTGCAACAGAAAGTATGTACAGGTAAGGCTGTAGTGAAACCAGGTAAACTCTATGCGGTGAAATTCCAAGTATATCGGCATTTAAGGGCTACTCGTCCGTTGTCGAAGGGTAGGAAGCTAGAACGCGTTGGCAACAACGAGTCCAGATAAATGATAAGGGTCCCGATTTATCGGGATACAGAATCCGGCTTACAGGTCTGCTTTTTTTAATGAAACTTAACTTTGATTTTTCGAAGTTGTTAAAGGAATTGATTCCGATGCTAACTGGGATAAAGTGACTGAAATCTTAGTTGTTTACTTTAAACTCTAATCCTATATTTCGGATACTGTTGATGGTAATATTCCTGTCTTCGGCAAAGTACTTCCTTAGCTTACTGATGTAAACATCCATACTTCTTCCCGAAAAATAGTCGTCGCTCTTCCAAACCGATTTCAATACTTCATCACGCTTGAGCAATGAATTTTTGTTTTGGTACAAAAAATGGATTAATGCGGCTTCTTTCTCTGTCAGTTGCTGTACAGTATCATCGAATTTTAACACCAAGCGTTGGGTGTCAAAAGTATATTGTCCGATAAAAATTTCATTACCGGAGGTTTTGAACAAGGTTTTAGAAGTCCTTTTTAAAATGTTATTCATCCGCAAAACCAATTCGTCTGCTTCAAATGGCTTTACGACATAATCGTCGGCTCCGAGTTTGAGGCCTTTGATTTTGTCTTCGCTCTGACTTCTGGCAGTTAAAAACAAAAACGGAATATCGGGTGATTTTTTGATACATCTTTCAGCCAATGAAAAACCGTCCAGTTTAGGCATCATGACATCGAAAATACACAAGTCGTATGTATTCTTTTGAAATGCGTGCCATGCTTCTTCACCATCTTTGGTCCAATGCACGTCGAATTGATGGATTTCCAAATAGTGTTTTAATACAGTTGCAAAATCGGTGTCGTCTTCGGCTAAAAGTACTTTTTTCATAGTTTATGCAACAGGAATGCTAAGCGTAAAAGCGGCGCCTTTGCCTAAATCGCTCACCACTTTAACGGAACCTTGGTGAGCTTTGATGATTTGGTCAACGTAATACAAACCAAGTCCCAAACCTTTAGTATTGTGTAAATTTCCTTGTTCTACGCGATAGAATTTTTCAAACAATAACGATTGTTTGGTTTTGGCAATGCCAATTCCGTCATCTTGTATGCTGATGTGAAACATACCGTTTTCCTCAGAGGTGATTAAGGTGATATTTTGACATCCGTATTTCACGGCATTTTCAAGTACATTATTGATGGCAGTAGTCAATTGAAATTTGTCTAAATGCAAAATTGTATCCGAATTTTGAATGTGGTGATGGATTTGCACCTTGGGAAAAGCCAAGTGAAAATCGGTAATAATGGTTTGCAATAATGTAGCCGCTTTTAGTTTCTCTTTTTGAAGTTCTATTTTTTCAAACCCCAAAGAGTTGCTCAAAACTTGATCGATAATGTTTTGCAAACGGTTGTTCTGACGGTTAACGGTGTCCAATACTTTATTAAAAACAACTTCATTTTCTTTGACTTCTTGACGCGCCAACATTTTGGTGGAAACACTCAAAGTAGTTAATGGTGTTTTCAATTCATGGGTGATGTTGTTGATGAAATCGGTCTTAACATCATTTACTTTTTTCTGCTGAATTAACGCTTTGATGGCCATAGCAAAAAGGGAAACCAAAACCAGCATCGAAAGCACAGATAAAACCAAAATGAAGGCCATTCGACCGAGTATAATTTGCTCCCAATTTTTTATAGAAACGTACAAACAATCTTCTGTAAGCAGTTTGTACTGACTTTTCTTAAAATCGCTCGAAGTGCCAACATAGCTTCTAACCATAAAGGCATCGTCTAAAGAAGCCAAATTACCGTAAAGCGCATTGCTTATTTTCGGTTTTTCGGAAAAGATGGTATCCGTTTTGGCGGTGTTGTCAAAAACGATAAACTTATTAATGATAACGGCAAAATCAACTTCATTGTCTTTGAATTCTCTTCGGAATTTTTCGCGCATTCTTTGGGTTAAAGCCTCCCGAAATGCATTAGAAAGCAACTCTTTTTTTACAGAAACGCGATAGTTTTTGTTGGCTATGAATTTCTCGGCTATTCTTTGGTACAAGAGTTCCTTTTTGTAAAATACCGACGAATCCAGATCGGTGAAGTTGTTCGTGATGTTGCCGATTTTATCTTTTACTTCGGCTCGAAACTGTTCAACTTTATAGTCATATGCGGTTTTAACCAAATACACTTGTATAGCGCAAAGGATGAGCAACATCGCAGTGGAAAGACCGATAAGTACATTGATTTTTCGTTTCATCATTCTGAATTGACAAGTCAAAAATAATCGAAATATCAGAAACAATACCTTTTAACCTCGCATTAACCTTCAATTAACTTTCGATACTAAAGATTAACTTCAATTTTGCGACAAACCAATATCAATATTATGTACCGAAAATTTGCCCTAGTTACTTTGTTGTTTACCCAGTTAATGTTTGCGCAAGAAACACCTAAAGAAGAAGAACAACCCAAAGCCTTAGAAGAAGTTGTTGTGCAAAAAGAAAACAAAACCTTTACCAATAAAAACGGAAATATTAAGGTTGACGTTGCCAATTCGATACTAAGCAATGCGCCTTCGGTTATTGATTTGTTAGAAAAGTTGCCTAAAGTAATTGTGGCGCCCGACAAGCAAAGTCTCTCCATTATCGGGAAAGGCAGTCCGTTATTGTATATCGATAATCAAAAGGCAGACATGAATGATATTAATTCGCTGGCTATGGAAGATATCAAAACCATCGAAATCATTAATAATCCTTCGGCCAAATATGAAGCGAGTGGAAGAGCGGTGATTTTAATTACCCGAAAGTTTTCCAAACGAGAAGGTTATAAAGTATCCTTAACAGAAAATGCGGCTTTCAAAAAATACTTCAACAATTACTCGGCTGTCAATGCGAATCTGAAAACCGGTTCCTTGGAGTTTAAAGCCAATTTTAATTACAATCAAATTAAGGTTTGGGAAAGTAACGGCAATACATTTTCCATTCCTGCTTTCGATATCGAATCTCAATATTTGGTCACAGCGGTAACCGATAGGCCACAGTTTATTTATGGCGGCGGTTTGTTTTGCAAAATCAATGAAGACGATTATTTATCGGTTAATTTTAGTCGCACCGCTCAGGATGATGATTTTGCCATAACCACAGATACTTTTAACAGTGACGGTATTGAAATAAACAGCATCAATACTTTAAATACCAATACCGAGAATAGAAATCATACCAACGCTTTCTTAAACTACAATCACAAAATTAAAAGTCTTGGCGTGGATCTTTTTACCGGTTTACAACTTACTTCTTTTAACCAACAAATGGAAGGCATGATTTCTAACGATTTTAATGATGTTGGATATGAGTTGGCGCAATTCAGAAATCAAAGATTCGGGATTGACGTGGCCTCGGGTCGAATTGATATAGAGAAAACATTCAAAAACGAAATGAAGTTAGAATTGGGAGGTTTGTATCTTCAAGCCAAAGCCAACACTTTTTTTGAGGTAATCACCGCCAATCCGCCGGCAGCCAATCAGTCGATTTATTTTCACAAAGAAAAGAACATTGCGGCCTACACTCAATTTTCGGGAACTTATAAAAAGCTGAATTATACGCTTGGCTTGCGCGGCGAAAACACTATTGTAGACGGAAAATATCAAGCGGCAACCGAACCAACGGTAGCTAAAAATTTTATCAATTTATTCCCCAAAGCGCAATTTGAAGTGGTTATCGACAGTAGCAATACCGTCAGTCTAAATTATGCTAAAACCATTGCCAGACCGGATTATTCCTCTACCAGTCAAACATCAACTTACATCAATCCTTACTTTGTTTGGTCGGACAACATCAACTTAAATCCAACCTTTACCGACGAAATAGCTTTGGGTTACCAATATAAAGACAAAAGTATCAGACTGGCTTATTACAAAATCACGAATCCTGTCTACTATAGTGCTTCTTATGACAACAACCAGAAGTTACTGACGTTTACTTCTAAAAATTTTGAATTGGAAACCAATCTTAATTTAGAGTTGACTTTGCCCTTCAAATATAAGTTTTGGACAACCATGAATGTGTTTAGTGCAAGCATTAATAGTATTGAAGATGAATCAGCCATAATAAACAAAGCCAAACCCAATTTGTATTACTATTCCAATCATATTTTTACCTTACCTAAAAAAATGGAACTCTACTTTACTGCTTGGGGAATTACGAAGCAACAATTGGGTATTTTTGAAAGAACGCCCATTTTTACCATGAACGCAGCCTTTTCAAAAACGTTTCACAAAAATTTGATTTGCTCAATCAGTTGGAATGACATTTTGAAGAAAATAACCATTAGGGAAAATTTCGTTATCAATGAAGTTTCTTCAAAAGGAGTTTATTTTACCGATTCCCATTCGGTACTGTTGACCCTAAAATATTCATTCGGACAAATAAAAAAGTCAGATTACAAAGAGAAATCAATAGATGATAACTCGGGCAGAATTAAATAATAAGGATTATTCGTCGTCGTCTTCTTCTGTTTCAAATTCAAAGAAGCTAAACACAGAACCGCCATAGTTTTTTTGGAAGGAATAATTCGGCGCGTGCTCTAATTTGGTGTACTTCGAATGTTCAACAACCAACATGCCTTCTTCGTCTAACAATTCGTTTTCAAAAATTAAGTTGATGATTTGTTCAAATTCTTGTTGCGACATACCATAAGGTGGATCGGCAAAAATAAGGTCGTAGGTACCGCGGTGTTTTTCTAAAAATTTGAACACATCACTTTTAATGGCCGTGATGTCGAAGTCAAATTCTTTAGCCGTTTTTTTGATGAAGTTCACACAGCCCATATCGCCGTCTATACACAAAATGGGAGCGCTGCCACGCGAGGCGAATTCGTAACTAATGCTGCCCGTTCCGGCGAACAATTCCAATATGCTCAATTCCGAAAAATTGAAATGGTTGTTCAATACATTAAATAAGGCTTCCTTACTCATGTCGGTGGTTGGCCGAACCGGTAAGTTTTTGGGAGGCATGATTCTTCTGCCTTTGTATTTGCCCGAGATGATTCTCATGAGTGTAATAAGATAAAGTGTTCTCGGGTTTCAGCTTCGGTAAACGGATTAATCACATGGCTGACATCCAATAAAGAAACGTTGCGAATGTATTGGTAAGCGATGTTGTAAAGCTTATCGCTTTCACTTATTTTACCAAGCAATTCCAACTGAAAATGTTCCGGATTCAACTGCAGTTGTTCGGCAGCAAATAAGATATAATAGATAAAGTCTTCCGGTGTTTTGTAATCGAAAGTATTGAACAATAACAATTGCTGGTTTTGTACTACCACAATTTCAAAATGACTGTCGCTCACATGCACAAACATTTTTCGGTCGTCATTATTCTTAGATAATTCTAACAGTCGTTGCATCAATATTGTATGCGCGTGTTTGTAATCGAAAGTCCCAAATTGGTCAATAAAGTAGTTGTTCATGTTCACATAGGGAATGTAAACGTTGTTCATTTCGTAAGTAGGCAATTCATCGAAAGCGAAAAAATCGGTTTCAAAAACCTTGGTGTTGAATTGCAAATAACTGCCCAAATATTCTTCGTCAAACAGAGCCGTTGGCACAAAAGTCGATAAGTTGTTGCTGTGAATGATGACGATTTCGTCGTAGCCGGCTTTCAATTCAGCATGATTTTGAAACGCCTCGGCAAACAAATCTTCTATCCTCGACAATACATTAACTTTACCCATGCTAATGGTTTTTAAAGCTAACGGTTTGTTGACTATGGTATCAAAAACGGCAAACGACAAACCGGTCAAAGAAACCTGAATGCTCAGTTTACGGTAAGTTTTGTCGGTTATGCTGGTATTTTGATACATGGTTTTCGATTGAAACGAACTCGGCAAACTTACTAAAATTAAATGATTGATAAATTAAAGTATTCAAACATTGTTATTTTTTAAGTACAAATCGCTGTCCTTTAGAATTCTGCAATCTTACCTCGTTAATCAGTAATCATCAGTTAAAATAAGCTATATTTGGGTTTCCAAATACAATCACAACAATCAATGACTACCGGCCAATTTTACAGTCTTTTACGCCAGCGTTTTCCGTTTCAGCCGACTGTAAAACAGGACATTTTTTTACAGCAAATAGCCGATTTTGTCACCAATAAAAACGAGCAAGAAGTTTTTGTGTTAAAAGGATATGCCGGAACCGGAAAAACCACGGTTATTTCAACCTTAGTCAACAACTTATTGGAGGTCAATAAAAAATACGTCTTGTTGGCGCCAACCGGACGAGCCGCTAAAGTCATTGCCAATTATTCGAACAAGCCGGCTTTTACCATTCACAAGAAGATTTATTTCCCCAAAAAAGTCAAAGGCGGTTTGTCGTTTACCATGCAAACCAACAAGCACACCAATACCATTTTTATAGTCGATGAATCGTCGATGATTTCCGATGTGAACACCGAAGCCAAAATGTACGAAAACGGTTCGTTGCTCGACGATTTGATGTCGTATGTGTACAATGGTAAAAACTGTAAAATGATTCTTTTAGGCGATACCGCTCAGTTGCCACCGGTGCAATTAGATGTTAGTCCGGCACTTGACACCGATTTACTCTCGATGCATTACCACAAAGAAGTGTTTTCGATTGAATTGGACGAAGTGATGCGCCAAGAGGAAAAATCGGGTATTTTGTACAACGCTACTGAATTGCGCGAGATTTTGAAAAGCGATTTTTTCGATACGTTTCAGTTTCGAGTCAAAGGGTTTAAAGACATTGTTCGACTCACTGACGGCTACGACATTCAAGACGCGATTCATTCGGCCTACAGCAATTACAGCATAGAAGATACTTGTTTTATAGTGCGTTCTAACAAAAGAGCCAACCAATACAATCAGCAAATTCGTTCTCGCATCTTGGATAAGGAAAGCGAATTGTCGGTGGGCGATTATTTGATGGTGGTAAAGAATAATTATTTTTGGCTCAAAGAAACCGATGAAGCCGGATTTATTGCCAATGGCGATATCGTGGAAGTGCTTGAAATTTTTGCCTTCAAAGAATTGTATGATTTCAAGTTTGCTAAAGTCAAAGTCCGAATGGTCGATTATCCGAACCAAATTCCGTTTGAAACCATCGTATTGTTGGATACCATTACCAGCGAATCGCCGTCGCTAACCTACGAAGAAAGCAACAAACTCTACCAAGAAGTGATGAAAGATTACGAAGGCGAACCGCAATACCGCAAGTTTTTGAAAGTTAAAAACAACGAGTATTTCAACGCACTACAAGTTAAGTTTTCCTATGCCATCACTTGCCACAAATCGCAAGGTGGCCAATGGAACACCGTATTTATAGAACAACCGTATTTACCCAACGGCATTGATATAGATTACATCCGATGGTTATACACCGCAGTCACTCGTGCCAAAGATAAATTGTATTTGATTGGGTTTAAAGAGGATAGTTTTGAAGAATAGTAGCTGAGTGACTGAGCTCCTAAGTCGCTGAGTTCCTCAGTTTTTTATGGAAAGGCTATATAATTTAATCTTTCAAAGTACTCAGCCAATCAGCCACTAAAAATAAAAAAAAACTCAGTACCTTAGCACCTCAGAACCTTAGCGCCTTTCAAAATGAAAACCATCGCCGTTATCCCAGCCCGTTATGCTTCGACCCGTTTTCCTGCCAAATTGATGCAGGATTTGGGAGGCAAGACTGTAATCCTTAGAACTTATGAAGCGGCAGTCAATACCGGTTTGTTTGACGATGTTTTTGTGGTAACCGATTCGATTTTGATTTACGACGAAATCCTCAACCACGGCGGAAAAGCCATTATGAGTGTCAAAGAGCACGAAAGTGGCAGCGACCGTATTGCTGAAGCAGTAGAGAATTTAGAAGTAGACATCGTGGTGAATGTGCAAGGCGATGAACCGTTCATCAACGCGACACCGTTAGCCAAAGTAATTGAAGTGTTCAGAAATGATTTCGATAAGAAAATCGACTTGGCTTCGTTAATGTTTGAAATTACCGATATAGAGGAAATCAACAATCCTAATAATGTAAAAGTGGTTACCGACCAAAATGGTTTTGCCTTATACTTTTCGCGCTCGGTGATTCCATATCCGAGAGAAAAAAATGTTGGTGTTCGTTACATGAAACACGTTGGGATATATGCTTTCCGCAAAGAAGCTTTGATGGCGTTTTACCATTTGCCGATGCAATCCTTGGAAGCTTCGGAAAAATTGGAGCAATTGCGTTATTTAGAATTCGGTAAGCGAATTAAAATGGTCGAAACAACTCATGTAGGCATCGGTATTGATACGCCGGAAGATTTGGAAAAAGCACGTAAAATGCTTTAAAGATCTTCGTTATCGATGTCAAAATAGCCTTTGGATTTGACTTTGGTTGAAAAGAAATTCAGGAATAAAATCACAAACGACAAAAAGAACATGGCTTGTACCGAAGCCAAAAATTTTCCGAAAGTAGTAATCGGATAGTAGTCGCCGTAACCAATTGTATTGGAGGTCATCAAGCTAAAATACAAAGCATCTGACCAATGGGCGAAAGGAATGTTAGTGTTTTGCCCCAAACTATAAAACACACCGAACGCGATAATAACTTCCAAATAATTGAAAAACAACAACAGCATTGAGCGTTTATAAGACCTCGGACGTGCAAATAAATCGGAGGCAAAGATCAATGTCGGAATGTATAAAATAGTCTCTAAAATGAGGTAAACCAAAATCCAAATCAAAATAGGATAGTTCAGCCAACCATTGATTAGAATGACTAAAGGAAAAGCTACTTTCAGCAAAATGTAAATGTCCATAGCCAAATCTTTGTAGGCATAGCCAATTTTGGCAGCGATGGTTTTAACATAAATTCCCGGAAAAAGTAATTGGGAGATGGAGAGAAACAAACGGAAAATCTTTTCAATGCCGTTATCATCCTGATGGTCATTATTCCAAATGGCTCTGATGTTAAGCATTCTCCGTTGTACCGGATTGTATTTGGGTTTGAAGTTTTCTGAAACTTTCCCGATCAACAGTTTTTTTAGGAAGCTCATCAGTGTAGTTTTTTTATGGTAAACAATTCGTTGTGTGTTTCTACTTTTGGATACATTCTGAGTGAATAATTACCGTTGAATTTATTTTTGTAATTCAAATTCCGTTCACGATTGCCATCATTAATCACCATCGTGTTGAACAAAATAAAACCGTCTTTTCGCAACAAAAAGTTCACGCGATTGATAAAAAAGTCTTCAAACAAAAAGTTCGGCATCGTCGTGTCTTGGAAAACATCAATAATAATTAAATCGTAGGTTTCTTTGGTTTTCAGTACAAACTCAAAAGCATCATCGATTACAATATTCAAATTCGGAATTTCATTCAGTTTGAAATAGGTGTTGGCCACTTCAATCATCGCCGGATCAATTTCTACACCGGTGATTTTGCCTTTGAACTTAATCTCTTCTACCAAAGTTTTAATGACACTGCCGCCGGCTACGCCCAGTAATAAAACATTATCGAATTTTTTGATTCTTTCAAAACCAATATATTTCAAGCCTTTACGCAAAATACGTTGCAAACTGCCATAAGAATAATTGGTGTTTTTACTGTCGATGACCAATTCACCATTGTTCCATGTCACTTCAATAGTTTCACTAATTGAGGATTTTTTCTTGTAAATATTGATGGGTATAAAGTAGCTGAACAGTTTGCGTAACATCCAAAAAGATTTTGACCAAAAGTAAGAGATAAATACTAAATTTACGCAAAATATTCCACATGAGAAAAAGGCTTTACAAATTTATTTTTTTCAAAATTATGGGGTGGAAGCTCATCGGTACCATTTCACCCGAAGTTAAAAAATGTGTACTGATGGTGATGCCGCATACGTGCAATTTCGATTTTTTTATCGGTTTGTTTTGTCGAGGCATTATCAATTTAGAAATGAATTTTGTGGGCAAAAAAGAATTATTCACTTTTCCTTTTGGCTATTATTTCAAAAGTATCGGTGGCGCGCCTTTAGACCGCAGCGGTGGTAAAAATAATGTAGATGCTACTGTAGATGTCTTCAACTCCAGGGAAGTGTTTCGCATGGCCATCGCACCCGAAGGCACCCGAAAAAAAGTAACCCAACTCCGAACCGGATTTTATTTCATCGCTCATAAAGCCGGTGTGCCTATTATTCCTGTGGCTTTTGATTATGGGAAAAAAGAGGTAAAAATAGGAGCGCCCTTTATCACAACCGGCAATTATGAGGAAGATATGAAAATTATTTTAGCCCATTTTAAAGGCGTTCAGGGCCGATTTCCGGAAAAACAATTCCAAGTTTAAAACCAAGCAGAATCTTTTCTCGTAAATAGAGCATAATCAAAAAATCTGTTTAAAATGAGAAAAACTTTGCTAACCGCGTCCTTATTGTCTGTCTTTTTGTTTTCGTGCTCTAAAGACGACAATGCCTCGAACAAACAACTTAAATTATTTACCACCAGTAACACTTCCGGGAAAGTTTCGGTAACCGATTTGGCTATGGCTTCGCCTATGACGTATTCCTTTACGGTAGCTTCTACCGATGCAGACGGTGCTTATTATTTCAGCGATAGCGATGCGTTTATTTTGGCTTCACGCTCTAATAATAAAATCGAATTGTATGACGATGTTACTACCGCTATAATGAACAACGCCACCAGTTTGCCCCTAACATTTGCCAGTACTTCCGATTTTAATAATGCCCGCGAAATTGCAGTTTACGGCGATAAAGTTGTCGTAACCCAAGATCAAAACGCTGCCAACAGTAATACAAACAAACTATTGGTGTACCAAAAAACGGACTCAGGTTTTATGTTGCTAAATACTTATACTGTTGATTTTAAGGTTTGGGGCATTCATTTAGACGGTAATACGATGTATGCGGTAGCCGATTTAACTTCTGATGTTGTAGTCTTCAACAATTTTTTCGCCAATGCTAACGGAGCCATCATGCCGACCAAAAGAGTAAGCATTGAAGGTTTGGTAAGAACTCACGGCATTACCTATGCTAAAAAAACGGATACTATGGTGTTAACCGATGTAGGAAGTGCCACTTCTGATTCCGACGGCGGTGTAATCGTAATTAAAAATTTCACCACAGTTTTAGCCAATACTTCAAATATGGGAACTATCGCTACAGCCAATCAACTTCGTATCTACGGTTCGGCTACTATGTTAGGCAATCCGTTGGATGTGGCTTATGATAGTTCGACTAAGAAGATTTATGTTGCCGAGCGTTTGTTTGGCGGTGGTAAAGTATTGACTTTCGATTTGCCGACAGCTAATGTAAACGCAGCACCGGTTGCTTCCCGTGATGAAGCCGGTGTAAGCAGTGTATTTTTGTTAAGAGAATAATGTTTTTATATAATTTGGTTTTAAAACCTCCGATGCTTTGGCGTTGGAGGTTTTTTTGTTTGGTTCGCCGAAGCGCAGGCTTTTTAGTTAAATTTGTGTCATGGATTATGAAGCATTACATCAAAAATACCAAGAGCGTAGTATTTCAGGAAGATACCTAACGCTAAATCATATCGAGCCGCTTTTAAGTAGCTGCCAAACTACTGTGGTAGGGCAGTCCATTTTGGGCAAACCCATTTACCAACTGCTTTTGGGAAATGGCAAAACGAAAATCTTCATGTGGTCGCAAATGCACGGCAACGAAAGTACTACGACCAAAGCGCTATTCGATTTTGTCAATTTTCTGCACTCAGATACGCCCGAAAGTCAGACTATTTTGAACTCTTTTACTTTTTGCTTGTTGCCGATGGTAAATCCCGATGGCGCAGCAGCGTATACAAGGGAAAATGCGAATGGAGTCGACTTAAATCGGGACGCCCAAAACTTAACCCAACCGGAAAGTGTGGTTTTGCGCCAAGTGTTTGAAACCTTTCAGCCGCATTACGCCTATAATTTACACGATCAGCGAACCATTTTTGGAGCAGGCGAGAGTGGACATCCTGCAACGGTTTCCTTTTTGGCACCGGCTTTTAATGAGAATCGCGATATGAATGAAACGCGAATTAAAGCCATAGATGTCATTGTGGCTATGAATACTTGTTTGCAAAAAGTAGTTCCCAATCAGGTTGGTCGTTTTGATGATGGTTTTAATCTCAATTGTATAGGGGATACTTTTCAGAGCCTGAATGTGCCGACTATTTTGTTCGAAGCCGGTCATTTTCAAAACGATTATGAAAGGGAACAAACCCGAAAGTTTATTTTTATGGCATTATTGTCGGGAATCAACTATTTGAACGAAAACGATGTAGTTAGCAACAAAATCGATGATTATTTAAAAATTCCGCAAAATAAAGTGGTTTTTTATGATTTTGTTTATAAAAATGTCAAGATAAATTATGATGGTAACGAAAAAATTGTCAATTTTGCAGCGCAATACAAAGAAGTACTAAAGGATAATAAAGTCGGATTTGAAGCGCGTATTGCTCAAATTGACCATTTGGAAAATTACTTTGGCCATGTTACTGTTGACGCCCAAGGCGAAGCGTACCAAGACAACGAAAGTGGATTTCCGAATATTGAGCAAAAAGCGAATTTTTCTTTAGGAAAAAATATCAAAATTGTTAATGGTTTGATAAATAATTAGCAATTGACTTTTTTTATTAGAAAAAATGTATTTTTTTTGTGGCGTTATTATAATAAACCAATAGATAAGTTTTATGAGTAAGTTTCGTTTAGATGAAGTAGACCACCAAATTTTGGACATGTTGATTGACAACACCAGAATTCCTTTCACCGATATCGCTAAGAAATTATTAATTTCTGCCGGTACTGTTCACGTCAGAGTGAAAAAAATGGAAGATTCCGGTATCATTATGGGTTCGTCATTGTCGTTAGACTATGAAAAATTAGGTTATTCGTTTATCGCTTACGTAGGGGTGTTTTTGAACAATACTTCTCAAACCAAATTCGTTTTGGAAAGAATCAATGAAATTCCATATGTAACCGTAGCACACGTTACTACCGGTAAATTTAACATCTTCTGTAAAATCAGAGCGAAAGATACCAAACATGCTAAAGATGTTATCTTTATGATTGATGACATCGAAGGCGTTTACAGAACTGAAACCATGATTTCGTTAGAGGAAAGTATCAACGATAAAAAGCGTTTGATGCACACTATCTTCCAAGAATTAGACTAGTGTTAATCCGAAAATATATTTAAAACCTCAAGTGAAAGCTTGAGGTTTTTTTATTAATTTAAGCCAAAATTAGCGGCCATGTACACTTTACCGAAAATTGAGCGTTTCAACCAAAATGTATTGTCTAAATACCATATTTACAACAGTGTGTTCATCACTTTGCCATTTGATGCTATCGATAACACCGGTGTTTTGTTGCCTTTGTTCTCCGAAGTTTGCGACAACGGATTCAAGAACCATTGGTCACCCAAACAAATCGTAGATTTCTTTGCCGAAAAGTACTTGGACAAGGCTTCCGAATCTGAGAAAATCGATTTGATGTTTCGCTTTATTCAGTACGTAGAACGCCAAGTGGTTTTGTTCGATGCCATAGAAGACGCAGCTTTCCCGATAGTGAATAATATGGAAGGTCGTGGTTCGTTGCGTGACATCAAAGAGAAAACCGAAGCCAAAGACAAACGAAAAGAACTCATCTCGTTTCTGGAAACCTTCAATGTACGAACCGTTTTAACAGCGCATCCAACGCAGTTTTATCCGGGTTCGGTACTCGGAATCATCACCGATTTAACAGCTGCCATTCGTGTAAACGACTTAATAAAAATTAAACAACTACTGGCGCAATTGGGCAAAACGCCTTTTATCAAAAAAGAAAAGCCAACGCCTTTTGACGAAGCCGTGAGCTTGCTTTGGTACTTGGAAAATGTGTTTTACCAAACCATAGGCGACATGATGCAATACCTGCAGAAAAACCTATTCGACGGAAATTTAATAGAAAATCCGATTGTCAATCTTGGATTTTGGCCGGGTGGCGATCGCGATGGCAATCCGTTTGTAACGCCTGAAATTACCGAGAAAGTGGCTAAAAGATTGCGCACATCCATACTCAAATGTTATTATTTCGACATCCGAAACTTAAAGCGCAAACTCACTTTTAACGAAGTCGATACCATTATTGCCGGATTGGAATACAAACTCTACCGGTCGGTGTTCTATTCGCAAGGGGAAATTTTTATCAGTTTGGAAGAATTGATTAACGAACTCACCATAGTAAAGAATATTGTGGTCGAAAAACACCAATCATTGTATTTGGACGACATCAATTTATTGCTACAAAAAATTACCCAATTCGGCTTCCATTTTGCTTCTTTAGACATTCGCCAAAACAGTAAAATCCACACCAAGGTTTTCGACGATATTACCGCTTTTTTGAAAAGAGAGAAAGCGGTTGTTTTCCCGGAAGATTTTGAACAAATGACCGAAGTGGATAAAATGGCTGTAGTTTCACATTTGAAATTCGACCTGTCTCAGCATTTCTTCGAAAACGAAATGACGCGCACTACTTTAGAAACCATCAAGTTAATGCAGGAAATCCAAACCGAAAATGGTGAGAAAGGCTGTAATCGTTACATCATCAGTAATAACGAAAGTGCGTTAAACGTAATTGAAACTTATGCTATGTTCCGTTTGATGGGTTGGGAAAATCCAACAGTGGATATAGTACCCTTATTTGAATCTGTAGACGATTTACAAAACGCACATACCATAATGGAGCAGTTGTATCAAAATAGCGTTTATCGCCAACATTTAAAGGAACGAAAAGACAAGCAGACTGTAATGCTTGGCTTTTCCGACGGTACCAAAGATGGAGGCTATTTAATGGCCAATTGGAGTATTTTTAAAGCCAAAGAAATGATTACCCAAGTGTCACGCGAATACGGTATCAAAGTAATTTTCTTCGACGGACGCGGCGGACCACCGGCTCGTGGTGGCGGCAAAACCCATAAGTTTTATGCGTCATTGGGTTCTACTATAGAAAATCAGGAAATTCAACTCACGGTACAAGGCCAAACCATTAGCTCTAATTTTGGGACATTGGATTCATGTCGCTATAATTTAGAGAACTTATTGAGTGCCGGCGTGGCCAATCAAATTTTTAACGAAAATGAAAATGATTTGTCTGAGACTGAAAAAGCGATTATCGATTCCTTATCACAAATCGCTTATGAGAAGTACGTCGATTTTAAAAACCATCCGAAGTTTATCCCGTATCTCGAACAAATGAGTACGTTGAAATATTACGCGAAAACCAATATCGGTAGCCGACCTTCGAAACGCAATACAGACGATAAATTGGACTTTGCCGATTTACGCGCCATACCGTTTGTGAGTTCCTGGAGTCAGTTAAAGCAAAATGTTCCCGGATTTTTCGGGGTTGGAACGGCACTAAAATATTTTGAAAGCAACAATCGCTGGGAAGAAGTACAACAGTTGTATCACAATTCGCTTTTCTTCAGGACTTTGTTGGAAAACAGTATGATGTCGTTGGCCAAAAGTAATTTTTCGCTTACCGCTTACATGAAAGACGATGCTGAGTTTGGTGGTTTTTGGCAGATTATATACGATGAGTTTCAGGAAACCACACGCTTGTTATTGAAAATTGCCGGTCATACCGAGCTCATGCAAAACTATCCCGATGGCAAAGCATCAATCGTCATAAGAGAGCAAATAGTGTTGCCGTTATTGACCATCCAACAATATGCATCGACACAAATCCAACTCTTAAAAAACCAACCGGATAGTGACGAAACATTAATCCGAGTTTATGAAAAATTAGTAACGCGCTCGTTGTTTGGCAACACCAATGCGAGTCGCAATTCCGCTTAATCACTATGAAAAAATCACAATTAAAGACTGATGAGTATGCCGATTTTTACGCTACTTACATCAACACCGTAACCGAAGAATTTACTTTGACCGAAGAATTGGAAATTTCTGTGCATCGCTTGGTCAAGTTTGTTCGCGAAATCCCTATGGATAAATTTGACTATCGCTATGCGGAAGGGAAATGGACGATTAAAGATATATTGCAACACTTAATTGATGCCGAGCGTATTTTTGCCTACCGTGCTTTGCGTTTTGCCCGAAATGATAAAACCGAATTGCCCGGCTTTGAAGAGAATGATTATGTGGATGAAGCTAGAGCTATCAGTCGTAGTATTCAAGATTTATTGACGGAATTGTTAGTAGTCCGACAAGCTACATTAACCTTGTTCAAAACATTCAACGAGGAAGAATTGTTGCGCAAAGGAATCGCGTCCAATAAACCTATGTCGGTTCGCGCCTTGGGTTTTACCATTATTGGACATCAAAACCACCATCAACGAGTGTTTGAAGAAAGATACTTATAAGTACGAAGTGCGAAGTTAAAAGTACGAAGTGTACAGGTGTAAAATAAAAACTCCCAATTTCAATTAGAAATTGGGAGTTTTACTTTGTATATCGTACTTCAAACTTTGTACTTATTTTTATTCTTCGTCATCATCTTCTTCAAAGTTGTCTGAATCAGCAAAGTCGTCTTCATCAGCATCGTCATCGTCATCATCGTCAGAACCGCCTTTGTCTTTTAACGGATCAATTTCTACATCGTCATCATCTGAAGGCAAATCGTCGTCATCCAAATCCAAACCTTTGATAGGTTCGATAGGTTCTACTACAGCGTCGATGTCTTCTTCTTCGTCAAATTTTTCCATTCGACTAGCTAATTTGGTACTCACTTTCACTAAGTAAATAGTGTCTTCGGTACGAACTTCAACCGCTTCTACTAATTCGTTTTGGGCATTTCTAAAGCGAATGATATCGGTATCGTCGTAGCCTTCAGGGAATTTTTCCACTAATAGGTTCAGAATGTCTCCGGTGAGTTTAGCATAATCTACAATAATTCTTCTCATAAAAAAATCTTTTATAAATCCAGTAAGTAAGCAAAAATTAATGGTGCCACAATGGTGGCATCTGATTCGATAATAAATTTGGGGGTATGTATGTCAAGTTTTCCCCAAGTGATTTTCTCATTAGGGACAGCTCCTGAATAGGAACCGTAACTTGTAGTAGAATCTGAAATTTGACAGAAGTAGCTCCAAAACGGAACGTCGTGCATTTCCATGTCTTGGTACAACATTGGTACCACACAAATAGGGAAGTCGCCGGCAATACCACCGCCAATTTGGAAGAAGCCAACACCTTTTCCGCTACTGTTGTTAGTATACCAGTCGGCCAACCACATCATGTATTCGATACCACTTTTCATGGTAGTGGGTTTAAAAGTTCCTTTGATGCAGTAAGAAGCAAAGATGTTACCCATGGTACTGTCTTCCCAACCCGGTACTACAATCGGTAAGTTTTTTTCGGCTGCGGCTACCATCCAAGAATCTTTTGGGTCAATTTCGTAGTATTGTTGCAATACACCGGAATTGATCATTTGGTACATGAATTCATGCGGGAAATAGCGTTCTCCTTTAGAATCGGCATTGTGCCAAATGTCATATAAGTGCGATTGCAATCTGCGGAAAGCTTCTTCTTCCGGGATACAAGTGTCAGTTACACGGTTATAGTGGTTTTCCAACAAATCCCATTCTTCTTGTGGTGATAAGTCGCGGTAGTTAGGCACTCTTTTATAAGAGTTGTGTGCTACCAAGTTCATGATGTCTTCTTCTAAATTGGCACCGGTACAAGAAATGATGTGCACTTTGTCTTGACGAATCATTTCGGCTAAGGATTTTCCTAACTCGGCTGTACTCATGGCGCCGGCTAAGGTAATCATCATTTTACCATTGTCAAGTAGGTGTTCTTCATAGCCTTTGGCAGCATCAACTAAAGCTGCAGCATTGAAGTGAAGGTAGTTTTTTTCTATGAACTGACTGATAGGTCCTTTACTCATTGTGATTTGTTGTTTGTAGTTGATGGTTCAAAGAAAAACCTTTTTTTCTAAACCATCAAACTCTTTTTTAAAAAATTATTATAAATAAAAACTGATTTTTTTGGATAGTTTATTGTTCGTAACCCAAGATTCTCAAAACATCTTCGGAACTTTGTTGTTCTGAAAAAACTTCTGTCGCTAAGATGCCGTTTTCGTCTCTGTCTATTAGAATGTGTTTGGGTTGCGGAATCAAACAGTGGTGTAATCCTCCGAATCCTCCGATGGTTTCCTGATACGCTCCGGTGTTGAAAAAACCAATATACAAAGGTTTTTCCTTGTTGTATTTGGGTAAGTATACGGCGTTCATGTGTTGCTCGGAGTTGTAATAGTCGTCGCTATCGCAAGTCATTCCGCCTAACAATACCCTTTCATAAGTGTCGTTCCAACGGTTTACAGCCAACATTACAAAGCGCTTGTTGATGGCCCAAGTATCCGGCAAAGTGGTAATGAAAGAGGAGTCAATCATATTCCAGTTTTCACGGTCGTTTTGTTTCTTTTGGTACAACACTTGGTAAATGGCACCGCCTGATTCTCCTACGGTAAACGAACCGAATTCGGTAAATATATGCGGAACATCTACTTCAGCTTCGTCGCAAGCAATTTTGATTTGATTCAAAATCTCATCAATCATGTATTGGTAATCGTATTCGAAGGCCAATGAATTTTTGATTGGGAAACCGCCGCCAATATTCAAGCTGTCCAAGGTAGGACATTCTCTTTTTAAGGCGATGTACACTTTCATACATTTCAATAATTCGTTCCAGTAGTAGGCTGTGTCGCGAATACCGGTATTGATAAAGAAGTGTAACATTTTCAGTTCCACTTGTTTGTTTTCTTGAATTTGTTTTCGGTAAAACGGAACGATGTCTTTGTAACCGATACCCAAACGAGAAGTGTAGAATTCAAACTTCGGCTCTTCTTCGGCAGCAATACGAATACCGATTTTGAACTTGCCTTTAATTTGTTCTTGCAGCAAATCCAATTCTTCGTAATTGTCGATTACCGGTATGGTTTTGTTGTGACCGTTGTTCATCAATCGAGCAATATTGGTCACATACTCATCGCGTTTGAAACCGTTACAAACTACGTAGGTGTTTTTATTGATTTTACCTTCTGCCATTAATTTCTCAACAATGTTGATGTCGTAGGCCGAAGAAGTTTCAATGTGTATGTTGTTTTTAAAAGCCTCATTCATGATGAACTTAAAGTGAGAACTTTTGGTGCAATAGCAGTAATAGTATTTGCCTTCGTAACCAATTTTTTCCATCCCTTTTCTAAACCAACCTTTGGCTTTGTTGATGTTGTTGGAAATAGCAGGAAGATAAGTAAACTTCAACGGCGTACCGTATTGTTCTACCAATTTCATCAAATCGATGTTGTGGAACTGAAGTGTGTCTTTGTTTAAAGTAAATTCTTCTTGTGGAAAATAGAAAGTTTGGTTAATTAAGTCGTAATATTTAGTGTTCATTTAGGATACAGAATTTTGGATTAATTTATTTTTCAAAACAAAGTAATCTGTCATTCAAACTCTAATATTAGCGTAAATAATGGGTAGTTTTTCCTGAAATAAGAAGGTTATAGGCGAAAGTAATGTGCTGGGATCGCTTTTTTGTTGTAAAAAAGCGGAAGTATCGGCTAAGAAACAAGCGCTAATTTCTTGGCTGTAAATACTGTAGTTGTTGGTGTTAGCACATTTTTTCATTAGGGCAAATGTAAAAAATAATATTTTCGAAATACAACAATTTTAAGTAAAAAAATATTAGTTTTTATAATCGATGAATGATTTTGTAATTAATTCATTATCAGCCTCTTGGTTGATTTTGATTTTACCAACACCATCAAGCAAAGCAAATTGAATCTTACCATATTCATTTTTTTTGTCGTGAATCAGTAAATCGATGATGGGTTGAAGATCGTTTTCTTCAAAATCAATTATTCCGAAAATACTTTTTAAAGATTGTTTGATTTCGAAATACGCCACTTCTGTTAAAAATCCTTTTTGCCATGAAATGTAGCTTTCCATAATCATTCCGGCGGCTATGGCTTCACCGTGAAGCAAATCGGTTTTGGTTTCATTTTCCAGAAAGTAACTTTCGATAGCGTGGCCTAAAGTATGACCAAAATTCAAGGCTTTTCGAATGCCGTTTTCTGTCGGGTCTTGGCTTACTATTTCGTTTTTAATGGCTATAGAGCGATGAATTAAGGTATCGAAGTCGGCAAAATCCACTTGGCTTAAGTCTTTAAATTCTGCCCAATAAGCAGCATCGAAAATTAAGCCGTGTTTGAGCATTTCCGCTAATCCGGAACGCATTTGGTTTTGTGGTAAAGTCGATAAGTATTCCGTGTCAATCAACACCATTTTTGGTACATTGATAACGCCGATTTGGTTTTTTAAATTGCCTAAATCCACGCCGTTTTTACCACCAATAGAAGCGTCAACCATAGCTAATAATGTGGTTGGTATGTTGATAAAATCAATACCTCTTTTAAAGGTTGAAGCCACAAAGCCACCAATATCAGTAATAACGCCACCGCCTATATTAATGAGTAGTGTTTTTCGATCGGCACCCAATTCAGTCAAGATGTTCCAAATTTCCACACAAGTCGTAATGTTCTTTTCCGATTCTCCCGATTCAATCTCTATGATTTCAATGGTTTTATCTGTAGCCAAGAACGATAAAAAGCGTAACAAACACAATTCGTTGGTGTGACTGTCTACCAAGATAAACAAGTTGGAATACTTGTTTTTTTTGATAAAGGTATTGAGGGTTTCGTATTCCTTTTCTCCGAATAAAACCGGATAACCGTTGGCTTGAATGGTTTGCATTTTTTTGTCGAATTGAGCCCCAAAAATAAAGTAAAATTAATATATAATCGTTAGAGACTATTTATATTTGTGCCATCAATTCAATACCATGGAAAAAATTTTCAATAATACAGAGGTGGCCTTTGCCCTCAAAACCGATACTGAACTCGACAGGGCGTATTTTTTATTCAAAATGATTGACAGTGAACCATTGGTTCGCATCGGAACGGCCGTTACCAATTTTGCTTTAAAAGCGCATTTACCGGTGGAAGGTTTGATTAGAGCCACTGTTTTTGATCATTTTTGTGGCGGAACTACCGAAGACGATTGCTTGACAGTAGTGGATAAAATGTACACCAAAGGCGTTTCGTCTGTATTGGATTATTCTGTGGAAGGTAAGGAAGAAGAAGCGCAGTTTGATGCAGCTTTGGAAATGACTCTTAAAACGATTGAATTTGCCAAGGAAAGAGCGGCAATTCCGTTTGCAGTTTTCAAACCAACGGGTTTCGGACGCTTTTATTTGTATGAAAAAATAGGGGAAAAGCAACCCTTAACTGTTGAAGAACAAAACGAATGGAATAGAGTAGTGGAGCGCTTTGATAAAGTTTGCAAAGCGGCTTATGAAAAAGATGTTGCTTTATTGATTGACGGAGAAGAAAGTTGGATGCAAGATGCAGCCGATGATTTGGTAACCGAAATGATGCGCCAATACAATAAAGAGAAGGCAATCGTTTTTAACACTTTGCAATTGTACCGTTGGGACCGATTGGATTATTTGAAAAAACTACATGAACAAGCCAAAACTGAAGGTTTCTACATCGGAATGAAGTTGGTTCGCGGCGCTTACATGGAAAAAGAAAACAAACGTGCCGAAGAGAAAGGTTATCCGACGCCAATTTGTGAAAGCAAGGAGGCCACTGATATTAACTATGATAAGACTGTAGCCTACATGATGGAACATTTGGATAAAATGGCCATTTTTGCCGGAACGCACAATGAGTTGAGTTCTTACAAATTAATGGAGTTGATGGAAGCCAAAGGCGTATTGAAAAACGACAATCGTATTTGGTTTGGGCAGTTGTATGGTATGAGCGATAACATCAGTTATAATTTAGCAGCTCATGGTTACAATGTGGCCAAATATTTGCCTTTTGGCCCGGTGCGTGATGTCATGCCGTATTTAATCAGAAGAGCGGAAGAAAACACTTCAGTAGCCGGTCAAACGAGCAGGGAATTGAATTTGTTGAAAATCGAAAGAGACCGCAGAAAAATCGAAAAATAAAATTAAGCCTCATTAGTTTGAGGTTTTTTTATAACAATAAATAAAATCAATACTTTTGGCCTTTTTAGGGACAAAACCGGTATTTAAACTTATATAATTAGTTAAAAATGAAGAGGATTACTTTTTCAAAAACAATAGTTTGGGCTGTAACTTTAATGATGAGCTGGAGTGGTTTTTCTCAAAATCTCTTGAACAACGGCGATTTTGAGTTGGGTTTCAACATCGGACATCAAGGTGGGCAAGCGCCCAATTATACTGTTTTAACAACTCCTTACAGCGGTACTACAGCCGCCGGGAATTGGACCATCTTTACCAATCCGCAACCGGTCAATACAACATCATTCATTACCAGTGGTGATCATACTACCGGTAGTGGCCAAATGATGATTATTGACGGTACCAATGTAGGCGGTCAACAACGTTTTTGGAAAGCCGGTAACAATGGTGGAGGTGTTTGTGGTTTAACTGTGGGTGTTACCTATACTTTCTCCTACTGGATACGTTCCATCTTTACTACAGCGGGCGGGACTTTGGCCAATATAGGTGTTCAATTTAATAATGCCAATAATGTTACTTTAGTTTCGGGTTCAGCTACGGCTCCAACAGTAGCCAATGGTTGGCGTCAGGTGGTGTATACTTTTACACCGACTAATGCTTGTGTTAATATAGAATTGTACAACAACAATACTGATTTTGCCGGTAATGATTTTGCGGTAGATGACTTTTCTTTAACCGCACCACCGGTGCCTTTATCTATTAGTTACACCGCTACAAATCCAACTTGTCAGGGATTGTCTAACGGTTCGATAGCCGCTTACGCTAATAATGGTGCTACACCTTATGGGAATTATGTTTTGACGGGAGCTGCCAGTCAGACCAATACAACAGGTTTTTTTACAGGTTTGGCTGCCGGAACTTACACCGTGTCAGTAACAGATAGTGCCGGCACTTTTGTCTCGCAAACCAATATCGTATTGACCAATCCTACCGGGTTGACCGTGAGTTCGCCTGTCAGTATTTGCGCCGGAGCTTCTACCACTTTAACCGCAAGTGGCGGTGCCACAGGGTATAGTTGGACGGCCAATCCTAGTGATGCCAGTTTGACCACTCCAAACATTGCTAATCCCGTGGTTAGCCCAACCCAACCTACAACCTATACGGTATCATCCACAGCTACAACGACTGTGAATTTGGTTGCTAACGGTAATTTCTCTAACGGTAATATCGGATTCGATACAGATTATACTTTTTACACGCCGTCCAATACTACTTTAGCCCAAAGAGCTTACGGTATTGTAATTAATCCCAATTCATGGGAAACCGGATTCTCGGCGGCTTGTGTAGATCACACTACCGGAGGCGGATTCATGATGGTGGTTGACGGTTCTACTTTTAACAGTGGAAACGATTTGGTTTGGGGACAAACAGTAGCGGTTACTTCTGGACAGAACTATACTTTTTCATATTGGTTACAAACAGTTGCTCCTAATAATCCGGCCGTTATCAGAACGGTAATTAACGGCACTTTGGTAGGCACGGCCAATGCTTCGGCAACGGTGTGTGGTTGGACACAATATACTTATGTTTGGAATTCAGGTGCCAGTACTTCGGCACAAATTCAGCTGTTTAACTCTAATACTAACTCTTCCGGAAATGATTTTGCTTTAGATGATATCGCTTTAACCACTTCAGTCAATTGTAATGTAAGCGCTTCTGTAACGGTTAGTATCAATACTTCTGTAGCGCCAACCATTGTTTGTGGTACAGCTACTCCGACTTCTCAAGTTTTCAACTGGACTGCTTTAGCAGGAGCCACGGGTTATGCCATATCTTATAGTATTAACGGAGCCGCCTCTGTAAACGTGGGAACCATAACGGCCACTACTTTTACCGTTACACCAATAACTTCAAGTGATTCGGTTAGTTTAACCGTTACACCAAGTGGTACGGGCTGCTTTGCTTCGGCGACTAAAATATGTGGGGTCATTCCGTGTCCGCCACCTACGGTTAGTGTAACGCAACAACCTACTTGTGCTGTGCCGACAGGAACTATAGTTTTTACCAATCCTGTTGGTCCTTCACCACTGCCGATTCCGACAGATTTATTTATTTCTGAAGTGACAGATGAAAGCAGCGGAGCACTTTCCTATATCGAAATTTTTAACGGTACCGGCACCCCTAAAAACCTAGCTAATTACAAACTGAAAATTTACAATAACGGTAATCCGGGACCCTCTAATTTTTGCGATTTTGCTTTATCCGGAACACTAAATAATAATGATGTTTATGTAGTAGGAGTAGGCTCTGCTGCTAACCAAGGCGGCGTAGTTCCTGATTTAGTAGTTAGTGCATGTCCTGGATTTAATACTAACGATAATGTTAGATTGGCTACCAGTGCCGATGTAGAATTTGATTTGTGGGGAAGAACCGATGGTGTTGATTTTACTCCGCTAAATCAATCCGGATATACTTATCGTCGATTGGCCACTGCACCGCATCCAAGTATGACATGGAACCCTGCTGATTGGACTGCCATAGACCCGCAAGATTATACAGAAATTGGCTCTTATGCTTATCAAACAGCCACTTACGAATATAGTGTAAATGGTGTTAATTATCAAACGAGTCCAACCTTCACCGGTTTAGCTCCCGGGACATACAATGTCACGGTTCGAGATTTGGTATCCGGTTGTGTTTCAACGCCAATTGCTCTTGTAGTTAATCCGGTACCAACAGCTCCTGCACCTACAGTAGCCCCAGTGGTGTATTGCCAAAATACGACCGCTACTCCTTTAACTGCTACTCCTTCTACCGGAGGAGTTTTAAATTGGTATGGTACTAATGCTACCGGAGGAACAGCCTCTGCCACAGCACCAACGCCTAGCACTGCTACTTTGGGGACTACAACCTACTATGTGAGTCAAACCGTGGGCGGATGTGAAAGTCCGAGAGCTGCTATTGCAGTCACTGTTAACAATCAGGCACCAACAGCCACACCATTCTTGTTTTGTGATACAGCCAATTCCACTCCGACTTCCGTGGCATTTGACTTTAATAACGTTGGACAGACCAATTTTTCATTTAGTTATACCATCGATGGTGGTACACCTGTAACCGGAACATTCCCAACCTCAAATGGATCTAACTACACTGTAACAGGAGTTATACCGGGTCAAGTTGTTGTATTTACTATTACTTGGAACGGTGTGTGTACACCGCCACTTACTTCTTCTACAGTTGTCCCGACATTTACACAACTCGGACCTTATTGTGCTGGTCAAACTGTACCGGCTTTGCCTACAACTTCTTTAAATAATAAAACCGGAACTTGGTCACCGGCTACCATTAATAATACAACGACCACAACGTATACTTTTACGCCTAATCCGGAACAATGTGCTTCAAGAGCATCTATGACCATTGTAATCAATCCGAACGTGGTACCTACATTCAATGCTGTGGCACCAATTTGTAGCGGACAAACATTGGCTGCATTGCCTACTACATCTACAAACAGCATTACCGGAACTTGGTCGCCTGCGCTAAACAATACAACTACGACTACTTACACTTTTACACCAACGGCCGGACAATGTGCTTCGCCTACAACTTTAACTATCACTGTAAACCCCAATGTATTGCCAACGTTCACAGCGGTGGCTCCTATTTGTAGCGGTCAAACATTGGCGGCTTTGCCTACTACATCAAATAATGGTTTTACCGGAACTTGGTCACCGGCTTTGAATAATACAGCTACTACCACTTACACCTTCACTCCATCAGCGGGTCAATGTGCCACTATAGCCACTTTGTCGATTACAGTCAATCCCATTGTAACGCCTACTTTTACCGCTTTGGCACCTATTTGTAGCGGACAAACTTTAACGGCTTTGCCCACTACTTCAAACAATGGTATTACCGGAACTTGGTCACCGGCGCTAAACAATACCGCCACGACAACTTACACCTTTACACCAACTGCCGGGCAATGTGCTTCGACCACAACTTTAACCATCACTGTAAATCCGAATGTGTTGCCAACATTTACCGCTGTAGCACCAATTTGTAGCGGACAAACTTTAACGGCTTTGCCTACTACTTCTAATAATGGCATTACCGGAACATGGTCGCCGGCCTTAAATAATACAATAACAACCAATTACACTTTTACACCTACAGCTGGACAATGTGCAACAACGGCAACATTAACCATCACTGTAAATCCTAATGTGAACCCAACTTTTACAGCGGTTGCGCCAATTTGTAGCGGGCAAACGCTAACAGCTTTACCTACAACTTCTAATAATGGAATTTCAGGAACTTGGTCGCCTGCTTTGAACAATACCGCTACAACTACTTATACCTTTACGCCAACTGCAGGCCAGTGTGCTTCTGCAACTACTTTGGTGATTACGGTTAACCCACGTGTTACGCCAAATTTTACAGCGGTTTCGCCGGTTTGTAATGGTGGTGTGATTACTCCATTGCCAACAACTTCCAACAACGGAATTGCCGGAACATGGTCGCCTGCGCTCAACAATACAACCACTACAACCTATACTTTTACACCCAATGCTACTGAGTGCGCTACTAATGCTACTCTGACAATAACAGTTATTCCTCTAACAGATCCAGTAGTTTCTATAGTTGAATCATGTAATGCTAATACGGTTACGGTTACCAGTCCTGTTGGAAATAATTACGAATATGCTATAGACGGTGGCACTTACCAGTCTAGTCCGCTTTTCTTCAATTTAGCAGTAGGGAATCACACTATTGTAGCCCATGAAATTACCGGTAATTGCTTTTCTAATGCAGTTGCTTTCAATATCAATCCTACTACTAATGATGTAATTGTTACAGCGCCGCAACCCTTAAGAGGTTGTGATTTTAGCAACGATGGTTTTATTGCGTTTAACTTAAATCAGGTAATCAATGCCGTTACCGGTGGTGCTCCTTACACGGTGACTTTTCATGAAACGGTAACCGATGCCAATACCGGAGCAACGCCAATTATTGATATTACGGCTTATGAAAATATTAACCCTTGGTTACAAATAATCTACATCAGAGTTCGATCAAATACAACTGGATGTTATGAAGTTTTACCATTACAATTGATAGTTGATCCAACTCCGGAAGCAACCACACCTAACGATTATGTGCTTTGTGACTACGTTGGCGCCGTAGGCTTTGAGACTTTTGATTTAACTACCACTTTACCGCAAATTCTAGGCAGTATCGACCCGTCGACTCATACGGTAACCTTCCATACAAGTTTGGGCGATGCTCAAGGTGATATTGGTGCTATCGGAAACATCACCGGCTATGTAACAGCCAGTACTACTTTGTATGTACGTGTAGAGAATAACTTGACCGGATGTTATGATGTGGTTAGTTTAGACTTAGTTGTTAATTCTTTACCAAACGCAACCCAGCCGAACTATCCGCAATACACTTTGTGTGATTACAACGGCGCAGTAGGTTTTGAAGTGTTTAACTTAGCCGACCAAGTAGATGACATCTTATTAGGTCAAACCGGTA